>ERZ1036435.16-NODE-16-length-179699-cov-11.108999_pt1 | contig 179699 bp, 104 predicted proteins | sample MGYA00514223_ERZ1036435 | MGnify/ENA primary metagenome ERZ1036435 (study PRJEB33795, sample SAMN09464927) | human gut metagenome | host: Homo sapiens | place: USA: Stanford, California | collected 2016-08 | study: EMG produced TPA metagenomics assembly of the...
AGATGGCAGCCACAGGATCACTCCTAGCAGTAATGTCCAGCACACTAATTAATTACATTGATCTCGGTAGTGGGCTAGGCCAACATTAAGTCGAAAGCCGCTATTTGATAAATATCAAAATATTTAGGATAAATAGGTCAAATTACTGTTCGTTCGATCATAGAAAATAATGCGATGTAGAATAAGAATGAATATTACATATTTTAATTGAAAGAAATCGTAGAGGATATATAATTTCCACATACTAATCATCAGTCTCACTACTTTCTGTAAAAATGAGCTCGTTTAATCTGTTTGTCGAATCCTTCACGGCAAATCTTAAACTATGGGCTTCCTTAATCAGTTTCTGGATTTTTAAATTCAAATCACTTTTAAACTTAGAATGCTCATTGTAGAGAACCTCTTTTTCATTGAGAAGTTCCGTTACAATACGCTCGGCATTGGCAATTTTCTGCTCTATGTTTTTATTTCCCTCAGTTATTTGTCGCTCCAGCTTTTCAATCTCCAAGCTCTGTGCCAAAATTTCGGCACGGTTCTCCTGCCTAACATTTTTCAGATTTAGGTTTAAATCAGATAGTTTCAATTCTAGGGATTCATTGGTAGAACCTCTGGAATTAATTTCTTCAGTTAACATGCCTATTTCACGTTCTAGTTCTTGGTTATCCGTTTTAAGTGTCTCAATTCTCTTCATTATGTCAGAATTAATAGACAATAGCATATTTTGATAGTACTCAGGCATTGGATGATCTGTGGGGAAGAGTTTATCCATAGTCAATGCATTTTCTGAGTTTGGAACAACAACCTCATTTGGAAGTGTAATCTTCAGTGGTTCAATTTCTATATCATGACCTAGCTTTCTTCTTGAAGTTAAAAACTCTAATAATAGGTCATTGTATTGTCTGATACTGTCTTGAAATGTAACGAAGACTTTTTCATTATCAACCTTAGTTGATTTTATTAGGCTTACAAATTCATCAGCTTTTTCAGCAATTTGATCAATTTCTTTTTCTAACTGTAACTTTTGCTCATTTTTATTTTCAATTTGTTCAACTGATAAGCCTTTTCTTTGTAAACTGTCTTGTATCTGACTAATCTCTTCTGTTATCAGTTTAATGTTTTCTTTTTTCTCATTTAATTCATCCTCTATTTTGCTTAATTTTATTGGCCATTCTTCACTTTTTGCTTTCATTGAATCAACATATTTTTGGAATTTTACCAGATCTCCATTTAATGCCGTTGATTTTCCTCTTGCCACTTTCAACTTCTCAACCCTATTCCTACTAATCTCAAATTTTTCAAACATATTTTCATTTTTTGATTGTATATTATTGACATCCAACTTTATTATATGTAAGTACCTTTCAAAACCAGCCTTTAATTCATTCATATGATCGGAATAATCGTCTTTCAAATTCAGAAAAGTTTTGTATGAGTCAGTAATATAATCTATAAATAACCTTTCTGCCATCAGTTCATACTTTTCCTGTCGTACTTCCTGGTCCTCTATATTTTCGACCGGTTTTGACAAAGTAGTCAGATCTTGAGTTTGTTGATTCAAAAGGTTTTGATCCAGTGTATTCAGACATTTGTCTAGTCTCAAATTTATAGTCACCAACCAATGCAGCATGCCAAGGAATTTAGGCCAGCCTGAACCTCCTACTGCTGAAATTTGTGACTTATTAATAGACTCTAGGTATGGATATTGCAAAATTTTCAGAAGTTGATACACTTCGTATTCTATTGATTTGGTGAAAGTATAACCGGGATCTAAACGCAGATAAAGCCACTTGAATATTGTCACGAATGATTTTTGCGTTGGTTGCTTTAGAGTCTTTAATGAGATTGGATAGTTGGTATCAATCTCAAAGGTATTTTGGATTAGATAATCAAATATTTCTTGCTGAATAGCACTTTGAAAGTTTTTATCTCGTAAAGGTCTAGGATCTCGAGAACCAGAGTAAGGTTGTGAAAAGCTGGAAAATCCTATAGGATTATTGTTCGCACTCTTAAAATTATTCGCATTTAGGTCGCGCTCTAGGACTGGAAGACTTGCCCTCATATTATTGTCATCAAGATTCTTGTTTTGTGAAAAGGACATAGATTTATTGTAGGTTGGTAAGATTCCAGAAGCGCCAGCTACTGTTGATCGCATGTATTTCTTGTTATTCTTCTGAATGCCGTTGCTATTACTTACAGCTCTTGCTGAACCCTGTTTTAGACTATTGATAGAATCACTTGCAGCACTACTTACACTATTCCGTCTTCTTTGCATGTTTTGCGATAGCGGGTGCTGCGGTATTTGAGTTGTAAATCTATGGGGATTCAGTCTACTCAACACAGATGCCTCAGACTGTTCGTTTGGCATTGCGGAAAAAAATATATGTCTCTGGGTGACTCGATAATAATTGTCTGACTATCACTTCTGGATATTGTGGAAAATCTCTTTATTACGGTATTCTTCTTGTAGCTTCAAAGCTTTTTTGGTTTCTTCACACTGTTCTTTTCCTACCGTGGCCAAAACAAGAGAGACCTCAATGCTAATTTATAGGATTGTAGATTGTAAAACTAACCGCTGACTTAAGTTTCTTCAATAACATTCTAAGATCACACTTGCAGAAGATGAAGCTACTACTGTTTGGTGTAACACTGCTATGGTGTTTTGTTTTCTTAGGAGCCAGATCAAAATGTAAACACAAAAGGAAACGAAATGCGAGAAAAACCATTTTGTATTACGTTATGAGTGATATGAAAAACTTCTCGGTATTCGGATGCTCATCGCAGAGCTCATCTCATCGCTATATTATCGAGTCAGTGGAAGTGGAGCATATATGGTGATTGATACTTATTCTTCCCTTGCTGGAACTGTTTATTGGCCATCTAGGTTGAGTTTCTTTACTTGTTATACCGTATAATTAAGAGATACACAAATCTGAAACAATGAGCAAGGCTATTCCGGTTTCAGTGTTGGCCGATCAACTTGCTGAGTCGAATGGGTTTCAGTTTCACAATATACTTTATCATTTGAAGTCATCGGACTATGTCGATGAGAAGTTATTGAAATCAGAACTTTCAGTATTAGTCGTGAAAATACAGAAATTGCTGAACTCAAATAGTAACTACAGCATTTGGAAAGGTTGTCATGCTGCTGTTGTAATTTGCACTTATAACCCATTGGTACTAATGGCATATGGTGGTAAGTTGTTGGACATTGTGTACCAGAAGTTAGAGATTAAGGTGCTGCAAAGATCTACCAATTCTTTGGATGCTCAAGGTAAGCAAGTGCTGAACTCTTTGGTCAACGCTATCTCTGTTCTCATGAATTTAATGAGAAATAAGACTGGTCTATCAAGAGAATTTTTAGTTCCAAAAATTAAAGCCATAATTCCAACATTGATAACATTGTCCCAGTATGAACCTGAATTGGTGTTGCCTATTCTTAGATCTCTGATTTTTAAGCATACGACTACATTCAAGCCATTCAATGCTAAGTTTAAGGTTATCTTAACTCAATTCTTAACAGAAGGATTTGATACTTTGAATGAGCATACTCAGAAATTAGTATGTGATTGTTATGCATATTTGCACATGGTGAAGACACAGACGTACCAGCAACAAGATGAGCACTCGAGTCATCATAAAACATTCCAAGATGAGAATTGGATGAATGGAATGAATGCTGTTCTTGCAGAATTCAAGCCACTTATCGAGTTATGTGGTGAAATTTTAGATTTCAGTCAAGATGAAGAGTTGACTAAATTGATTGGAAAAATGGTTCCACTTGCCGCTGAAAGTACTAGCATTTTCCGCAGTTTGACTATGGATATGAATAAATCAACTACTTTATATGATATACCTAAGAGGATTGATGTTTTGTCGAAGATGCTGATGAGCTTTATTTCCGTACCAACGACATACACAATAAGAATTCCATTAGATAAGCTGAATGTTACTTGCTCTGCCTTGTTAAGTATTACTTCTAAGCATATTCCTATCAAACGTGAGTTACGTCGTGATATTGAACTTAATGCCACAATTAATGATGTATTCACTAAAATCCAATTTGCTGGTATTAGACTATACTCAACAATGGTCTCAAAATTCGGAAACGTATGTTTTTCCTACTTATCAGATATATTCTATGCCCTAAGTTTATTCATTCCTTTCAAGGAGAAGTCATTAAATATTGACTTTGAAAAATGTTTTGTCTTGAAGAGAGAATTTATGGTAGTTTTTGATTTGGTATCAAAAATTATTGCTAATGTCGGTCATCAATTAACAGACATTGATTTCCTACTTCAATTGATTGAGATTGGGTTGGATCTTACTGAAGAGAGATCATTAATCCAAAATGTCTTCCAGCAAACCAACGCCAAAAAAGAGCAAGAGCTTTCGAAGACTAAGAATAAAAATAAAAAGGATAATAAAAGAGGTTCCCTAGCTGATTTATATGTTAGTGGTTCTCAATTTACGCTAGCATGTGACCTTAAAACCTTTGATACTTTGAACAAATTTTTTATCAGTATTATTGCAAATCAGAAACTTGCTACAGCGCAGATGACAAAATTGAGTAGATATGCTATATTTACAGCTCAGACTTATAAGCAAAACCTTGGTGAGGTCCCAACAACTTTTGTGGAACTTCTAAGAACTTTGGTTATCCAACCAGGAAATGAAAGAGTAACCATCTTACCTATAGCGGTGAACATCATCAAAGAATCATCTGATGACGTTTTTGATATCCTATCACACCCAAGACTTCCGATGAGTATTTTACATTCTATTGAAAAGTCTACCTTTGACAATGGTGAAGATGATGAGGATGATAATCCTGACTTTCATGCGAACGAAAAACAGCAAGAATATAATGATCAACCAGTTGAACGTTCTGAACAGAAAGTAGTTGATTTCGTTTTGGAAGAACCTGTTGCTGTTGATGTAAAAACAAAAGAAACTGTACAATTCAAAGACGGTATCACTACTTCAGAGGACCAAGTTGATACTAAGAGACCTAGGGATGAGGAATTTATTATTGAAAAATCTAGCAGTGCCAAAAAGTTTAGGACGGAAAATCGACCAGAAACTATTCCAATTGGCGTAAGTGATGAAACAGTTCACCAAGAAACCGAGAAGGTTACAGTTAACGTTGACACCTCCTCTAATGACAATGAGGATGATGAGGATGATTCAGACTTCGAGATCCCAGCAATTGAATTGTCAGATGATGACGATGAAGATGAATAATCACCTGGACGGTATGGTATATAACAGACTAGTCATTTGACCATTATAAAATTTGTAGCATAGAATAAATTTACTATTAGAAAGAATAAAAAATGGTACGAATAATAAACTATCATTGATTAAAATCATTACATTAAACTAGTGAAGCTAGTGTTTCGGCACATTGGTCCTTAGTTCCTGGTGAAACTGGGTTAGAACCACTTAAATACTGAGCAAACAAATACTTGCCGACTAATGGTTGGTGTACAGTACCAAGCTCGTTGACAATATCTTTTCTTCTGTTGTAATAACTGAACTTTAGTGATCCGTCCGCCAGTAGTTCCATTAGAAAATCATCGTCCTTTGGAACAGGGCCCTTGATTTTAATTGCTTCTTCAACTTCTTTTATGCCCATTGCCAAAGTTTCTTTATTTTTGGACGCATCAGGGTGCATTTGTACATTTTTGATAATACCTTCCTTTAACAACTTTGCAGAGGCGTTCTTTATTGGAGTTAGTTTAGCCACCATTCTGATGTTGCTGTCTAATAGGTTATCTATTAGAATACGTGACTTTTCTGGATCATCAAGAGCAATTTTGACATTCTCAGCGTGGCTCTTGTTTTCATCCATATCGATAAAGTTCTTGGACATGAAAGTGGAATCAAACACTTGAGCCACCTTTGGCTTATCCTGTCTAGCAATGTAAATACCTAGAGCATAAGCCTTAAAGGTCAATACCGAGACAGATCTGATTCCTGAACCAAGAATGTCATACTTAGTGGATAATGGATAGGTTGGACGTGAGATAACAACAGGGAAGGGAGTAACAGCATCATCAACCAAGACACTCTTACCATCTCTTTCTTTTTGCAACTCTTCCCTTTCCCAGGTACATACATAGGTACCACCAGCGAAAGCAGCACTAACTAGACCAACAATCCACCAAGCTTTTTTATCAGACTTTTCAGTTGCAGGTTTTGGTGCAGATGATTGTAGTCTCTTGGTAACAGCTGATAATCTCGTAGCTCTGGTAGCCAAACCAGTGTTCTTTATAAGCGATCTTCTAACCAAAGTTCTCAACATCTCTTGGATATTATTTTCTATAGATCACAAGTTAGGGTTAGTGAATAATGAAATACAGTGAATTATTAGAGGAAAACCTTAACGAGAGTCAAGAAGAGCCAATACGATATAATTGGGCCTTTAAATAAAAAATAAATGAATGGCAAATCTTCAAATTCTATGATACAGTTGAGAACATGGACAATGGTTCAGCTGTGGTGCTTCGTCAGTATTCTTTTTTCAAGATAGATCATTGACTATAAATCCACAGGGGGATATCATAGTATTTACAACTCGAGAAATTATTCTGTGAATATTTCAACTGGAGTTCAACTTTTCAATGATGTCAAAGGAGAACAATGGGGCACGGTGGACTTGCTACAAAGTACCTGAGCAAATTTACAGTTACTCACAGTCTCCTTTCGAAAAATGTCTATAAAATTGTTACGTGGATTACTATGGTTCTCAGTCGTTACTCGTATGAGCTAAGTGATAGTATCACAGACCATTCGATGATAAAGGACAAAAACAGAAACTTAATGATTACTAATCAATTTCAAAACAATTATGCCGTGGGAACCCTTTCGTCATTTGTAATTTTTGATGTCAATGGATTTGAATATTATGTTACTTATGTATATAGACAGTTCACTATTCACTATTGTAGAAGGAATAACACTCGTAAATTAAGTTGGACATTAGGTATGAGATATACCTTGTCTCTCCAGTTCTAATGCTTCTTTAAGAGTGAGGTCGCATTTAGGTCTTGTCTTTGCTACACTATCCAATTCTGTGAATGTGTCAATTAAAACCTTGTTGCAAGCCTTTTCTGCCTCTTCATCTATATATGTGCATATTTCGAGTGCATGATTATTGATATATTATACATCGAGATTAATAGTTAGTATGATGATTCACTGTTTTCATTAGCAAATAGATTGGAGTTGTTGTTCTTGTACTGTATATACATACACTTCTTATCAAGTGCCTCGTTAATCTTTTTCTTTAAAGCATCTCTTTCGGTCTCAGAGAGAGGCATGAGTGTTAGGCAAAAACTTTCGTTTGAGTATCTCTAAGTAAAGACTCCAATTAAATGTCTCATATATTGTTCAATCAACTATATCACAACAGCCACAGACACGTTTTAATGTATTTACTAACATTTATGGTGATTGTTGTCTTGGGTACCTAGTACGCTTGTTGGAACGTATCTTGCGATAAACGTAACAAGCTTATGGCGCATTTCCCAGACTAAATATTAAATGTTATGGATGGTATTTCGCTCTCTTGTAAATTATTTTGAAATCATTAACTTAGTCATATACTCATGTCAATTTTACCTATTGTTACAAATATGCATTAAATATGATTGCGACTCTCTCATTCACTATTTTAAGTCAAAAGTCAGGAGGTTGTCATCGCTATGTAAAAGTATAAAACTAGTATCTTCATGAGACAATAACCACATGGATTTGGCAGAGTTGAATGAGCTATTATCTCCCAGCACAACTTCTCTGGTTTGAACAGCCTTCCATGAATTTGCAGTTTTGTCATATTGATGAAATTGGAATTCAATTCTGTTTGAGTCCAACGACTTGTTCAGCAATAAAAACCTTCCCGTTATATCAAAGTCCCAACAACCACCACTTATAGGCAATGGATTGGAAGACAATGTCGGTGGCGACTTTCGAAGATCAAATGTGTACAGTACATCCCCATCTAATTCTACAATAAAGTAGAACCCATTAGGACAGAATTTTACGTTGGTTATGGCTTTTGCATCATTGGGCAGTTCTGATCCAATCTCAAACTTGATGGGAGGATCATCAGGCTGGCAAAGGTTAAAAATTTCAACACAACTACTTCTAGCAAGTGCGATCAGAATACCATCTTTGTGTAGATCAACCTTGTCATAATGCATATCATCTGAGTTTTCTGTTTGCCTCACTCTGACATCAGTTTTCCCATCTTTTGATACATACCCTATATTACCTTTATCATCCGCCCACACACAGTATTCTGGCTTAACGTTCTCGTGACTATATAGGTATAATATTTTTCCAAGTTCAGAACCACCAAGCTCAATTTGCTGAGCTTGTTTTGTTTTAGTATTAAGAACCATAATTCTGTTATTTGTTGTCTTAACAAGTATATCCTCTCCTGTGGTAGGTACTACCAATTCTAAATCATCACCGGTTGCTAGCTGTTCGGACATATCTATCATAGTTGTGTTTTTAGGGTCCTTTATATGACTTATCGATTTATCGTGTATCAAGGCCAGAGATTTCGACTTGTTTTCTGCAAGTAGAGAAGTGAAGGTCATTGACTTATTGTTTATAGCGATTTTGTCCAATTTGTCGAATACAATCTCCGAGTCCTTTGAGATATTACTCTGTTTCAATAGAGGCTTTGTCTCTTTCAAGTATGCCACTGAGCTTGCAAGTAGCTCATCTGAGAAGTTAGAGTCTGGTACAGCCAGTTCAGCATGGCTTGGCTCAGTGTCCATTTTCCGCTTTTTGCTAGGCGCGTCGTCATTGCCTGTTGTCTCAACCAAAGTGACCTCCGTTGCGAGCCTGTCCACTTCGCTCTGCAGCTTCCTTTTCTGGCTTATCGCCTTCAGTGCCACTTTCTTCGCGGCGTCGCGCTCATATAAGGTAGTGGACAGCTTCTTCTTCAGGGACTCCACCGCCTTCCGCAGCTCGAAGTTCTCCAGCATGACCGCGTCCCACTCGTTCTGCAGCGTGGACAGCAAGCTGGGTATGCTGTAGTTAGAGTTCAGCGTCGCACTGTTCGCAGCATTCACCAGCGTCATGGACTCTGGGTCCACATTGATCTCCACCAGTTGCTCCACCGCCAGGGGTCTGCCGTTCACCGGGTCCGTCCCATGCTGCCGGACATACTCCTCCACCAACCGCCTCTCATACACACACCGCGACTCCAGCGACAGCACAGGCTCCTTCGGTACCTTCCCACTGATCGCACAGTACATTTTCTTTCTAGTAGTATGGAAGGGGGGGAACTATTGTACTCCTTGGAAGAGCTTATAGTTGTAGTCTTCCTGTATTCCTCCATGCATTCTCTTCTTGTACTTGTCTAAGAAATTTTTCTGCACGTGATATTCACGTATCACAGTATATATCCTCCCCAACAGCTTTAGGGTTGTTATTAGGGTTTTCTAGTCTTGTTTTGTTTTTCGCTGAGAGTCTTGTATTGTTCCTAATCGGGGAACCCGTTCTGTGCAGAGTTTTACTATGCAGAGTTTTACTATGCAGAGTGCTGCGGTGCAGGCACCTTCTACCTTCTATTTATACTCTCTTTTGCCCTTTTTTCTTTTTCCTCGGAGACGGGCTGTCGTATACTGCATGACACGGAATCGCCGCACGTTTCTCTCACAGATGCCGCTCCTTGGCGCAGGACCCTTAGATCCCGTATTTCTGCACAGTAGACGCCGTACGTGCTGGGATTGGGGGGGGGGGGGTCCCCTCTCTCTCTCTCCCTGCACTCAATTCTTAGCAATTGCTGGGATTGAGTGCGCTAATAATAAATGACTCTCCTAGGGCTTCTGGCTAAGTCCTCACAGGTAAACAAAAGACTGAACCCTAGGGTTCAAAGGAACAATATGAAAAAAAATAAATAATAAGTACTTTTGGCTGCAAACTTTCATAAACTTGGAAGTATAAAGGAATAGACTTGCAATCCATTGTACCTACCGGATAATACATACATAGAATAGCAACGATGTTCTGGCACTTCTTGCTGCTCTTGTGTGCTGTGCGTGCAGAGCAACTGTTCTGCTCGAATGAAAACAGTGCTTCTGGCCCAGGTACTTCCTACACATGGCAGAGCACCGGGTGGTGTGCGTCGCATTGCAGCGGCTACGACTACGCCATTGTTCAGGGACTCATGTGCTGGTGCTCCAACTCTGGGCCTGCTGATAGCATAGACATATCCAGCTGCGACCACTACTGTCCCGGCTACAGCCTGGAGAACTGCGGGAGCCAGCAGAATAACGCATACGGGTACATGTACCTCGGGAGCCAGCCCCAGAGCGCCATTATACCACCCAGAAAGAGCTCCACTACTGCGCAATCCTCGACTCCAAGTTCTACCAGCGCTGCAAGCACTTCAAGCACATCTACAAGCTCCACAAGCTCCACAAGCTCCACAAGCTCTACAAGCTCTACAAGCTCTACAAGTACTTCAACCACAAGCTCTAGTTCTAGCTCTACAAGTTCTACGAGGTCATCCTCAAGGACTACACTAGCACCTTCTACCACGTCTTCATCCTCTCGCACTCGCTCGAGTTCAGAGGCCTCGGACGACTATGTGCTGTCAACTTCGATGATATACTCGGTGATGACAGTCACATCAACACAGACGCACGATTCCGCCGTGCAGTCCAATGTGACGTCAGTGTTCTCCTCCAACGTGATAACGACAAAAGTAGTCACATCCATCATATCGACAGTGGCCACTGTGGCTACCACCACGACGAGCCAGGCGGCCAACACATCCGTGGCCTCTACAGCGGCGGGTATGCGTGGGAGCTCGAACCAGGGCGATGTGAGCGAAAAGAAAGCGAAGGGGTACTGGCAGTCACCGGGCAAAGTTGCGGGCACTTTTGTTGTAGTTGGCGTTGTCATCCTCGCCATTCTGGGGCTGCTGTTCTGGTACTTCGTGCTGCGCCCTAGATGGGAACAAAAGAAATTCGAAAAGAACTACAATGACGCAGTTGGTCTAGCACCAGCAACTCCGCCAAATATGCCAAGAAATGAAAGCGGCCACAGCAGAATTTTCTCAACACCAATATTCCACACGCACCATTCAAGCAGCGAGGACGACTCGTCAACGGGATCCAATGGTGCTGGCTTTAACGAGGAGAAAAACTTAGACGAGGCTAATGTGAAGACAAACAAGCGTGCCACAAGGCATGACGTTTTCGCAGACGACGCCTACTCTGATTACTCTAATACAATTCCAGTCATGGTTGACCAAAGATTGGATCCTAACCAAATGATGTCACAAATAGAACAAAGTCCTTCCAACGTATCATTATCTGATGACGTTGATTACTCAAGAAAGGTCTTACGAGTGATAAATGAGCTATAGAGTAGCTCAATTTTAATCATTTATGTTTTTCAATCCCTTTTAATGATCAAACCAATCACAATTAATGACGTTATTTTTATTACTTAATTAGATGAAGGTTAATGGGATAGATTGCATCCCTTCAATTTGTTTACCACAGGTTCATTTCACTTTTTTTCATTTCAGTCCATTCCCCGTTCCAAATATTTTTCTCTCATTTCTTATTTGCTGCTTGAATATTTTGCAACTTGATGCAAAAACTTCTCACTCGACATTATTGGTTCTTAATGACAGAAGTCATTCACTTTTTTATTATTTCTATCAAACGCTTTCTACCTAATCGCTCCTCCTGCATATAACCATAGGATATTTTCCATACTCGGATCAAACTCCTAGTAACACACCCTGGAAACTTTCATCCAAAAATCATGCCACAGCAACTATAGAGCTCTAGGCATCGGGATTGCAGGTTATTAACAATTATCATTAATTCTTTATTCCATTTTTTACTGTTATTCAATGCTGTTAAGAACTTTTTAGACCATGATAAACGCACATCAGTTCTACTAATTGCATGGAACTATTTTTTTTTATTATCTCTATTATTTCCAACACTGTCATTTAAGGCCTTAAAAAGTACCTCGTGGCTAGCCCACTTTTATATTACAAAATCGCTCGGCCAATGGATATAAATTTTTATAAAGTATCTCTTTTTGTATTTAATATAGAACAATCTTCATCCAAATAACTATTATCATTTAACCATCAGTAACGTGTTCTCTCGACAAATCCTTGATTTATGTTGAGCCTTATAGCAATAATAGCATACTATTTACTATATGTTTATTGTCTGAATCATCGATAAATTTCACATTAATTGATCAAAGAAGCGATGCCCATCTTGAAAAAAAAAAAATATTTGGCTTTAATGGTAGAGCAAGTACCTAACAAACTGCGAAAGATAACCAGGTAAAGCCCATAATTGGCATTTTACTAAACTCAAAAATTGCCCCTCTGAAACTATCTGATGGCAGAAACCGATCTAAATGCTTTAGCATACAAAGACTCTGATTCGACGGACACTTCCAGTTCGTCATCATCAGATGAAGAATACCAAGCTGAGGTCAAAGTTAGCAATCAAAATGAGAAGCAAGTCGACTACGACAGTGATACTGATCTCAATACAGATAACAAAGTATCCTCTGTTGATGCATACAAACCGTGTGTTGGTGAGAACTTGATTATTAGAGATAGCAATATAATAATATTACTTAGAGCAAAGGAGAAGCTATGTTTGTCGGGTTTATTCGACCTGAAGATCGAAAAAGGTGGTCTATTATACAACGATATCCATTTTAATGCATCATCAAAGACCTATCATTACTGGCATCCCCTATCAAATTCGATTCCCGAGATCAAAAGCTCTTTTTATGCAGGCTTTGAAGATGTGGATATTTCAGCATTTTACGCAGCTTATGATATTTCACCGAATAACGATTATGAAACAGTCTTAAAAATATCTAATCACAAATCTAAGAGTTTAATTGATGGTGAAATTCTGATGCCGAGTTTAAAGAGCTTATGGATTACCAAAGAGGATTTCTTGCAAAAAAATGGATACACAAACTTTAGTTTTGACATCATCATGCCTGCAACACTTCAAGAGATAACAACTTTGAATATATCTAAATCTTGGACTAATTGTCTCCAGAAACTCAAATTTATCAATCAAAATTCCATTCATGACACTAGGATAATGGTTATTGGTGGAAAGAATAGCGGGAAATCAACGTTTTTAAGGTCTTTAGTTGAAAAAGTATTGTATAGCCATGATATTTCAGACAAAAGTGTAAGTGAAATGCTATATCTCGATTTAGATCCTGGGCAACCCGAGTTTTCTCATCCAGATTGTATCTCTATGACTCGTTTGACATCGAATGATATGAATTTTGGTCAGAGTTTTGGCCAGGCCTCGCCAGAAGTTTTAAAACAGTATTACATTGGCTCACCATCTCCGCAAGAGTATCCAACGCGCTACTTAAACATGGTGAACAAACTTATAACCGAATTCGAGGACACAATGTTTGCAGGAATTTCTTGCATAAATTTGCCAGGATGGGTGAAGGGTTTTGGGTTGAACATATTGCAAAAGGTTTTAGAAATCTATAAACCCACAGATATTGTATACCTTGAATCACCTTCTACAGTAAGACATTTCTCGGAGTTGAGAATACCAAAGAGTTTTTCATCAACTATGATGACAGAATATAGCCCTCGATCTTATCGCATACCCGCCGAGTTTTCGAATGCCGCCATAAATAACTCTCCAGAGATAAAGTTTGCTCCGTCAGATATTAGGACATACAAGCTTCTGTGTCTGTTTCACAGGAGTGACACATCAAATGTTCCAACGTTCGATTTTAGACCATTGATTGCGAAAAGTCCCAAAAAAATATCTTATGGACGTGCAGGTATACATACTATAATAATTAATATAGAATTTGCACTAGTACCGTCTCATGAACTCATCCAAGCTCTGGAAGGTACTATAGTTGCTATCTATCATGAAGAAAATACTGACGATGAACATGACTCCAGCTCTGATATCAGAGTTTTATCAAATGATGACCTCGAGACTGCCAAATTTATTACTCTAGGATTAGTTCACTCGGTTGATGAAGAGAGGAAATATTTTAATATTTACGTTCCGGAAAATATGGTTGCAACTTTGAAAAATCTAGGTAATAGGTTTATGATAGAGAGGTTGAGTACAGAAACTCCATTTTGTGAACTATCTCCACCAAATAAAGTTCTAAAAACTGATCAAACAAGCCCTTTCATAAGTTTCAAAACAAGAAAGAAGTATGAACATGTATGGAAAATAAGAAAAAATATTAAACGGAAAGGGCATCATCTTTGAGTCTTCCATCAGTTACTGAAATCAATAATTATTTAATTAGTTTATTAATGCAATTGTAATATTAAATATCTATTATGGATTAAGCATCGTTTGGAGTTGGGACTTCATCGTTCCAGCCCATTTTTTTATTTAGTCTATCATATTTTAGCCTATCTTTATCACTAACGGATGGCTTTATCTTATTCAGAGCAACTTTAAAATCGGCAGGAGTAACAATAACTTCATCACTAGAAATACCGACACTCAGGTCTTCGAATTCTTTGTCCAAATCATTATCTCCTACTGACTGAATCTCTTCTGACTTGAAAAAATTACGTTTCAATGCCAATACGGAACTTTCACGAACTAAAGCAGCCAAATCAGCACCCGAAAAATTTCTGCAACGTTCATCCGCAACTATTTCCTTCAAGTCAACATCTTTTGACAATGGAGTACCATTGGATATCGTGAGAGTCCTTATTATATCAAATTTTTCTTGTTCATTTGGCAATTCAATAAACAAAGTCTTATCAAGTCTTCCGGGTCTTAACATGGCAGGATCTATCATATCTGGTCTATTTGTAGCACCCACAACAAATATACCATGCCTATCATTTAGACCATCTAGTTCAGTTAATAATGTATTGACCACTCTTGATGAGGATTCGGACATTGAAGTATCTCTTCTCGGTACCAAGGCATCCAATTCATCAAAAAATATAACACACGGAACAGATGCACGCGCTCTTGTGAAAACCTGTCTAATTGCTCTTTCGGACTCACCTACATATTTATTAAGTAATTCTGGCCCTTTAATAGAAATGAAATTTGCTCTAGATTCATTAGCAACGGCCTTTGCAAGAAGAGTCTTACCACAACCTGGAGGTCCCCATAATAAAACACCACCTGGAGCACTAATACCAACTTTTTCATAAAGCTCTGGCCTCTTAATGGGTTGGACAATAGCCATATTTAATTCAATCCTTACCTTTTGTAGTGCACCAACATTGGACCAAGTGACGTCTGGCACAGTAGCAAAACCTTCTCTCTTGGCTGTAGGCTGAATGGTAGGTAGAGCCTTTAAAAAATCTTCATATTTAATAGTCAGTTGGTTTAATTGATCATCGTTTAGTGGATCAGGATAATTGTGAATGAACCTTTGTATTACTGAGAGTGGGAGAGGATCAATCATATTTGCTGTATTTTTTAGATTGATCTCAGAGTCAGAATCTTTTTGCGAGTTGCCCTCTACAGAATCTAATTTATTCTTATCCACATCCATGTCTTCTACCGCTTCGATGTTTGGTACTATCGAAGCATATGTCTCAAAGATTCTTTTTATTGCACAAGTACCAGCAGCAGTAGTCAATGCTTTCAAGTCGGCACCAACAAAACCGGGTGTCAACTTGGCCAACTTATGGAAATCAATTTCACCATCTATTTTTAGTTTTCCTGCCATCTTCTTTAATATGTGTAACCTCGAAATTTCATTTGGTACATTTAGGCAAATTTCCCTATCAAATCTACCTGCTCTTCTCAAAGCAGCATCCAACGAGTCAGGTCTATTTGTAGCACCTATAACTATAACTGGCTTACCATTAGTGTTGCTTAAGGTTAACTCATCCATAGAAGTTAATAGTTGAGCAACAATTCTTCTTTCCATCTCCCTTTGAGCACCTCCATCACGCTTTGGGGTAATGGCATCAATTTCATCAAAAAACATCAAACAAGGAGCTAGAGATTTTGCTTCATCGAATAGCTCCCTAATCTTCTTTTCACTTTCACCTGACATACCACTAACCACAGAAGGTGCAGAAATTGAAATAAATGGCACTTGCAACTCTCCTGCTAATGCATTTGCTATGGAGGTTTTACCACAACCAGGAGGGCCATGAAGAAGAACACCTCTAGGAGGTTCAACACCTGTTGATAAATATATTTCAGGATGCAATATCGGCAATCCTATTAATTCCATCAGTTGCGCAATAATGTCATCCATACCACCAAGAGCACTTAACGACGATGTTGGTGGTGATCTATCCTCCTTGATCTTTTGACGTTTTGATTTTTGAGATGATTCCTTGGAACGTTTCCTAGTCTTAGTCTCTTGGTCAGTTTCACCATTTCCAACATCTGCGGCAGGTGTCTCTGATTTGGTTTCCCATTGACTGACTATACTTTTGTTCATATCGTTGGTCTCTGGAGCAATCATCAAATTCTTTTCTGCCAATACATCACCCTCGTCCATAACAGGTGTATCTTCCACATATCCTGGCATTTCTTGCAGTTCCTCCATTTCATCCTCGACTATAGCTTTCAATACTTTCTCTATCGTTTTTTGCAATGGCACTTTCTTTACTCTTTGCAATGACAAGTCCTTTGATAAAACATAGGTAAAAATCTCGCCAGGAACCAAATCCTTCGCAAAGCATGTAGCATCCATGATGTCCATTTCTTCATCTTCTTGGGAACTATCCGCTTGACTCCGGAGTTGCCTTTGTTTTTCTAAGGTCTTCTCTTCCAACATCCTATAAATAAGATCAGTTAGCTTATTCTCAAGAGAGTTCGTAAGCGACCCATTCTTCTTACCTTTAGCCTTAGCCATCCTGTCCCACTCTAAATACCTTGATCCAAGACGAAGAGAAAGTGTTATTCCTGTCCAATCGATGAGGGCATCGCTGGTCTTATATGCATTTGATAGCTATTTTTCACTTTTGAATCAAGAGCTCATCGCAAAATTTTGAAAAAAAAAATTGAAATTTAGGATGCGATGCCCTCATCTCTAACGTTTGTGCCAAACAACATAAGAAGAGTCTCCATTCTAGTCATAGTCATCACAACAAATATATATATATATGTATGTATGTATGTAGAGAGTTCTTTTCACAGTTCCATAAGTGATTGTATAACATGGTTAGGAGGGGAGTGGGCACAATTGAGACTGTTAATGCTTTGGTCAATGATAATTACGCGTTGATACGCAACGTTGCGAAATATATGCTAAATGACAAGGGCCTAACCAATGCGGAGTTCCTCAGGGCAAGCTATAGACGGTTCATCAGGCTTCGACCATTTGTATCCAATAGAAGTATGGTGAAGGACACATATACTGACTATATCAGGTATAAGTATCGATATGAAGATTATCCTAAGCGAATGGCTATGATAGGTGTGCAATGTGATAATCAATTGAATCGAAGCCAGGTTAAGAACAGTCTATCTTTTGTAGCAAAAGCTTGCTCGTTTATAGATGAGTCTAAGGGGACTAAATTTGAAGTGGCGAGAGATAATACGATGTGCCGCCAGATTCTCAAGAATTTGTTGACTATTCACTACGAGAAAACTTCGCATACCAACGAGAAACGAACCCCACTGAGGCATATATTCCAATATTCATTTGAACATATGAAGGACATAAACAAAAGTACAAATTCTCAATCTTATAGCAAGCCAGCTAGTCCCAAATCATCACTTATACTTGATTTGTACGGTGAATTTGACAGAGACATATTACTATTGAACAACCTTCTTAACATGCGTTTATAATATTTCAACTAGAGTGATAGAGAAGTGACTGCCAAATGTAGAAAGATGAAAGCATTATCCAATTTCCACATTAGTTTCGGTCATGTATATTAATTTGGCCGCCTAACGCTAAAATGATCTATCTAAAACCCTGATTAATGTTATAAACCCGATAAAGATAAGTAATATATATTCCTAATTATTGATAGATACCGCTCTCTCCTGTTTTTTCCCACCACTACTACTACTTCTTGAAATAGAAGTACTACTCTTGTTCGCTGATGGGATTCGGTTTCTATGAGGTGACCTGACTAATACACTATCAGTCATTCTACTAGCTTCCTTTTTCCAACCATCAAAATCTATAAGAGCTTGCATGCAACCCCATTCGGTAATTTTTTTGCTCAGCCATAACAAATTTACAGGCTTGGTCAAATAATCGTTACAACCTGATATTAGTGCCTCTCTTTTATCTTCCTGAGAGTTTGAGGCGGTTAGCGCCACGATAATTACAGGTGAATTTGTAGAGCCATTCATGTTAATTGATGACAATGAGCCTGGTGTAGATACCCGCTCACTCTGATTAGCTATCCCTCTCTCTTTTTCCAATTCCCTTATTTTTTTTGCAGCTTCTATACCAGAAAGAACAGGTAGCTGCAGATCCATGAAAATTAGATGAAGGTTTCCTTCCTTCCACTTATCCACAGCTTCTTTACCATTTTTTGCAATTTTGTATGAAATCTTATTTTTCCTCAAAAATGATCCCAAAATAGCCTGGTTGATAACATTATCTTCAACAATCAAGACATTAATCTTTGGAAACACCTTTTCACTGGTAGTTGTTAACTTAAACGGGAGTGTGTCCAGAGCTGTTATATTTTGCTGTTTTTCTTTTGACACAGGAATTGGTGTAGTCTCTGTGGTCTTGAGAACATCCAGTGGCGATAAAAGAAGAGAATTTGCCTGCTTATAATTATTAGAATCTATAGCGTTCTGCTTGTCTAAAACATTTGTATCCACATGTAGTTGTTTGGATTTATCATTTTCTAGTTGGGGGACGGATGCTGATGAATTTCTATCACTGATAAACGCCAGGCCTTTGTTTTGTTCATTTGAGTTATGTTCCGATTCGTGGTACAATTGCTCTTGCTCTTCTAATCTATAGTCTTTTGGTAACAGAAGCATGGCTGGTTGCACAGCTTGTAGTTCAGAATTTGACCTCTCGTCAATGTCAGTTCCGTTGGCATAAAAATTTACCTCATCTGCATTATTACTACCAAAACCATGTAGCGAATTGTCATTGTCATATGTATCCATATTGCCTACTCTGTGCTCTTGTGATAATACCTGTATATGTCCAGCAAATTTGTCATGATCATCATCAAAAATACCAGCAGCAGGCGATTCCATCGGAAGTGGAGGTGCATGACCCATGTCAACATTTGAAAACACCAAAAGAGCACTTGACGAAGTCTGTGAACCAATTGCACCAAATAGTGAAACGTAGATTTGATATATTTGCTCGTCAGGATCAAATATTATTTTGTAATGGTAGTCATCAATGTCCTCCACTGAGTATTTTAAATTTTTTCTAGGTGATTGTCTCGAAACATGAGGGTTCGGTGACGCGTATTTCGGATGCGAATATAAGCTACTTAATTGTTCATTATGGTACTCCGAATGCCAATTACTATTGAGAATTGGAGTAATCCTATTATTTGGTATTGACTGGAACGTCGGGCTTGCTGAGTTAGACCTTCTATGATTTGCTAGCCATCTCGTTCTGTAATTCTGTCTATCTAACGGACTATTTTGCGGACTTCTATTGTTATTTGTTTGCAGTATTTGCTCTTTTAATGAAGAAGGTGAATGACTTAAAATTTTATCACTAGTGTTAAGGTTAGTCATATTCTCTTGCAAGTCTGGCACGTTAGTGTAAATTCCAATCCCCACAGACATCATATCATTATACCTATTCCATCGAGTGCCGTTTAACCTATTGAAAAGCTTGTCCTTAACGTCCTCTATGGTGTCATTTTCATCGAACTCTATACTTATAGCTTGATTGATTTCATCACTATTGTAATCTAATTTCAGCCATAATTTCCAATTACTACCAGCTTTCCAATTAGTTTGTAAACTCAAACCGGTATTGGATTTGGCCAGTGGGTATGGCCTAGGTATAGGATACTCATTCATTTTTATCCTTTTCAGTCTTTGTGACTTTGTCCAGGCACAAATGATAGGAAATTATAAACCGGACACGACGGCTATTTATAGTACAACCTTATCGCAATAGGTAATTTTCGAGAACGGTAAGATGGACCAGATATCTTTGTCTATAATAAAGTTTAATTGCTGCAAGTTTGCGTCTTACTTGTAAATACTTATCCCAAATATTAACTTCTCTTGTATCGTAAACTTACCGAGTCTTATCTTTAATTTTTTTTCCTATCCTTGCTGTCTTATTATCAACCCCAGCAAACCTCTAAAAGCCCCGCAAACTTTCAACAATAGCAGCGATATCTCAATGATAACTCAATTGATGAACTTGATGAATTGGTTCTTTGATGTAAGGTTGTAAAGCACAAACCATAAGGACAAACTTCACCTTCAGATTGGCAACTCCAAAGCCTTAAATTCCTCTAAATTCGAGTTTCGTCAGGACCGAAGACGTTTGAAAATCTTGAAGAAAAAAGTTGTATATCACAGTATGCAATAAGTAGAATAGTGATTTTATGCATTCATGACTCACTCTCAGAAGCTGAAATATACCATCAATTATTCTTGCATTGAGTTAATTCATATGTTCTTTGGAAAGAATCTTTCTGTATCTTGTTGACTTTTCCTTGGAACTCATTTTGCGCTATTTCCATTTTCAGGTCAATAGTACACAAATTTGTTAGAAAGTTCTTAACTTATGATGGTAACTCCCATCATGGTGTCTTCGAATGAACCTGTAAATGTACTTAAATATGTATACAGCTTACCAGTTTGGTATTAATATCGGAAAGATCATAAATTCTGTAATCTCCGAGTGATTTACCCATTTGATTATGTGTGTGATTATAAGCTTAATAAGATAAAAAAATGCTAAAATATGTATTAATTAGAATTAAAATTTACAGAGTAAAAAATGGATCTATATTTTCTTCTTTCTTCTCTTCGTTGTTTTGTTTAACAAAAAATTCATCCCATAACGACTGAGATGTGACTTGGAATAGGATGTCTACCATGTTTTGTTCTTCATTTGCGGGATCATCAAATAGTGGTAAATCATCTTGTAGTTTGAAGTCATTTTGGAAGTCTTGTTCATTATGCAAATTGATACCGGTATCTTTATTACCGTTGTTCATGTTATTATTATTATTATTATTATTATTCAAGAAACTCATCGACCTTCCTCTAAACTTGCCTGTATTGGAAGGCTCTTCATCGTTATTTTCTTCCAATTTATCTAATTGTAAAAAGAATTTCTCAAGTGGTAGATCTAAACTACCACCTGAAATAGAAGGTTTCCTTTTCAAAAGATCAGTATTTTTGCTATCATCGATTTGTAGGTTTCCACCAGATTTGAAAGTATTTTCTTTACTTGAATTATCTTCAATTATCTTCTCACCGAATTTTAACTTTATAACAACCTTTGATAAGACATCATAACTTTGGAAGCAGTTCTTAGCAGCTTCACAAGTACCAATCAAGTTCTTCAGTATGAATAGAATCTTTCCCGTATAATCTTCTACTTCCTGTCTATTCTCTTTGATGTTATTTCCGGAATAAAAAATAACGTATAAGTATGTCATACCAGCCATAAACACATTATGCACGGCCACCCAGGTGTATCCTATCTTTTGATTAATACAAAGATCATAAAAAACATCAATAGTACCCTTGGTGCTCAAAAACACCAATCTACAGGAAAGTTCAGTAAGAATTGGGCATTTTGGCGATAGACCGTATAAGATACTTTTGGTGTAATGATAATTTAACTCAAATAATGATGAGTTGTAATGACAGTCGATCATTTTTTGCGATCTTGGAACAGCTTTGTCATACCATGCATTCAACTCAGAGTGTACCGCTGCTCTCCATTCTTCAAGATCATTATATTTCCTGGGAATTTCAGCATGAGGGGCGTAAAGTACACGAACAATTTTTGCTTGCAGTTGTCTAATGGCAAACATTGCTATGGCTAGCTTCTTATAGGATATTGATTTAGGTTTTACGTCTGAATAATCCTCTATAGTACCGTATGCAGGTGTTATTTCACTATCAGGTAACAATGAAGGATATCCTGTCGTAATAGTATCTTCTGGAATTCCGAAAGGTCTACCAAAGTAGGAACATACTTGTCTATCCAGGGAATATACACACCAGAATAATCTTCTCCTTATTTCTCTAGTAAATGGATCATATGTCATATTTATTTTTTCGGAATGAAGACCCAAATCTACAGTTAATCTTAACACAGAACCCATTGTGTACCAAACACCAGGTACGTTGGGTCTCATTATTGAGTAGATTGCTAATAACAATGTTCCCATGAGAGCTTCAAGTCGATCTGTCGAGGAAAATATGTCTTTCTTGAAGTAAGTTGCTCTTCTTTTGAATGTAACAACTTGTTTTATATCCGATGCTAGTACTTTAGTTGCACATCCGATTGTAAATACCATATTCAGAACAAAGTATGGAATTCTATAGTAGTCATGCAGTTCAATATCTCTCACTCCTTTATCTTCCAGACTTTTCCAAGTATTGTACCAAGGCTGAACACCGTATGGACTGTTTGGGCGTAATGGTTCAGGTCCCATGAAATTCCGATTTATTTTTGTTTTATTGGATACCAATGTAATTTTATTGTTCCACTCTCCGTATATTGGTTCGTAGTATTTCTTCAAGAATTGTTCTCTATGGAAAACTGGTAGCTGGGAATTGGTGTCTATGAAAAATCTATTGATCAATTGTTCAGCTTCTTCTATTGGGGGAAGTGCCAATGGATCAAAATTAGGGTCATTTTCGGCCAATGCGTAGTCTCTATATTTCAATTCTCGGAGTTTTATATCCTCGTCAAATTCTGAATCAATGTAGTCAGGCTGGAAATTTGCAGCAGTGTAGACCAATTTAGCAAACGACACACCTGAGGAGTCACCCAGGTAAGAGTTTTTAGTCGTTTCTTTCATCGAGCCAATATCTGAAAAATGGTTGTTCGTTTCCTCCAAGTCTGCGCCAACAGAAGAGCTTTCCATGGGACTAGCAGTTTGCGGCATCATTGGTTTTGGAGACCTGAAATATGCCTGATCCATGGGTGAGTTTATTGAAGGTGAGTTAGCAAAATCTGATCGACTTCCATTACTAGTCTCGCTGTTGTCCTGCATCAGCATACCCTTTTGAACCAAATACGACCCCAACATATCATCTACTGGAATCAGAGACCCATTTTTCTTGAACTTCTTCTTGTACTCTTCTAAGTTGCAATTAGTGTCGTTTTCAGAGCAAGGGACATTGCTCTTGATAGTCATTGGATTGATCCCACACTCAGATAGCTTGCTCATCATATTGGACAAGCTATCCTCTAAAAAGAACACATACGACCTCGGTATGTCCTGACCCGTGACGGGATCCACCGAGACACATGGAACGTTGTTTCGCAAACACCCTTTACAACTGGGATACCCTTGGTCACACTTCACCTTCTTTCTTCTGCATAGCTTGCAAGCATTAGGAAACTTGGTGAACTTCACCCCGCCCGGGACGGGTTTCGATACCCTCTTTTTACCCTTAGTCATCAGTCAAAAGATAAGGTTAACCAAATCGCTTCCCCGTGTTCTCCAAGCTAAGCTCTAAGGACAAGTTTTCTCTTTGCTAGCCAGTATTGGAATAACAAGTATCTTCCCGACACAAATACTCCGAAATCTATCTGAAACAGGTTGACCCCAGAATGTATCCCATTGTTAATGTGCCATTGTTCAACTATAATTGACACTTGGTAAGCTCATCGATTTTTCCAATTTTTCACCAAAATTTTTCAGTCAAGGATGATCTTCCCTCTTTCTTTTTCCAGCAGGATAAGTAAAGTGAAGTTGTAGTCATCGGGACAATGGAGTTCGCAAGAGCAGCTGGGATTGCCATTGACAGTTCGAAAGCAGGTATAGGGTTCACTTTTTATTGAAGGGACCAGGAGCTTTCATTGGAATCGGTTACTGTTTGCGGATATCGCACTTTTTTTATTCACTGTTCGGGGGCATCGAGTTACTGGGCATCGAGTGACGGTTGTTGTAAATTGCGTTACAAGTTTTGCAAGTCAAAGAGAGAAAGGGTGGATTGCAGCACAAGGAAGTTGTTATCGGATTACAGCATTTTGCGGTGTTGAAGGAGTTGTAGAGGTGAAAGTAGAGGACATACGTGCTAGGAATGAAGCCCGAGATTATACCGTACCAGCCGGAAGTGGACCTTGTGCTGGACGACAGCGTTGGCGAGCGGCGGCCGCACCTGCCGGTGTACCAGGAGACGCACGAAGTGAACGGCGTGCAGTTCTGGAAGACGGAGGACATCCCGCTGAGCAGGCGGAACTTCATCTACCGGCCGTGTCTGCCCAACCCGCTGTTCACCGAGCTCGGGTACTGCACCACCGAGTACCCGTTTGACACTTCTGGGGTCAACATCCAGGACAGGTCCTACGGGATGAGTGTGCTGCGTGGAGAGAACAGTGTGGTCAGCGTCAGAGCGAAGGACGGGTGGCGCACTGCGCGCAGCGATGTGTGTATCAAGGAAGGGGACGTGTACTGGGAAGTGGAAGTGCTGAACGTCGGTAACGGCAGTGGTAGTGGCACTGGTAGTGGCAGTAGCAGTAACGTGGATGTGGACGTGGACAAGGGGTCGGTGCAGCAGCGGCGGCAGTTTCTGAACTCGTCTGCGCATGTGCGTGTGGGCATCAGCCGGCGGGAGGCCAGCCTGGAAGGCCCTGTGGGGTTCGACTCGTACGGGTACGGTCTGCGAGATTTCTCGCTGGAGTCTATACACGATGGACAACTGGAGCAAGTGCTGGCGAGGGCGCCGCTGAAGAACGGGGACCGGCTGGGGTTCCTGGTGAGCCTGCCGAGTGTGGAGAGGCAGGTAGCGCAAGCGCGGGAGTACACCGCGAGGCGGATCGAAGCGCTTGCGTCGCACGGCCAGGAGCTCGGAGCGCAGGAGGAGTGGGAGTCGCACGGGCGCAAGAGGCAGAAGCGCGCGGGCGTGACGAACATGGACTTCCAGCGGGCGCTGCTGGAGGACATCGACCACGCCAACGTGGTGCGGGACCACATACCCATCCGGTACAAGAACCAGCTATTCTACGAGGCCACGGACTACGTGAAGACCACGAAGCCCGAGTACTACTCCTCGGACAAGCGCGAGCGGGAGGAGTACTACCACCTGGAGGGCTCCTACGTGGCTGTGTTTCTGAACGGGGAGTACCTGGGCAAGGCGTTCGAGGAGGTGAAACCCTTCCTGCCGCCGTTCAGCGAGCTGCAATACAACGAGAAGTTCTACTACGGGTACTGGAAGCACGGCCGGGCGGAAGGCGAGGACCGGGAGGAGGCGCGCATCGGCGGCAAGCACCGGAAGGGGCTCATCCTGCGGAACAAGTACGTGAACAACAGCAAGCTGGGCTACTACCCGACGATCAGCTGCTTCAAGGGTGGTGCCGCGAGACTAGTCACCACCCGCAGCGAGCTGCGCCACCTGCGCGCAGCCACAGACGTAGCCGACCAGCCCGTCGCTGTGCTCGACGACCTCTACAGACGCCAGATCGCAGACGAAGTGGTCTGGGACATAGTAGACGAGATAGAAGAAGAGGCGAAGTGAAGTGGAAGTGAAGCACGAAAGTAAGAAGTAGACTATATAGTATAGAGTGATAATTTATGAAACCTTTGCATCCTGTCAGTTACACCCAGAAGAGTACACCTGCAGACAACCCCAGCAGACAACAGACAACTGAAGGAAACACCGTTTACCCGGCCCAATTCTTTCGAGAAAGTTCCATCTCGTCGGGTGTTATATACTCCTGGCTGAGGGAAGGAGAGAGAAAGAAGCCCGCAGAATCGCAGCGAAGCAAAGAACCGAGATTGGCAGTTGAAGCAGTTGAAGCAGGCGAGAGAGGCGAGAGAGGCGAGAGGCGAGAAGGATTTTCGAAGGGAAGAGAAAAACTGTTTCGCGAATCCTTTGAGTTGTGCGGGTGTTTCTGTGTCATGCTCTTAAGGTGGGCTTTTCGTCTTTCAATTCCCAATCATGACAATATAAAAAGGCGGGTACTCTTGGGTTGGACGTTTTGGTACTGAAAAAATTGGACAAGCAACAAAAAGAAAGGCCCCATATAATAAAAAGATAAAGACAATGAATGCAATTAAGCGCTTGTTGCCGGTGTCGTTGTTTCTGTACGCTTTGTTCGTGGTTCTGCTGCCATTCCAGGCCAGGGCCAAGGACGATGTGGAGAACTACGGCACTGTGATCGGTATCGATCTGGGTACTACGTACTCGTGTGTCGCGGTTATGAAGAACGGTAAGACTGAGATTCTTGCGAATGAGCAAGGTAACAGAATCACGCCTTCCTACGTGGCGTTCACGGACGACGAGAGGTTGATTGGTGACGCCGCAAAGAACCAGATTGCTGCCAACCCTACCAACACCATCTTCGACATCAAGAGACTGATTGGTTTGAAGTTCAACGACAGATCTGTGCAGAGAGACATCAAGCACTTGCCATTCAAGGTCGTCGACAAGGACGGCAAGCCTGTGGTCCAAGTCAAAGTGAAAGGTGAGGACAGGGTGTTCACCCCTGAGGAGATCTCCGGTATGATTTTGGGTAAGATGAAGCAGATCGCTGAGGACTACCTGGGCAAGAAGGTCACGCACGCCGTGGTCACTGTCCCAGCTTACTTCAACGACGCGCAGAGACAGGCCACCAAGGACGCCGGTACCATCGCTGGTCTGAACGTCTTGAGAATTGTCAACGAGCCTACCGCCGCCGCCATCGCTTACGGTCTGGACAAGTCCGACAAGGAACACCAGATTATCGTCTACGACTTGGGTGGTGGTACTTTCGACGTCTCCCTATTGTCCATTGAAAACGGTGTCTTCGAAGTCCAGGCCACCTCCGGTGACACTCACTTGGGTGGTGAGGATTTCGACTACAAGATCGTCCGCCAATTGATCAAGACTTTCAAGAAGAAGCACGGTATTGATGTCTCTGACAACGAAAAGGCCTTGGCCAAGTTGAAGAGAGAGGCCGAAAAGGCCAAGCGTGCTTTGTCCAGCCAAATGTCCACCCGTATCGAAATCGACTCCTTCGTTGATGGTATCGACTTGAGTGAAACTTTGACCAGAGCTAAGTTCGAGGAATTGAACTTGGACCTGTTCAAGAAGACTTTGAAGCCAGTTGAAAAAGTCCTAGAAGATGCCGGCTTGGAGAAGAAGGACATCGATGACTTCGTTCTAGTTGGTGGTTCCACCAGAATTCCAAAGGTTCAGCAATTGTTGGAATCTTTCTTCAACGGTAAGAAGGCTTCCAAGGGTATCAACCCAGATGAGGCCGTCGCCTACGGTGCCGCTGTCCAAGCTGGTGTTTTGTCCGGTGAAGAAGGTGTCGAAGACATTGTCTTGCTAGATGTTAACGCTTTGACCCTGGGTATTGAAACCACTGGTGGTGTCATGACCCCACTGATCAAGAGAAACACTGCTATCCCAACCAAGAAGTCTCAAATCTTCTCCACTGCTGTCGACAACCAACCAACTGTCCAAATCAAGGTCTACGAAGGTGAAAGAGCCATGTCCAAGGACAACAACTTGTTGGGTAAGTTCGAACTGACTGGTATCCCACCAGCTCCAAGAGGTATCCCACAAATTGAAGTCACCTTCGCTCTAGACGCTAACGGTATCTTGAAGGTGTCTGCCACCGACAAGGGTACCGGTAAGTCCGAATCTATCACCATCACCAACGATAAGGGTAGATTGACCCAGGATGAAATCGACAGAATGGTTGAAGAAGCTGAAAAGTTCGCTTCCGAAGACGCCGTTCTAAGAACAAAGATCGAAGCTAGAAACAAGCTGGAAAACTACGCTCACTCCATCAAGAACCAAGTCGAAGGTGATTTGGCTGAAAAGTTGGAAGAAGAAGACAAGGAAACCTTGTTGGACGCTGCTAACGACACCTTGGAGTGGCTAGAAGACAACTTCGATTCTGCTACTACTGAAGAATTTGAAGAGAAGTTCGAAGCTTTGTCCAAGACCGCATACCCAATCACTTCTAAGCTATACGGTGGCGCAGATGGCTCTGCTCCTGTATATGATGATGATGAAGATGAAGATGATGATACTGACTACTTCGACGACGAATTGTAAAGAAGGAACAGGCTTGATGTTTGTCCCCAAATTTTATTTTTATTATTCTCTCGGATGTGTTAATATTTTTTAATAGAGATATGTCGGAACTAGCGTTTTAACGATCATTTCTCGTGCTTGTCTTCAAAAGTGTCTTGCAAGCGAAAAGCAACCTGAAGATACTATGATATAATACAAGTAAGTATAAAACGTAAATATATAGATTATCCATTTGTAACTACAAAAAGTACTAATAAGTTTTTTCCAACATTTATTTAGCATTAATCATTTTACTTACTGACGTGCGTGTCTCAATTACGCAACTGCAGCTACATAACACTCTCATGTGTACGCATATACTAAATAATATTTCCTATCTCGGCTGTCCGCTGTAAACTGGATGGTGTCTCCATTTTTTAGTTCTATATATCTTGCCTGTGGAATTGTGTTGCCGTTAAGTACAGTGCCGTTAGATGATTCCAAATCAATGATGTATGCCTTGATACTGTCGTTTTCCGTTTTCCGAAACTGTATAACACAGTGTTGTTGAGAGCACGTCTCTTCAGGTATAAGGATATCGGCGATATTGTTTTCTTCTTCTTCTTCATCTTTCCTACCTATCAAGTATGAATTTTTAGCCTCTAGTTCAAACTCATCGATTACCTTCCCTGTACTCTCCTTGTACAATAGACATTTATACTTGGTTTTATCAGTAGAGCCCTTAAAATAGTCTAACGGTGATATAGCATCTTTGGGCTCTACGTATTTCAACGCTATGCCATTCTTGTTATTAGAGTCAAGCTCTAGCAACCCAGAAGACTCGAAATTCGGCAGTAGTGGGCCTTTACTGGGTTTCGTCCTCTTTACCTCCCGACGGTCCTTCCATTCTCTCTTCCTGTTATTATACCGGTATCCAGGCTTTGAAATACCTCTCCCAGCCCTGGAACCAGTAGCATCATACCTACTTTGTCTCATTCTGTTACTATAGATAGATCTCCCAGCTATTGATGTGACTTTAACTCCACACTAGTCCCATTTATCAACAGCTCATCGCATCGCTATGTGACTTTTTCACTTTTTGCAGAATTTAAGAACAAAGAAACAGTTTTTTTTCAGATCAGACAGAACATAATATAGACCATATTTGAAAGACAGTTTGGGATTTAGTTCAACTGTTTCCTTGTTGTTTACTTGTGTGTATTGTAGGTGAGAACTCTGGGTGATTTTGTGCATAGTGCTGTGGGGGAATATGTCTTCGACCAAATTCGATACGCAGCTATACCTATCGAGGCCTTATCTGACTAGGAAGCAGGTTCAGAGGGCCCAGCAGAACACTATAGGTGACCACAGGGCTTACAATGCTAAGCGTGTTGCTATTGTCAAGTTTTTGAGTGATATATGTGTGCAGTTGAGGTTCCCTAGGCGAACGTTGGAGGCAGCAGTTTATTTTTACCTGAGGTACCATCTATTCAATAACTTTGAGACAGAACCATGTTACATAATTGCCACAAGTTGTCTAGTATTGAGTTGTAAAGAAGTGGAAACGATAAAGAAAGTGAACGATATATGCACAGTGTCTTTATCCCTGCGAAACACCGGGAAGGTAAGTGGTGAGGTTTTAGAGAATTTTAAAAAAAGAGTATTTGTCATGGAGTTGAAAGTACTGGAGTCATGTTCTTTTGATTATAGGATAAATGATGCTGTCCATGTTGATGAGTACATTATCAAATTTGGGAAAATCCTGGGACTAAGCTATGAACTGTGCCACATTGCGTGGTGTATAGCGTTTGATGTCCTTAAGACAGAACTACTATTACTGGTACCACAACACGTTATAAGTCTGGCATGTATAAAGCTCGCTAGCGGTATACTGGATGTTCCTGTAGCGATAGAGAAGAGCATTCAGCAATTCGAGATGGATAACCCTATGTTTAGTGAGGCATACTTTGAACTACTTAACTTTTACATCAATTCCTTTGATTCGTGTGACTTGAAAAATGTATACCAAGGAGCATCATTGGAGCAGTTTATGGACTTAAAGCGTAAAGCGGGACAAGAACATGGTTTGAAGGAGCCACTAGAAAAGCAAATTGAAATGGATACCTATCTAACTACTTCAAGAACACAGCCCATACGAGAAAGAAGATATGTATTGTCACAATCACTTGTGAATAATGAAGTTGGGAAGTAATTGTAGAGATATTCAGAGTATTCAGGAGTATTGTATTCCTTTGCATTTAACTCTTTGGTTTTTCATAGAACTCCTTCCACTATAACAGGAAAAAAGTATACAAACTTTTGGCATATGATAGCATATTCGACATTTCCCAATATATATATCAGTTATCTCTAATATAAGCATCGAATTCACTAATCTGACTTGGCTCAACCATATAAATACTATTTTACTGTTATACCTCCATAACGTTTTCAGTGACTCCCGGGCATTCCTAGGGCAGCGCGATGCAAAAAAAAATTATTGCGAGAACAATCGCATCGCAAGACAGTAGTACTATTATTACTCGAATTTCTCTTCTGTTTCTGATTGTTTTAATACATTGTTAACAGCTGCAAGTGGTAACCGTTCGTTTCAGAGTAATTGGGAGCTAACTTATCTTCTTTCTGCGAAACAACAAGCGCAAACAAGCAAAATGTCATTGAAATTGCCACAGAACCCAAATGCGGGTCTATTCAAGCAAGGATACAATAGTTACTCCAATGCCGATGGTCAGATCACAAAGTCTATTGGTGCTATTAGAGAGATTCACCAGATGTGTCTGACTTCTATGGGTCCATGTGGTAGAAACAAGATTATCACAAACCATTTGGGTAAGATCATCATTACCAATGATGCGGCTACCATGTTGAGAGAATTGGATATTATTCATCCTGCTGTTAAAGTATTGGTAATGGCTACTGAACAGCAAAAGATTGATATGGGTGATGGTACTAACTTGGTTATGGTTTTAGCTGGTGAAATGTTGAACGTGTCTGAGAAGCTTATTGCTTTAGGCTTGTCCCCCATTGAAATTATACAAGGTTACCAACTGGCAAAGAATTTCACTTTGAAAGAATTGGACAAGATGGTTGTGGGAGAAATCACTGACAAAGGCTCTAAGGAGGAATTGATCAAGATCATTAAGCCCGTTGTGTCATCTAAACAGTATGGTTCAGAAGATTTATTGAGTGAGTTAATAGCAGAATCTATCTCTCATGTTATCCCAAAGGGCTCTAACCAACCATTATTTAATGTTGATTCCATCAGAGTAGTTAAAATTATGGGTGGTTCTCTGATTAACTCTACTGTCATCAAAGGTATGGTATTCAACCGTGAACCTGAAGGACATGTGAAATCCTTGCCACAAGGTGACAAACATAAGGTTGCTGTCTTTACTTGTCCAATTGATATTGCTGCAACTGAAAGTAAAGGTACCGTTTTGCTACATAACGCCCAAGAAATGTTAGATTTCTCTAAAGGTGAAGAACAACAAATTGACGCCATGATGAAGGAGATTGCTGATATGGGAGTCAAATGTATCATTGCTGGTGCTGGTGTTGGTGAATTAGCTCTTCATTACTTGAACAGATATGGTATATTGGTGTTGAAAGTTCCAAGTAAGTTTGAACTAAGAAGAATATGCCGTGTTTGTGGTGCAACCCCATTACCAAGATTAGGTGCTCCCACTTTGGAGGAATTAGGTCTGGTAGAAACCGTGAAGACAATGGAAATTGGTGGTGACACTGTCACTGTATTTAAGCAAGAAGAAAATGAATCTACAAGAACAGCTACTATTATTCTAAGAGGTGCTACACAAAATAACTTGGATGACATAGAAAGAGCAATTGATGATGGTGTTGCCGCTATTAAGGGTTTGATGAAGCCAAATGGTGGTAAGCTACTTCCTGGTGCAGGTGCAACAGAAATAGATCTAGTTTCGAGAATCACAAAATTCGGTGAGAAGACCCCAGGTTTACTACAGTTAGCTATAAAAGAGTATGCTTTAGCTTTTGAAGTCATTCCAAGAACCTTGGCTGAGACCGCCGGTTTAGATATCAATGAGGTGCTACCAAATCTATACGCTGCCCACACCGTAACAAATGAAGATGAAGAAGATAAGAAGCACCTGGTGAAAGGTATTGACATTGATGGACTAACATCAGAAGGTGTCAAGGATATCACAGAGGATGGTGTTTATGATATGTTAGAGACAAAGAAGTTTGCCATTAACGTGGCCACGGAGGCAGCATGCACAGTGTTATCTGTAGACCAGATTATTATGGCTAAGAGAGCGGGAGGCCCACAAGCGCCTCAGGGACCTAGACCTGGTAACTGGGATCAAGATGATTGATCAAATAACAATTTATAAATATGCATAATTTACAATGTAACATATAATTAGTTAATACAAAGTTGTTAAAAACGAAACAAATTGTCAGAAGTCGTGTCTGGATTTTTTACATTCCTATACTGCTTTAGCAAAACAGAGAATGCCATATTAGTAACCCGTGATTTTTCAGTGTTGAGGTTTTAGGATATGGATGTGAACTACTCATGAAAACATGGCAGCGCTAACACCAAGTACTGATAGAACAACACTGACTACAATAGTGGCTTTGCATGCTAATCTTTCCCATGGTTTTACAATATTAGCCTCGCCACAAATTCTCAAATAGAAAAGACAAGGTAAAATGAAGCATATAGCAAAGCATAAACCAGCGCCCATAAATGCAATGATTCTGTCGAATTGAGGGAATATGATTGCAATTAAAACAAACATGAAATTGACAAAAATTCTATTAAAGAATTGGCCAAATTGGGCAAACTTCAACTTTTTACCTGTATACTCCTTTTCGGCCTCGTGAATGCCAAACATTATATCAAGTACAGATACAATAGGTCTAGCATTTAATGGTGTTTTGGCGATTGGGATGACAGTCATTAGTGCAGAAATTAGTACATGGACAGTATTAGAGTAGCCATCACTTAGTAACACATTTTTTGTAATTTCATCCTTAACTAAATCACCAAACATTAAAAACCCTATAACTGCAGTGCCAATGTCGGTTACTGAAGTTATTTGATATGTAGTTTTTAAGCATTTCTTGAATTTCTGAGGATGTCTCATGTCGGATTTCAAGTTAGGGAACACTGCATGGCCACCCCATGAAGCACTTAACAAACCTATTGACAGGCATAAACTTTTGAAATCAGTTGGCCACAGATGAGTTGGCATTGGTTCTATAAGTGAGCCTGGTGCATCTCTCTTGAACAACCCGCAGATGAAGATCACAAGTACTGTACCTGTAGTGGATAGAATGCCTAGTAATGAGATGTTAGACAGAATACTTAGTGGAATGAATACTGGAGGTGTAACAACAAAAAAGCAAACGATTTTGAAAAAGGTCACGGAATATTGAGGGAAAAGTGCATTAAGAGAATCGCCAAATAAAATTACTAACGACACACCACAACTCAATAGATCAACAGTGAAAAGAGCAGAAATAAATGCACGACCTCTTGAACCAAATGCTGCATAACCCAAATCTGCATATGAAATTAAAGTAGGGTCAGTGTCTAAGCAACGAGACAGCAACTCCGCAGTACAGAATGTACCAAATGCAAAAATAGAAAGCATAATTAATCCTGGAATCCACCCTGCGTATTTCATTCCTAAGGGCAAAGCCAATAATCCTATTCCGATTAATACATTTATCGAGTTGAAGATAGTCTGTGGCGCTGTAGATTGACCAGCAAGTAAAGTCACCACTGTACCATCTTTTCCCTCAACTTGCTTGATAACCATTGAATCTACATCGTTGGTGTCAAACGGGGTAGAACCAGTTAGCATTTCGTTCATCGACAATGTGGGTCTCAAGATACCATTATTATCCATTGAGAAACTAGTAGTACGTATGGACCTAAAATCTTCCAATTCTTGTTGAGATATGCTATGTGTGCTTTGAGCATCGATATTTGGTATTGATGGTTTACCAGATACTTGTAAAGCGGCATTGGCGCTCTGTAAAGCTATGGATAGGCTTCTACCATGAGGTGCTGGAGCAAGTGTGCTAGGATCAAATAATTCATCATAATCATCGTTAAAATAGGTTCTTTCAACCTCTGGTTTAACTTCAATATTTCTGAAGGAGTTAGCTCTTCTTAAAGATGTTGCAAATCGTGAGAGTGAGTTCACACCTCTGAAGGACCCGATAGGTTGATCCAGGATAGATTGCCTTCTACCCATGGGTTGTGGCTCATGGTTAGTGAAAGAGCTGTCCTGGACCGCATAACCAGATGTATCCCCATCAACAGCTTCCAGCTCAGGATTCCTAGCAAGCGGAATCGATATATAACGGACCTGTGATCTTGACCCCCTAGGGTTCAGAGGCTGCCTTTCCTCATCTACTGGGGTTGACATATTAATCTCGGCTTGGAAATTATGTTGTAGTTTGATTTTGTCTGATGCAATTATTAAAGTTTTGAATCAATCAGTATTACCAAGGACTGGAAACATATGAAAGAGAAATAGGTTGGGATGTTATGGGTAGGCTTTATAACTGATCCGATCTGATCATCAATTGCGTCATTGGATCAAACTGAATTTTGTCTTTGTTTACATTATGACATTATGGGAATATGGTGATAGAAACCAAATGAAATTATAAATCTCACCAAAACATTAAATCAATTGAATGGATCATGACAATTAGGGTATCGGTTATCCCGATTTGTAACTATATTCAATAGCCAGTTCTTATTCGAATAATATATGTTTTGCGTTATGTTGAAAAAATAGTAGTGTATATATAATACTAATTTTTTTCTTCTACTGTATATATGAGCATATCTACAAATTCTCGTACTCTTCTGGGTAAAATATCAGACGCTCTGGACCATCCTTGGTTAATACTACCATTCTGATAACACCACCTGAGGAACCATCCCACTTAATTGCCTGTGATAGGGAGTGTTTGATGAAATCGATGGTCTCGTCCTTTGACATGTTTTCACGGAAGTTCTTATCACAGTAACCGTATATGAATGTAGAACCTGAACCAGCAATAGCATATGGCTGTTTATGGATTGATCCTCCCAGAGGAATACTGTATACTTCACCTTTGTTCTTCTCGTCGTAGCCAGCCACAATGATACCTGCTGTTAGAGCGTCCTTATTTTGGTAGCAGAGTGTCTTAAACATATTGGCTGCTGTGTATGTGTCTGGCTCACCGAACTGGCCCTCATACATGTCCAAGTAGTACTGCACAATATCAGCAACAGCCTGTGTGTCTGCAGCTGAACCTGACCTACAACACCAGATGTTGTCATGTACCCTCGTAAGCTTATCTGTCACACGGTTCGCAATGTACGCACCAGTAGTGGTACGGGAGTCCGCACCTAATATAACACCATCCTTAAATGTAACCGCCATAATAGAGGTACCAAGACTGACCTCACCTTTCTTCAACGCCGTAATATCCACTTGTACACCGTCCATTTTATTTGTTATTTGTAACTAGATTCTCAAATCTGTACCTACGTTGTCCAAGACTCACAATTTCCTGTACTTTGCAATACTCAATTGAAGTGCCTGCAACTATATACCAGTCTACAAGCCAGCGACGAGGCTCGCTATTACTTCCAATATACCTGCCTTTAAAGGATTGCATCCTCCGTCCTGCAAAAGTGCAATGAGCTGCCCGCATTTTGCCACTAATGTATTACGTGATAGATGATGTTCGGGTACCAAGTAGTATAAACTACTCTCAATATTATGTACTAAATGGACAAAATATGTGCTGTTTTGATGCAAGTGTCTATATATCTTTAGATTATCTGTATTATTACAAGTAGAACTTTTCGCAGTTCTTTTCATTCCCCTTTTTAGAGAGGTATTGCGATAGCATATCGAATCGTTTATAGGCCTCTCCATATGCATTTCTCCATAACGTCGTGGCCCTTACCGGCTGGTTTCAATATTCCAATCATCTCGAAGTCAACAATGGCTTGCATAAATAATATTAGTGAAATCTTATCGAATGCATCCGGTTTATCTAGTAGTGTCTCTAGCGAGTGGTTTTCCTGTGCTTGTTCCTTAACGTAGTCTAAAATAATATCCCTTGGCATTGTTTCCTTGAATACCATATAGAAGTCATATGTGTTAATTTGGTTGTTCGCTTCTCTGTATAGCTTGAACAAATGGCTCAGAATTGGGTTTAATTTCCTGTTCAATTCTTGTAACACTTTTGATTCAGGTGCTGGTGCTTCCTTAATAGGAAGTACTTGCTCCCAATTTAGCAGGTTGTTCTCAACGTTAGTTCTATAAAATGGGAATAAAGACTGAGACAACAACCCGTTGTTGTGATCCAATGTGAATAGCTCCTGGAACATTGTGTCAACAGGTTCGAAGTCTAGCTTTTCAATGTGCTCCTGACAGCTTTTCCACCTCCATAAATAGTCTTTTAGTTTGCCTTGTAACAAATTGTGGTATAACTCTATCAGATTATAATTCTTGATACCAAGCTCTGTTTCAAGAAAATTGGCCACGTACTTGGCATGGCCATTAATAGGATTCTCTCTGACAAGAAATTCAACAAAGAAATTCACAAGGTTACCATCAGTGTTATCCAGTAACGCAAGAACCTCCGATGTGTTAGCATTGTCTTTAATCAAACCTTCGATGAAAAACATAAACGTAGGGCACCGTACTAATCTGTTCAAATATTCATCATTTAAGTAGTCTATGTTAACAGGGTCAATAAAAACTGAGAATGGATTCTCAAAAAAATACGCCATCAAAGAGTAATCAAGAATCTTGATCAATAGTTGTAAGTTGTGATTCGAGTTGTTAGACATCTTTTCGATAACGAACTCGACAAATCTATCTGACAAGTTCAATTTACCATCAACGGTGTCCAAGAAGCTTTGAAAAATTCTGTTACCATATTTGTAACCTTTATTACTCGAAACATCGATCTTATGGAAGTGTCTTTTTAATAGTCTAATAGTTGATTGTCTAAAATTCTTTTCAAAGTTGGATAGATTTGTATTAATATTGAAAATAAGACTAATCTTTACATGATCATTCTTCAGAGCCCTGCTTAACAGTTCGACGAAATTATCTAGTACTATCGCACCCATAGAGTCAACATCTTTGAAATTGAATACTATGTTTAGGTTTTTACCAAATACTTCTTTGAAGTTTTCCAGTAGAGTTAAATCATATGTAATTTTATCTGAACTAACAGAGAAATCCGGCACTTCATTGTCGTCGTCATCTTCCAATTCAGTTTTTATCTTGGTTGTACCGGACAAAATACTATCAGCGGTCTGAATGAGTTTAAACATTGATCTTCTCAGCATCATTCTCACATTTGGGGACTCCTTAGGGGTCAAGTCAATCAGCACATCAATGGTTTCGGGATCATTATTTGGTAGATCAACCGCAAGCGAACTATCAGATCCCAACAAGAACAGCGTATTGAAACATGGCTTGCCATAGTTATCCTGTCTATTTGGAAGATTAAGTAAAACACTCATAACTTCATCTTTCAAATCAGTCTCAATATTGTTTACAATATCATCAACTTGGTTATGAAAATTAGAATGAAGCAAATGGTACAACTCCCATCTCTTCAGCACAGCAACATTGGTCTCCTCACCATCCAATAATTTCACAAAGGGCACTGTTCCTAAAGACTCCTCAGTCTCACTGTTGCTCTTTTCCACAAATTCCGACACATTGTATGTGGGCCTCGCTATATAATGCGTCCTTTGAGAATCTGCAAACTCTGAGACATCCATTTTAGAGAATACCAATAGTCTTGTTTATAATTGAGCTTCACCGAATTAGTGTTTAGATAGTTCTATATCAAGATATTCGGATAGCTTTTCGAAGAATAGTCTTGGCTTTTTGTTATTGTTTTTCTGCAAAAATATTTTGTCAAGCGATGAGCTTACAAGAGCAAGCCCTTATACCAAAATTAAACATATTAATCATAATGGATAGATATATATGAAATATACATCTCTAGCTTTAGTTAAGTTATCTATTAACAAGATCTACCGTGTAGAAACAAGATTAGCAGTTGCAACCCTGCTAGTATATTATAAACTTTTCCTGTCAAATTGTATATGGAAAGAGGAAAAATTCGCAGGCTGTCAGTCGCTTAGAACACGTTATCAGATTCACCCTTAAACCTCTCGACTCTTTTCGGTTCCCAGTCCTCTTCAGCCAATCCTTGCAGTCTATAATACTCCTCTTTTATGTCAAACTCTCTCTTACCGTGCTTCATCTTAAGTATTTCTTCTTCATTCATCTCCTGAACTTTTTGGTCATCACGGTCAAACTTGACTTGCGATATACCAGCTAGCCAGTATGAGCCAAGCACCATCATTCCACAAAACGGGAGTCCAAAGAATATGAATGGGTTCTTACTCAGCAATTTTTGATACCGGCCTGCAAAACTCCTGTCATATGCTAGTTGCTGTTTCTTAGACCTGAAACTTCGACCACCTAATGCCATCCTTTACAATCTTTTGTCTAATGCTGATATTTATAAAGCTCTGCTATCCTTAGAACTACCTTCTTAGCTCCAACATCTATGATTGCTGCCCCTTCTCTTATTTTAATGATTTCTATTTGGATCCTAGCGATGATTCGTTCATGGAGTCCTTAAGGAATGATTGATATACGGAATGACTAAGATTTTAAATATTATTATACAAAATGGTTTTCTTTTATTCTCAAGCAAATAGTAGTTTGAGTTAGATGAAAATGTCTATATATGCAAATACCAGCAAGTGGTCTCTCTGTATTTTTTTATGGCTGTTAGAGGTTCATTGATCTGATAAGAGTTATCTCTTACCCTTTGACTTACCTTTCTTTTTACCATTGGCCTTTGCCTGCTTCTTCATAGTTCTCTCTTGATCAGCAGTACGGTCAGATTGAGTTTTCTTATATGATCTCTTATGACCGTCTTCCATTGCTTCGTTACGCTTCCTCTTTTTACTATTGACTTCTTTCTTGGTCTTTGAAAGAGCTCCCATGATCTTGGAGTTCTTCTTCTCCTTTTCGGATTGGAACCAAGTTCTCTTCGGCCTAGATTGGATTTCATCCTTATGTTTCAGAAGGTTTTCACCTTTCTTCAACTCCATCTCAGCCCGGAGAATTTCCTTCTCTTCCTTTTCCTCTACTAGAATATCTTGGACTGTCTGGTCCATGTTCTCTACTATCTTGTTTGTCTCTTCTACTTGGTTCCAATCGACATTTCTACCCACAGCTTTACTACCAGGTATCTCACTATCATTGACACCTCTAATGGCATCCTTTACTATACTTCTTTCTGCTGATGCTTCACCAACAAAAGTAATGGAACGACCTTCTCTACCAGCTCTGGCAGTTCTACCAACTCTATGCAAATAAATTTCGTAACTCTTTGGCATGTCATAATTGATGACAACTTCAATCTTTGGAATATCTAGACCTCTGGAAGCCAAATCGGTACAGATCAACACTGGGACTTGTAAGGATTTAAACTTATTCACAGAGTCTAGACGTTGTTCTTGTGTTAGCGAACCATGAAGCTCAGCAACAGCCATACCTAATAGACCCAGTATGATTCTCAGTTTGTGAGCCATATCTTTTCTGGCAACAAACACCACAATTCTTTTCTGGCCATTTGGATCCAGCTTTCTTATTAAATTGAACAGTAATGAAGGTTTTAAGTGATCTCTTTTACGGATACGAACAAACTCTTGAGTAAGTTTAGTGGCAGCTTGCTTCGGAGGATCGATCATTATTCTCACTGGTCTCTTCAATGACAAAGATATCAATTGCTTGATTCTTGAGTTCATAGTGGCTGAGAATAGTAGAGTCTGTCTCTTACTAGGTAGCAAGGACATAATTTCATTCAATTCATCTTGGAAACCATCTTCTAGCATTCTATCAGCTTCATCAATGACTAGAACTTCCACAGAGTCTACATTAAAACTTGCGGAGTTCCTGATATGATCGATAAATCTACCAGGAGTAGCAATGACTATATCTGGCCTAGTCTTCAGCATTTGCTCTTGTTGTCTCAAATTCAAACCACCAACAGCCAGACCGAATGTTAGATTACTGACAAATTGACCAATTTTTTTACCTACATCTGCAACTTGAATAGCCAATTCACGGGTAGGTGTTAATACAATAACTCTCGTGGAAGCAACCTTAGCTGGCTTGTACAGTAGACGTTCGATAATTGGAATCATGAATGCTGCAGTCTTACCGGAACCTGTGACGGCACCTGCAATGATATCCTTACCTAGTAATGCAATTGGGATGGTGGCACTTTGAATTGGCGATGGTTTGACGTATCCTAGGTTGCTCAAACCCTTCATAACGGGTCTCGACAACGCTAGATCATTGAATGTCTTATGCACCTCCTTCTTTGCGTTTTCACTTTCGCTTTCAGGCGCATAGAAAGCTTGCATCTCTTCAGCTGTGTCTTCTTCAACTTTCTCCTCGGCATCACCGGCATCACCGACATCGTATGTTTCCTCGTCGTCTTCTTCTTCTTCGTCATTGCTCTCTTGTTCACTGTTTGATGCATCCTCGTCCTCCTCTTCACCTTCAGGTTGCTCTTGGGCACCCATACCAAACCCATCCATAGCCAGGTCTTCATCATCACTCTCAGACTCTTCACTCTCACTCTTCTCAGCTTCGTCTACATGAGCCATACCAATTAGACCACCTTTCTTCCTGATAATCTTGTCCAGATCAACATCCTTCTTCTCCTCATCCTTCTCGTCACCTAAAAACTCCCACCCGTCAAAATTGGTGTTGATCTCGCCATCATCAGTGTTGAACCGAAACCCACTGTTCATGTCAGCACTCTCCTCATCCACAGACTTGTTCTTCTTCTTGCCCTTCGTCTCAGGCTTAGGCTTCTCCTCATCGCTGTCCAAATCAGGAACATCCTCCTCACTGTCACTGATGGTAGGCACAAAATCCAAATCAGTGTACTTCTTCCCCTTCATCTTAAGACTCATCGCTAGCTCCCTTTCAAGTACAGCAGCCACTTATGATGTTGCGATGCGATGAGCTCTTATATGCGATGCGATGAGCTTGAAAAATTTTTGGTGCAAAACTTCCTGAAATGAAAAAAATTTGGCAAAATACTGCGAACGTCACCGATGATGGGGCCATTCAAATAAGTAGGAATAGCAAGCACCGGCAACTATATTTGACCATTAATTAGCCTGACGGTACCTGGTTTGGGGTTGTTTCAGTGGCTTTTGAGGAATTGAATTGAAAAGCAGACAGAACAGTAAGGATGGTAAATTTCAGGAGATACTTGAGGGTACCGAGGGAGCTGCGGCCCTCGGAGATATTTAAGCAGGACTCCATGTCCCCAGGGAAGATAGCGTTGCAGATTATCCTGTTGCAGGTGTTCTATTACACTACGGCGTGTATTCTGTTCTATGGATGGGCTAAAGTTGCCGGATATAAGCTTGAGATGGTGCAATGGCTGTTCTCGTGGCAGGCCATTGAGTTTACCAACGCGCTCGGGCTGACATTGTGTCTGCTGTGGCTCACAGACTCGCTGATATGTGTCATATTCCTCACGGTTATTGTGGAGAGAAGCAAGCTGGCATGGGATTTTGCCATTACCATCCATGCCATTAATCTAATCGTTGTTTCAGTACATACGGGGACGCTGCCCTCGTTGTCGTGGTTTGTCCTGCAAGTGCTGTCGTCATTGATACTGATATTCTTGGGTACATACACTACACGTTGGAGAGAACTCCGCGATACCTTTTTTGAAGGCTTGGTGGATGCCGATATGGTAAGTCCAAGTGCCTCTTCACAGCCCATAGAGATGAGGGATCTAGAGAGTCAGAAATGATTCATCAAATTGTATAATGAGGCTATGATGACCGAGAAAATAAAGTAAATATACTGCATGCTTATTAATCAACACTATTTAAGTATATAAGGAACATCAATTTGTTTTTATCCGTAATCTTATCTTGTCAATTTTGGATTTGCTTGGCAGCATCCATGAGTTTGAATACGTCATCAAGAACTTCGAAGATCCCCTTCTGAGGAAGACAGAAATCATGGTGTTGGCAGATGTCTAACCCTTTAGTCACTTTTATTCTGAGTTGTAAAACAGCTATTATGGTCTCAATTCTTGTAACTAGGTGGTCGAAAAACAAAATCAATTCCTTGTCCGACATGCTGGCAGCAACAACACCTTTCAATGATCTATCAATAACAGAATGATATTCTCTTTGTTTGGAGTCCAACTCCAAAAATCCTCCTCCTACAGCTGACAATATAGCTTCCAGTTTATTTGCCAACTGGCGCAAGGATAGCAAGAAATCTAGATTGATTATCTTAGATTGTTCTTCTTCAGTAATAAATTCATGACGGGAAGCAAGAGATTTTGGATAAACAATGGTGATGAACTCTTTGGTTTCCAGACCCTTTAGCTTCTGTTCACCGTAATCAAAGAAAGACCATCCAATACTCTCAAGCATTGTAATCTCTCTTTCAAGCATTTCACCAATTATTTCTTCCCCATACACTTCCTTTAAGGGTTTTTTGTCCTTCACAACATTATCGTGATATTTCATTATCTTATTAAACTCAGAAACAAAATCACTGGATAATGTGATTTGGCCACCATCAGCAACAGATGAAACTCTGGCAGCCTTGTTGACAACAGGTCCAAGATAGTCCATTCTTTGTGTAACTAAATCAAGTTCTGGAACAGGACAACCCCAATGCATACCCATTCTCACGGATAACCCTTGGTATATTTTAGTACCATTCCGATCGGTAACTAAACAACCATCCTGGATAGATGTTATTTCTTCAGGCCATTGTGCCTCCAACAGTTTCAATTGGACACTAAGACACCACACCAAGGCACTGATTGGTGTAGGGAAAGTGACCATAAACGCATCACCTTCTGTTTTCACTTCATAACCACCATAAATACGTAGCAATCTCCGCATGATGTCATTATGTGTCTTGATTGCAGTTCTCATTGCATTAGGGAATAATTCCCACAAAAATGTGGAATTCTTAATATCTGTGAATACAACAGCTAGATTGCCAGTAGGGGGAGCAATTTCTGGTTGAAGTCTTCTTAGTGTTGTATCTTCTACAGTACTTCTCTTACTTAATAACGAAGATCGGTTAAGCGTGAATTTACTTTCCTGTGAATTTGACTTTGAAAGAGCAAGACACAATATGGTAATATTTTCTGAACAACCATAAGCAATAGCATGATCTTTTAATTCCTCTGCAGCTAGCATAGGTTCAAGGACATGTTCTCTAGCAATGTCACAAGCTGTTTCGATATCCATGTACTCCCATAGCTTATGAGTACCAATGATCAGCATCTCATCGGCTTTAGTTACATTAATAACTGAAATGTCAGGCGATGCATGGATGTGTGGTAGCAAATCAAAAAAGCCGACTGCTCTGGATACATCTACCACACCATCAAGCTTACCATTATTGACATAACCACCGGATAATCTGATACGTTCGTATTCTTCTCTTTTAGTTGGCACATGCTGTTTTGTGATTTTTTGATGATCACCATTGTTTTTCGACAGAACCGCCATACAATCGCCTAAGTTTGCAGCATATAGTTTAGTTCCCTTCATATATATAACGGTTGAACAGGCACCACTCAACAAGTCTGCGGAAGTCAAATTATCTATGTTGGCACCGTTATCTACTGAATTTAGCATACCGTTGATTTCTTTGTTTAGTTGTAGGAAACTAAATCTTAGTGCTTTCTTAATTTCATCTTCATTGGAGTCACCAAATTTCTCTAATTGTCTTATCAAAATTTTATCATAGATATCTCTGACAATTCTAGATATATTGTAGCCATAATCAGAATTCTGGTTTTTACTGTCGTGAAGACAAATCAAACATTCATCATCATGACCTCTAAATCTTTCAAATGTAACGTCTCTTGAGGAAACATAATCCCTCTGGCCTAACGTGTCAGCTACACCATAATTCATACCATTTATTATGGAAGCCGTTGTTCTCAGACGGAAATTAATGTTTTCATCAGGAACTTTAGTAGTGTTAAGGGTAACATCCATTAAACCTAATACCTTTAGATGAGGCAAAACAGTAAGATCAGAGAGATCTGTTTGTAATTCTTGATTTGTTACTGAACGAATCTCAAATCTTCTATTCCCAGAAAAGTTTAAGTATTTCAGTTCCTTGTTATTTCTCCAATTCCAATCATAATGAAAATTTGAAATATTGTACTTCAATTGATTGGAGCCAATATCAAAAACATTTAATTGAGGTAATTGAGAAAGTTCCGCTGGAAGGGAAAGCAATTGGTTACCATTCAGCATCAATGTCTTCAAATATTTCCACTTAGAAACTGTGTCACCAGGCAAAGTATTGATTTTATTACCAGATAAAAATAATTCGGTCAAATTCTCTAACTTCATCTTTGTTATATCTTGAAGATTATTATAAGACAGATTCAATAGTTTTAAGTTGGTGAAGCAGTTGAATAATGGCCAAGCGTCATCATCAAATTGGTTATCTGCAGCCACAAAGAACATTAGGCTTTTGGATAACTTGGAATCATTAGAGACATTTAAGAAAAAGGAAGGATCTAAACTTGCATTCGCGAACACATTGGAAGATATGTTCAAGAAAGTTAATTCGATGTCCTCCATACCAGCAAAAAAATCTCTGATATTATTAGAGTGGAGATCAAGGGATCTTAGACTTTTAAGTTTAGAAAACTCCTGAGGTATGCTTTCAAGTTTATTTCTTGCTGCAGACAGATAAACTAGCTTCGTCAATAAAGAAATCTCACTTGGTAACCTTGTGAGATTATTTTCATTCAATTCAAGTTTTTCTAGCCTTAGTAACTTTTTGAATATTTCACCCGGAATACTGGCAAGCTTAGCCTTGTTTAATGATAAACTTGTCATGTTCATTGGATATTCTCTGAATGAGATCGAAGTGATAGGATTCTCCTGTATTTCTAGCGCCCTCAGTTTAGGTAAGTTCTCATCAAAATTAGATATTCTATTATCGGTCAAGAACAGATTCTGTAAATTTGGTGCATTAGTATTGATTGTATTGATTCTGTTGAAACGTAAGTTCAAAGTCCTTAGGTTTTTCAGCTCTGATAAATCACCAACATGAGTCAACTTGTTATGAGATAGATTCATTTTGGCAAGTTTAACCAACTGTCTGCAGCTTTTTGGAAGATGATGTATCTTATTATATGACAAATCGATTTGAAGAAGGTTGGTACAGAAATTAATAACCTCTGGGTAATGAGCAAACCTATTAGAGGAAAGGTCCAGCAGTTGTAAGTTTTTTAATTGAGAGAAACCACTTGGTAATCTGTCTAATCCGTTACATTGCAAGTTAAGAATGGTTAAATTAACAAGCTTTGAAATTGAGCTTGGGACCTTTCTTATAAAGTTTCTCTGTAATTCGAGGGATACCAATTTATATGCTTCTGTAATGTTGGCAGGAAATCTTGAGGCCCTGATATTCACCATTCTTAAACTCAACAGCTTAATTGCACTTTCAATAAATTCAAGTGGTAAAAATATATTTGCATTGTTGGAAACATCCAGACTTTCAATTTCAGAAGTGTGTTGGTAAAATATAATAGGAGGTGTTGTTAGATCCATATTCCTCAAATCAACGTGCACAAATTCACTTCTCATAAGCCTTTGCTCTTGTTCTGGTGTAAAATGTGATGGCGTCACCGGATGGAATAGAAACTTGAACACAAAACTTAAATCTTCAATACCCATTATGTGTAATGGATCAGATTTTCTGTAGCCGTTCAGTAACAGTAATTTCCTCTCGATAAGAATCGGTTTGGACACAGGTCTCAAAATCTTTGAAAGTTTACCGACTTTCAGAGATATTTGGAAATTACCTTGTGTAGTTATATTAAACTTACGTTTTAATGCAGGGATCATCTCCTCAACCGTTGTGCCAGGAGTACATGACAGTGTTGTAAACGTGTCATCGGTATTGAAAATACGAATAGCATAGTGACGCTTTGGATCCAAATCACTAACATCTTTATAATATCTTTCCAATTCATACTCAACATTATCATGTCTCTCATCATCTATATCTGCCGAAATGTTTTCGTTGCTATCACTATTGTCTGTCCCATCATTCATCTTTTGAAATAATTCACTTGAAGATATAGTCTTCCTCTTTCGAGCAGCACGAGCATTCAGTTGTAACTCATACTCTTCGTTTTCATCGTCAATATTATCTGGATATTGGTTAGAGGTCGATGAATTATAAGATGATCGGGAAGTTGTACTCTGTTTATCATCATCAGAGTGCAATGATTCCGTTGGTGATATAATAGAAGCTAATGAATCACTCGACGATTTTCTTACTCTGCTTGATCCCAACTTTGAGTTGAAATTGATTCCTCCATTCCTTGATAGCTGATCTGAAGAATTTTCTGTATCATTAGAAGTGGGGCTCATAAATAGAGAGTTTTTAATTCTTACCATCGATTTAGTGGAAAGTGGTTTCTTACCGTTAACTTCACTGCCATTCCTAGACTTGGAGGATTTGTTGTTAGATTTATTCCTTCTTTGCTTTTGTTGAGTAGCCATTGTGACTTCTTCTGGTGATAGAATTGAATCAAACGGTTCTTCTTCATTTTCTAAATGATTAGCATTCGAACCGCCCATTCTCATTTCGACATCCCAACTTTCTGGAGCTACCCATTGGTCCCTATCCGTCTGGGTGTAATCCTTCAAGCTAGACTCAGAAGAAACCCATGTTGGAATATCTGCTATGGAATGGGATTTCTTTGGCCCAGATATAAATGTATTTGATCTTGTTATTGGTTCCTTGTCTGCCTCGCTTGGAGGTTCGACATTTTTTGTAATCTCCGCCATGTTCTCCAAATTAGTATCAAGTGGGAATAGTCCTGTATTAGGGTTCTCAGTCTTGATATCTTCTGCATTATTTTCGTCATTTCCTTTATTATCAGAATTGTCTTTTTCTTTTATGCTTTCATCCTTTTCTTTATCTAGGGTTGATTCATTGAACCGTGCCTCTATAGTATTTTCAGGATCAATAGCGTTAAATTTATGTGACTTGCTAGGGACACTAATAGAATTTGCTCTCTGTGCAGTAGTGAAGCCTTTTTGGTTAGGTGTATTAATATCCTTTGTTTGATTGTTATGAGATGGTTCGCCTAACACACTCTTGGGTTCCTTTGGATTAGAAACACTACTTCGATTATCATTAGTTAGGATGGAATTAACAGTGGACCCTCTCCTACTGCTAGCAGAGGAGCCGGTAGATAAAAACAGTTTTTTATTGCCCTGGCTACTATGAATGCTAGAGCTTTCCGACTGATGCTTCTCCTGATCTTTATGTTTCAATTTCTTCTTCTCCAGCTCTTTCATCAGAGGTATGCTACTGCGCGTGCTTCCGTCATTGGCTATAGCAATACCAGATGTGCTGTGGCCGCGTACTATTTGCTTTACCTTGTTTCGTAAGCCGTCTGCTCCGATTTCTGCTAGCGGTGGTGGAAACTTAACATTGGTCAAATCATGCTCTCCTGGAAGTTCGCTTATAGTTTCTGCAGTGGGCTTACTATGGGTCAGGCCAGCTGTCCGTCTAGTTGTTTGTCCTTTATGACTAGTCTTGGTACTTGAGTTGGAAGGAGCGAGTTTCTTGAAGAGGTTTTCAGCAAACGAGTATTTTCTAGATGTGCTGCCGTGCTTCCTATGGTGTGTGTGGTCATTCTCACTGTTACTCGCGACCCGCGAAGTAAAAGACCTATCCGACATGGATCCTATGCTGTCAACATCAGTAGTATTCGAACTATCTATTTTTTGATCTATCTCATCCTCAAATGCCATGTTCTGTAAGCTGGACGGCGTTTGTGTCTGTAACATATTCGTAACAGATAGATTGCTCAGAGTCCTCTTAAGGGAGAATGGACTCTTTTTCGACTTATGTTGATAGTTCTTATTAGACGGAAACTCTCCGGGGTTAGATTTTATAGAGGAAACACTGTCGCGGCTTCTAGTCCTGGTTAGCCCCCCAATGCTGGAATACACATTCTGTATAGTGCTGTTTCTCCGAGAACTAGTCCCAGAGAAGTCCTGTTGGTCATATGTGCTCTTAAACCGAGGCTGCTCATCATGTACTTTCTTGCTGTATGTCCCTTGTTCCAAGTGAGTCCTATTGCTCTCACTTCGCCTCGACATCCCGCTTTTGTGTGCTATGATCGTCAGCTTCCTATTGTATATCAAAGTATTTGGGTCCAAGGCAGGTTCCAGTATCAGTTCTATGTAAGTATAGTCTTACAAGTTGCCCTCTTTGTGAGATAGTTCATATTACAGCAACCCTCAGCTGTTTTTCCTGTTTTTTTTTCCTTTCGTCTTCCTTTGTCTTGTCAAATGAAAAATTGCTGAAAAGGAACTTTGAACCCTTTAAAATTCGGCTAGTTGCAGTTGATCTTGTGGTTTCATAGTTGTGATTGCAGTTGATAGTTGTGCTTGTACCACTAGTTGTGCTTGTACTTGTGCTTGTACTTCTATTTGATCACCACAGAGTTGGGAGTTTCCCCATCTCATACCCCTCTCTTCGGCTGCCCCATGCTCTATGCCCACTTGCTTGTGCCTTGATGGATGGTATAGATTACCTTCTTGTAAGTTGTAACAGCACTCTGTGCAATTGCATATATGTGCGCAATCCTCAAATGGGACATCTCCTAACTCTAATGAGCCTCGAACAATAAACTGTGCCATCCAAGAGTTCGTGATTACATCATCCAGTTGTACCTACAACTTTCAGGCCTTACATTTGTAGTGCTATACCTATCCACTACAATAGCTATTGGTATGTTTAGACCTTGGCCCCCGGATAGTGTCAGGTATGTCTAGCTTACTACATGTATGTCTAGCTTACCACATGTATGTCTAGCTTACCACATGTATGTCTCGCACTATATGTATGTTTAGCTCACTACATGTATCTCGCTCACTACATGTATGTCTCGCACTATATGTATGTACTGGTATCCTGTATAATGAAGTTTATCTATACACTAGGCACAGCTAACCTTCCCCATATAGCCCCCGCCTAGTTACTGGTAACTTCGGCTTCGAGCGCAAGGCGGCATGAAATGGATAGCAAGCACACATGCCAGTGCTAAACTACAACGCAAATGGCACACAGGGACAAACTTGCCATGGTAGGATCAAGAACATATAACGTAACGCCTGCTGTGCTGGGGATACACTTGCTAGCAGAGCAAATATCCACCTCGAAGAGAGAAAGCCCATTGCCGGTAGCCGGTTAGGATAGCTAGCTAGGATAGCTGGCGGGGACATCAAGTATTATAAACTGCCAGGTACTTCAGCTGTGCTTATGAGAGTAAGCTATTAGTGCATCAGTCCTGATCTACCTCTCCCACCAAGAACGAAAAATTTTATCGACACTTTGCTCATCGACTAGCAAAGTGATGGTTTTGGCGATGAGCACTCGTTGAAGAGCTTTCGCATCTGTGAAATATGTGGTCAGCTTGGAGAGCTTTGTATGCTGTTTACCAGGTTCACTGGAAGGAGAGTACTGAAGATGACGAGCGACATTGCTACTACTTTTGAAGGCGAGATCGATTTGGGTATCATTGGTGGTACCGGTCTGTACAATCTGGAATGTTTGAAGGCTATTGCTATCCTCCCACCGATGGAGACACCATGGGGTAAGACCTCTTCTCCCATCACCATCTCCAAGGTGACCACCACAAAGGACATTGAGGGCCACCCAAGCATTAACAAGAACTTCCATGTGGCTTTCATCTCCAGACATGGTCTGCACCATGAATACCCTCCTACTAAGGTGCCTTTCAGAGCCAACATGGCTGCGTTGAAACATCTCAAGTGTAAAGCTGTGTTGTCCTTCAGTGCTGTCGGTTCATTGCAACACCATATCAGGCCAAGAGACTTTGTGCTTCCACAGCAGATCATTGATAGAACTAAGGGTATCAGAGACTCCTCATATTACAACGATGAAGGTCTAGTCGGGCATGTCGGTTTCGGTAACCCATTCTCTGAAGCCTTTGCCAAGTACATCTACCAGTTCAAGGACAACTTGGTTAACAAAGGCGACCACTGTACTCTGCATTTCAATAAGGATATTACTGTTATTTGTATGGAGGGGCCTCAATTCTCTACAAGAGCCGAGTCTAAGATGTACAGATTGCTTGGTGGTGACGTTATCAACATGAGTGTCATTCCAGAAGCCAAGTTGGCTCGTGAGTGTGAGCTGCCATATCAAATGGTTTGTATGTCCACTGATTATGACGCTTGGAAAGATGAAGAAGAACCTGTGACAGTGGAGACCGTTATTGGCCACTTGACAAACAACGGTATGAACGCTAACGTGTTGGCTTCTTGCATTATCGAATCAATGGCTCATGAACTACCTGAATTCATGGTTACTGGTGACGGTTTGAAGAACTCAGTAAAGATGTCAATCTCCACCAAGCCAGAAGGTATGTCCAAAGAGACGCTTAACAAGTTGAGATACCTATTCCCAGACTATTGGTAGTTTCAATATGGGGAAGATGAGCACATTGAAAATTTTATAAATAAACCATGGGACACCGGATTTTTAGTCATATTGCGCAAACTATATCATTTAAATAAGTATAAATAAGAGAACAGTAATAGAGATGCAAATTCATTTCAAAGGTGCTACGTAAGTTACACTAGGATCTACTTAAAGCTTTTCCTGGGACTTGGTGTATCCATCATATACGTGTATTTACTACTTGGGATATAGCCCGCAGATGTGTCGTTCAGGGTAGTAATTGTCGAATTCCTTCTAACAATATCAGAATGATGAAGTTCTGCAAAGTTGACAGATCGGTTATTACCGGTAGATGCGTTATTATTAAAAATGTTAGACCTCACTAGTGGATTAACTTTATTGCTTACACTGTTCATGTTAGAGTTTCTTTCTTCTTCCATTTTCTTTTTCATTGGAGTTTGGATCGATCTAAACGCATATGGTGGTGCTGACACTTGAGACTCTGTATTTTTTTTATTTATTCCAGAAGATACGCTTTGATCTTTTGTGTTTTCGGTAGTCTTTTTCGAATTTTGTTTTAGCATCAAATTAGATGGCTCTATCCTACGTAGGTTTGAGGTTTCACCCTGGCCAATAAAGCCAAGCAAGTTTTTTTGTCTCTGGTTCAATTTCAAGTCACTGATCTTGACCTTTCCAACTAGTGCAAATATTGACATTAGCACATTGTATAGCACTAGACCTCTGAACGCTTTGTTGAAGGAACTAACCGAGAATAGTAAATCTATGGCATTCTCGGCGGCCTTATTGTTTGGCATGTGCAATAGCGCCAAAATCTGGTCTGTCTTTAGCCAGTTCTTTCGTACCTTTTGTCCAGAAGAGGTATGATCCAAGTACAGGAGAATAAATTTCGTGATTAAGTTCCACAGTAAGTATAACAGCACATTGTTGATAATCTTTTGAACTTCCAAACTCTTGTTTACGGATCGCTCGGCCAACTTCTCAAGCACAGGATTCTCGAAGAACCCCAGATCATGCGATTGCACCGTCTGTCTTTCAACAGTCTGCTGTATGGGTTCCTGGGACTTATGGCTGAATATGTTGATACTCGAAGTAGGCGTGAACACCCGCTCATCCGTCCTCTCTTTCTTCTCATCGGTCGCTATACTCCTGCCTTGGTACAGCTTCGGCGTGTCCTTCACAATCCTCTCCCTAACACTAAAGAACTGCTCCCGCGACAACGGCCTAGAGGGCGTGCTCAAATTGTTCCTGTTGATACCCGACATCGGCTCTCTTCTGTCCACTTGTATTACCTCAATAACACCAAAAATAGCCTAAAAACTCTGCAAAAAAGCGGGCAAATGGGATGTTACAAAACTCCTAGCACACACTGATGAACCGTATAACCAGTAACACGCTCGCTAGCCCTCTAACGAAGCACATATGGCTCACCAATTAAGCATCTTCCAGCAGTTTTCCTTTTAGCTTTTATGGCTTTAAAATGCCCATCGGGTGAAAGTCACTATGTACTAACGCAACGAAAAACTTTCACCCTTTCAAGGACTTCCCAGTTCAAATCCCAGGATTATATTGGATGGCAACAACAGTAATGGGACTGGATTACACCACTCAGCGGCTAAACATAAAAGTATACAGGCAAAAGGACTCCTTTCTTTGCGTCAATTCTACTCTTGGAATCTGGCTGCCCTTTACTTTCTGATCTGAGACATACGGACTCTCTAATCCTTTTGCTGTTGCACTGTTGCAGATTGTTAATTGTTTTGCAAATTACTGCTTGTTTCGCAAACTGGTCTGCATATTGGTCTGCATATTGTTGCTGTTTTGCTAATTGCTCTAATTGTTCTGCAAATTTTCCCGCAAATTCTGCTAATTGGTATCTCTGCAATTTCAAGGCTTAACCCATTTCGGACTCTTTTGGACTAATCAGTTTTGATTAATAGTTCGCTATAGGATAAGGTATAGCATTGTGCTTATATCAGACATTGATCAGCGGATCTATCATCTCATCTCTGGATCAAATATAGTGACTCTCTTGGAAAAAGGGGTTAAACACGCGTGCAATATAGTCATAAAGCAACTTGGGAACAAGGGCTTCGCGGAAACACAGCGTGAGTGAGACATATACTAGTCCCCTGCATCTTAAAAGCGTGGGATGGGATTTATTTCTGCATTATTTTGTTGTTCTTCTAATTCTACCACAGACTCGATAACTACTAAGCAAATTACTTCGCAAAACAATAATAGGGATACGAGTAACACCGACCCGGAAAAATATCACCAAAACGTAAAGATGATGACCTATAACAATACTACTACATTGACACCCGAGCGTGACAGCTCTTTGAATAAACATAACAACAGCTCCTCGCCTCAGATAGCTGACATTAACGCATCTAAGCGACCTCGAACTACTCCTGACATATCAGCGAATCCACAGAATAACAACATACCACAGGTTAATGTGCCGGACGATGCTCTATCGCGGTCTTCTTCTGATAGTGGGCAGCAAAGAATACTGAAGGGTTCGTGGACCATTGGTGGTGAAGATGAAAAAATGGACGATCACACTCATTTGAAAATACATGGAGATGAAGATATGGGCGAGATGTCAAATGAGAAGACGACAATTAATGAAAGCAATAGCGAGTTGGATAGAAGTACACAGTCGTCAAGTGAAATGACCTATCAGCCAACCGACAACCAGGGTGGCATCATCACAAGTGTCTATGATAACGATGTTGATATGGATAGAGACGTTACACCACCATATGACGAACCTTATGTAGATCTTGCAGCATTACAGGAAGACCAATATCATGCTCCAGGGTATAACACACTACTACCACCCCAGACTGAACAGTTCAAAGGAAAGAAGTGCCTAGTTCTAGATCTGGATGAAACGCTAGTGCATTCTTCTTTCAAATATTTAAGGACAGCAGATTTTGTCTTACCAGTGAATATTGACGATCAGGTTCACAATGTGTATGTAATAAAGCGACCTGGTGTGGATGAGTTTTTGAAACGGGTGGGTGAACTTTACGAAGTAGTCGTTTTCACAGCTAGTGTGGCAAGGTATGGTGATCCCCTCCTGGATATACTGGACCAGCATAAGTCTATTCATCATAGACTATTTAGAGAAGCATGTTACAACTATGAAGGTAATTATATTAAGAATCTGTCTCAAATTGGACGGCCTTTATCTGAGATAATTATTTTAGATAATTCTCCAGCATCATATATTTTCCATCCACAACATGCCATTCCAGTTTCGTCTTGGTTTTCAGACTCGCATGATAATGAATTAATTGACATTGTACCACTATTAGAAGATCTATCTAGTAATTCAGTACTAGATGTCGGAAAGGTACTAGATGTTACAATCTAAGTCGTTAGCATTTTGCTCTCGTGTGTTTTAATGAGAAACAACCATTTTCTCTTATTTCGATCAAATTAACTGCACTTAAATTTGTCAATTGCAGTTGCATTTGCGCTATTGTATTGAGGCTATCTGAGATGTGTTTTATGCCTCCTGATAGAAGCTTAGTTTTTTTTTTCTTTTTATTAACCTTAAGGTTTGAAGCAGCTGGTTCTACTTTTAGCCTACACGGGTAAAGACCATACCGTCATGTAATTTAAATAAACATTTCACATAAGAATAAATATGATATTTTAATTTTGGTTGAATAAGCATGCGTGGTAATGGTTTGCTATCTACCTGTAAATGACTCAAGGATACACACATGACGAGGTTAAGAAGAAGATCAAGTTTGTGTAATGAAAATGCAGTACCAAATATATAAAGACTCTATAATCAAAGTATCTACCGAATGAACTATATGTTAAATAAATGGAAAGGGCACAATATCAGTTGTGCACTGTTTCATTAGATGGTATTCTCATGTTCTCAACAATTGGTTTCCCTATTCTCTCGATGACATCTTTTGCCCATAGGACATCTAAATGCGAATACTCATCGATATACCAGATCTTATAGATATCACGCGATTCGTAATTTATAAAGTGGTTGATTAACCTTTCCCCATCCACTAATCTATCTTGTTTTGGTGCAAAAAGCATGATATGTGGGAAATCATTTGCAGTCTCTCTAGGAGCATTTAAATGATTAGGGACATTCTTTAGGTTTAAGGAAGAGCTTGATGATGAGGTATCAGATAGAACAGGAAACCATGTTTTGGTGTCGGGGAAAAGCTTATGTGCACCATTTTTAAATCCAGTAATACTTCTGTCCGGAGTTAACCACCATCTCATTAGCTTGACTGACACGTAAACTGGGGAGAAAAGGAAACAGCGGTCTCTTAGTTTCTTGTCCCATAGTTTATCATTCCAATCAAACATATAATTGAACATGATGTATGAGAAAAAAGAGAACATCTTGGTTCCAGCCATTAACTTTCTCATTCTCATCATGAAAGGAATAAAAGATTTCTGACCAAACACCCAGGGGCTATCTATGCTAGCCGCCATAAATCTCACAAACATTTTTTCATCTAGTAGTGGGCCAGGATATATTGCTGGTGCCAGGGCAATGAAGTTATCTAGGGAATCAATCAGTGTGAATTTATCTGGTTCATCATAAAGTTCTGGACCATTGATTAAGCCTAGCAAACTTTGTGTTGTTCCTTGAGAATGGCCTATTAAAGTAATTTTTGAAAAGCCAGTCCTGCTTTTAACTTGTTCCACTAATGCTCTGATATCATACTTCACAAAATCTTTAATGTCCCAATCCCACTTATTGAACCAATGGGGTTTATCTATCTTATTTTTGTTCCAATCTGGGTTCAAGCCACATCTGTTGTTACCTAACCAAACATCAAAACCGGCCTGATGAAAGAAGTAAGCTAGAGAGGCTCTGCCTGTTGAAGCGTATGCTCCACAACTTTGTAGCAATCCATGTAAAAGTAAAAGAGGGTATCTTTGAATGTTTTCCATACCAGGCTCGCTGTGTTTCATATGGAGAAGGTCTATTATATATCCATCTTTTGTCTCAATTCTAAAAGTTTCGATCTCGATATTATATTGGCTGTAGTAATACTCAAGATTCGGTACTAATCTTGAATCTTCAACTTCTGATATACTGTCGAAGGGATTCTCGGTGATATTGTTTAAATAAAATTGCCTATTTTCTTCATAGCTATCTTCATTCAGCGTAGAAGGTTCTGGAGACCCTGTGATGGTATTATCGTACTCTATGTTATTGTCCTCATCAACCTCTATATCCAAAGGTGTGGTTGACGATGTGGACATCCCGCGATTGTGAGACTTCTCTCTGCCATGAGACTTGTTGTGTTTGTGTCTCTCTGGATATATCTTGGTGGATGACTTCCTTACATCACGCGGATCTTTATTACCAAATATATGCGAAGAGAATATATTGTGGAACAGCGCCAGTATAAACAGTGCTGCCATAAAGCCTCCGATCATTAGATCAGACACGATCTCATGCAAAATATGTACCAAATAGTTTGTCATGTTTCTAGGAGAGAGAAATAATAGTTACCACACTAGCAGTTTATTAGTTTCGGTTGTATAGGTAAATGTTTAAAGGCTAAAAACGCGTATTGGTTTACAGATGTATGCTTAGTTTTCCAAGCAGTTGTATCCCAAAATAAAAACGTGAAAACCGCTCAAAAAATGTGGTTTTTTGTTTGATTCGTTTTTTCTATGATAGCAGTTAGTCAACTGTCACTATTATAGTCTCTTAGAGTGCTTAATTCTCCTCTTCTTCGTGCTGTTTATTGGGCATAAAACAGCTTCAAAACTAGTATTGTTGGCATTTTGCGTTCTTGAAAACTCATCGCCGGCAAGTTCCCCGGACTTGCTCTAGACTTGTGAAAATTGGTGAAAAAAATGGCTCATAGGCATTGCAAACTGCAAACAATAGTTTGATGAGGTGGTCAATTGTGTGTGTTTATTGACCAGTATATTGATCCTTAGGTTTATCAAAGCGATATAAGATGCAGGTAAGGAGTATTAGAAGGAAGCTCGATGCTCAGATAGATGCGGCTGAAGGGGAAGTTGCAGTGAAGGCATTACACTATAGCAACAGTGTTGTTTTACAAATTCGATATAACGGTGAGTTTGATTCTACATATGAAGTCAATTCCGTTGGTCTAAGGCCTGGATCCATGACTAATGGTAGACCATTGGCGTTGAATACTTACGCTAGTGAAGATAATAGCCAAGACGGCGGCACCGGTGAGATAGATGAAGAAACAGAAGAGCCTACTGACTACTTGGCAGACTATAAAGTGGTAGTACGATTGGGGAATGGTGACGATCCTAAGATGAATATTGTCTGTTCACAAATTGCGGAGCTTTATAATCAAATGCAAGGTGGAGATGAACTAAGAGGTGTGAATCTTGTCATTAGTCTAAGTAGAAAGCTTTGGAAAGGTGAGGACTCACACTCGAGGGATTTTGCTGTATTAGTTTTCCTGTTGCAATGTATAAAGGATATGTATGTATGATGTTCAAGAACATATAAATTCTACGGAGAAATGCTGAGTATTGGGTAGAAAATGCGTTTGTAATTGTACTTACTTAGATGAGTCAATAACAGCCATATCGAGCACTTGGACTGTGCCAATATCCTTTGCTGACTCTACAATATATCTATAGCTAACTGGATCTATTAAACCGGAGGCTATCCATGCTGAATCAGTTTGTGTGAATTCGCTATCTGTGAATAGCTTTTCCATCTTTTGGATAATATCTTCATGTGTAGATTTGTCATTAATTGTCAATTTGACCTTCATCTTGGCTCTCGTAATTGGTATAATTTGGCTGCTTACAAGTAGTCTTATGGCATCCAGAGCCTGTGTCTTTGCAGGTTTATTTATCACGGGAGTGAACTTCAATTCCTGAAGCGCCTTGTGAATCATAGTAGGAGGATAACGTTTCTTAGATTGCGGGTTTATACACTTGGCACTGATGATTGTCAGCATCTCATTATTGATCTTGTTAATCATCAACTGTCTTTCCTTCTCCGACAGTTGTATTTCACCTTTGCTCAACACCTCTTTAATTACCAAATCGACATCGGTGGTGCCGAACGCTTTCTGTAGATCCTCCTTTGGAGCCACTAGACCCTTTGAGACATTTGTGAAAACTTGGTGTATCTGCAATACTTCATCCAGCTCTTTCTCCACACCTTTTCTATAGTCCTGAACTTTATTCTGGTAGCACGCAACTTCGAATCTTTTCTTATTTCTTTTGAGTTTCACAATGGAGACGTTGGTCAATTTGATCTGGCCCGATGGCTGGTTAATAACACCCATTTCTCCTGTGATCGATTTGCTAAGGTAGTGGTACTTGGGAATCAAATTGTTACTAGCTCATCGGATTCCATGTTTGGGCTCTTTATATTGTCAAATTTGATAATTTTTCACTTAGTTTTTGTACGGGACCTTCCTTGCACAGGTCAAGTGTCATAATAACTAGATGGGGGAGTGATCATGACAGTAGTCATTCCTTTGACAGGGTAGTATAGAGTTTCTTTGAGTATAAATAAAGTATATGAATTTATCAGTTTTTGGTTTATATAATTAAGAAATAGAAAAAATAGAGCGGGTCTAGGCGATAACTGGTAATTCACAGCGTTTTGTCATTTCATAATAGGAACCACGGACTAAGTACAAGTAGCAAATCGATTGCAGCGGATTCCTATAATATCAAGGCGTGAAAAGCAGTGGCACTTCTTCAAGAAGTGGTCCTGTCTAGACGTGTTTCAAAAACTTCCTAGCTATGGGAGAGGAGTAGAGAGATCTTAAGTGCTTTTAAATTCTTTTAAATGGACATCTAGAGTTGAAATCATAAAAATTGAGCATTACGACAACAGAGTTTCAAAATAAAAATGAAAATAGAAAATAGAAAAGAAAATATTGTGCAGCATAGAATTTTGAGTGTAACTGGAATAAGGAAACATTAGCGTTTATCATTGGATTTGAATTTAAAAAGAAAAAAAGGGTTGAAGCAACAAATAAAAAAGGAATAGTTAAATGTCATGAAGTATTGGGCATTAAAAGTCGTAAGCAGCATTCTTGTTTCTCAAGTGGGGACGGAAACCCACGAGAAGAAGTGTAAAAGAAACTGTTTGACATGGTATTTTTATAGGTTCATTTGGCATTGCACATGAGCTGGAGAAAATCTATGGCGGGATTTTTTTAGCTTAGAGTGGGGAGCCAGAAAGGATCCATTTCTTTGTCAGGATATCTAGGATGGCTCTGTAGTGTCCGATGACACCCAGGACAACGAAGAAGTGCCACAAAGTGTGGGAGCAACCTACGTAGTCGACCCACCATAGGGACTTGAAAGACCTGTGGTGGTATTCGTGGTGCTTGCACATTTCGTGTGGTGTTGGAGTTTCTCTGAAATGGATGTGTTTCTCCTTGTTGATGATGTCTACGTTGGTGGATAGTTCGTGGCTTGTTGGGATTGTGTGGTCGTATTGGATGTCGGTTCTCCATCTCTCTGGGATGAAAGAGCCATAGAAGACGACGCCCACCAGGTACCACACCACAGATTTCTTGGTGATTGGGGATAGCAGCCAAGTGGAGTGTGACAAGCTTGTGATGAAGGTCAAGTGTAGGAAGGACAGGATACCCATGCTTGCTAGCAAGATGAAGAATTTGATTCTCAGAGGTCTTGCCTCTGGTCTGTCAAACTTTGGCGACCAGTTCATGAACACACCGAAGATACCCAGTGCTGTAGAGAGAGCCATGTAAGAGACCATTGCCCAAGGGCACTGGTACATAGTGACGAACTCGGTGGTCAGGATGGACGCGGTGATCAGAATGGAGATACCGCTGTAATCAACGCAGGCGAACTTGCAACGCAGACGCAGCAAGGAGGTTCCGTTAAAAGTGTGCCAGAAGACAGAGCTGAACAGGCACTTGGCAGCAGCGATCAAGAACACGTATGTGATCAGTTTTGCGGCTTTGGGGACCTGCTCGGACATGAACACTTCTGAAGAAGGGAATTGGTAGAACATGAGGTACAGGATGTATAGCCCACCGAGCAAGTGCGTCCAGATGTTGGACGTCTCGTTGTGCCATCCGTACCAGTTTACGATAGAGAGCAAGGACTTCTTGTGGGAGTTGTAGAACCTGTAGCCGTTGATGATGCACCTGTTCTCTCTCCAGGGGAAAGGCAGCTCGTAGTAGTGCAAGTGTCTCACTTTCCCGAACTCGAAGGCGTTTTCGTAGTTGTAAGTGTTGATGTAGGTCTTGATGTCCAGTTCCTCGATGATCTCTTCCTCCTTGACTACCACGTCGTCGTCCTTGAACGTGAGAGTGTAGACGGGCTTCTCGACGTACTCCAGCAACTCCTCAGGGACAGGTGTAGCCGCCGAGGACAGCGACGTGGTAGAGGAGTAATCGTTGGGGCTGGAGCCGCCAGACCCCACCGAGCCGAAGGAGTTAGACGTCGTGGCGGGCTTTGGCGCCCGGAACCTCGAGAACGAGGTAGTCGAGGCGTTGGAGTTCACCAGCGTGTTGGCGTCTGAGGTCAGCGAGATCGTAGACTCGCTGTACCTGTTTTTCTTGGGCGCGCGGGACCGCGCGGGGCGGGCCACTTTGTTCTGGCCCTGTGAACGCGCCTTGGCGTCATTGTCTGGCGCGCGCAGCTCGTCGGTGTAGGAAGTCAGGGAGTTCCAGGTGTTGTGTATGAACCTTGGGTACCTGACGTTGCGCCCAGTCTGCCTGACACGGTGTATGTTGTCCAGACCTCTCTGCTTCCACTTGTGCAAAGAGGGCTCGAAGTCGAAGTACTGGGACACATGCTTCGATGCTGAACTGATAGAGTCCATTGGTGATTGGCTTGGGTTTGGGGTTTTGGGTTTTTGGTTTTCTTGGGTTTTGGGTTGTTGATACTAGTTCTGATGTTGAGTGCCAAGAAAATGTTGAGCTAGTGCTGTTGTTATATATTGTTCCTGGGAATCGTTTAGCTCTGTAGCGATGAATTTTTTTTCGCAGTGACTTTCGAGGATTTCTTTTTAGCTTTGAGAGTCAAAAGTATGTGGGGGGGAGGGAACGTTCTGCTGGTGCTCGAGTGAAGTACTACGCAGAGACTCACTGAGAAGAGGAAAAAGCAATGCACAAAATGTATCCACTGCAAGAGTGTAGGAACAAAACTCCCCTGTCAAACCACCGCACGGGTGTGCACACAGAGAGATAAGAGAACCATCCCACTGAAATACCTCTGGCCAATATACAAACCCTAAAACACGCGAACCCTAGCCCTAAAATAGCTCAATGCCAAAAAACACAAAAAAGCCCTCGGAGATTACTGTCTTGACTGCGAGTGATCTTGTTACAAGGGGCTGTACGTCATATTCTGTGTATCTCCGTTTGTCTCACACTGTCTCACACTGTCTCACACTGTCTCACAGTCTAACAACTGCAGTCGATGCCTGTAACTAGCCCAGTAGCCGTGTTCGGGGCGATCCCAGGTAAGAGTATCCCCCCCCGCGCAATATTCTGTGCGTAACCCTTGCCGTATAAATGACGTGCCCCCCCTTGTTTCAACTTACAAAAATACATCAGACAAAATAGCGCAGGACACAGTTACAACAAAACTATCAGAAATGCACGCACTACGCTTAACAAATTCCAGTGGGGGTGCTTGGAGGAGAAGAGGGGGAGGGGGAAAGTACAGATGAACGAATGAACGAAGGGACGAAGGGACGAGTGGACGAGTGGACGAAGGGACGAATGGAATTTCCACGTGATTATGTAAGAGCTATAGACAAGTATACAAGTAGACAAGTAGACAAGTAGACGAGTATACAAGTGGACAAGTAGGAGGTGTTGTATTTACATGGTTTCCCAGCCGCCGAGGTCTGCATTTCCGTCGGTGAGTCTGAACACTACGTGGGGGATCATGTTCCCCAGCAGTATCTCGTCGCAGAAGTGCTCGTAGCGCTGCTGGTTCAGGTACACGGGGGTGCCGTACTTGAACTCCACGTCTCTCTCGCCAAACTCGTTGAGGTATGGGCCAGGGTAGAACACACCGCGGTTGCCGTAGGCGATGTAGATGGCGTTGCTGCGCACCAGCAGGAATGTGCCGAATGGGGTGGCCATGGAGCACTCGTTCCTGCAGTGGTTCGTGCACTCGCCGATCTCGTAGCCGAGGCGCGACACTAGCCGCTGCGTCCGGACGTGTTCGCCACACATCAGACACAGCGCCAGGTCTGTGGTGTCCGTGGGAGACCTGCCCAGCATCAGGTGCTGGCTGGACCGCAAGTCCTTCTCGTAGTTGGATAAGTTTCGTGGAATGCTGTACAACTGCAGCGGCGTGTTGGTGCACACTATGTTGAACTCAGAGCATTGCTTGCCCGTGGCAGTCCATTGGTTCACTGCTTGTTCCACCAGTTGTGGTAGTTCTAATCCAATACAGAAGTACTCGCTGTAAAAACTCAACTCGTGGTCAGGGCCTTGGTCACAATTGGCCAGCGTGATCTTCTCACTAGCTAGGTTGCTCAATATGAACAAACGGCGCAAGAACACCAGTGCTGAATCCCGTAATCGTCTCCAAATGTCAATGCGCTCCAGATTGGTTTGCACAGCTTTTTCACAGCCATGGCCCAATAAATATCCACAGGTTTGTGCCATGACTTCTTCCTTACTCGATATGTCAAACATATCGATATCTGATTCGCTTTCATCGGAGAACTCACAAGTCGCAATGTGCGAGACAATGGCATCAATGTCCATTTGAATCTTGCTGATTGTCATTGTAGGCACGTTACTGCCCAGTTCCTTTCCAGTTACCGAATCGGCGACAAGGCAGGCAGCAGCCAGAAAGCTATCTTCAAGTTTGATTGTAACATCATGCTTACTCATATACTTTATCATATACACTCTCATATCATTCAACAGCCTACTGGATAAGGATCCCATATTTGGAATGTACTTCTTACCAGATTTCTTGTAAAAGCCCTTTTGCAAATTTCTTCTGATACGTAGTTCAAAATTGGCAACAGTGTTGTAGAGCAATCTCGACACAGTGATGAACAAGTGGTTCAAATTATCTTCCTTGGAGTATTTCTCATTGCATAAATCGGAAAAGATAAAGCCGGATTTTATCACGATCTCAGATATGCTATCTTCGAACAATTCATTGAAACTAAATGAATTCGTTTTGTTGGCACTTATCAAGTTACTAGTTGATGCATTATTGTTTGTGATGTGTGGGATAATGCAGTTACACAAAGCAGCACAGAGCGGACAATAGATAAGACCCATTCCATATGCAATTGGAACATTCTTGGTGGTTTGATTGTGTAACAACCTTGCAGACTTCATGTGATGTGCCAAACATTTGGTATGTGCCCCGTGTCCACAGGCTCTAACTACAGAATCTGTAACCATTGTCTCCTCCTGGCCATATTGGTGTCCAGTGCAAACGCCTTTATCGCATATATTACGCTCCAAGTAGGCAAAGTAGATGAACTGATCGTCATCCTTATACATCTTACAAAAGACGCATGTCTCCTCTAAAATTTCTGGGGTCCCCATCTTGTCCTCACACATCAGTAAGTCTTCTGAGGAATTAGTTGCTGTTGTTGGTAATGAATCTTCGCAACTAGCTTCTCGATTTAACTTCATGAACTTTTTTTGTTGTTTAGCAAGCTTTCTAAGCATCTTTTCCTTTCGAATCATCGCAAGTTTCTTCTTTCTTTCAAATTCTTCATCTCGACACGATGAAGAATCTGATGACACCAAAATTTTAGGATTGAAGTTTACTGTTTGCTCTTTCAAATATTCTTCGACATTTATATGGGCAGCTTCACTGTTGAAAATACTGAATATTTCCTTGATCTTTCCATGTAAGTCTGAAAAGCAGTCCTTAAATAGACAAGAGTACAATATAGACCCAATGCTATGGTCATTGCAATATTCAGTATCGACGATTGCGTATTCTCTCCAGAATATTTTGGCAAAGTCGTTTACGTTATTAACAACACATATGTGAATTAGATGCAGGATACGATGTAGTAAACCCTCATTTTCAAACTTTTTAATATGGTCTAGAGAATTTTTGATGAATAAACCAAACGTATCCTTTGATGTTATAGCAAATAAATTTGGAAACGCACTTTCTTTGATATCATCGATGACTCTTTTTGCCGGTACAAAAGACAATTCATAAGGAATATCCTTAATTGCAGAAATATGTTTTCGCAGTTGTTGTTCTATTTCATATCGCTTACCATTGGGCAGACCAATATAGTATGGATCAATCTCACACTTGAGGTCATCTCTTAGAGAAAATAAGCCTGAGTCTGATAGGCCACTGGGAGGTGAATATGTAGTATACTTTTTAAGTGCAATGTCAAAAGCGTTGTGCTTAGTTATATGCTCGGGAATCATTGCCATGATCTGAGAGTATGTGAACGATTGGAAACCAATGGCATGGATAATTTCTGTTTTGAGGGTCTTCTCAAAACTATCAATAGAGGAAATTACCACAATAGACTTCATATCAGTCAGCAATTGTATAAGAAGAATCAAGGCTTCTTCAACAATAGATAGCGTTATTTCCATATCAGGGTAATCGCAGTTTGGAATTCCATTTGACCAGTGCTTGAGGCCCCATTTATAAAGATAGGTCACCATGAATTCATTAGGATCTGCAATTGCCATACTGAATTGAACATTGAAAAAGTCACTGAAGTAAGTGAACTCTCTCATACTGTACTTGGTATACATTCGAATTTGGTGTGTCATGGGAGTTCCATTTCTCACCCAAAATCCAACACGAACTTGCCCTATAAGAACTAGTGTAGCCAAGGATGACTCTGAAATATATAAAGCCTTCTGCTTATCCTCAAAAATTGTTTTGAGATCAAGCACTGTGTTGCCGTTGTAGTTAAGAGGCTCGTATCTCCCACACCGCGCCCATTGCAAAACAAATTTGAACATGTATGCCATCGGATTAAAGAGATTCTGGGTATCGATGCCAACTTGGAAGTTTACTACCTCTGAAACATGATTGCAGATTCTCTCTCTTAAGAAAGGAAGCTTATTATAAGTTGGTAGTTTTATGTTCCCTGGCAGTTTTTCAACATTCATATTCCGCGAAGTGATCTCGCTTCTGGATTTCGCCAGTGCAGTAAACTCATTTTCCATAACCAATTCAAGCATCCGTACAGCTATCTTGGCACGTATATTCTTATCTTCAACCATTGACAAGTTACGAATATATCCATCCATCATTATTAAACATGATGAGAAAAAGAAATAGAAAGCAGAAAAGTCAAAGTTCTCGAACTCAACATGCTCTGAAGTTTCTCTTTTCAGTGGAAGTATTGCGCTAAAGGCTTCAAATGTTTTCAGCACAGCATTAAAAGTTTCCTCTCTTTGTAACAATAACAATGGGTTCCGGTTGGTTGACATGACACAGCACAGGTCCTTGAAGCAAATGATAGTACGTCGACTTTTTATTGTTTCTTGAGGAAGTTGGAATCCGGAATGTAGTGGAATAGAAAGATAAGGAAGAAGATCGTCAGACTCAAAATACATTAGCGTGAAAGCAAACTTCAATGTACGCTCTATGAACCCAGATTCTATTGCCATGGCAGCATAAGTTGGTTCAAGAAAAATCTGTTGCGAAATTAAGCTCATGGTGCAAACTCTAAACCCTGTTGTATCACTTGCTACTGTTTTGTACAGTAGTGTTAGATAAATGTCCAAATACTGCGCAGCCACAAATTTCCTGCAATTGTCAGAAATAGAAAATACTGAGTTCACAATTTTTAGTAGTTGCCGTTTTGTAACAGAACAGAACAACATTAAGCTTTCTGAAAGCAGATATTGCATCCTTGAACCATATAAAGTGTAAAAATGTGCTAAAGTATCAGGGGAGTTAGCTTCATCGATTCTTTGATTATAGTTTGATATGACCATCTGTACATAGTTGTCTTTGATCTCAGGGAAACTCCATTTTTTGAACCAAGGATTGTCTGGATTTTGCTCAGAAGAAACTAAAAAACCACCTAGCAAATTTATTTTAGAACTGTATGGATTCAGATTGTTGTTTTTGTTTAGTTGTTTTGTCGGCAGTTCTGAATTCCATATATCAATTAGCGATAACCTTAACAGGTGCTTGAATCGTATATTACCTTTATCAAGCAAACACCGCTTTGTAATGTAACATATAATATCTTCTATCAATAATTGATTGAAAATAGACTCGAGCTTGCTAATTCTAACATTTACATTTTTACTGTAGAATTCATCCGCCAGGGCCTTTATTTTGCTTAAGTCATTCGATTCCACTAATGTGACAATAGAGCAATCATCTTGCAAACTATCAACAATACCAATTGCATACTCGTTAGGTATGTTCAGTATATCTGACACGCGTGAAGCTAAATCTATATAATGTAAATCACAATCATCACTTCTGATGGTAATCGCCCAAGTGGGTTCTTGTTCTAATTCAAAATTGGTCATATCATCAGTTGATGTATCCATAATTTCAGCGCCATCAGTCATACTATCCCTTAAATGCACATCTTTTAGCGGTTTTTTATTTTTATTATTCGTGAATTCGTTATTCTCTGGAGCTTCAAGAGATAAATTTGGTTGTTTCAATGAATATTCAATGAGAAAATCTACAAGAATATTAATTGTTTTTAAGAGGAAACCATCTTTGTTTGTCAAATCAGGTGTGTATCCTGGATCCCTATAGGATTTGCAACAATAAGCTAATTCAGGCTTCTTAAATACAGCTGGATCACCACAATGGCATATTTTCCCCTCTGCTCTCGTAACTGTTCTTGCTGTGTAGGTATGGCCTACATGTTTACTCTCATCAAAACATTCTTCACATATCTCATAAATAGGATTTAAAGTACAGGTAAAACAATAATATACTGTTTCAGGTGGAAAACATATTCGATTGCAAACACCATGATGAGTATTTGTATCTTGAATTTGAATAAATGACTCTTCCCATGTTTCATTGGACAGTATGTTTCCTAGTGTACCATTTCTAAATTCCTCTGATGTAAACACTTCTATCAGTTCTGGCCAATTAACATTCTGAGTGCCATGTTCAGCTGATAAATGTATAGCCTTCCATAAGAGGAACTTGACTGATTGATCGTGCCTGGCTCCGCATAATGTCGGCAGTCGATCAAGAAATGTTCTGAGACAACTCACCGAATCCATGCTAATGCCAATATGTAATGAAAAAAAAGAGCTTTGTTACTTTCTAACTTAACATATATTCAGTATCCCTGTTGTATAGTAGATGAATTTTCTTGTTAGCCGTCGATCAGGTATGGATCACAATTAGGAAAATGACGCTTGTTCCAGACAGCACCTCTGATTTTAACTTCTTTAACTGAAAATAAACTGTACACCAATTTTTCAGGAAAAGTCTATTGTTGTAATAATACTTTGAGTTTGGTGACCGTTATCCTTTTGTATAAGTGATTTGCCTCTGTAAGCTAACTTTTGCCCATTTGGCGATGATCTTCAATTCTGACTTTATATTTTTCAGATTTGGCTTTTCAACGGGGTTTTCTCTTACCCTGAAGCGATTTGGACTTTTGAGCGCCACCTGATGACAAATATAAACAGCAATTTAGGTGTAAATCATAGCTAATCTGCAATCAATATATATGTACAAGACGCGTAGTGTATTATGAGTTGTGAAATGAGTTTATTTTTTTTTCCTATTTGCATGTTCTTATTTCCCAGGTTAAGAAACTTTCTGTAAGAATTCTGATTTGAGTATTTATTATTTTGGTCAAGGATGTGTGCTTTCAGTGGCTAGTGTTCGGTGTCTTGGGAACTAGTTCCACCAGTAGCAAAATAAATATACTTCGATAAGGTAACTATTATTGAATTTATCACCTACTTAAAAATCGATAGTTGCCAAATCAAAAACTATTATCTAATAAGCGAACTGTGTAAATCTTTACAGTCGTTCTAGTCACCATAGTACTACTTTCGCTGCAGAATTCAATTCCTGTAATTTTACAGCGCAAAAAGTACTGTGCAATATAATAGAATGTTGAAAATACCCTGTTGTATAGCCTTTGGTTAAAACAGAGCGTTAAACAGACCAAATGTTTAGATATCAAATATAATGGCTAATTTCATTTACTCTCCCATCAATCACCTCAGCGCAAGTGGTTTAGTGGTAAAATCCAACGTTGCCATCGTTGGGCCCCCGGTTCGATTCCGGGCTTGCGCATTTCTTTTTTTGCTATTTTTTCATAGCATTCATTCTCATCGTACTATGCCCTGAAATAGAAACCTGGTAACTTGTGAAGTATACCATTCACATGGAAGTGCATTTGAGAGCTCTTTCTAGTAATATTTTTATGTGATTAGTTGGTACATTCTTACTACAATCAAGACACTGCAGCACCTATAGGACTATAATAATAATTACCTGACAACCGTGCTTTAAACAATCACAAGAGCATAACCATCGTTTTTGCATATAAATCAACTGTCGATACTCATTTCTAAAGCAACCAGTTTCAAAAAATAAAACAATGATCCATGCTGTATTAATCTTTAACAAGAAGTGCCAACCTAGGCTCATAAAATTCTACACACCAGTCGAGATAAGCAAGCAACGGATACTACTAAAGCAAGTCCATGAACTGATATCACAGAGGAATAACGAGTACCAAAGTTCTTTCTTGGTATCACCTCCTGCTGTTTTGACCAATGGGACGCATACTGAAGATAATTCATTCAATGAAGACGGAGAAGACATACAGATCATTTATAAAAATTACGCTACTTTATACTTCACGTTTATTGTCGATGACCAGGAATCAGAACTGGCTATACTAGACCTTATACAGACATTTGTGGAGGCGTTAGATAGGTGCTTTTCAGAAGTGAATGAACTAGACCTGATTTTCAATTGGCAGACTCTGGAGAGTGTTTTAGAAGAGATTATTCAAGGTGGGATGGTGATAGAAACCAGCGTATCGAAGATTGTACAGTCTGTCGATGACCTGAACAAGGCTTGTGAATCCACAGATGGAAAGGTTGGAGGACTTCTTGGGAACTCCAGTTTTGGAAGTGCTTTCCAAGCATTTGCAAGTGGTGGATTTGCAAATTGGGCTGGAAGCCAATAGCTTAGCTAAAGCTCGAATATTTTTGCCTGAATAAATTATATATAAGATATACTACTATTCCTGTAATGATTTAGGATAGGCATGAAAGTTTCTATGGTATATTGATAACTACTTACAGATACATTAATAGTATAGAGAGGCCACCCCATCATGTTAAACACATTGTCCAGCAACGTGTCTATATTGAGGCTCTTTTTATCTGGTGCTCTATTCTCTTCACACATAATTCGAATTGTCTTTTAGTAACAGCAAAATCTTCTGCCAAAATTGTTATCAATCGATCCTCCAAAACACTCACCAGCTTAACATACTCACTTGTATTCTGCTCATAATATACTGAATGCATGCTGAATTGTTTCAAGTATTTCTCCTGAAGTTCATCGGAAAAAGACTGCAATTTCCGTCTCTCCATCTTACTATCTATAGAGTCCTTAATAGGAAACAACTTAAAGAGTTGCCTTTTGGCAATCTTCTGATCAATAGTTAGGTCTGAAAAGGGACTCTGCTGAGATAACTCATCATTACCGTGAACTAGTTTGTTTTCAATAAAATCAAGATAGTCCATGGTTTCATCTTTCGACCACCTGGTAATGTTTTCAATATTGATCCTACCATAAGAAACATTTGATATTTGATTTTGCACAGTTTTACCACTGGGATCAATATCAGGATATGGCTGTTCTATAAGAGATCGCACATAACTCTCCGAGTAGTTATCCGAGTTCAATAGTAATTCGTATCTCAGTGTAATGATTAAGTATGCCAGTAACCTATACTCCGGCATTGTATTTATCTGCCTCCTTTTCTTTAGAAACCTCTCACTTTCTGGTAAATGAAAACTCTCCCTTTCCGGATCAATAGCGTTTATCAAGTAATTTACTTTCAAATAAATGATTGGCGGGATTGTAAGCTGTAAAGTAGTCTTGAGAAGCAACCCTTCCAGAAACAATGAATCCTTACATAACGTAGAAAATCTAACCTTTGCTGCAACTGCTGATATCTGTGCAAAATATGCTCCTTTCCTAGGCGGTTTACTACCATCTAAAAGCATAAAGTAATAGCCCGGCAACCTTGATTTGAAATTGTGAGGAAGGTGACGAGAGGTATGAAAGTACGGAATATCCTGGTTGCAAATCCATCTCATAAAGTCATTTGTGTACACAGGTAATCCCATCAAATATGATGCCAGGTACAGAATAGAAATTGTTGTCAGCATGTGAATCCCTAGAGGTTGATGTCTCGGTTCTCGATCAGCATGCAACCTGTTTTTTGAGCGCCCTTGATCTTCGATGGGTTCATTATCACTTTCACTACCATCTTCAGGTGCGTGTGCTCTTAAATCATAACTATTTTTCTGATCTATATCTTGTAATAGTCTTATCCATATTAGTTTGACAGTGGATTCAAATGACTCGGGAAATGATTTTTTGGTAATTAGCATTCTACATTGCTTTCGAAGAATATACTGAATACACCTCAAGAACATTCTATCTGCTTCCACTCCGGACAGTTTTCTTTTTTTATCCTTTTGCTGTCGCAGTTTATCCATTTGTCCAATTTGAGATGGATCCAAACTGGCTTGGAAACCACCAACAGCGTTCGTTGTCAAGTTTAGTCTTCTAGTGACGACACCAGAGGAAGCAACACCTGCCATAGCGTTACCACCAACATCGTCTTCATCGTTATTGAACTCTATATCACCATCCATAACATGTCCATAACGACATGTTCTTCTACCATCAATAATTCTCCATAGCCTTGATGGACAATTGTCAGTTCCACAAACAGGACCTCTTATAAAGGTAGACATATTTGCCTCTGCTTGCGCCGCTTCTCCCGACTAAGCACTGATACTTCAAAGAAATGGATGCTGTTTTCTTATCGCGATCGAGATCAAGGATCCTTTTAGTAAACTACTCTACAAACTCTTGCATAAAGTGTTACTATAATCACAGGGCATCGGGTTTGTTATAATTTTTCACATTTTTTATGATCCGAGTTGAAAAAGTGTAGCTTCCATAATGAAATGCGATGAGATGAACAATGCAAGAAATAATTCTTGGTCATGAAGAAGAGTGTGTGAGTTAATATCAAAACGTCGTAAAAATTTGTTTTTGAAAGTACATGATAAAACTGTATAAAATAATTATATGAAGTAAAAATATGAGGGGCGAAGGGAAAGAACGAATAAATATCCATAATTCATACCAATCATTAAAAAAGTCCGAAGATTAGAAGGATACTTTGACCCTCTAGGATATCTAATGATTGGGCGGAGTACTTTTCATTTGCATATGCATGGATAGTGATTTATTTTTAATGAAAAAAAGGGAACTTAGTATAAGGTAAACTTTCTTTTTCTATTTTCTGTAAGGTAATCCACATATCCACTTTAAAAATCCTCATCTAGAGAGAAAGCACCACCACCTTCAGTGTTTTGAGCCTTGGACATAACACCGGCCTTTTGGTAGTCAGAGACTCTCTTTTCGAAGAAGTTAGTCTTACCAGCTAGGGAAATGTTTTCCATGAAGTCGAATGGGTTTTCGACGTTGTAGACCTTCTTGTTACCGAATGCCACTAGCAATCTGTCAGCGACGAACTCAACGTATTGGTTCATCAATTGGGCGTTCATACCTAATAGAGCGACTGGAAGAGCGTCCAAGAAGTAACGTTGTTCGATTTCGACGGCTTCTGTAACAATTCTTTCGACGACCTCTGGGTCTGGCTTGTGGTTCAAGTGCGCAAACAATAGACAAGCGAAATCTGTGTGTAGACCTTCATCTCTGCAGATCAGTTCGTTGGAGAAAGTTAGACCTGGCATTAGACCTCTCTTCTTCAACCAGAAAATGGAAGCGAAAGAACCGGAGAAGAAGACACCTTCGATGGCGGCGAAAGCAACCAATCTTTCTGCGAATAGAGCCTCAGAGTTGGCGATCCATCTCAAAGCCCATTCGGCCTTCTCACCGATTTCTGGGATTGTGTGGATAGCGTTGAACAAGAACTCACTCTCCTTTGGATCCTTGATGTAAGTGTCGATCAATAGGGAGTAAGTTTCAGAGTGGATGTTTTCGATCATGATCTGGAAACCGTAGAAGGCCTTAGCTTCTGGGATAACGGCCTCAGTGGAGAAGTTTTCAACCAGGTTCTCATTCACAATACCGTCGGAGGCGGCGAAGAAAGCCAGCACTCTGGAGATGAAGAATCTCTCATTCTCGTTCAGTCTGTTGTTCCAGTCGTGCAAGTCCTTGGACAAGTCAATTTCCTCTGCAGTCCAGAAAGAGGCCTCAGCTCTCTTGTATGCTTGCCAGATTTCATGGTACTTGATTGGGAACAAAGTCAATCTGTCAGGGTCATCGTTCAACAATGGCTCGTCCTTCTCCAGCTCCTTAAGCTCGTGACGGTGGACTTTGTGCGACTTCAAGTACTCCTTGTGTTCAACAGCAGCAGTAGACAGCTTAGCCTTCAAAGCTTCAATCTGCTCCCTGTTCTCCTCCCTAAGCACTTCAAGTTGCTTCTTCAAGTTGGATTGGGAGTCCTTCAACTCCAAGTCAGACAAGGCACTAGCAGCAACCTTAGATGGTGTTTCCTTAGTCATAGTGTATATTGTTAGTATGTGTTTCTTTATATAGTATTTAGTTTGAGAAACCCAATGGGAAATGGGACTAAGGGAAGCTGAAAAGACCCTCTTATATATCCAAGAAACAAATTTTCCAAGGAACCTGATTTCGCAATTCACAAGTGATCCCAAGAAAAAAAAAGAAACCAAGAAACCAAGTCTAACAACCAACTAGTCTCAGTCGGGATTCGGATATTCCACTGTTATGTAAATAAATAAAGTCAGAAACACCACTTCACCATTTACAATGCTATTTCTTTTTCCTTTCAGTATGGAAAAAATTTTTTTTTTTTTTTTCACTTCCAGTAAGAGGGCATCGAGGTCCCCTCTGCAAGTAGTAATTAGTAATCCTAAGTGATGTATACGGGATAGGATATGGGGGAGGGGACGGTGGGGACGGTGGGGAGGCGTATACATTTGGTCAAGAACAATGGGTGTCTGAATTAAGCTTTCACCAGACCCCCCGCACACCCCGTCCTACAACTTATCGAATAATTACATAAAAATGCGAAGAAATATAAATAAAATATAAATAACAAACATAAACATTATATTCCAACTTTACGCGTTTTATATGACAGAAAGGGATGGGGACACGTAAAGACTCTGGTTTTTCTGATAATCAACGGGGTTGCGTGCATATTGCCAAGTGGGATTCCTGTTGCGATGTAAATATTTTGTTTTTTTTACGTGTCTATGTATTTGTAAATACCAAACCCATGTCGTGCCTTGCGTCGATCCATTTTGACTTTACTTGGTAAATAAGGATATGACGTCTTCATCGTCTATGCGGTGGGTCAGACCACATTTCTGCGGGGAGTGCTTTGCGCTTGAGCCCCAAACCAGGGCGTACTTGAACTTGTCCTTGAAGTCTCTGTGTATTTGGTGGCACAGGTCGCCTACCGTAGAGTTGTTTCTCACAACCAGTGGGTCGTCGAAGCTGGGCTTTGAGCCACGCTTCTTCGTGTACACCCTGCTTAGGTTCAGCTGGTACCATATCTCTTCCACCACGTCCTGGATGCCGAGGTCCATCTCACAGGACATCACGACGGTGTTCGGCTCGCGGGCCAGTCTATCAACCTCCTCCAGCGACACGGAGTCTATCTTGTTGTAGACGTACAGACACTTGATGTAGTTCCTGTGCTGCTCGTTGATAACGTCGATGAAGTCATCGATCGTGCACTTCTCGTCCCTCACCAGCACCTCCGCGTTATGTATCCTATAGTCCCGCAGAATCAGCTTGATGGCCTGCTCCGTCAGGTTAGTCCGCGATGGAGACGTGAACGTGATCTTAACACCGCCGGTCTCCTTCTTCTTGAAGTATATATTAGGCTTCTCCTTGTTCAGCCTTATACCCACGGCTTCCAGCTCTTTCTCCAGCGACTCCCTCTGGTGCTTGCTCTTCGTCGCATCCAGCACCATCAGCACCAAGTCTGCTGTCCGCGCCGTCGCAACAACCTGCCTACCACGACCTTTACCTTGAGAAGCACCATAGATGATACCGGGCAAGTCCACTATCTGAATCTCCGCACCTTCATACTTCAGCACACCAGGAACAGACGTCAGCGTGGTGAACGCATAGTGCGCAATCTCAGACTTCGTAGACGTGATCTTGCCCAGCAGCGACGACTTACCTACAGAGGGGTAACCGATCAAAACCACCCGCGCGTCACCAGACTTCGCAACTTCGAAACCAGAACCACCACCACCGCTGCTCTGCGACTCGTCCGCAAGCAATTGCTGCCTGTAACGAGCAAGCTTACCCTTCAGAAGACCAAGGTGGTGCTCAGTGGCCTTGTTCTTCTGAGTACGGGCCATCTCCTCCTCAATAGCCTTGATCTTATCTATAATACCCATCTTGTGCGCGCTTACGTTTGTTCCTAGTCCCTAGTCCTAGTGCTAGTGCAAATGCTAGTCCCTAGTCCTGATCCAAATGCTAGTGCTTATAACCAAACTTCAAATTTCAAATTTTTTCACTTGCGATGAGCTTCTCTGAGGGGACTGGAACTAGACAACCGGCAGCTTGAATTCCTTCCCAACACACAGAAACTGCCGCAGCACCAAATGGGGGGTGGTCCAACATCCACACAACACAAATGATACAATATCACTTCATACTAATCTGCGTTTTACAATCAAAAAACGTCCAGGAAATTCTCGGAGTTTACAGCGTTTTCGTATGACTTCGTGGCCAAGCTGGTTAAGGCGTGCGACTGTTAATCGCAAGATCGTGAGTTCAATCCTCACCGAGGTCGATTTTTTTTTGGTTCCCCTCCACCTCCCCCCCTCGCACTATACTATATAGCAATACACCATGAAACCTGTTGCAGTGGTACCTGTTGCAGTGGAACCATTTACAATATGGTACTGGTATATACTGCACCGCACCTAAATTACACTTGGTAATGCCGATTTTTCTTTGAAAACTAATACACAGTAAAAACGATTATGTATAAACCTCCTTGGGACAATATATAATGAACATTGGTAGGAGAATTCCTTTCTGCCCATCTGCCCTAATCCTATTCTCGAAATTGATCTTCCATACTGTATCGGATCTACATGATAATGCAGCATGAGTTGGTCTTCTTGGCCTGCTTGTAAAACATCTTCGAGCTCGCAGTTAGGGACTCGGACTTGTCGACCAGGTTGTCCAGCTTCTCACCTCTTTGCAACACATTCTCTATGGTTTTGTGCAGCACAATCTTGGTCTCGTCTAGCTCTTGCTGGACCTTCATGATCGCATCCGCCTGCGCAGGGTCCTGGTACTTGCTGATGTACGTAGACAGCTCAGCCATCTTCAAGGAGTCGTTCGTGGCAGTGATGCTCTTCCACTGGTCCGCAGGGTGCGCAACTAGGTACTCGTCCAGGACTTTGTTCAACAGCGTGTACGCAGGTCTCACCGGGTAGTCCTTGTCAGTGATCAAAACACCACATATACCCTCGCTGCGGGCATAGACGTGCCCTATGTAATTACCTTCCTCTACACTCTGTCTCTGGCCAGCAGTGGTCCTGGTCGCCACGGTCTCGGCAAAGAAAGTCATGAACTGACCAACACTGTTCCTCTCAAAGAACCCAAACTGGGAAAGGTCCTTCACTTCTGTCAACTCCAACGCCTTCTCATCCGAACTCTGCTCCGCTGGACTGCGGAAAACACCAATGTAGTAAATCTTCATCTCGCCAGTTCCTCGCTTATCTCCCACTCAAATAGCCACTACCAAGCCGTTACACATCTGGCCATTCTGCCCAAACCCAACAACTAATTTATGCAAACTTCAAACTTATTGCCTCTGCCAAAAAACGATAATTTCAGAAAATTCGAGGAAAATCCGTTAATTCACACAAATTACAAATGATCCTTACTTAATTTCGAAGAGTTTGAACTCACAGACAAGCACAACCCCAATCCATAGCATACCTGCTAACATATCTCACACAGATAATATCTTATCTGCCCCAGCTTTTGAACGGAAGCTCGCCGCTATCGATAAAACGTCTATTTTTAAGGGGGAACCACACATACGCTTCTTTGTGTAAACTTAACTACATATCCGATGGTCAGCGCAGTTAGTAGACAGCTAGTCAACAGGCAGCTCAACAGGGTGTTGCTGCGCAATGCCAGAATTGCGCCCTTCGCTAGGGCAACGCGGTTTTACTCCTCAAAGTACGCACAGGAGAGCGAGAATGCCAAGCGCCACAAGATGGGGCTGCTGATCGCGGGTGTTGCGGTTGCCGGTGCTATTGTATTCGTAACTCCACCACAGTGGAAGAAATACTTCAGAGCCGCCAAGAAAGTCGAGGAAGTCGCTGAGTCCAAAGAGGACCCCGTCTCCGAGGCTGCTGAAGAAGTATCTGAATCCGTTCAAGAATCTACCGAGGAACCACAACAGAGTCAGGAGAAGGAGACTGCTGATGTGGGTAATGAGCAAGCTCAAGACGAAAGCGCTTCAAGTGGCGATTCTGAAGCCAAGAAGGCTCATGACGAATTCGCTGATCAAAGTGAGGCCTCTGAGAAGGAATCTGCTCCAATGGGTGAATCTACCGACGCCGACCAAACTCCAAAAGATGAAACTGTTGCCGAGAAGACAGGGAATTCCAAATCAGAGAGCTCAGAATCTGACCAATCTGAACAAGATATCCTATCTAGCGACCTAGAAGAGACTATGGAGACTGTCTCCGAAGCTGACAAGGAGCTACATCAGATATCAGATAATACTGTTTTGTCATCAGAGGAAGACAAGACACCTAAGGCCGAGGAATTGAAATCCACTAGCCCTTCTGGCAATGATGAAGAGCCAAAAAAGGAAGATGACTCTAGTAAAACAATTCACTCATTAAATAGCGAGAAAGATATGGAGGCTGTTGAAGAAGAGGTCAAACAAGAAAGTGCATATAATCCAGATACCGGTGAGATTAACTGGGACTGTCCTTGTTTAGGTGGTATGGCTCACGGCCCATGTGGTGAAGAGTTTAAGGCTGCATTCTCGTGTTTTGTGTACTCAGAAGCCGAACCAAAAGGTATTGACTGTGTAGAGAAGTTCCAACACATGCAAGATTGTTTCAGAAGATATCCTGAACACTACGCTGAACAACTTGCTGATCCAGCAGATGACGAAAACGTCGATCATGAAAAGAACCTGAGCGAAGGTAAGGATACCGGAGTTGACAGCACTCCACCAAAGGATGAAGCAGATTTGAAGACTGAAAAGGAGAAGAAAATCGAAGAAAATGCTTCACCAGATGAAGACACTGCCTCTAAAAAGGACTAAGCATTCTCCAGATACTATTAGTAAAGTTTGATATATTCTGTGACGGAGTTGTTTCGATCAACTGTGATGCGAGATTAAAAACCATTCACTCAAGGTGTATAAGCCACTTCTATTACCACCGAAAGCTTAACGTAGTATAATAAATAACTTGTACATATTTTATACATAATTTTGTTTGTTAAAATTGAAAACGCAGAATATTCAATTAAGTATATGTTAATTACAAGTCCATAATTTATTTACAATAGTATAATTCAGGAGCAATCAATTGGCGAATAGTATTATTTATAGTTACTCTCCAAATCTTTAAACTTCTCTAAGATTTCATTTGTATCCATGAGAACTGGGGTCCTATTTTCCCTCGTTCTTACGCTAAATTTCTGTGCTTTAACCTCATTATCTCCAACTATGATGAGATATGAATAATTCTTAGTTATGGCATCCTTGATACGGTACCCAACCGGTTCTGCCCTTATATCAATGTCAGCATTATATGATACATGAGAAATTGGTACTGGCTTTAGGTTATCTTCAATTTCTATTTTGCCACGTAACTTGTCATGTAATTGCTTAGCCATCTTTACTTGCTCCTCATTATTCGTATTCAAAGGTATTACAATTGCCTGATTGGGGTTCAACCAAAAGGGCCACTTACCACCATTTGACTCTACTAACATAGCCATAAAGCGTTCTACAGAACCGAGCACTGCTCTATGAATCATAATTGGTCTTTTATAACTGTTGTCACGATCCTTATACCTCAGATTAAATCTTTGTGGTAGTTGAAAATCTAGTTGTATAGTCGCCACTTGGTGTTGCTTTCCGTGATGATCCTTCACCATAATATCCAGTTTGGGGCCATAAAATGCACCATCTCCTGCGTTCAATTTCCATGGCTTATTAGACTTTTCTAGAACTGACCTTAATACCTCCTCAGCATTATCCCAACTCTCAAGTTCACCAATGTAGTGTTCTGGTCTTGTCGATAAATGAATCTCATAGCTATCCTTGCTCTTACTTTGCTCACCAGAAATAGGAAAAACCTTTGTATAACACATATCTACAAGCTTTAAGCAATTAAGAATCTCTACCTCGACTTGATCTGGAGTACAAAATATATGGCCATCATCTTGATGAAACATGCGGACTCTTGTGAGACCCGAAAGTGCTCCAGAAGCTTCATTACGATGTAAAGGTGAGAAGTCTGAATATCTGATTGGTAAGTCATTATAGGAATGGTCAAACCTGTTAAATATAACACAATGACCAGGACAATTCATCGGCTTTAAACCATATTCTTCCTTTGTAAGGTCATTACCTTCTACTCTAAACATATCTTCTTTGTAATTCTCCCAATGCCCTGACTGCTCCCATAGCGACTTCCTATAAATCAATGGTGTTATGACTTCCTTGAATCCGAATAGATGTTTCTGTTGAGTTTTCATAAAAGAGACCAACTTATTGTATATCTTAGTACCATTTGGTAGGAAAAACGCCGAACCTGGAGTGATCTGATCTGTAATAAATAACCGTTGCCTGTTGGAAACTTCCTGAAGTAAAGTTAGCCTGGAGTCTGAATCTTTCTTAGCTAGTTTGGAGTTCGCCCTTATAAGCACGACTGAATTAGCGACCGGCTTGACCGGTATACGCCCAACACTATTGCAAAGCATAAAGGTCCTCCCTTCTTTGTTATCACCGAATTACTCAAAAGAGTGTTGATGAATCTGTGTAACCACGGTATTGAGTCGATGACTTAAGTAAGTTTATGACCCTCGAGACTTTAATCTCTTACTAAAATGCCAGCACACGAATCACAATGGTAGTATAGTACTCTATACTATATAATATACACAACCAATTGTTGTCAAGCGTACAATACTTCTAACAAGCTTATCACATCTGCCATTATGTATTTGATTTCCAATCGTAGATATATATTATATATTGTGGGTTTGAGATAAATATATAGGCGATCATTGTCTGGTGTAAGTAGCATCGATTTTTTGCAATGAAGGACCAAGGTTCAACATCAGCTTCCTTCTATAGGAGGTCTTATTATTCAATTGAACTGGATTACCTTCAAGATAAATTGTATCGAACTCTGGCAGATCACGTAGTTCATCACCGATAGACTCAAATGACTGATCAATCTTATTGAAAGACAACCATAAGTCAGTCAATTTTGTCAAATGTTTGACGTTTTCAATCTTTGTAATCTTGTTTGAAGTAATATCAAGTGTTGTCAACTTCAAGTTTTTGTCTAGACCCTCAATCTTCTCGATGAAGTTATGTGAGAGATATAGTTCCTCTAAATTTTCTAGCTGTTCTAAATTCTCTATTTTCTTAATTCTATTGGATTGTATAGACAGAATCTTTAAGTTTTTGAGCCAGTGTAGATGTATCAGTCTTGGTATATGGTTTTTACCAAGCCATATTTCTTCCAACTTGTCCAAACCCTTCAAGGAGTCCTCACCAATCTCATGTATCCTGTTACCACCCAATTCAAGGTTTTTCAGTTTCTTCAAAGTGGACAAGTTCTCAATAACTTCTATCTTATTCTGAACAAAATATAGATTCTCTAGGTTTTCCAACTTGTCAATGTTCTTTATGTTCTTAATCTTGTTGAATGACAGGTCCAGATTCTTCAAGTTCTTGAATTTATTGATGTATTTGGAAATATGCTTGATCTTGTTATCGTAGAAATCCAAATCTTCTACGGTATCATCAGGCAATACATCGACCTCACTGATACTCTCAATGAAGTTCTGTCTAACACACAAGTACCTTAACTGATGGAACCTGGTAAGGTTCAGCTCTTCAAGGGATCCAATCCTCAAATGTACCAGCTCAATGTTCTCTGTGTCGTCTGGCAAATCATCGGTAAGTTCACTATCTGGCTTGATAACATCAACCTCCCTGTCATCATCAACAATCTCAATCTTGGCATGCTTGTCCTCTTGCTTGTCCTCATGCTTGCCACCATCAACCTCCATCACAGCGTTCTCTCCCTTTAACTCGTTATCGCTCATAGCTTCAAATCCTAAATTTGTATCACGTACTGATAATTATCGTCACTTGGCCAGCTATTCACCAGGTTATACAGTTGGTACTTGCCCTGATCCAAGACCTCGAGTCCTTTTATACATTTCTCCAGAATTGACATTCCAAATTTCTCCTTTCCTACAGTGGAATCACTGGAAAATTTCAAGGGTAATAACGACTTGGAAGGCCACATATTATAAACTATATTGAGATGGGAGATAATTAAGCTCTTGTGAACAATTATTACACTTACAAAAATAAATTATATAGGCTCCCTATAGAGAAAACTGTTGAATACTATCTACATGCAAAATAAAAAAATAGAGCTACTAATATAGGCTCTGTATAATGTTGATCTGATCAGCTGCCAAAGAAAATTTAGTTGGCATCTGGGTTGGACAAAATGTAGTCCACAGTCTCCTTGACGCTCTTTAGCTCATCGGCAACCTTGTCTGGGAATTCAACATCGAACTCTTCCTCGATGGCAACTAGCAACTCGACGGTGTCCAGAGAGTCCAGCTTCAAGTCCTTGTGGAACAAGGTGTCCTCAGTGATGTCGGCGCTGGCACTGGTCTTATCGAAGGCCTTGATCACATCAACAACACGCTTCTGAACAACATCCTTGGATAGGCCTTGAGAGTAGAACCTGACAGGTCTCAGCATCTGCATGTTGGCCTTGGCCATCATCATAGGTCTTTGTCTAGCGACATTCACCACAGTTCTTAGCATTTTTGTAGTATTTTTTTTTTGGCAATGGTATATTCCTCCTGGACTCCTAGTAGGACTTGCCTTATCAGTTCATCATATACACAATCAGTTATCAACAGCAACATCTAATATTGCCAAAGGGTCTTTGTGTGTGTTCAGTGGAGTTTTCATCCGGAGAGCTTAGTAATTGGCTGTGTATAGAGACGAAAATGTCACATGTTTAAGAGTAATATATTATTTGACTACAAAGTACAGATTTAAGACTCTAGTTTCCAGATATATGATAATTATTACCTTTGTTCAAGTATATATTTATATTTTCTAGCTGCTGATTTATTAATTTTATTATTATTAATTATTTATTAAGAATATTATTACTAAATAAAATAGAAATACGGATGTGTAAGTTCGAGCATTACGGGGGGCTCGATAGTGTCCTGTTGTATTAAAACTTGGGCATTGTTCTGTCCTCTGGATCAACAATTGATCTATGTTGCATAAATTGAATAGCCATGTTCTCGTCTGCAAAGTACTTCTTCAACTTTTTGTAGAATAAACCACATGCGTTACACAGAGTAGCTTTGCCCTGCGGCCCATTTCTCCATTCAGGTGTATCGACCTTCCCACATTGCAGACAGTATCCAAAGACGTTTCTGTTCTTTCCAGACTTAGAAACTTTGCCAGGTTTGGATTTGCGCCTCCTTATCGATGACCCAATGGTGTTGAATTTGGGCTCGCTAGAGTCCTGGGATAACGCTGATCCATGAGAACCACTGCTTCCAGAGCTTCTTTGGCTTTCACGACGTTGAGACCCAGCTAAGATTATAGCATCACGCTCAGCCGTAATGAGTTGACTCTCAACAGTTACGTCGTTTGATGTCGCAGAAGAAGTGAGCGTTACACTTGGCACTTCTTTGACATCATCAGTAGCAGAAACAATATATGAAGCTTTGGCAGGCAATCCCTGAGCTGCACCATCACAGTTGTTTCTTGCATCCTTCTCAAACTTGGGAATTGCTCCTGAAATTAAACTGTCAATACTGTTGTTCCTGCTTTTAAGAACAGAATTGTGAATACTATCGGGTGATAAAGGGTAGCTATTTTCAGTTTTGACCATACATTCCTCTTCTACTAATGCACTTGCCACTGCCGATAAAGAATGAAGTTTATCAGCACCAGAATTATCACATCTGGCACGCATGGAGCTGGTCTCTCTTTCCGGCGTTACTTTAATTTTATACCTATGACTGCACACTCCATTAATGCGAGGCATACTAGGAGGAGCAAATGATGGTTCTGGTACTCCGGAATTATCCAGTGCTACAGAAGCTAACTTTGGAGGGACTGACCCATAGCTACTAACTGGAGTAATGGAGATTGTTGGCGACAAGCTGTTGACTGGCCTTATACCATTATCCAAGCTGGCTATCGACAACTTCCTTCTACTGACGTCATATGGTAATGCACCATAGTATGGTGTGGCAGCGCCCGGCGACACAGAAGAGCCTGAGACTATAGGAATCTTTGGAGTAGTTTGAGGTTGACGCTCCATGAATATATAAGCGCTAATAGGCTTACTATTTGCAGTTCCATCTATAGCACCCATTGTTGCTTGAGTCTGTGGTCTCAAATGACTGCATATTTGTATTCTTGGTTTTGGTAGGGTATACCTGGGAAGATTTAACATCGAAGTCAACTCACTAAATGATGGAAGAGAAATGTTAGAGTTTTCATAACCAAATCGGTTTGTATAGATTGGAGGCAAAGGCATCTTGGAATTGTTAAAACGTCGGTAAACAAAAATTTAAATAAATTTAAAGTTGTTTGGAAAAAAACCTGAATTGAGTTAATTGCCAAACAATCTCAGTTTGTCTTTGATTATAATACAAAATTTGGATGACGGCGGTAGTCCAATCTATGGTTACTACTTGAGTATATTTTTTGTTACCTTATGCATTCAAAAAATACACACGCTCTAATGTAGGTACAAATGTGGAAATTAAATTAAATTAAATTAAATTAAATTTAATTATCCTACAATTGAAACCCAATTTGTTCAAGTAGTATTTGTATTGTTTCTATTTTTGTGAGCTTTGATAATGACCCAGAAGTAGCACAAAAATATGACTTATTAGAACAAATAATAGCCAAGAAAAAATATCCAAGTCAAATAAAAATTACTAAGGTAATAAAAATGCCTTTAAAAACGGTGTGAATACTAAGTATATAGAATTTATTAGTTTTGAAGAGAATTAGAGTGAAAATATACCTACAATTTCAAAGCTATTTATACCTCTCCGTGAAACCACGAAAATAATTATACTTGCTAATAATATAAATCAAAACTGGAGAATAAAACTACAATATCGCTAATAACATGTTCAAGAATAGTATATCAGAAGCGTACAAAAGTCTATGATTATATAATATATATTTTAATTTACCGTAAATTAAACTTATCTTAAACATTTTGCCCTTTTAGTAAACACTTTTCCAAAACCGTAAATTTAGGGAATTAAGGTGGTTGCACTGTCAGCTTCCTGGAAAAACATAGAATATTGATAAACTGAGAATTGGGGGAGGTATCCCATCTTACATATAGTGCCATAAACCATCAATTATTACTTGCATTATGTGTAAAGAATTTAAGGGAATTCTTGACCTAATGAGATTTTCTTTAATTGTGCTTGAATGATACGATGTAAATTAACCATTGGTAGTCACTCATCCGAAAGAGGTAAATATTTCCTAAAATTTGAATAATTTTTTTATTGACGTAAGAACACCAAAGCATTTCCAATATTCCAATTTACTCTCAAAACAATGGATCATACGGCTTTGAAATAAGCTACTATATTACATAGTCTGTGATACTGTAGTTACTTGGAATAACACATAATTCCTTTGTATCAAAAGCTGTCGACACAAAACCCTACAAGTACTTCAATTGCTAATAAACTACCCAACTTGCCAAAATTAAGATGTATGACTACTACTTTCATTTGAGAGCTAATAACCATGTGATTTATTCGTCTAGCACTACAAAGTGCTGGTAATGATTTTGATTCAAACTGAATTGAATCATAGAAGTACTGCTCGTCGGACCTTGCTCTACTTGCAATTACATATATTTAATTAGCGTCTATCAAATGACTTATACACCAGATTTCATTGCTATGATATTCTTGTACATTAGTGTTTTCAATCATACCATTTTTGCTCAGGAATGAAGTCTCTGACTTATGATGAATTTGTTGGTTTCTTAGGCAAATGGGTTACTCAAGAGTATAAAAAGATACCACTTGAATGCTACCAACAAGTCGAAATTGAAGCTAAATTTGGGCGCATAAATAGTAAAAGTAACAGCACAGAATTTAAAGAAAGTAAAAAAATTATTGTATTGAACAATGACTACCATATGATACCCAGGATATCTAAGTTTGATTTCGATAGACTGAGGAATAAGTATATCAATACAAAATTCAATAAACTTAAAAAATCATCAACAAAAAATTCAAATAACCTAAGCCTGAGTGACTATAGTGTATCCACAAGTTTACCTGCCCCATTAGACAAGGGCAGACTGCGACTTAATAACGAGACAGCTAAACTTGATTCATTAATTCATAAAGAAAAAATATCGAATATTCTACTATCCATTCCTAATAGTACTTACGGTTGCAAAATATCTTTTAACCTTGAAATTGAGCTTCCAAAGGCTGTATACATTAACACAGATTTAGACAAGTGCTATAGAAGGCACAAACTTGGGAATAGAATAAGCATGCCGCGAAGTAAAAATACTTTAGAGTTGTTTAAAGTATGTACAGAAAATAGAGCAGGAAAAACATTTGAAAATTATGAAGTCGAGATTGAATTGTGTTCAAAGAATATAGCAACTCTAATTAAACAGGAAAACAATAAAGATCTAGAGAAGGAAATTCGAAAATTCTCGAACGACTTTCTAGAGATTAAGAACACCTGTAAACTCAAGTCAAAAAAATAGCGGATACTTACAAATATTTGCCATTGGGGCCTGATACTAGATTTATTTTGCCTTAGCATATTATGTTCTATAAATTATTACATACTAATACCATAGCATCCCTCTAGACCAATGGGGTTTCTTTCTGACCAATAGCTGGGTCACTTGATGGACAAATAGTTGCAGGTGTGTCTTGATTATCTTCTTCGCCTTCGATTCCATTATTTATGAACGAGGTAAAAAGCTCATTTGTTATTTCGGAGCTTGGACTACCATCATGATAGCTAAACATCATAGAAGGTGATGACGGTATAGTCTTTCTCTTCTTTGACATTCTTTTATCCTCATCAGCCTCATCTTGATCTTCTTCTTGAATGGTCGATATACTTCTTCTAGTCGTCGACACCTTTCTAATCGTACTTTGCTCGATAGGTGTGGAGTTCATAGCAGCCGCTGAAGTTGTGTTGGCATTCATATTATCATCGTCATCATCATCATCGTCAACCTCAATATTCAAAACCATCTTATTCTTGTCCTTTTTATCCACGTCTGCACTGTTTCTGTTAAGATTCGTAATAGCTGAACCAGACATGTTATCAATAGGAGAGGTTTTGTCAATATCAGTTTGGGCATAAGCACTAGATTTGCTCCTGTAACCGTCACTATTAATGTTTACATCATCCATCCTGGTTCCAGCACTGATCTCGTCATCATCATCATTCTCAATATTAACGGTATTACAGGTGTTTGCATCCTGTGGTGTAGAGTTAAACCCTTTACTGTTTTGTAAATTCAAGTGGGCATTTTGATATTCAAATGCGTCATAAGTATTCAACCAGTTCATATCACCCTTCATCGTCATATTATCGAAGGCAATCATATCCAGTTCACTACTGATATCATAATTATCACTATCAGAATGTGGAGGTATGTTTTCCTTGTCATTTATATCATCATTAATTTTATTATTGATAAACAAGTCAGCTTGTGGAGTTGTTTCACCCAATAAATTAGGATACGGAAGATTAAAATCTTGATTAATACTTAAACTTGGCTTCCGGAACTCGGTAGTCTTTGCTTTTGCCTTTTTTACGCTTTTATTCTGAGACTGATTATCCTTTTCAGTGGTCTTCTTTGAATTCGAGGAACTTTTCTTTGTTACGTTCTTGCTGCCACTATTGCCCTTCTTCTTGGAAAGCATAAAATCGAACCGTTTACTCACTTTATCATCGTCAGTAGGTTTGCTTTCATGTTCGGCTACCGAGTTGGACACAGTAGTTGTATTTGAGCTATTATCAAGTTGTCTATCCGCCATGTATATTTTGTGAGCAATAGAGTTTTTCAAATAGGAGTTATTTGATCCGCCAGGTTTCAAATTCCATATTGGCAAGGACTGTGTTCTTTTGGCCTTTGGAGCTGGCATGGGGTTTGTTTGTCTTCTGTTAGTGTTTACATTAGCGGCACCCAAGGGTGGTGCATTCATCTGTTGTACATGTTTCGTTACTACTCTACCTTTGTTTCTATTAATGACTTGTTTTGGTTGATTCACAATAGGTGTGGTCTCTACCACCTTCGGTTGTGGTAAGGATGGCTCCTTTGTCACTCTTCGTACCTTGACTTCATTATCTGGCTTCAAAGACGCTGTGTTGTATATCTTGGTAAATCTCAGTTTCACTTCAAGTGTTTCCTGGGGTGTGCTCGACATCTTTTTGGACATCCCGCTGTAAGACCTCCTCAACAGTGCCGACAGGTTTGAACACACTCTGCCCGTGACCACGAAGTCCTCGTCCAAGTCCTCGTCCGCGTCATTGCCCGCAAGCTCTTTCTTATCAGAGTCTACTGTCTTCCTTATATGCGACAGCAAGCCCAGACTCACCAGCGGCTCGTCCGTCTCGCATATATCTCTGTAGTACAAGTTATAGTCCTGTCCGCACCCGGAGTCCAGCGCGCTGAGCACTTCCGGGGAGTTATTGTAGATTTCCTGCAAGACGCTCGATATGTGCACAGCGCCAACTCTCAGCATAGCCATCCCATCGCCCTCCGTGACCATCCTGCCCACGGGAACCGCATTCGGGTCTGGTATATTCAGCACTTTCACCAGGTGCGGTGTCTTGGACCTCGCCAGGTAGCTGCCAGCAGCCCCGTTGTCCAAGGAGTACAGTATCTTCAGTGTCATCCTAGTATCCGCCGACATCATGTAATTGATTCGCTGCTCTTCGGTTATGTCCATACCACAGCTTCCTCCAGTGCAATTGACCAGCGTTGTTTATTTATATAAGATGGCAACGGTGATGCGCAATACTACACAACTTACGTGTCAAGGGCTTCCATGGCTTCCATGGCTTCCCTCCCCATCGCCAAGTTTCGCGTCCCGAATGCCAAATTTCACGCGTCTCGGACAAATAAGTAAATAAACCTGAAATTCCTCATGTAGACATAGCTGTATTATAGCTGTCGCTACAGACCCAGAGCATAGCAAGAGTCGCACAGTAGCAGATACACCTTGTAAAAATGCATTTCTATCAATTATGCATTTGTTGAGGGAGACACGCCCAGGGACACGCCCAGGGAGAGACGCCCAGCACTGCTGCAGAGAGATGACTGCCAGCTGGGTACTTCAAACAAAAGCCCTAAAATCACATGACCTCCAACTTAAAACACACTAATTTCCGTACATAATTATAACACCAAACATACATATTAACGAAACACTCACATGACTCACACACGTACAAAGACATAATTGACATACGTACACAAATACAATACCACATGACCTGCATACGTATATGACGAGTGAAAATTTTTTAAATTTTTTTTTTTTCAAAAATTTTCATGAAAAGCTTCAAACTGTAAAGTGCGATGAGCTTGTGTGGAAGCGATGAGGGAAAAGGTGTTGCGCGATGAGCTTGGGTCCACAAAGCTCAAAGATGACTTTTGACTAGCGTCGTGCGTGTGATTCTAGCGATCCTTATACAACTAGTAACATATTATATTATGACTACACTTACAATCCTCATAACTTCCAGAAAAGAGTCAAAAAGGACCATAGAACCATGCCTCCAAAGAAGTTTGCTAAGAGCTTGGATGATTTCCTGGGCGAACAGCCACAGGATCCTAACCTAGTGCCTTCGCCATTCGGTGGGTACTTCCAGCAGAAGCAATCGAACTACCAGAAACAGAGGACTTACAACAAGAACCCCAACGTGCAGAAGTGGAACCAGAACAGCAATTACAACTACAATGCGCAACCTTCTTACAACAACCAGAACAACTATAACAACTATAACAATTACAACAACTACAACCAGTCTCAAGGGTTCGATGCCAATGGTATTCCAATCAATGCGTACAAGTACCAGCAGTCTGCGGTGACTCCAAACCAGAGTAACGGCCCTACACCATCTGCGTCTGCTGTGTCTCTGACGTCGCTGACCAATAAACTAAACGAACTGGATGTGTCTCCAATCTCTGGCCACATCAACAAGCTCATGGAGGCTCAGAACATTACTGAGTGCAAGGCACAGGTTGCTGCCATAGCTGACGAGTTCAAAAACACCAGCGCTAAGTCGATCAAGGACTGGAAGTTCACCGACGTCCTGTCCAAGCTGACCAAGAGCAAGAGCAACCCGCTGATCAGAGAATCGACGATGCTGCTGATCACCGCATTGGCTAACGTGTTTGCCAATAACAGCCCCCAGGAGGCTTACTTGCTGCCTTTCTTCGAGTTCTCTCTAGATATGATGGCTGACAAAGAGACTACCGTCAAGCGTGCTGCACAGCACTCTCTGGATGCGCTAATGAACGCTTTCCCTGTCGACGCTCTGACCTCCAATGTCCTGCCAGTGATCCTGGAATACTTGGCCTCCGGTGCCAAGTGGCAATCTAAGCTGGGTGCCCTGGGTGTCATCGACAGAATCAGAGAGGACTCTCCAAACGATCTCTTGGAACTGACTTTCAAGTCCACAGTACCAATCCTAACAGACGTCGCTACTGATTTCAAGCCAGAGCTCGCCAAGCAAGGCCACAAGACATTGCTAGACTACGTCTCCATCCTTGACAACTTGGATCTGGCCCCACGTTACGAACTTATCGTCAACACTCTACAGGATCCAAACAAGGTCCCTCAGTCCGTCAAGGCTTTGTCCAGTGTCACATTTGTGGCTGAAGTCACCGAGCCCGCTTTGGCTCTACTGGTTCCTATCCTGAACAGATCCTTGAATCTTTCTTCTTCATCCCAAGAGCAATTGAGACAGACAGTCATCGTCATCGAAAACTTGACTAGATTGGTCAATAACTACATCGAAATCGAAAGCTACATTCCTCAATTGCTACCGGGCGTCCAAAAAGTTGTCGACACAGCTTCTTTACCAGAAGTTCGTGAACTTGCTGAGAAGGCTCTAAAGGTCCTAAAGGGTGACGATAGCACCTCTAGCCACAACAAGGATTCCTTCCAAGGTAGAATTACCGAGGAGGAAGGTAAGCAGTATGTCTCGGACGCCATCAAGAAGGCAAACATTACTGATGAGACCAAATCTTCCTTCATTCAAGACGAAGACGTCGTCGAATACCTTGGTAAGATCCTCACCGTTGACACAAATGTTAATGACTGGAAGAGACTGGAAGAACTGTTTACTGGTGTCTTTGGTGCTGATAACGAAGCCGTCGTCAATACTGAAATTATCGACAGAATGAGAGCTCTATTCCACCAAGAGAAGGTCAAACACGATGAAGATGAAGGTATCGAAATTGTAAACACTGACTTCTCTCTTGCTTACGGTTCAAGAATGTTACTGAATAAGACTAATTTGAGATTGATCAAAGGTCACCGTTACGGTTTGTGTGGTAGAAACGGTGCTGGTAAATCTACTTTGATGAGATCTATTGCTAACGGTCAACTAGATGGTTTCCCAGACAAGGATACCTTGAAAACTTGTTTTGTTGAACATAAATTGCAAGGTGAAGAGGGTGACTTGGATTTGGTTTCCTTCATTGCTTTAGATGAACAACTACAGACCACCTCCCGTGATGATATTGCCAATGCCTTGGCCTCTGTCGGTTTTGATGAAACCCGTAGAGCTCAAACAGTTGGATCTCTATCCGGTGGTTGGAAGATGAAATTGGAACTTGCAAGAGCTATGCTGCAAAAGGCCGATATCTTGCTACTGGACGAACCTACTAACCATTTAGATGTTGCCAATGTCAAGTGGCTGGAAGAATACTTGTTAGAGCACACAAACATTACCTCATTAATTGTGTCGCACGACTCTGGTTTCTTAGATGCTGTCTGTACTGATATCATCCACTATGAAAACAAGAAACTGATTTACTACAAGGGTAACTTGGCCAAGTTCGTTGAACAAAAGCCTGAAGCCAAGGCATATTATACTTTGTCCGATACTAATGCTCAAATGCGTTTCCCACCACCTGGTATCCTAACAGGTGTCAAGTCTAACACTAGAGCTGTTGCTAAGGTGACTGATGTTACCTTCACTTACCCAGGAGCTTCTACACCTTCCTTGAGCCATGTTTCATGTGCTCTATCACTATCTTCAAGAGTCGCTGTCTTAGGTCCAAATGGTGCTGGTAAGTCTACGCTTATCAAACTATTGACTGGTGAATTGGTTCCTCAAGAAGGTAAAGTTGAAAAACATCCAAACTTGCGTATTGGTTACATTGCCCAACACGCCCTACAACATGTTAATGAGCATAAGGAAAAGACAGCAAACCAATATTTGCAATGGCGTTATCAATTTGGTGACGATCGTGAAGTTCTTTTGAAGGAATCGAGAAAGATCTCCGATGAGGAAAAGGAGATGATGACTAAGGAAATTGATGTCGATGATGGTAGAGGTAAGCGTGCAATCGAAGCCATTGTAGGTAGACAAAAGCTAAAGAAGTCCTTCCAATACGAAATCAAATGGAAATGGTGGAAACCAAAGTACAATTCTTGGGTTCCTCGTGATGTATTGATTGAACACGGTTTTGAAAAGCTTGTTCAAAAGTTTGATGATCATGAAGCTTCCAGAGAAGGTCTAGGTTACCGTGAATTGGTTCCATCTGTTATTACCAAACATTTTGAAGATGTTGGTCTAGATGCAGAAATCGCTAATCATACCCCATTAGGATCTCTGTCTGGTGGTCAATTGGTTAAAGTTGTCATCGCTGGTGCCATGTGGAATAACCCTCATTTACTAGTCCTAGATGAACCTACCAATTATTTGGATAGAGACTCTTTAGGTGCACTGGCAATTGCTATCAGAGACTGGAGCGGTGGTGTCGTTATGATTTCCCACAACAATGAATTTGTTGGTGCGCTATGTCCTGAACAATGGATTGTCGAAAATGGTACCATGGTTCAAAAAGGTGTCAAGGATGTTGACCAGTCAAGATTTGAAGATGGTGGTAACGCCAATGCCGTTGGTTTGAAGCCATCTTCTTCTGTTACTGATGATGACTCCCCAGCTAATATCAAGGTTAAACAAAGAAAGAAGAGATTAACAAGAAACGAGAAGAAAGCACAAGCTGAACGTCGTCGTTTGCGTTACATCGAGTGGCTATCATCTCCAAAGGGTACTCCAAAGCCAGTCGACACTGACGATGAAGAAGAGGATTAATCACAATTATAGATTTCATTTTTGTACATTATTCTATACAGGCTATACATTTTTACATTATTGTATTTAATTTTTTAATTAATTTGGGTATTGTTCTTTCTAGTATACATTTACTATGAATATAAAACTGCTCAACAGGGCGTAGTTCTCAAACAGATAGCACTATCTAAAATGAATAATGTCCAAAAGTTAGATAGGATCCTCTAAATCCTATTACCATTAGAGAATTTTGATTCTTGCTCTTCAGATATCTCTTCTCCGTTAAGGATGCCTATAATCTTATCTTTTAGTCCTCGCAGATATTCATCATCTTTCTTCTCCCCCAAAATGCTAACAGTGTTGAAACCCATTCCAAAATGTGGATATGAACCCAACTTAATTTCATTCGAATGTACAGTTGCTTCCTCCTGGAAATTCCTCAAATGACGTGAAAGCTCCGATTCTGACAGCTTAGTTTTAACAAAATATCTTTTATATTCTCTTTTGTCATCGTCCAGTTTGTAAATACATTCTAATGTTGGCAAGAATTCCATCAACATTCGGCTAAACAATTGCGGGATACCTGGGAATATGTAAACTTGCTGATTGATAGAACATATCGGCACCCAAAGGTCATCGGCCACATAATATTTCTTGACGTCTGGTCCTGAAGGTAACGTTGCCATTCTATAGTAATCCTTTAATGATTCCGGGTCAAGGCGACTCTCAGGATTGGATTTCATTGCCATTCTCTTCTTAGTTTCCTCATCTATTCTGCATTGTAAATTAAAACACTTAGCTATAGACTCATAAGTAATATCATCATGAGTTGGACCAATACCACCAGTTGTTACTATAAATTGGTACCTCTTCGATAGTTCTTTTATTGTGCGCACAATCTGATCTTCATCATCTCCAATGGTTACAATACTGTTCAATTGGATACCTTGATCATAACAGAATTTGGCAAAAAATGAAGAATTCTTGTCTATAACCTTGCCATTCAGGATTTCATCCCCGATTATCACACAAGCTGCACTAATCTTTCCCATCTGACTTCTATACCTCTTTGCTATCAATGGTCTTAACCCAATACCGACACTTCTTAGCATCTAATACCCTCAAAATTTAAATATATTTAACATTTCAATCCAAGAGTAATTATAAAATTACAAGCAATGCAAGATGTTTTTGAATATGAGCTGTATCAAATATCCTATACTTGCATTAAAGCCCATCCCTATCGGATGGATTTGGATCATCGAGAAAAATTCTGGGTCGATGAGCACATTTTAAGGAAAGTGTCACTAACGAAGAGCTCATCTCATCGATTATACATTTGATTGCTATGCAACAACGATTGCTATGATGCAGAAAATATTATAAAACTAATAAAAAATAGAATTTACATAAGACTGGAATATGGTAAATAAAATGGGGGAGGATAAGTATTATTCTATAAATGCCGCAGTAGAGAAAATTTAGGAGTCAAGATATCTCGCATAAAGAGAACATATTACCACTTTTAATGCAACTTACCATAAACAACAGTTACAATTATTCGTATTGACAACAACATGAAAAGTAGAATCAAATTGCCTTTCATTATCCTTTAAAATATGGACCTGAGAAGATCTAGTTCACCCTTCTTTCTCGACATTGTACCACATGTTTGTCAGCCTATCAGCTGGTACATGATTCATATTTTCATGGAGGAAATTCAGTAGCATTACTCTTCATCAGATTCTTCATCACTTTCGGCATTTTCTAACCAGGTGATAAATGGCTTAGCAGCTCTACGGACCTTCTTGGAAACATCCTTTGGAACAAACTTCTTTGAACTCTTTGTACCAAATCTCATGATTTCTTCCTCAGAAACGACGTCTTCATTATATATTTGCACTAGAATCTTGGGTAGTGTTGGAATCAATTCCTTATGTTCTAGACCCAAAAATCTCTCGATACCACCCAAGAAGTTCTTCTCGTAATCGGCGTTAACGAATACCTTGGTAAAGAAAGCACTGTGCTCAGAGATTTCATTAACGATATCCTCGGTGAAGATACATTGAGCCAAGACGCAGGCAATCTTTGGATCGCTCAGGACATCTAGCTCAACAGCCTTCTTATACAATTCAACATCGGATGGTAGGTTAGACTTGTCCTCACCAGCTTCGTTGATGATCCATTCACCGTACTCTTCAAGCTTCGTTAGCTCAGTGTCAACAGCACCGTTGGCGACTTGCAGTTCCTTGGCACGGGCTCTGATGGCCTCTTCAGACATGTCGACGGCCCACTCATCATCCTTGACCTCAATTTGCTCCAGTTCGGAAGCCGCAGCGTTAATCTCTCTGGCCAAGGCATCGTCGTCATCGTCACCAGCATTGCCTTCACCATCTTCATCACCACCTTGGGACTTACCTTGGGCGATATCACTAATGGAAACACCACCACCACGGACGTTGGCAGAAGCGGTGGCGGACTTCTTATTCTTCTTAGAACCTGCTAAGGTGTTTGGAGGATTCTTTAGGATGAAAGATGAAAGCTTGTGTCTCAATTCCATTGGAGTTCTCTTACCACAGGCTTTACAGTCTCTGACCAAGTCGTCATTCTTGGTGATGATGATCTCGGTTTCCGGGTTCTTACAACTGCCACACAGAACGAACTTGTTGATGAAACCATCTAGCACATCTTGCAACTTAGCTGGCTCGTGAACACCGTTCACCAGGTATCTCTCGGTCTCAACATTACCAGAAGTCTGCGCACCAAGCTCAAAACCAAAGTATTTCAACAGGTATTGAGGAGGTCTGTTCAACGCACGCGCAACATCGGAAAGGTTCAAAACAGCAGTCTTGATACCATTACCTCTACCTTCAACCTTGGCCTGGATAGGAGGCATTTTGTAACGGTAGAAAGGATCATGATTGTCTCTGCAAATATTAATCGACATGGCGGAATTATTCTTTTTTTTTTGGTTCGATGCTAACTGCTATTAACTGCTGTCGATCTTGCTCTATACACAAGGCTGCTCTTAAGTATTGTAAAAGGACCTCCAGAATTACCCACTAATATGCCAGCTTCAACCACTATAATATGCGTTTATTCAAAGTTTTTTGGCAGAAATTTCAGTTTTTTTGCAAAAAAATTTTTTTTCACCGAAAACTCACTTCTCTGCGGAGGAATCTCTGTACTTTGTGAATTCCATCACATGACCCATACTAACTTCTCATATAAGAAGTTAGCATATTGCGATGAGCTACTGATTGTAGGTGTATTCCCTCGGGGGTTGAAGCAAGGGTGACAGTAGCTAGACAAGATGCTGGTAGATCTGAATGTATGCTGGCCTCAGAAGGATTTCAAGACGCCGATCAGTGCGCAGGATGAGGCGAATGTGAGGGCTACGCTAATGACGTTGAAGACACTCGGGTATACGCATGTGGCTCTGAACTTCACTGTCAGTCAGACGGAGAAGTTCCCCAACGATGCGCGGGAGCTGAACCCGATGGATATTAATGTGCGGTTCAAGAAGCTGATGGAGGCCACTGGCCTCAAGATATACTCGCGTATAACGCTGGTCATTGACGATCCCTCGAAGGGACAGAGCCTGGCGAAGGTATCACAGGCGTATGATATAGTCGCGGCGCTGCCTATCAGCGAGAAAGGTCTCACTTTGGCTACTACGAACCTGGACATCGACCTGCTCACATTCGAATATTCGCAGCGGCTACCGATGATGCTTAAGCACAAGACTATATGCAGTTGTGTGAACCGTGGTGTGAAGGTGGAAATTGCATACGGTGCTGCATTGAGGGAGTCATTTGTGAGGAAACAGTTTGTCTCCAATGCCAGAAGTGTGATCAGAAGCTCGAGAGGTAGAGGTATAATAATCAGCAGCGGGGCCGCGTCGCCTTCAGAGTGTCGAAACGTGCTCGGTGCAAGCAGCATAATTAGCTTTCTGGGACTGAAGAGCGATAGTTGCTCTAGAGCCATGGGCGAAGTTCCCTCGCTGGTTTTACTGAACGGTAGACTAAGAAACAAAAGTTACAAGCAGACGGTAGCGGTTGGCACCGCCTCGAACGGATCAAACGTAGTTGAATCCAAGCTAGAAGACGATAGCCGAAATATCAAGATTGTTGCTAGAGATATATCTGCAACCGCCGAGCCCGATCAAGGTCCTGAAAGAAAGAAAAGAAAAATATAAATATATATATGTATCACCCGCCCAATTATTAAGAGATGACTATAGAACATTTATTTAATATCTTCATTTGCGATGGCCCCGGCATTGCGATGCCTAGGCATCGTAGGCAATTCGATTTCTAGTACATACCACTTCAGACTGTAGTAGCAGTTCCTAATAGAGACACTAGCAGTCATACCCAGGATATAAATTACCATACTGTACACTAGCTATTGCAACTTGCCCTATGGCATTTACAGGCTTAATATGACTTTTGGATGTATGAACAGATACGTACTTCAGCATATACAACATATGTTTGTACTGGTCTTTCTGAGCAATGCCAGATATCTACAGTGACGAAGCCCGACCCGACGAGATGCTGATGTGTCCATTGCACGTAAATGGATGGTATTGTCTGTAATTTTGTCTTCTATTGTGCTTCCATTCCTTAGATGGCTAATAGATGTTGAGCCTCTCGATCACCTTCGAGAACTCTGGGACACTGTGAATTAATAGTAGGCACTGCCTCCTAAGTAAAAAACAGGCCAGCTCACACACATATGTATATATACCATGCCTCGATACTGTTTATGGCAGCGTTTAAACGACACATTTCACTCTGACACGTAGACCAAAGCAATTGCATACTTGAAACTACCGACCCATGTTTCATCCAATAGGCTCTTCTTACACTTGGGATGTGCATGCGTCAGCATAGCTTTTGGCCATACCTTAACACGCACTATATCCACCGCATGGCTCCATTACTGCTATATTACTGCTGGAGGAAGCCAGAGGGAACTGCACAGATGGGCGGGAAGGCACTACGGTACATCTGTTTCTGAGATGGGAGGACATGGTGTGAAGCCGGTAAGCGAAGCCGGTAAGCGAAGCCGGGTGCTTAGCATGATGTGTACTGTGCAGAACATTGCAGTAGAGAGCTGCATCGTAGTTTTGATTTGTGTAATGAACAGCACGAACCTACGTTCTGCGCAGGAAATAGTGGGATTTATTGGAAGGCAAAGTGTGGAAGTGGATGACTTCCAGAAAAGGGACTGCAGATCCCCGCAGAGACCACAGAACACACAGTAGAGAGGTAATTTTATAGTTTCTCGGCCTTTTCCTAAGGATTACTGCGGGGGGGGGGAGCTGTGAAGGTAAATCAGAAAATCAAAGGATATGAATGATGGCCGAAAAGGGTAATGCCTTCCTTAATCAGTACATATACATAAATTCTCGTAGATCAGGGTTGCTTACAAGATAATAGCCACAGAAGAGGCAAGGAACCTTAGAAGACACGTATATAGACAATAGTTAATAAACTTAAGCCAAGGGTTCTTATCGGTATTTATTACAATTATTCCGGACTGGGACAGAATTTATACAATGTAGAACGCATAGACAAACCACATTTGTAATGAATTCATGGCACTGCAACATGCTTCTCTAGAACTACAGACAAAAACTAGTGAAACCACAAGTACCAGGTAGAAAAAAAAAAGCCATTGAGATTCTTATACTGGTATGGGGGAAACTATGGCCAAACATTCTAAAATCATTACTTTACCTAAATAGGAGACATAATTGATCGTTGTAGGCTATACATTGTCTCCGCACCTGGCCATTTAATATCTGAAGAGTAGTTAGCATGCTTCAGGTTACTCAAATAGTCTTGATGATGTGTCAGTATATCTGTTGAGACAGAGATAGGGAGTAATCAGGATCTTCACCAGAATTGCTAGAAAAGAAAAGGGTTAGTAATTTGGAGCAGCACGTATGCCGATCATTCTCACGATAATTTGTACGACATATAACTTGAGTAGACTCGACACTGTGATTTAAAAAGGATGTTTTACCAAATCAAGGAACCCTTTCCTTTTGCCTACTTAGATAGTCAGTTCTTGCAGAATGCAACCAATTCATATTGAAATTACCAATGAGCAATTCATTAATACTCCTTAGGATTTTCATCTCTACGAGTCTTTTACAGCAACCTCTAATTTGCTTAAATAAGGACAACACATTAAATAATGTTTTTTCTTCTTCTTTCACTACACAAAACTAACTGATAATAGTCTAGAAAAAAAAATATATGTATCAACTCACTAGTTTTTATAGCACCTTCAAGTATTTTCGCAGCAAATACTACAGTAAAAACCATACGGCTTACTGTAATCGCACTGATATTCTTAGTGCTATGCCAATTCTATGGCAAACTAGCAAAGTTCGAGGAGAAGAAATTTGAGACTCTCTCCAAGATGTCCTTCCAAACTGTCAGAAACTGTAAAAGTACCTGTATCGCCCATTCAATTGGCATCTTTTTATTACAACAGAATGCTCCTTAAATCTCAGTCCAAGAAAAAATATTCTCTTATAAATACCACCGAATCCTTCAATTCAGCCATTCCAATTATTATGGGTATTTTCTACAGTACTAAATTTTGTTCAGACTACTTTTTTTCTAATTCTGGTTTAACTATTTCTCAGATAGTTTTGGAAAAAGCATTATTCGCATTGTGTTCATAGAGGTCAATCGCTGTAATAAGCGCAGATATTTGTGTTAAAAAAAGTACATGTAACAGAGAAGCAACAAAACAATATTAAAAAAATAACTTCATTAAAGTTTCAATCTATGGATAATACCAAACCTGCCACAGGGAGGAAAAGCCTCCCAAAAATGAACTCAATATGGATTGATGAAGACCAAGAGGAAAAATTATACAACATCCAAGCACAAGTTATGCTTAATGATGATAACTCTAATGATGATTTGCAAAATATTATGTTTTTAAACAGCAAGACTCCACTATTGAATAACAAAAAAAATATTGAATTACCGCCATTAGATGAAAACCAAGGAAAGACAGGAAAAACTCCTAAAAATGCAAAAGTTAACCAAAAGACAAAAGGAAACAGTCAAGAGGCTAGAATCTCTACTATGAAATTACTGAAATTATTTGGTTCTCGTAAAGAAACAAAGCCGTTAACTATATCAACGCCTTTTGATTTCCAACATATTTCCCATGCAAACGGATTTTCTTCCGCTGCTGAGGCCCGTGAAGTTGAAAGGCATGAGCTGAAAAGAGAAACACTGCAAACTCCTAGAGCATCCATTGATCTAACCCAAGTAGCTCTACAATCACCAGTTCGTCTATCCACCAAACCTAATTATCATCACTCTTCTTCGTCAAGAAGCTCCTCGAAGTTCAGTGAATCCCCTTCCGGCTCAAGTGGTATCATGTCCAACTTCACAGTTGATACATCTGTGGATGAAGTTTCAGTGGAATTATTGACTACAGAAAATAAAGATGATGATAGCGTCTATTTAAATGACTTGAAAAATTATAATTTCCCCTCTATTATTAGTCAGTCATTAGATAATATGCAATCCAATTCAAGCAAGGAAAACTCAACAAGCAAATTAACTTCTGAGGACCCTTCACCAACCGATATTGCTCCTTCAATTGGTAAAAAGCAAAGAATATCAGTGGATGATATTTTGAGATTCTACTCTGGGAATTCCAATTCTAGGTCAAGTACTCAAGCATCTATACCAATTAAGGGTGTGTAGTCGCACTTATTATCTGACATATTGTGAAATTATACTAACCTAACATACTTTCTTCTCAGTCCAGGCTTTTGTCATAAGCTTAGTTTTTTTATTGTTCTTTCTGCCAAGGATAAACTCAAAAGTCTTCCTATTGTTTTCTAGATTTGCTTCTGAATAACTGAGCAAATGTACTTATTTTTGTGACAATTCTTTAACTCCCACGATACCCTTCTTAAATAGTTCTATGTATTTCCACTTATAAATAATATAAGTAGAAAAATCAATTATCTTTGTCTATATTTCACTTACAACTCACGCTCTTATCTGAGCTATAGTAGCTATTCTAACAACTTCTAAGGAAGGGGATGACAAAAACTTAACATTTAAGGTGAGTGTACACAACGCTAAAATTGTTGCCAATGCTATTATCATTGATGGAAGCGTTGCAAAACTTGTGAAATAAGCTCCAAAACAAAATTAAGCAATACCTCAAAATTAATATCGCCAGCAAAAAATGAAATGCCCGAGATATTCAATTCTCATTTATTATGGCATTTATACTATTTTTGCAATTCAGGAGTTTCACAATTATGGGTAGTGTACCTTTAAAATTAGATTGAGCATTCCTTAGTGTCTGCGGCGTTGAGAGGCCGCCACCAAACATAAGTATCGGATCATAATCTCTTGTTCTATTAGTCTCTTCAGTAATTTCAGCATCTGCAATCTTTTTGGTTTGTTTTCGATTCCTTAATTGCTCTGCTTCTTTATCTTTAACCTTTTCTGCAGGTACATTGACAGGCTTGGGCTTGGCTACTATATCAACCTTGCCAGATACCATGACCTCAGCCATTACCTGGCCCACGTAGCCATCATCCCAATAATCTTTGCCGTATTTACCCCTGAGGGCATCCTTGTTATGGTAGTTAGCTCGGCTTATGTTATTGAACCCATCGTGCATTGATTTACTCAATTGCTCTAGCAACGCATCATACTCCGCTAGCAATTGCAGCAGCTGTATCATGTCAGGTTCCTTCATTACTTGTAATACTTTTAATTTATATCAGAGTTTATCATCTGAGTATAATAGCTCCCAGCTTGCACTTACCACTGCCAAACAATAGCTCTCTATAGACAAGCTTTTTCTATTTAGAAATGGGAAAATATCGAATCAACTATACTAGAGTACACGATTTGAAGGTATGTATAAGGTTTTCTCTAAACAAGTAACTCTCGAAATTGAACATATTTACTTGATATTTTTGATCTGTACTGAATATTATATGGTAGTTGCCTGTATGATACTATCTAGCTATATATTTACATGACATAATAAGTATCCACTAATTGGCGACACTACTTGTTCCGTTGTTCAGCTCTCCATTTGGCAACAGTTGCCTTCCTATTCCTTTCACCACCAAAGAAGGACTTCTTACCTTTCTTCATCTCCTTCACAGGCTCACCATTCCTGAACTTCTGAGCCTGGTGTAGTATATACCTCCTCTGCTGGACCGACACTCCCTTTGACTTCAAAGTCTTGGAGTCCCACTCAAACAAGTTCTCCCACTTGTTCTCAAATGTCTCAGTCAGTTCTGAACAATCTCTGCCTATAGTCTTGAGAAACGCCTCTACGTCAGGTATACTTTGTGATGGTGCTGGCACTTTAAGTGTACGCCTTGCACTCATCTGCACCACCCGTGGAACGGCTCTCACACACCCAAATATACTCAACATCGTTGACTTATTGTGCTAACTTGTGCCTTAGCTTAGCAACTAGTCATACAATGGATTGCCTTTATGTTAATCCTTCAATTGTAGTAATTTTTCAGTTTTAGAAGTGGATTCGGGTCTGTTGGCCTCTGAACGTTAAAAGACGAGAAAAGTCAGGAATAATAGTATTGAAAGCCATTGGCAATGTCGGGGCAGTCGACAACTTACTAGTGTCAGTTCTATATTGCGTTAATAACAAATAAGCTTGCAATCATGGATACCCCACTGGATGAGCTGCAATGGAAGTCGCCCGAGTGGATTCAGGCGTTTGGGCTGAGGACGGACAATGTGCTGGACTATTTTGCAGAGTCGCCTTTCTTTGACAAGACTGCAAATAACCATGTGATTAAGATGCAGAGGCAGTTCTCGCAACTACCCAACAATGGTGCTGCCGCTGGCTCCATGAACCCCGAGACTATGCGAGATTCGCACAGTGAGGATATGGGCCAGGAGCAAGAATTCTCGTATGTGGACCCCATAAGGAGGGCCATATTGGAGAAGTATGTGGTACATGCTTTTCTGGAGAGGGAGCTGATGAAAGTTCGTGGTATAGAGTATGTGCTGGCCAATGTACGAGAGCCTGATTTTTGGGTAATAAAGAAGCAGAGGAGGACATCCCCGACAGCGATAGAGCCCTTGCAAACATACTACATAGTAGGTGCGAACGTCTACCAATCCCCAACGGTGTTCAAGATTGTACAAAGTCGTCTGTTAGCTTGTAGTTCCCATCTATCTGCTACTCTAGCAGAGCTGAATAACTTGGTTGAGTTTAAGCCTTCTCAAGGTGTACAGTATAAGAATATATTGGACATGCCAGTGACCACGAGGAAGCCAGGCAATACCGCGAACGTCGGAAGTGTCCCTGGAACAATAAGTGCAAGTCTAAATATGCCAATGGTCAACACAGGAAGATTAAACAGTGCTGGCGCGGCTACTATCGGAACATCCGGAGTTCCAAATAGTGCAGGCATGACAGGAGCTAACACTATGGCTACAGGACAAACCGGTGCTACTTCCAGATTTGAGAATGGCTCGTCAAGATCATCAACAGATGCAATTTCCACAGACACACTCGATAAATTACTAATAACCAGTATGAAATCAACACCAGAGTACATATGAAAAGAATTGAAGAAAAGATACAACCTTAAAACCTACTATCCAAGCGTATGTACTGTGAGGTTTGGATAAAGTATAAATATTACAAAAACCTCTGTAACATCTATAAGACCGTAAGTAACATCACATATAACGTAAACTAAACGTGATGGAAGAAACAAAGAAATGAAATAAAACATCGAAATGCTTACAATAACGATATAAATGGATGACAAGAATAGCAAATACGAACGGTTGTTGGACAAGCAGTGGCTTCTGTGCCTATATCAATAGTAACAGGGTAGTACAAATACACTCTTCGAGGTTCAAATACGACTTTTTCCCCGAAACTGATCGCGTTTCTCGGTGCCATTTTAACGTCCTATTCGCTTTTTTTTATTGGCAATTGCACAAAAATTATAATAAATTCTGTGCATTCGAGCTGATTGAGTCCCGTCTATTGCTTATTTGATCCGGTATAATACGCAATGTACCAGGCTGTGCTGACCAAGAAGGTAAAAAAGCCACCTGCCTGCCAGCAATGTAGGAGAAGAAAGATTGGCTGTGATCGTGGGAAACCTATATGTGGTAACTGCCTAAAGCAAGGAAAGACAGATTGTTTTTATCCCAAGGTCCCTGGTGGAGCTAGTGCTGAATATACGAGCGTGAATGGGCAAGTAGGGCAGTTGCCGACTGATTTCACTAAGGCGAAATTTACTGTCGACAAGTCAAGTAAATCGAAGCAATCGGGTTATAAGAATTCCATTTTACCTGGAGAAAATGGTTATCATAGGCGGCTGGAGTTGGAGTTATCTACTGTGGAGAAACTCAGGGAGTATCAGACTGCTTTGCAATTATTCAATGCACATAATCCAGATTCGTTAGCGACATCTAGTTCCTATGATAATTATAAACTGGGAGCGTTCAGATCTTCAAATTATTTGAACTGGCATGAAGATTCTGCTGAATACGATATAATGACTACCACAATGACCCAAGAGGAAGTAATTGATAAAGAAATGGAATATTTGAAGGACAGACTTGCGGAATTGAAAAGCTATGCTTTAGACAGGCGATTAATTTCCACAAAAGACTCCGAATTAAATTCATCAAACTCCAAAAAACGGTCATTTGAAGAAGAAACTCAAGATGATAATATTTATGATGATGAAGATGGAGAATTTCTTTTGCGTCCCATATTTGATTACCAACTTCCACAGGCATCTGATACTCTTATAGTGAAGGAGGTATTCAATGCTTTGTATTCACCCTCCTTTTTGATGACACTTGATAATGTATTATTGCAATTTTTTGGTAATACTTTGGGTTCATTCAATGAAGAACAGATGGCTGAGTTTAAAAAGCTGAAGGTCGAAAAGAAGGCTGGATTGGATGTGGAAGCAGTATCACAATCATCACTTATAATACCATCATCTAATACTTTGAGAAATATTGGTGATTTTTACTTTGATGTGGCTATTCCTTCAAAGTATTTTGACCTACTCAATAAAAATGAATATGATACACTGATACCAAGCAGTCATAAGAGTGATAGTGCAATCTCTATCAATGGGCTTTCAATCGATGATATAGCAGCAGTAGGTATTCTGTCTATTATTGCGTTAATAGTATTTGAAGCCCTGCTATCGATGAATGACTTAAGTAGAAGTCAAAAGTCATTGTTCGAACTACTCAAGCAGAATTATGAATCCTTGATTGCTAATCTATTCTTAGTTAAAAATGAATTAAATTTCAAGAACCATTCATTACAATCAATGCGGGTGTTGAAATTCTACATTTTTATGAAATTCTTTGATTCTATTTCAGTTTCTAGGAATATGGTAAATGCTAACGATAATGATGAAGATATCTATCTTGCTCGGGCTCTTAGAATCAATAATTGCTCTAATTCACCCGAGAATGAAGAAAAAATACATATATGGAATATTTTATTGCGGTTATACCAGGATAGAAAGCTTAATAAAGGTACCATTCCAATATACTCACAAGATATTAACGATAATTCAACAAATGTTACTGATTCTCTTTTACTGAAGAACTTGCCATTCTATGATGCTGCTAGTAGTCTCGTAGACTATTTAATGATCAGAGATGCTAGGTTATCTTCGCTGGAGCTTGCTGAGAGAGTTAATAATGTCGAGAAAACAATAGCATCGAATAAGCTGGAATGTATAAACACTCCTCATTTTCTATTAAATGATTACAACTGTTGGCTGCTAGGTAAAACCAGTGTATTAAGCGTACAATATTTCCAGTTGTTAGGTATAGAAGCAGAGAGATTGTTATCGCCAGCACAGCATTTCAGTCAAATGCAATCAATAATCGAGCATGTGAAAGATGCATTGCTCCACTCTTTGTTTTACAATACTAGCGGCATTTCTGAAAACTTTATGTATCTCACTTTAAACAAAGCACTTACCAGCGTAGAGTCTGCATGTTTAATTACGTTTGGAATATTACAAAGATGTAGATTGCAGCTCGATTCTTTTGATGACAATGAAGAGTACGGTGAGCCGGATAATCAAGAAGAGCTCAATGAAACCAAAGAGTTAGAAGAAACGAATAATCATAAGAAAGAAATTATCAGGAGAATAGTTGAAAAGCTTGAGGATGTTTTGAAGAAAGTGTACTGTTATTTGGTTGATTGGGCTACGAAATCAGAAGGCCTAAATCTAAAAGCTGCCAACTTGGCGAAAAAATTGAGGATATTCATCCAGTATTTCTTGCACACACCAAAAGAATGCTTTACTCCAGATATTGACTGGAAGGAGTACCTAAGTGAGCGTGTTGGTGAAATAGATATCGAAGCATACCGTAAGCTTTACTATTTGTCAGAGAACTTATCAGAGAAATTAATGAATTCTGTGGTGTATGAGGGGAAATCGAAACAACTAATACACGAATCAGGTAAATTCAACGCTCCTCTTGTGGATGAATCAATACTACACGACTTTTTTGAAGCATTTTTCTGATAGTATCTCTCATTAATAGAATATTCTTTTCAATTCTGGTGTTATGGACTATAGTTCAGGACTAACCCTTTTTTATAGAGTTTTTTTACATCTTTGTAATAGAATTGTAATACTAATAGCATGTACTTTGCACAATACCTACCCTGTATATAGCATTGCTCTCTCATTCTCGCTCTCTCTATCTCTCTCTCTCTATCTCTTTATGCGATGAATTGCTGTCCAATCAGTTTACCTGCCCGCTTTTTCTCCGCGAGACAGCTTTTTCCAGACTGGAAAGGATAATTACACCGGGGAAAGAACCTACAAGAAATGCCGATGATCCAACTCACAGATCACATACATGTGCAAGGTTGATTTGGTTTAGAACAAAGAACTAGTATCAGATAGAAAATCTCATATTTCAATTGAGTCAGGATCTAAATGAGTTGTGTGAAGAGGTCTTTTTGTAACGGATTGCAAAGAGCAGTCCAAATAAGACGACTAACAGGGTTGGCTAACTCAGATCTCACACCATTTCTGGCAGAGCAGAAGCAAGGTAGTGGTAGTGGACCGTTTGTTGAAATACCGTCAATTGAGAAAGTGCCTAGATCCAATGTTTTATTCAAACTGCCCAGGAACACCAATCTACACGGTGAGCTAAACTCGGTTGCAGTGCTAGACATAGCTGAATCGCCAGACTTGGTGCAAGGTCAAGACAAGGCGAAATTGAAGGTCATTGACCAAAACTGCAAGAGCATATCAAAGATATTCTCAAACACCAATGCGATGAATCTGCTTGTCAACACCACTGTGCCAACTACAAACATACGATTCTTCAAGATTGAGGACTACAAGAATGGCATACAAGTAAACGTCAAGTCTAATCCTAGCATTCTATGTTACACAGGTGAGATTCGAAGATCGCCAGTGCGTGAGCAAGGCAAGTTGAGATTGAGCAATATTGTGGGCCACGGATTGCTCGGGATCCGCAGCAGTGCGGGACCGATTACGCAAATTGCACTAGCTGCAGGCGAAGATGTCACAATCGGCACGAATTCTCTCATTACATTGGACAGCACATGCCAAGTTGTGCCTGAAACTCAACTCGAACCCGCGGTCACCAGCATGAGAAATATCTATCAAAGCATTTCCGTTGCTATTAAAAGAAGTTACAGAAAGTACAGCAACAGATGGACCGAGGACAAAATAACCATTCGAGGACCAGGAAACTTGCTCATCCAACTGAAATAGCGTGCTCTACAAAGAAAGAAAAGCACATGGTTCTAAATACCTAAATGGGGGGTGGTGGTTACAAGTACAACATACGTAATCCAATTGACACGTTGATTATTTTACACTCGATACTTCCAGCGTATGTGCGTGAATGGCACAATGACATAATAAATCACATTCAAAGTCACATTCCTGACGTTATAGCACCGATTGAGTCGGCACTATATCCGGTGCTATGCGTCCCACCCATACCCCACACATTATACCCTAGGCGGATCCATCTAAATAGAAACGCCATTACACCACACCGCGATTGTGCTGGCGCATTGTTGCCTCTATGCAGGCTTCCATCCCTCCTCCCCCACATACATTTCACACACAGAAAGCACTGCACAGTGCCATCCCATCTCACTTCTCTTCAAAGGGGCCCTAACCCCAGACGGCTATTGTGGTAGTCTAGAACACTTGACTCCCTCAACCATGGCTACCCTCCCCCCTTCCCCCCCCACTCCCACTGAACAGCTCGCACCAATGCGGGAAGGCACTAAATCTCAAAAGCGACAAACCCAGAAAATCCCAAAAACCCAAGAAAAAATGACGTATAATCGTTCCTCTACACCGTTTTCTCTGCAGGACGGGATGGTGGGGCATTGAAACCCCCCCCTCCGTGTCGCTTCACAGATTCCAGAAATTGATTAACTTGTTTTTGCTAAATTAGACATGACGTCTGTACGGTCTTTTCTCTGCGTATGTCTATTTATTACTCTTAAAGGGTTTTGCCAGCATTAGCGTTTCTCGAGTACCAAAACCCGCCAAAAGCAGCGAAGGTGTTCAGTTTTTATCGGGTGCTACGCGTTTCTCTGTGGACTCCTCCCCCCCCCACATCATATTTCCTTGCTTCTCAAGTTATAATGGTTGATTAGTCTTATGTGGTGGGGATGTACGTTGATCGAGTGAAATGACAAATGAGAAAAGATTTTCAGTAGCATGTGTTAGTGTTGTCCTTAGGAATATATATACAGGTTGAATTTCGAATTGTATTCTTGTCAAGGACTGAAAGAAAAAAAAAACCATCCTTTCGCATCAAAACACTCATGTCGCAGACGATCGTTATAAAATTGGGTACGTCATCGCTGGTCGATGAAAAGACCAGGGAGCCTAAGCTGTCTATCATGACACAGGTTGTGGAAACAGTTATCCAGCTGAAGAGACAAGGCCACAAGGTGGTGATTGTCTCCAGTGGTGGTATTGCTGTGGGTCTTAATGCCATGGAGATGGACAAGAAGCCCACGGACCTCGCTGAGATCCAGGCCATCGCCGCTATAGGCCAAGGCAGACTGATCGGAAGGTGGAGTATGTTGTTCCAGCAGTACGGCGAGAAGATAGCGCAGATTCTGATCACCAGAAATGATATCCTCGGGTGGACTCAGTATAAGAACGCCCAGAACACTATCTTGCAGCTGTTGGAGATGGGTGTCGTCCCCATCGTTAATGAAAACGACACTTTGTCCATCAGCGAGATCAAGTTCGGTGACAACGACACGCTGTCTGCTATCACTGCGGCTCTGGTCTCTGCTGACCACTTGTTCTTGCTAACAGACGTTGACTGTCTGTACACTGAGAACCCAAGAACAAACCCCGACGCTAAGCCCATAGTCATCGTCCCAAACATGGACCAAGGTGTGCCCGGTGTGGATACGTCGAACGCAGACGCTGGATCAAGCGTCGGTACCGGTGGTATGAGAACGAAACTGATCGCAGCGGACCTGGCGACAAACGCGGGTGTTAACACTATCATCATGAAGAGTGACGCACCATCCAACGTGAAACACATCGTGGACTACCTGGTTAAATACCCAAAGAAAGTCCTATACGACGATAACAAGAGCAGTAGGGAGCAATCCTCAGAACCATTGAGCCTGGATCAGCTCAAAAACCACCCCTATGGCAAGGGAGGAGTCATCTCCCCACCGAAGAGTGAAGAGGATCTCCTAAGTCTACAGGATGCTGAATTGAAAGAAATCAAGGAGAGAAATGTTCCCCTTCATACGGTATTCTTGGCTAAGGATATAGATCACCACTTAAAGAACAGAGAGTTCTGGATTTTACATGGTCTGGTTACCAAAGGTGTGCTTATCATTGATGAAGATGCCTACAATACGCTGACCAATGAGTCCGGTGATGAGGAGCATGTGTCTGAGGCATATGTTTCCGAAGTCGAGGACGATGAGATGTCTGAAGTTGATCAAGATCATGGTCTGTTGCCAAAGGATGTTATAGAAGTCAAGGGATCATTCCATGAACTTGAATGTGTTGACATCAAGGTCGGAAAAAGATTGCCCAACGGTAAACTGGACCCTGATGCTCCATTGGAATACGTCGGAAGAGCCAGATGTAATTTTACAAGTGTTGAACTAAATAGAATTAAGGGGCTGCCAGTAGACAGAGTTCAAGACGTCTTGGGTTATGATGTAAGCGAATATGTTGCGCACAAGGATAACCTGGCATTCCCACCATCGGCTAGTAGTGTCAGTTTACAGTTGAAGACCTAATCGTACTTTGTATATTCTCTAATGTATAGACAAAAATTATATACAGATGCAAATTTATTATGACTACCCAATATTAAATTAAATGAAAGCTCAATGGCTGAGAATTCCTATGGTAGGTACCTCTACAAGAAGATAGTTAAGGTTCCGGTTTTACTGACATAAAAGATTTCAGAGCTATTCATGATGTCCTTGCCTTCAAATATATTGGGGAGAGGTATTTTAAAATCTTTCTGATCGTATAAGTCCGTATTCAGGTTTCGCAGAACAATATCGTTGTTGGTAGGGTCATAGAATATATTCAGATCGCTTTTACCAGAAATTGAGTCTATTTGGATATCAAGTCTTAACTTATACTTGTGATTTTCTATTTTTTTCATTACTACATTATATTCAATATTCTTCTGCACCTTTTTAGCAGCATTCTTAGGTTTTTCTTTTAGAGTTAAATCATCAATTTCCTGGATCAAGCTTCTGCCCTTGGTTTCATTAGCCTTTGGAAATAAAGGAGGTAATCCATGGGCTGTGATATCACTATCATTACTCAAGGAGAGGTCTTCTTCTTGAGATAGTAAGTCTCTCCTGATCTGCAGTAAGCTCGATGGATCGTTGCCTTTATCATTTTGAGTTGCTTCCTTTATATCGCTTCCATCGAGTTCATTGGAGAAGATCTCCAAGTCGGGTATGGAATCACCTTTCTTTCTCATCTTTGGGAATGAGATTTTATCTCTTGAGATCTCAATAACTTCACGTAGCTCTGCAGCTTCCAAACACCACTCTACTACAATTTCTTTCAGTTGGTAATCCTCAACAAACCACTTGACACAATCAGAAGCGACACAGCAATCTATCACATAACAAACTTGTCCCTTTTTATCCGTGTCCGTTCTAATGGACGATGCTACAATGGGTATCTCCCACTTGTTGTTAATTATCAATGGGTAAACAATGTTGGGATCAAACGGAATTTCCGGTTTGGGTGCCTGCGGATCATGGCACAGGTTAACGAAGATCTTACTCCCAGCTTCCAACTTCAGCAGCTTCTTGGGTCTATTGTCAATGTTAACTATCTTTGATTTGATCACAAAAAGAGGCTCGGGATGTAAAACAGTGACTTGGTTGTCGTCACCACTAGCTATTGGTCGCAACAAAAAATCCATTTCTCGCCGCTACAAGTTTTCTTTCAAAGGAGTCAAGTAAATGATTAGTTTCAACAAATAATATCGCTTGACGTCCACAGTATCCTTATATCAGGTCAATCCTACATCGATCAGTCATCAATCAGCCAAATTTCGATTTATTTATTTTTTTTTAAAATTTGAGCTGAAAGCGATGAGCCTGCGATGCCCAACCCTTTAAATTTTGGAAAAATTAATTAGATTGAACAATGGTAATATAAGAGAGGACTTATTCATTAATATAGTAAGACAGTTTCGGAGTTCCAAGCAATAAGATATAGATGATAAGCTATGCAGTTGCAGTGTGCTCAGGCTGCTGTAACGGAGTCGTCCCATTTGCGGGACATAGACAATAATGAGAATGTTCTGTACTCGATTTTTGAGCCGTTTCTCCCTGAACAAGATGATAATATGGTTGACGGGGATTCCAGTGTATGTTCAGTATGCGGATGCCACATATATGAGAAGGAGGTGTGTCATATATGTGACTCGGTGAGGCTTTGCGACATGAACGGTTATACCTTGAGGTCTGGCGATGCTCGAGTGCCTCTAGAAGGTCGGGTGATTGTGATAGACACTATATGTGAAGAAATAGAGTTTTTGGCATTAAAGACCAAGCTCGTCGATTTCTTGAGCCAGATCGACCCTGTGCCCTCACTTTTAATATCGTTGCATGCCGATGGCACAATCAAAATCCATGGAAGCGAGAAGATAGCGTCCATATATGTGGAGCATCTGAGGGTAAAATATGCTTTCAAGAGGCATGATAAAAAATATTTTATGAAACTGATAGATGGAATTGAGATTATGAATAGTTATAACGAGCATGTCATTGCACATATAAAGGCGCTGAGAAACTCAGTGTACACTCATAATAGGAAGAAAAGGGCTAAGCGTGCTACTGGATGTGCACTTTTCTTGGCTAATCTTTTGTGCAAGTCCGATAAACTGCATTATGAAGTTTTATCATTTCTCTCAGGTCCCTGTACACTTGGGAATGGTAAGGTCATTTCTAGAGAGGTCAAGAACACTATCAGACAATTTACTGATCTAGACCAACAAAAGGCTAAATATTTTGATGACGCAAGGAGTTTCTATAAGTACTTGGCAGCAGATAGTAAGTCAGTTGCTTATGGATTTTACATCAATTGCCTGGATCAAATTGGCATTTATGAAATGTCGCCATTGATTAAGCAATCCGGTATAATATATCAATTTGATAGTTTCCAGGACACCGACTTACATGATGCCTTTGACAAGTACAAATTCTTTAAGAAAAACAACACTATTTATGATGTGAAAATTAATGTTGTAACTTCACCTGGTATTCAGTGGCAGAAAAATCACGATATTCCATTAAATTGGAGTATGATATTCAACAAAACGAGCATCAGTATTCCTATTAGGCTGAAAATTCAGGACTTTACAAAAGAGTTTTACAATATACAGGCTACCCTAGAGTATACTTTAGGTCCAAACAGATACAAATATGTTAAAAACGCAGTAATACATGGTAAGGACAATATTGCTAAAAATACTATGTTCCATAATGTCTTACTTGCGTCGATCACGAAAGAAATTGCTTGGGAGACACTTAATGAGAAGTATTACTCATCTCAAACATGTACAAAATACAGAGAGGTAATACTTAAGAGAATTGCCCCAAGATTCAAGCATAATATGGATGTACTACATTACATTTACAATCTGTTACGCTCCAATCTGTTGACCACAAGAAACATGTCTCCGGATGAGCGTGTTATTGCTGCCCATGAGATAGCGTATTCGACCATGGAAAAGATCGTTTTGATGATCAAACCAAAGATTCTATTGGCAAGAGAGGCGGACATCGAGCCTCAGGAAGTGGAAATTACTGCAGAATTGTACGCGGACAGGCACTCGATGTTGGGAGTGGATGCTGGAAACTTGTTTCTACTAAGAAAATCTGATGACATAGACAACAATGAATTGCGCGAAACTATAGAAAGATGGTTCCGGAAGAGGGACACATACAGTGTAACGATAATACCTTTAATTGAAGTAGTCCCAGGCAGCGGTCAGGACAGGTTTTTCAAATACAAATTAATTCCGATGGTCTCTCAACAGGCGTCGGCTGTACACTCCGAAGACACATCATTCGAAGAGTTTGTAAGACAATTATGAATTTATTGTATTCCTTATGCATTCTTCATGACAAATCCTCATGTAGTATATATCAGTTATATATTCTTCAAACATCTAGTTCATAATATTTCACCTTTTTGTGTATTAAATCCGAAAGTTCATTAGTTTTCCGAACTGGGCATCGCTTCTTTCTCAGTACCTGCCACGAAAGGAAATAACGAAATTTTTATAGTTGAAGTAAATATAAATAAATATACCTGGACTCTCCAAATATTGCTGCAACTGTTGTTGATCTGCTGATCAAAATAGTAAACCACATTTGCTAACGATACTAAATTATTTTATTTACTAGCTGTTAAAGTTGTCTAGCTTGGTCGTTATTGGCTTTGAATTTATTGACTATTGGAGAAAGTTTGGCAGGACCTGTTATAACAGATTGATACTTCCATATTCTCTGACATAACTAGAAACACAAAGGTGAAGTTTGAATTTTTTAGTGTGACTAATAGCCAAAATAGCTGGCTCCTTATTGCTACTTCAACAAGTTCATATAAAAAAAATAATAGCCTGCGAGAGTCATATAATTACAGCCTAAATTTTTATTTGGCAAATAATTTCACTATTATTTCAGTTGTTACTAAACTAATATCTTTAGTATGATGGATGATTTTGTGAGTCTTAGTATACAGGATGAATATGACAAAAGTACGAAAAATGAGGATTTGATCGGTATCTCCAATCTCTGCATCTCCGAAGGCTCTAAGCTGCCTCAGCAATTAATTTGCAAATTTATGCCGCATGTTCCCGTCAGCCCGTCCCCTCTAAGGAATGCATTCCACGTTGAAATGTTACAGGAAGACATGGAGATAGATGAAGAAGGTATAAATGTGCCACCAGAGGACCAGGTGGCCCCATTGTCGGATAACACTCGAGGCTCGTCTCCAAATAGCGTGTTTGAAGAGCAACGAGGGGCTAGTAATGGCACTGCAGTTGAGTCGGAAGCCGAGAAAGAGATTGAGCAAGGTATTAATGCGATTGGTAAAATCTCGCTTGGGTCTACAAAGGAAGACGATGATTTATTAGATGACTCTGAAGTGACAGAGAAGGGAGACGAATCCGGAGATTGGTCTGATATGAATGAAGAGCAAAGTATAGACAAGAAGAGTGTCATAAAGGCTTTATTATCTCCGACCACTCTGGGCATTGCTGCTGCGACTAAACATGATCCGACCTTAAGGCCCTCGTTGATAAACGCCGAAATGGAGAAACGTACTAAAGTGACAGAAGAGCCAGAAATAGAGACAATTGATAAAGAAAATACGTTAGAGGTGAACGGTGTAGTTGACCGCTCTTCTACCGAATATATCAAGCAAGAGCTTAGGTCACGGGCCAAACGCAACGAGCCAATACATGTCTCAATCAACACGCACAATCATTACTACCCAACGCCGCAACAGTACATGGACAATGGAATTTCAAACTCCAAACAATACGAGTTTGTGGGGAAAGATATCAACATTCACCAAGCTGCGTTGCTGCATGATGAGCTTCAGCAGAAGAAGCTGTACTCGCTGCCTGACCCATGGTCCCCACAGTCCCAGCCTGCTTCCAGACATTGGTATGCGATAACATCGTACCTGCAGTATTTTCTGAACGTGGTGACACTGGGTATACTGTGTGCGATATTTATCACCTTGGTGCATGCCTTCAAAGCAGACGTGCAGGCCATATGGCACCAGCACAAGGTTACATTTGAGCAAGAGTCGCTGGACTGCAAGCGCAACTTCTACGAGAACAAGTGTGACAGAGACACACCGCTTCCGGCACTGATAGATCAGTGTCATACCTGGAGCAAATGCATGAGTCGGGACAACGACAAGCTGTTCACGGCCAGAATTTCGCTGGTGGCGCGCATACTCGGCAGCATACTGAACTCGTTCATCGAGCCCCTGGGCTGGAAAGCGCTGCTGGTGCTGTTCATCGGCTGCACGATATGGTGCTTCAGCACCAACTTCTTGCTCGGTTTCGCCAGAGCAAGAAGCTACTACGGACACAACCTCGAGGACAGGATCAAGAAGCTGGAACTCACCAGGTACTACAACCAGGACCACTCCGAGCCCTTGCAGCACTCGAAACTCATAACATACAACAAATAGCATAAGGATTATTTAAATATATAAACATAATACACATCGGTATAAATCATACACATCGGTATAAATACACATCGGTATATTTCATTATCAACAAAAGCGTACGCCGGGAGAACCATGTCGGGACAAGATAAGTTGTCGGTATTACCGTCGGAAGGCCCATATCATATCAGACGACTTATCTAAAAACTTGCATTCTCGGAGATCGAGCCCCGCGATCTAGGAGACAAGTTACTAGAGCAGGAAGAAGGTTGTGCCTGCGGGGTTTTCTGTGTCCAAGCAATGAATCATCCCCAGATAACTTCGAAGTGGGTTGTGTGTGTAGGTTGTACGGCACTTTCTTAGGAGAGGGGGGAAGCAGTGTGGGCCGGGGCAGTGAGGCCGGGCTACTCTATTGTCTCTATGGAGCGCAGCGGGCTAGCAGGGGATTCCCCCAAGCTGTGCTATATATAAAGGGCAGGTGCGGGACGGGTCTGTTTCTGATCTATTCCTTGGCAAACTGGTACTCAAACAAAGAGAATACAGAGATGTTGAGTGCTAGGCTATACCGTGGGAGTGTGAGGGGTGTTGCGCAGTTTGCGCGGGCTTCGATTCCGAAGCATGTGACGAATGAGGCTGTGAAGCCGTTTAGCAAGGATGCTGACAGCAAGGACTGGGATTTGCTGCGGGCGTCGCTTATGAAGTTCAAGAGCTCGTCGCTTGAAGTTCCGCTGGTTATCAACGGGGAGCGTGTGTATGCTGACCGGGGCCGTGCTGTCTTCGCGCAGACCAACCCTGCTAACCATGAGCAAGTGTTGGCGAACGTAGCGCAGGCCACTCGCGATGACATTAAGAGTGCAATTGGTGCTGCTAAGCAGGCCAAGGAGAAGTGGTACAACATGCCGTTCTATGACAGGGCTGCGATTTTCATGAAGGCGGCCGATCTGATCTCTACGAAGTACAGGTACGATATGCTGGCCGCTACCATGCTGGGCCAAGGTAAGAACGTCTACCAAGCGGAGATCGACTGTATCACTGAGCTGTCAGACTTCTTCAGATTTAACGTCAAGTATGCGGACGAGTTGTACGCTACTCAGCCAATTGAGTCAGTGCCTGGTATTTGGAACAGGGCAGAGTACAGACCTTTGGAGGGCTTTGTGTACGCGGTGTCTCCATTCAACTTCACGGCTATTGCCGCAAACCTGATTGGTGCACCAGCTCTGATGGGTAACACTGTGGTATGGAAACCATCTCAAACCGCTGCGCTATCTAACTACCTGTTGCTGACTGTCTTGGAAGAAGCTGGTCTCCCCAAGGGTGTTATTAACTTTGTGCCAGGTGACCCAGTAGAAATTACAGATGAAGTGTTGGCAAGCAGGGATTTCTCCGCTTTGCACTTCACAGGCTCTACAGCAGTGTTCAAGCAACTGTACGGTAAGATCCAAAGCGGCGTTGCCGAAAACAAATACAGAGACTACCCACGTATCGTTGGTGAAACAGGTGGTAAGAACTACCACTTGGTTCACCCTTCTGCCAATGTTCCACACGCAGTCTTTAACACGATCAGAGGTGCCTTTGAGTTCCAAGGCCAAAAATGTTCTGCTACTTCTAGATTGTACTTGCCAAAGTCCATGAGCGAGGAATTCTTCAGAGACATGTTTGGCACGTTAAGCAACAATAAGGTTGTTCCAGTTAACACTTCTGCTAGTGCCATCAGCGGTGGTAACCTGCACGGATTCATGGGCCCGGTTATCCACGAGCAAAGTTTCAACAAGCTATCTGCTGCCATCGAGGAAGCCAAGAAAGACCCTGAACTAGAGATTCTGTACGGTGGACAATACGATAAGAGCCAAGGCTGGTACATTGGCCCAACGATTATCAGGACCACAAACCCAAACCATAAATTCTTGACCACGGAGTTCTTTGGTCCTATATTGACCGTTTACGAGTACCAGGACTCCCAATTCAAGGATATCTGCGAACTGATAAATGAAACCGGCGAGTATGGTTTGACCGGTTCCATCTTCTCCAGAGACCGTGACGCTATAATCTACGCCTCTGAGAAGCTAAGGTTCAGCGCCGGTAACTTCTACATCAATGACAAATGTACAGGTGCAGTTGTAGCACAGCAGTGGTTCGGAGGTGCACGCATGAGCGGTACAAACGACAAGGCCGGTGGGCCAAGCATCCTAAGCAGATTCGTGAGTATCAGAAGCATCAAGGAGAACATGCAAGAAATCACCGACTTCAGATACCCATCCAACTACGAGTAAGAAAAAACAGTTTTGAGTTCAACTATCTACGCAGTGGTTTGTAAATATAATAAAAGCACTATATAAACGGCAAAACGGTATATATTCAGAAAAAAGGAACCTTGTCTAAGATCCCAATGCCAAGGCAAGGGCATTTCTTCCATTGCAAGTTCAAGTTACCAAGGGCCATCAGTCATTGACATAGCAGTTAACGAAATGGTATCATCACAGGGATTACATGGTTCAAAATGCCAAGAATATACTGTGATTGTGACCTTCCTTTGAAGTCCAAAATTTCACTCAAAATTTTGCCTGCAGCTGAGCAAATGGGGGAAGTGATGAGGGAAAATTCGATGGGATGGTTCCTCCTGGGAATCCGTGAAACAGCTTCAATGGGTCCATAGTCAGCATCGACTACTTGTGCTTGTGGTAGTCTCTTGTAAAAAGTACCTACTTTGTCAATTGGGATCCATTTATAGGGACTTGTCTTTTTGAGCAGACGTCCAACAATTAATACACAAGATAGGAGTGGAATTACTAGTGCTTCCTGAGAAGATAATATAAAAAGTTGATGGCACCGAACTCTCATATGGCACCATGGGTGCCCATGTTCACTCAGTCGTGTAAGAATGCGAAACAGGCGTTCATTCCATTCCAGTTTGCCACTGTTGCTGAGAGCGTGGACGGCATACCGCTTCCCAAATGTCGAACGGTGGTGTTCCGTGACTTCCTATTCGATGAAAGAAAGACCAATGTTCTGACGTTCAATACTGATCTGAGAAGTAATAAAGTTGAGGAGTCCTTCCCCAATGGCAACGGCACCTGTCTCTTTGAGGCGTGTTTTTATTTCCACGAGACATGGGAACAATATAGGTTTACTGGCGAATGCTTCCTGGTGTCAAGGAAACAGCAGGCAATTGTGTCAAATGAGACTTTGCTTCGATACGGTATAGTTGATCCTACAACTTTTAAGCGCAGTGAGTCCAATTCATCAGTATCGTCATGTTCTTCTTCTGATGAGGGTTCCTTACCTGCCATGGTAGACAATTTGAAATTGGACGAGAGTAAATATGACAACCACCACGATGATGGTGAGGAGGATATCCATAATGCAGACGATGGGAAAGTCCCTCTTCCAACTGATGAGGAGTGGCAGCAGGAGATTATGAGGCAATGGGATACGCTGTCCAGAGCTACAAAGTCTGTTTATAAGAAGCCTGCACCTGGTGAGCCCATAACTGAAGAGATGAAAAAGAAAATAGATAAGATAGAGCGTGGTGTCGATGGCTCTAAGGCTGACTATGGATTGGATAATTTCGCTATCGTTTGTCTATGTATTGACAAAGTCGATTATTTGAATTTGAAAGGTGGCAAAGGCGGTGCCAGGTGGATCTTTGAGAGGGTCATCGACGAAACAGGTTTCGAAACATGGGAGGAGCAAGAAGTATGCCCATGAAACGAAACGATCCTGTGGCGGTACCTTTATGTGCTAGACCACAATAAGAATTACTTAGGATCACACCAACGGTGCTATTTTTTAAGTTCCAATTTTGCGCAAATTCTGCATTTATGATGTTATCTTAAATTGACAATATTTTTACCACACAAATTTGCGATACATTCCTTCATTTCTTATTTTCCTTTCTTTCTTTTTATCTTTATCTAGTCGGGTTACTGATTTGCATACTTATCAGTCCGGCTTTGCAAGCTTTTGATGTTACTTCAGCAACTACTACTCTCAATGTTTGAGGTACTGACTCAGCAAAGTAATGCATTTCTCTAGTTGACATGACAATCAATGAATGATAAAGGTTAATGTTTTGAGTTTTTTTTTTTTTGTGATCAATTATAGTCCTAGCTGTAATTGACCTTTGATAGAAGAATTTACAACTTATTAAACGGACCTACTTCCTTTCTTTCTATGTCCATTTTTTTTTTACCTTTTCTTTCTTTTGTTTTTATTTACACTATTTTTACACTCTATGTACTTATGATTTATTGATGATACACTTTTTATTTCACATTCTAATACTAAACCACAAACTCTAATGACTAATTATCCATAAAATATACGTTATCTAATCTCTATTATAATTTTTTGTCATTATGTACTGCCAATCTTATCAGTTTTGGTGAACTAAAGCCTTATCTGTCCAGGACAGGAATTTAAGTATTTATCGTTTTGACTTTATCAGTGCAGGATAATCACCTTGGACTAGATGTTATCTTTACGGTTGACTCTCGAAGGATCACTAACCAATGTATTAGGGACCCTTTCAATCAATCAGGCTAGTGCAAACGACGCAATCCCCTAAATCTGCAAGAAAGCAGCAATATTCATTTCTCTACAGAATCCTCTCAAATATGTGATAACTTTTTGCCATCTCACTGCAAAGTTATATGGGGATTATTCACCCAGGAGCACTTAGTCTACCCCTTATAATGGGTAATTATAGCATTGTCACCATCACTGGTATGTGTTGGGTAAGTAACTTAAAGAGATGATGATTTAGGGTAGTCGATCTATTTACACCAATTATCTTGTTGCTATTCTGTAGCCTTATGCTACTTTATACTGGTAAAGCAACTTCCTATGGAATTAATAAATTTATCAAGATTTGAAAAGTATATAAAGCATAAGGTAACGATGGTAATTCGAATCCCTATGTCATGACAATTATATTGGTTTTTGTATTCAGATGTAGAGCTCTATAACAAGTCCATTTTAACAGGGCTATCGTATATATCATATTCAAGCTATAAAATGCCATCTCCAGCTGAACAATACTACCCATCGGAACCAAAGGCTCCGGTTATCAAGACCCCAGAAGTCCCAGGCCCTGAGAGTAAGAAGAGGCTAGCTGAATTAAATGACCTTTACGATTGTAGACCGGCCGCATTTATGGCTGACTATGAGAAATCCATCGGTAATTATATTACCGATGTGGATGGCAATGTGATGCTAGATGTGTACGCCCAAATTGCCTCTATTGCATTGGGTTACAACAACCCTGCCTTAATTGAGGCCACAAAGACACCAGAGATGATCAGAGCTTTAGTTGACCGTCCATCACTGTGCTCATTCCCTCCAACAGACTTGGAGAAGAGCTTGAATCAGCTCTTGAAGTTTGCTCCCAAGGGCCAAAACCGCATTTGGTGTGGTTTGAGTGGTACAGATGCTAATGAATTGGCCTTTAAGGCTGCTTTCATCTACTACAAGAGCATGCAGAGAGGGTATGACGCAGAATTTACCGCCGAGGAAGAAGAAAGTGTCATGAACAATGAGGAGCCAGGTGCACCCCACTTGTCTATTCTATCCTTCAAAAAAGCTTTCCATGGGAGACTTTTTGCGGCTGCATCAGTGACTAACTCCAAGGCTGTGCACAAGCTGGACTTCCCACAGTTCCATTGGCCTCACGCCGAGTTCCCTGACTATAAGTACCCTCTCCATGAGCATGAAGAGGAAAACCGTAAGGAAGACGAGCGCTGCTTGGCCAATGCGGAAAAGATAATCAACACTTGGGAGACCCCAATTGCTGCTGTGATCATTGAGCCAGTCCAAGCTGAAGGTGGTGATAACCATGCTTCAAAATACCTTCTACAAGGACTAAGAGATTTAACCTTGAAATATGGTATTGTATACATCATCGATGAGGTACAAACAGGTGTAGGTGCCACTGGTAAATTATGGTGTCATGAACATGCCGATATTCAACCACCACCAGATATTGTGACTTTTGCTAAGAAGTTCCAGACATGTGGATACTTCTTCCATGAGCCAAAGATTGTTCCTAACAAGCCATCGAGACAATTTAACACCTGGTGTGGTGATCCAGCTAGAATGTTAATTGGTGGGGCCATTGGTCAAGAAATCACTGACAAAAAATTGGTTGAGCAATGCTCAAGGGTTGGTGATTATCTGTTTGGTAAACTTGAAGAGCTACAGAAGCAGTACCCAAAGAAACTTTTGAGACTAAGAGGTAAAAACAGAGGTACCTTCATCGCCTGGGATTTAGAAACCGGTGAGGAAAGAGATGCTTTCTTGAAGAAGATGAGGGCAAATGGTGTGAACATTGGCGGTTGTGCTAGTTCAACAGTCAGACTAAGACCAACTTTGACATTTGAAGAAAAACACGCTGACATCCTCATTGATATTTTGAAGAAAGTTCTACAAGAGTGAAATTTAACACTAAGCTGACATATGTATATTTCTCTATATGATGAAAGACTGTTATCATTTACACTTATATTTCCTGTTGTTAGGCCTATTATGACTTTATAAATCAAATATACACTTGAAGAAATATTTAGTAAGCAAATTATCTTATTTTTTGTTTTGCATAAATCCGTGTAACCTTGTATATATATATATTGCCCTTGTTGATTGTTTACTCACCAAATAGCTTTCTGACCCTTTTCAATACAGAGTCCTTTTCAGGGTCATATGGATGGTCCTTAGATGGAATTTCTAGTATAGCTGGGAAGGGTTTTGTATATGAATCGACTCTGGACCGTATTAGTTCAGCAATATGTTGATTGATCAATAGAATAGCTATGTCGTTTCTTTCCTCTGTAAATTTATCAAACATTTCTCCTACTTCTTCTCTAGTCGTCTTACCTTCTTGGAAAACAAAGAAATTCTTCTCTTGAGTGTCTGGAGTTATCTGGCCAACACCTGCAAGTAGCAGGCCCGTTGTAGTGTCTTCATCCGCTATCACAGCTAGCAATGTACGTTTATCAGCCATAGTATTTGTCTTCTGTGTTCACCCAGTTTAATCGTCCTTATAAGGGGGAATGCGAGAATCTTATAATTGTCGCTTTTCTGCTATGATCCACTGAATTCTAGCGTACTAGAAAAATTGAATAAGTGCTTGCGCTGTAGAGATATTGTTCAATTTGCAATAGGGTTTGTTAATATATTGCAACTATTCGCTTGCTGGTTGGGACCTGTTTGTCATTCATCTTCCCATTTTTTTTTTCAGAGCGCAGCGAAGCCCGAGAGCATTTAAGGCAACTCATAGTAACAGTAGTACTGTACAACAGGAGGGCTGCACTGGGAATGCATTGTTCAGCTGCATCAGAACTGCAATTTGGTGCCATTCTATAAGATGTTACGTTGTTCAACAAGTAGAGTGCTGTCGGTGTTAGAAAGCCCCTGTGCTTCCCGGATTCCAACGAGAGCATTTAGTCATGCACGGGTTATGCTCTCCGGTCACAACAAATGGTCCACTATTAAGCATGACAAGGCCAAGAACGATGCTGAGAAGAACAAATTGATCAACAAATTTGCGAGCCAAGTTACCATTGCAGTTAAGAGTGGTGGAAGCGGTGACCCGGCCATGAATATCAGGCTGCAGTCTGCCATTGACCTTGCATTTAAGAACAATGTTCCTAAGAAAGTCATTGAAGGTGCAATTAACAGGGGTCTGGGTATTGGTGGTGAGAAGAACTCCTCGGAAGTGTGTGTCTACGAGGGTATAGGGCCTGGAGGGGTTGCCTACGTGGTAGAATGTCTCACGGATAACAAGAACAGAAGCATCGCCCTGGTGAGGTCTGCGTTCAACAAGATTGGTGGGTCGATGACTCCCACACTTTACTTCTTTGAGAGGAAAGGTTATCTGGTCGTTGAATCGCCTAAAGAGTTGACTTCTGAGGATGATGTCCTGGACGCGGTGCTTGAGATAGACGGTGTTGAAGATATCAAGCTGGTGGAAGAAGAGGAGAGCAATGTGAGCGACACAGACGAGGAACCAGGAGCCAAATACGATGTTATCACGGAGGTCCAGATGAACAACAAAGCAGCGAACGCGTTCAAGGAGAAAGGTTTCAAGATACATGAGATGGGCCTCGAATACGTCCCAAATCCGGATACAACAGTGCAGGTCACAGACGAAGAAGTGCTAGCAAAGATCGAAAAGCTGACAAATACCCTCGAAGAGCTGGATGACGTTACATCCGTCTACACCAACATCTCAGAGTAAGCTTTTCAGAGCCCTGGTTCGCAGTAAGTATGAACTTGTAGATAGTAGATAGCCAGGCTGTATAAGCTATATCCTAGTACATATTCCAAATTCCTTATTAAGATTATGGCACGCCTGATCAACCATGAGCCCGCTTAGTAGTGTATGTCTAGCAGAATGGATGGCTTCTGTGTGTAATCCCCGTCCCTACAGCTATTTACTGCGGTAACCCCGGAAAAATTTAAAGTCACGGCAGGAACTCGACATTGACTACGTGCATTTCACTGCCCACGGCCAATGACAGAAGCTATAAAGCATTTCTTCCTGCGCAAGATCCTGCAATCTGGATCTCTGGAAAAAAGTTTTGGACTTGTACGCAGCTGTCTGTGCTCGAGAACCAGAAGTCGCTGGGGTTTTTCCTTCAAAATCAAGAAAATTTTTCCGGGGGTGAGAGAAACACCCGTACCAAAAATTGTCAGGTTTTGTACTTTCTTCAGGGTCCTCTGCTCTTTCTAATATTAAATTGGGCAAATTGGTAAATTACCAAATACGCTACGCCCATTGTACTGCACAATTGTTCCGAGCCGCAAACAAGGGCCGGAAGAAAGAAAAAAAAAGCAATTCATTTTGGTTTTGGCCAAATACTGTCAGTTTGCCCTCTGCCCCTCACCTCTATGTATTGGGAATTTCACCAGACTAAGCAGGTGGCATTTTATAGTAGTGTCGAGAAGCCACATGCTGGGTGATGGTGATGACGTAGGCTAATGACAATCGAGTCTTGTCGGGGGGGTTGTTGAAGCACAATCCTTCTTCATATATATTGCAACACTTCTTTGTAGATAGCAAGCTTGGAACAACTGAGAAGGAAAGTTCCCAGAATTGCAGCGATATATTAACTCGATATGACAGTCAAGAAGGACAACCAGTTCAGTGTAGATGTGTGTCTGTTTGATCTAGACGGCACTATCGTAAGTACCACAGTGGCAGCTGAGTCTGCATGGAGGATGCTATGTGCGAAAGAAGGAGTTGATCCCGAGGAGCTATTCAAATTCTCTCATGGTGTCAGAACATCTGAGGTGCTTGCTAAGTTTTTCCCAAACATCGACAACACAGACAATAAGATGACTAGAGAGCTGGAGTTGTCTATGGCAAACAATTTCTTGGATACGGTGAGCTTGATTCCCGGTGCCAAAGACCTTCTGTTGACCCTTGACAAGGATACAGCACGCCAAGGAGCCAAGTTCAACGAAAGGAAGTGGGCAATTGTCACTTCGGGTTCCCCAGATTTGGCCTTTTCTTGGTTCAAGACTATCTTGAAAGAGGTTGGTAAGCCAGACGTGTTTATTACTGCTTTTGATGTGACAAAAGGTAAGCCCGACCCAGAAGGGTACGCCAAGGCCAAGAAGCTTCTGTGTGAAAGACTGCAATACGAGAGCGCTAGTGCGACATCAGTGGTCTTTGAAGATGCACCAGCAGGTATAAAAGCAGGTAAGGCAATGGGCGCAATAACTGTAGGGATTACGTCTACTTACGATCTGCAAACGTTGATTGATGCTGGTGCTGACTATGTGGTTAAGGACTTGACTCAAGTTAAAGTTTTGAAGAATATAGAAGGTGATCAAATTACATTAGAGATTGAAAATCCTCTAAATCAATGAAAAATGAATGGAAATAATTTTCCAAAATCTAAAATTACCCTTGTAATGTCCTGAATTTAATGAAAGTATATAATACGAATTTAGTTTTGCTATATAACAGTGTATCTAATACACTTTACAGTTCATGTACAGATATCTATATAAAAATCGATGATAGAAAAGTTAGCGTTGTAATATTAGATCGATTTATAAGTTTGAAAGGAGGAAGCTTTGATATAAATAAACTCTTTTTTTTCATTTTAGTATTAGTCTATAAAAACTTAAACAGATCATTACAATAAGCTATTGAAATATTAGTTCTGAAATGTGGGAAAAGCAAGAAAATGAAACCTTGCATGAATAATAAAAATGTTGGAAATTAATCGTTGCAATATGTGAATTGAACATCATGATAAAATAGTAAACATAAAATAGGCACCTATGATTGGATTCGATTATCTAAGCATAGGAAGTTGTGATGTATCGATGTATCTTTCTTCAGACAAGATAATTTAGTTATGCATTTACCACACATCTTCTTGGAATCTGCCGGTAGTCTTCAACATCTTTATCATTTCAGAAGCTTCTTCCTTTGTGATCTTCTTGTCTTCAGACAGAATATCGACTAGTGCAGCGTTGACACCTTGAGCCATGTTCTTAGCATCACCACAAATGTATAAGAAAGCACCTTCATGAATCAGCTTCAAAACTTCCTGTGCGTGTTCTCTGATCTTGTCCTGGACGTAGACCTTTGGTTGACCTGGGATTCTGGAATGGCCCACAATCATCTCAAAGGAGGCACCAAGCTTCTTAGCATATTCTGGCCATTCTTCTCTGTATAGGTAGTCGTCAGTGTTACGGGAACCATAGAACAATAAATGCTTACCAAGTTGGACGTTTTCTTGTTGCTCAACGAACTTAACTCTTTCCCTGATGAAACCACGGAATGGGGCGACACCAGTACCTGGACCAATCATGATGACTGGGGTAGATGGGTTGGTTGGCAATCTGAAAGTGGAACGACGGACGTGGACAGGAAGCTTGTAGCCTTGGAATAGGTTACGAGGACCGTTTAGATCGTAGTGGACAGGCATAGAGGAAGTATCTTCGTTGTTCTTGGCAAGTTGCACGTTTCTCAGCAAGTTGGTAGCAACACCTACAACTGGTGGTAGAGATGGGTCAACAGGGTTTGGAGAGTTTTCAACAACAGAGGTAATGTGGATGGTTTGCTTTTCGGACAAGGAAGAAGAGGAGATAGAGTAGTAACGAGGTTGGATGTGAGCCATAGCTTCAATCAAGAATTCCCATGGGACAGTGGACCATGGTTGGCCGTTGGAGACGTATAGCAAGGCATCAGCAAGGTTGTAACATTTGGCAGTGATTTCTTTGGCGAAAAGGTCCTTGTCCTTGGCCAAAGCGGTCAGCTTCTGTTTGATTTCTTCGTTTGGAGCAAATTGGATCAAAGAGCCGAAGGATTGTCTAGAGACAGGGCCGGTGATTTCCAAGTAGTGTCTGACAGTGGCTTCGATGGTAGTTGGGCAAGGGAATGGGACCTTAATGGTGGAGTCAAGAGGTTTCAAGTTAAAGATGGTGTCACCTTTCAAGTTGAACAGTTGCAAGAATTGTTCTACCTTTTCGTTGGCGTTGGATGGCCAGATAGCCAAGTGATCACCAGTGGTGTACTTAATGTTAGAGCCAGAGACATCGATTTCGGAGTGGATACAGTTACGGTCGCCGGACTTGAACAACTCGTAGGACTTGGCGACAGGGGCAACGTATGGTTGGGACAGGTCGAATGGGCCCAATTGGACACCTTCGTCGTTGAAAGAGAGCTTGTTAGCGGGCAAGTATTGCAAAGAGGGCTCACCGAGGGAGGTCTTCTCAGTGACAGTTTCCAAGGTCTCCAACTTGAAAGAAGGCACGAACTTCTCTTGACGTTCGTCCAGTTTCAGTTTGCTCTTCAATTCTTCCAGGATCGCGTCTTTCCAAGCCAAGTAGTCCTCGTCAGTGGAGCCAGAACCGTCGTCACCTTCACCAGCGGCACCGATCTGTTTGGCACCGGCCTCCAGCAAGTACTTGTTACACTTTCTGGAAGCACCGTTGAAGAACTCGTAAGTGCAGTTACCCAAACCGAAGATAGTAAAGTTCACGTTTTCCAAGTCGGTGGTGCCACAGTTGGACAAGAAGTCCTCGAGGTGGACAGCACCGTCTGGGAAGTCACCTTCACCATAAGTAGACACAAAGAAAGACACCACACAGCCATCAGGCAGATCATTCAGAGTTTCGAAGTCGAAGTACTCGACATCGGCACACATAACATTCAGACCAAACTTAGCGGTCAACTCCTTGGCAAACTTCTTGGCATAGTCTTCAGCAGTACCAGTCTGCGAAGCGTAGAACACAACGTAGTTCTTGCCATGCTCATTGACAACTTCAGCAATATCACGAGAGGATGTAGAAACAGTTGTAGCACTGTCCTCCTCCGCAAACAGCAGCTCGCTGATAAACGACTTGATGGTCTCCCTCTTCAGGTAGAGAACCACAACTAGCGTCAACCCGATAAGAACAAGCAGATCAGTCTTATCCATTTCTTCGTTGGTATGTGTATGGGCCCTTCCAGTCACCTTCTATCACTCAATAAAAAAGTGGTCCTTTGCTTTTATATACAAAAGTGAAAAATTTACAGCTTTTGTCCAAAACCCGATGCCTTCAGTCCCAGGAACGAGACTTAAACGAAGTGCTTCGAGAAACGAAACTGCACACCTTGGGGACTCTGGGCACCCCCACCCGGAGATTAGCTAACATAATCCCATCCCAGGAGACTAGCAATTGCGTGTTTTTTACTTGCTTGCTAATTCGCAACTCCTGGTCCCGGTCAACAACTACAATTGCAACTGCCACTACAACTGCAACTGCAACTGCAGCTCTTGGGTGCCCAAGAGTGCTATGCGTATCGCAGCGCACGTACTAACTGGGCAAAGCTTGTGAATTAGTAGTATTATTATAAGTGTGATGTAATAAAAGTAGCAGCGGTTCTTACTTGTGGCCAATTGGACCAAAGAAGATGTCTAGTGCGTATGTTCAGCTAGAGCTTAGTTACTGTTTTGCTATGTGTTCGGTTTACTAACTTATATATAGAGTGATATTTGTTGAGAGTGCTACGCCGGGGACTCTTACTGAGTTCAAGGACCTGCTTGCGAAGCAGCTCTTGGAAGTGCGGGAGACGTGGTCGCTGGAGTTCAGGACCTATAGGACGCTGGTGAAGGACTTCCCCTCGAGGGAGAAGCTGCTTTACTCGCTGACGTTCCCGCACCACGACAAGAAGACGGTGCTCATCAGGAACTCGCTAGCGTGGGTGCTGGGCACCGCTGAGATACCGGACAACTTGCAGACTTGCTCCACGGGGCTCTCGGAGTCCATTGACCAGTTGCTCGCGAGCAAGCTGTCGAATATGTGGGCACAGCGCCAGGTGATACGGGGCGACGCAGGGCAGACGCTGCTCATCACGGGAGATGTGACCGTGAGGATAATTAACCTGTTTGCAGCAACGGGGTTCAAGGGGCTGCTGATCGAGCTGGATAACTTGCAGTCTGCAAATTCCCTGGCTAACATCACAGACCTGTTGAACGAGATGAAAGTTAAGGTCTTCAAAGTCGCAAGTGCGCCTGGATTAAAGAGCGAAGATGTTGAAGTGGTCGACAGCAGTAGCACGATGGAGTCGGGTAACGAGACCCTGTTTACTTTGGCTAAACAGTATATAGAAGTTCTGGAGTAAACTTGTCCAAATTGTATCACTTACGGCACTCCAATCGTGGAGTTATTTTTGCATATTTATAATCGAAAAATGGGTTAACTTTAGTTCCAGATTTATTTACATGTCTGTATTAAAAGTATAAGAATTATAAAACAATGAAGGGCTATATACAAATGTTTCATCGATCGGGTGTATGTCCGTCGTGCCTATGTTGATAATACTTCCGACAAACTCAGAAATGAAGCACTTCTTGATCAGCGTCTGTGGATTCATCAAAGTTAACTACATCATCTTCTACTTGTTTTTCAGACGATACAGCAGAAGCATCACCGGCTGCCTTTGATGCATTCTCCTTCTTGGCTGATAGGAGCTCTGATTGGAGTTCTGCATCACGCTTCCACTTCTCAATGACTTGTTGTTCTTTGGTAACACCGTGCTCGATAGTTGATGGGCCAAAGACCGAGCCAAACATCTCTGCTTCTTCTGCTGCCACTTGCTCTTCCAATTCTTGCTGCATCCGAAGTCTGTAGAACTCCAGGCGCGCTTGGTCATATGCATCCGTGATATTGCTTTGCTCTTTCGTTTTCAGCAAGTACAAAGTCCTCTGAACAACGTTTTCTCCATCAAGTGGTTGGCCTAACTGTAGCATATTCTTCCAATCTGGATTTGTGTTGATCTCATTCTCGGAGACTATTTTCGGTCTGGCAAGTTCCCATGGATGTTGCTTGTAGAATAGCGTTCTTATTTTGTCCTCCAGATAAACTAGCTTTGGAGGCTTATATATCTGCTTATTGGCAACTTTTCTTTCCAATGCATTAAATCTGGTCTTGTAAAGGCCATTGCGGTTCACACTCTCGAGATCAGGATCTTTTAGTTCACTCACTTTCTTGTCAGTACTTGGATTTATCTTATGTGGCTCTCTGGTAAACTTCGTAACGGGTGGGATAGACGCAACAACATTGTACCACGCCGGGGTCTCCTTTATCACACCCGTCCTGAGATAAGCAGATGTTCTCTCCAGAACATTAACTGCATTGGTCTGTATTTTCATGGCGGACGCTCAACAACTTGTGCCGGTAAAACTTGCGGAAAATGCACCACTATAAAAGAACGTCAAAGTTAGACTTCCGCTTCCAAACAAGTACTAATCTACCTATCTTAGAACAAAACGATGAATACTTACTTATTCAGCAGAACAGCTCTATCAAGTGCAATGTCTTTGAGATAATGTGGCAGAAAGCTTCCTCGACTCGATGGATTTCCGTCTAGCTGAGGGATTCGAGAACCCATAACGTTGGAGATGATATCTTGGAATCAGTTTATATATAATTCATGGCATGTAGTTTATGAATATGTTAGAGTAGTTGTTTGTAGGTATTATGCAATTGGACAATAGCTAAGTATGGATAGTGTCTATAAAATTACTTAAACTCGTATGTCTCATTTTGCCCATGAGTCAAGACACCGGTTCTCTTGGTACCGACGATTTTTTCAAGTGCAAGACCGTCCAACTTACTGTAACAGCAGCGAACGGTTGATATGTTTAGGTCCGCATCACCCAAGAATACGGTCTTACCAATGTATCTAACAACTTCTTTGTAGAACTCAGGATCTGAAGGCGGCTTGTAGAATACAACGTTTTTGACCCCCTTCAATTCGTATCTTCTGAAGTGGTGCAATCTTTCGGTATATAGTAGAACTTTTAGACGTCCCTGGTTGAACAGAGTTCTGTTACTGGTTAAAGATCTTTGTTCAGAGTACTCATTAATGTCTCCAAATAAGATACTTGTCTTCTCCTTCATGTAGTTCCTTACTCTGACATAATCACTGTATTCTGGGATGTATATCAGGGTACCATCATCGTATCCCGTGGACTTGGTAATGTTCGATATGACCACACTGGTGAAGAACTTGAATCTATAGTCTGGTTCATCTGCCACTGAGTTGCCAAGCACATTGAATCTCTGGAAAATTTGCCTGACCTTAAGACCTACAGTCCCTACGCTTGAGTCCTCAGAAGACACAATCTTATGGTTCTTCCATCTTCCTTCCAAGTTTCTACACTTGATGTTCAATAGAGAATTGGCCACAGGTGATATGTATTTCGTAAATATCATGGTCTGTCTGAAGAATTTCGCTTGGTCATTGATATACCACATTCTTATTCTACTGAAATCCGCATCATGTTGCTCTTGTGGGATTTTGTTTAGGTGGTCGAATATTGTGAACAAATGTGTGTAGTTTTGGTATTCTATGGAATGAAATTGGTCTATAATGGTCACTTCCACCGATGATAAAAAGTCATCTTGCCTCTTTTTCTTATCTGTGTTCTCAACTATCATTTGAAGCCCTAATGGAGAACAGACGATAATATCAGATTGGTAGAAGTTACTGTAAAGTTTAATAGCTTTTCTCGTGAATTTGACACCTAGGACAAAGTAATCGTTGGTGTTACCTTTGAATATATGCTGGAAGGATTTTGGCTTAGAACTAGGTGGGAATGAAGGATCATAGAATTGATCTCTAAATTTACCCTTCTTGTCCACTTGATCTAAACCAGATTTCTCAATTAGCTTTGTTACTATTTGATATGCTGAGTCTCTTGTTGGTGCTATGATTAAAACCTTTGGCCTGGTGAAACCTTGATCGAGAAACTCTGAATCTGGATTATCCTGTAATTTCTGATTATTTTTGATGATTTTATCTCTAGTCTTGTAAACATGGTTAAGAACGTGTAATGCATAGAGATCTCTGTACTCATCTTCGTCCTTGCCATATGTGTCGTACTCGTAAAGAATATCTTTGTACTGCATCATTGGGTCGACGATTTTGCGCTGTAGATCTGTCAACGCATTTGACTCAGTGTCCAGCAAGTTGTTCTGTATACGCAACCGCTTCTTCAAGAAATACGAACTTAGGGAGCACTTCAGCTTGGGATCCTCGATCTTTGGTGTTTCTCCTTCTATGTACGGCACAGAAAATATAGCATCTTCTTGAACTTGATCTTCATCAGCGGATCCAACCTTCAGCTTTATCGATTTATAACGCAGTTTGTTGTCCTTCAATGCATTACCCAATGCTTCACCATGTTTAGCAGCCTCCTCACCATTGAAATGTGTATCAAACGGATCCTTCTCCTCATCGTCGGACTCAATTTCCTCTTGCTCTTGCTCATCCTCATCCTCATCCTCATCCTCATCCTCACTCTCTCCATCCGCAAACGCATCGTTATACTGGTCCTCAGCCTGTTCCTCTTCTTCTGCCTCACTTTCTTCCTCGTCATGATCCCTGTGAGTCTTCACCTTATCTTCCTTGTGCTCAGACTTCAAGATCGTCAGAAGAGCATTGTATACTTGCTCCTTGTCGTCCTCCTTCTCCCCATCATCCTGCACCTTCTCCTCAACAGCTGGTGCAGCTTCCAATACCGAACCCGAAGATTCTACTCCAGCATCCGCTTCAGGCTCTAACTTCGTCCGCTTGGCACGGCGTATGCTCCTGAGTTCCTTCCTACCTCTCTTATCCATCGCTAAGCTACGTTGGTTTCCAACCCTTTCACCCAAAAACAGATGAATCTGCAACTCCAATGTGCATCCATCTTATAACTATGTAAGCTCATCGCAAAGCTCATCGCATCGATTTCGATTTTTCTGTTTTGTGCGCAGAAATTTTTCAGAATTTTTTTTTTCAGATGATTTACCCGGTTTGAATACTGCATTTTCCTTAGAAACCCCCGCAGAAACTGCCCAATTTCCTTGCCCTAGCGAAGACAAGGTTAAACCCAACAAGCCCTTCCAAACTTCCAAGAGCAATAACAAAACAATGAACTACTAGTAGTTGATAAAGCAGAAGTGTCTGGCAGCGGGTAGTCGGTTGCGCTGTCGTTGCTATTACTTGTCATCGGTAACTTGCCAAAAAAAAGACAGATAAAAACTAAGAAGAAACCCTTTCAGTAACAATCTCTTTAAGATAATCATGGGGTTGATAACAGAAGGTGTACAGAGGAGCATACGGATAAGTTCCGCCGCGTTATATCTGGTGCTGACGCTGGTATCGATACCGATATCGTTTAAGATTGGTGGGCTGCAGTGTGGGCTCTCCTTCACAGTTACGCTGTTCAATCTATACCTTATATCGACTACGCTGTCGGTGCTGGCAAGGCGAAGCTGTAACAGAGGATACGTATTCGCCACAAGCATATTATATTACTCACAGCACTTGGTTATTGCGCCACTGCTGTTTCTGTTTCTGTCCGGGTTCTCCAACGAGGAGTTCAACAGGTTTCTGTCGCCCGTGGGCTCTTATCAGGAGCTTGACCCAGATGGATCGTTCCTAGACCTGCTCAAGCACAGGATACTGATGGCCACCACCGCGGAAAATAGCAAGAACTGGACGCTGTACTACTACTACTTCAAGTTCATCGTACAGCCTTGGCAATGGCTGCTGTCGTACTCAACACCGTTCTTCACTCTGCTGGAGGGCTTCTTCACTATCCTGGCTATCCAGGCCATCGGCGAGACGAACAAATGGCTCTCCTACGAAATGAACTCTAACACTTGGATTATCACGTCTCTGCTGGTCTCAGGTGGGGTTATTACAGGGTCCCTGTACTACCTATACAGGATATACGTGACTCCCATCTGGAAACTAACTATCCAGTCGGCATCCCTGTTGGGTTTCGTGTTATCGATCGTATTCTGTCTGGGCTTGTACGGGATAATAAGCAGAAAGGGTTCAGTGATAGAAAGCTCCTTGTTCTTTGCCTATATCGTACGTTGCATCTACGAGATATCTCCTAAATTAGCCACCAGAGCCACCGAGGAAATACTGGACCTGGTAAAGGACGTCTGGCAAACCCACCAAAGAAACCTGTTGAACAGAGATAACTTGCTAGCATACTACCATAATGTGGTCCTGAAGAACGCTGAGATGGTATGGGAATCCTTCATCCTTCCACGTTCCAGGTCCCTAAACGCAATGGAGAAGATAAGATTTTGGTTAGATGTCACCCCAGTATGGAAATTCTTTAAGAATTTCACAGTGAGTGTGCCATCGTCAATTGTCGAGCTGGTGTCGGTAACATACAAGATGGCTTCAGAATCTTTGTCCCCTGCTGTTATCGTTAATCTATGCTTTAGAATTCTAATTTTCTACTCGGCTACAAGAATTATTCCAGCATTACAAAGAAGCTCATATAAGGAGCAGAGGCAAAGTCGTCGCATCTTGAAATTACTTTACTGGTATAGTCCCTGCGTTTTGATTGCAATGTACACACACTTGATTCTACAATACTCTGGAGAACTAAAAAGAGAACTATGTCTATGGGGCTGTACTTCTAACTGGTTTGGTTCAAAGGATCAGCCAAGGATCGTTACGGATTCATGGAGTTTCTGGAACTGGTGTAACATTTTTTGGACTGTTTTAGTGTATGCTAATGAGCTGATTGGTACTCAAGCACCAAATGAACTGACTTAAAGGGCTGATTTTATACTTGATAACCATATAGGCCAACAGCTAGCATATTAATGTGGCCGAAATCGAAAACTCGCCTATGACCAAATGAAATGGATGAAGTGAATAATGATTGAATTTATAGCAACCTATGCTAAATGAAGCAAGTCATTGTTACATAAATGAACTTTATTAGGTAATGCATGTTGCCTCGGATTCTATTAGATTTAAGGAGGATCTTTGACAAATCTTATCTAGGAGTTGATTTGGGGTTGTATTACCAGCACTAATAATTCATTTGGAAGTTCGACATAGGCCAATTTTTCCATTTTATTACGCCAGCATAGAAATTAGGGCATGAGCACTTTCTGTATTATCTCTGATCTTGGTCAACAAAGAGAGATATCTTCATATGAAGTAGATCGAGACAGAATATTGACCGAGAAAGCCCTTATCGGAGCTCTTTTGGCAAGTTTGCCTAGATTGTCTGGATTCATATTTTATTGTCTATCGATTTTACATTCTTCATGGATTAAGCTTATGGATTTCTTTTAACGAGTTATTTCATAGAGATACACAACTTTTAGCAGTAAGTTTCATGGTAATCCTATTACTTTTAGCGAGAATAAGTCCTCGAGCAAAGCCCATTGCTACTAAGATAACATGCACTCTTTTGCAATTATAATTATGGATCAATATCCATTTGTAACTATACTTTTTAATCAGAAAGCATATTGGACAACTACTATACAATATGGTAGTACAGGCAATATACTAATTAGGAAACATACATATTTTAGTTAGATAAAGCAACAACTTGATCTTTAGTAATATTTTGATACAAAAATTCAAATCGACTTAATACTTTTTGTAAAGTGAGGCTAATATTATAAAAAGCACCTGGAATCCAAAAAAAAAAAAAAATACAGATGGTTGAATAAAAATACAAATAAACTATAACAGCTGAATTTCTGAATTTCTTCGAAAGGTCATCTAATAGATTTGTATTGTATTTCAAGCATAAAAACACAAAAAAATTAAATGATTTCGCCCAGGATCGAACTGGGGACGTTCTGCGTGTTAAGCAGATGCCATAACCGACTAGACCACGAAACCATGTTAACTTGTTGAAAGTGACTTTAAGGCCTCCTACCTAGTAGGCTATATAATTATCACGTGATTGAATTAACGAACAATATTCTATAATTCCAACCTAAATAGACCAGATAGAATAAGGGCGTTAAAATATATTAATTATGCAATTTTGAATTAGAAGTTATTCAGATGCTAAATTTATGAACTAGTTACTTCATAATGCATTGATATAAGAGAGGTTTACTGATCAAAAACCCTCCAGCAAGAGAACGAATAAATTAATAAGTGCATAAAACATGATCTGGACACATTTAACATGATATGTACTAGACCATTATAATAGTAATCAAAATGAGTAAATTAATTTAGACACAGGATCAAATGACATATAAATTACAAGGGAATGAATGGATTTTTGTAAAGTAAACGGTATAGACAGATTTTAATATTGAATATCTTAAATGGAAGAAATTTCGATTTCATGCAGGTAAAGCTTCTTCTTTTTTGCGCTGAATTTCCGTGTTTTGTTGGGGATTGTTAATCCTTTCTACCTCATTCTTTTCTTTTTGTCTATTATCGAATGCGGGTAGTCCTTCTGTAGTAGGCAGTTCTGGTAAACCATTTACTTCCTTATCTAGCTGATCTAATTCACGATCTAGTTCGTCCTCAAATGTGTTAGTACCAACAACACTATTCGCCAAGGCATTATCGATCTCAGCTTGATACTCGATCTGATCCTGTACATCATCCATAAGCTTGTCAACATCTTTGAACTCAGCATTTAGTTTTTTTAATATTTCATTACCTGTCTGTAAGCCTGAGACGAACTCTTTTTCTACCATCTTGAACTCTAAGGTAGAAACCATGTTTTCAAGGTTTATTAGCTGATCTGAAGCTTGTTGAAGGAGGTGCTCTTGGTAATGTATCTTTTTGAGTAGAAATCGTACCTTGGTGTCTTTTTTGTAAGTCTTAGGATTATCATGTATGAGCTGTTTTAACCGGTCCTTCTCAATCGCTATAAGACGATCACTCTTCTTAGTATACTTGTGTATCTCATCCTTTGAACGTTTTAGTTGTAGTATGGCTTTATCCGTTTCTGTGATATGAACTTTGCTTGGTTTCTGGCCCATGTTTTTATGGCTGTTATATTGTTATTAGTAGTTATATGACTGAATCTTCAAACAAATAGCTCCAGTTTCTTTTTTATAATTAGTGGTTACTGTTATTTGTGTGGTAACGTAGTATTTACTTGGTTTTATTTCGTTAATCAGGTATCTGAAGTGCTAAGGATGTATGCAACATGAAAATATTTCGAATTTAGTGATAAAATTTAATGTTTTGGTCGAAGTGCATATCTTGAATAAGAGATGACTATTTAGTTTAGATGAATTTATAGAAGCTGATTGATTTTTTTCAGTTCAATTAATGCAGTATTGTTGCTAATGTATTAAATAAATGTCTATAAATATAATTTAGATGCTTAACTCCATAGTGTTTCCCATGTAACTTTTTTTCTTACGGCATCCGAGAAACCTTCCTTATATTTGATCCAGATCTTAACCTCTTCAGATTCATTATTAGTTGACTTATTTTGATCTGTTGTATTTTGTTGAATGGCAGTGTACTGTGATTTTAACATGTCAACCGTTTTATCATTATTAGCCTTTGAAAAGTTCTCAATACTAATCTTTTGTCTTTTGGAAGTTGTCTCTTCAACAGTAGACTTACCCTTGTTTGCTTCAACTTGATTCAAATGTCTCTTCCGTACTTTGATCTCTTCTTGCTTTGCGAGAATCAGATTTAAATTGGCTGCCCTTTTGGTGGTGACTTCGTTCTTCTTCATCTCATCGATAAGAACAACTTTATCAATTGGTGGTTCAATCATCAATACCCCTCTTGATGTGTAATGCTCTCCCCTAGTCTCCAGTAACTCTAACTGGAATAGGTCAATTAGATTGATTATGTTGTTGAGAACAGCCTGCTTTTTCTTTGCATCCTTTATCTTTGAGATATCAGAAGCAATCATAGAATCCAAATAAGGTAGAATTTCAAAACCGAGGTCTTTCTTATTCATATTACTGGCTAATAAAGGTGAGAACGTTGATAGCTTTTTCATGATAGATTCTGTAATGCTCTCCACAGCTTTCCGTGCCTCGCGTTGTTCATAATCTGCATTCTTTATACGTTGATCGTCTTTATTGCTTATATCTCCGAATTTTTGATGGAAAACCATTGGCACTATAGCACAGTATCTTAACAATTCACCGTTGTGCTCGAACATTGACTTAAACATCTGTTCATGGAAATATAACCAATCCGCAATCGCAGCAGGTTTCCGCAAACCACTATCAGAATACTTGACATGAGGAAATAAAGTATGACAACCTGTGACAACTCTATCATAGTTATCTACTTTCTCAATTTTACGTGCCAATCTAATAAATTGTCTTTTATTGTCCAAATGCGGATCTTTTCTAAATATCTGGTTGACAATTTTGAACCAAGATAACGAAATATCTTTTAGTCCCAAAGTATCTTCTGAAACATTGTCATTATTAGAAGTTTTATGATTTCCCTTTGATTGGAATTGTAAGTTATTCACACAGTTACGAATGTCACCTTCTGAGATATCAATTAGTTCATTAATTGTTTTCATTCCCAAGTTGATCCTTTCCTTCATACATATGTGTGTGAGCCGTTCCCTTACAGAATTATCAGATGGTTTTCTCAGAGTGATAATTTCGCACAAGGGTCTCAATTTCTCGAGTGCTGGGGCGTAGAGGTTATTACAAATGACAATGATTGGTCGCAGCAACAATTTTGGTCTGTATCTGTTTGATTTCCCGTTATTCTTGCCTCTTGCGTTTTTCTTCAGGACGTAATTATCAGTTGCTCTCTTATCTGCGTTTACAATATCGATCAGCACTTTCACAAACCCTGATTCCACACTACCATCGATCTCATCTGCTATCAGGCAGACGGGCTCCCCAGTGAAGCTGTGGTTGAATAGAGTGTTGTGAACTTTATCTCTTACCAAGGTACCAGCCCTTTCGTCACTTGCGTTGATCTCAGCAACAGAGAAACCAGCTTGCTTTGCCACTACGTGGGCCACGGATGTTTTACCGATTCCCGGTGGACCATTAAGCATCAGTATGCGCTTCATGGGCCGCTCGAAGGGGTCAAAGTTCTCTTGTTCTTTGCTCTGATCCGGCTGCGGCAATTGCTCTTTGAACACAGCAAAGTTCCACTGCCGCAGCCACTTTAGGATCCGTCTGTTGTTCTTCTCGTTCCCTACCAGATCCATGAACTTCTTGGGTCTCCACTTCTCCACCCATAAGGTACAATCCGGGCTGCGCTGGCCAGAGACTGTTTCTGCCCGCGCTGTTTCTCCGTTACTATCGTCACTGCGCGCCTCTATCCTATCTATCAAATGGGCAATGTTTATCCCGTACCCATCTTCCGCCTGCCACACTGCGCTATTGTACGTGACACTTGCATTGGTAGAGGCTGTGGCACTGGCCCGCTTCTCTAGCACCACCGAGCCGCCTTTGCACCCGTTGAACACCAGCTTCTCGCCTTCGTCGCCAAACAGCACACTCCCGCCGAACCCGCTGAAGTTAGGCGCACCGTCCATCTATTAATCCACCACCCTTTGCTAGCTCTCTTATTACTGTACCAATCCTCTTGGCAACACCAGTTCCTTGGGGGGGGAAGTGGGAAATGTTCTTGTAGGAACACCGTGAGCAATAGAGATATACGAGTCAAACTAAATAACCGCCCAACGCCAGGAGAGACGCTCTCACTTGCCCATGGCCCACACCAGTAATCTCTTGGAAAAGCTAGAAACCAAGGCGGTCCCAGAAACCAGGTGACGCGTAAATGTGTATATTTATATACGTACGCATGTGACATACGTATATAAATATATATCTTCACGCGTACCATCATTACTAACGGATAACCACATGATACATCATTTAATACAAACCATGTGACCTTTCAGCACGTATAATACGATATGGTTTGTTGGTCTGCAAGTTACTGTTATTTGGGGGAAGGAGGGTCGGGGGGACTACGGCCTTTTCTTTGGGTGGTGATGCCCAAATCTTTGTCTCTTAGCAAAGCCCTTCCCTACCCAGAAAGTCCCTCTTCCTCTGTGTGCTTTACGCACTAACAAAAGTGAAAAATTCAATGTTTTGCAAATTGTTTCACAAAACGTTCAATTGGATTTCAATATTTCTAAACTTGATCCAATCTTTTGATCTTCCTACAGACTACACTGAAACAAGTACAACCGCAAGTGCACTGAAACAAGTTCATATACAACAAACACACAAAATGGTTAGTGAAGCGGAGTTTTTGGCGTCTTACCCACAGAAGTGTCCGGCTGGTTCTCTTCCAGGCACTCCCGGCAACACTGACGAGGCCCAGGAAGGTGCTTTGAAGCAATTGCGCAGCGAGTTGGAAGCCGCTGGTTTCAAGGAGAGGCTAGACGACTCCACGTTGCTGCGTTTCCTGCGTGCGCGTAAGTTCGATGTCGCTTTGGCGAAGGAAATGTTCGAGAACTGCGAGAAATGGCGCAAAGAGTACGGTACCAACACCATCATGCAGGACTTCCACTACGACGAGAAGCCTCTGGTTGCGAAGTACTACCCGCAATACTACCACAAGACCGACAAGGACGGCCGCCCTGTGTACTTCGAGGAGCTGGGTGCTGTGAACTTGACCGAGATGGAGAAGATTACCACCCAGGAACGTATGTTGAAGAACTTGGTGTGGGAGTACGAGTCCGTGGTCAACTACAGACTGCCTGCTTGCTCCAGGGCCGTTGGCTACTTGGTCGAGACGTCTTGCACAGTCATGGACTTGAAAGGTATCTCCATCTCCAGCGCATACAGCGTCTTGAGCTACGTCAGAGAGGCCTCATACATCAGTCAGAACTACTACCCAGAACGTATGGGTAAGTTCTACTTGATTAACGCCCCATTCGGTTTCTCCACCGCGTTCAGACTGTTCAAGCCTTTCCTAGACCCAGTCACCGTCTCAAAGATCTTCATCTTGGGCTCCTCTTACCAAAGCGAACTGCTGAAACAGATCCCAGCAGAAAACTTGCCATCCAAGTTCGGTGGTAAATCAGAAGTAGACGAAGCCGCCGGTGGCCTGTACTTGTCCGACATCGGCCCATGGAGAGACGCCAAGTACATCGGCCCTGAAGGTGAAGCCCCAGAGATGTTTTCCATGAAATAAACTTGAAATCTTTACCAAAAAGAGAATAGAAAAGGAAAAAGGAAAAGAAAGAGACAAAGATTGCTATGCTGACTCCTTTTGAGTATCAAAAATCTTTCCCTCTTTCTTTAATTTATTCATGCATTTTTAGTGTATCTACAACGCAAAATTTTTCTTTTATGTTATACCCATTTTTTTTATTTCTAACTGTATTGTTAGTCCTTGTCGTGCAAGCTCTTTCTCGAGGCTATGCTTAAATCCCATAGACTGGAGATGTGTTTTCATGAACAAGCACTGATGACTTTCATATATATAGATTAATTTTCCCCCCTTTAACTTTAAAAATTATAAAAATGATACAATAATATCACTATCAGTGTTTGTCTATCGTTCGCTAATTGCATCAAAAGAATAATAGTTTTAAGTTCCAATGGTTATGTACATAAATAATTATAAGATAAACCCAAAACACAAACTAAAATAAAAAAAGATAAATTAAAAATTTTTAACTAAGGATGCAATATGTATATATTTTAGGTACAAGTCTCTTTCTTTTCATATACAGCAATATTGACTGCATTTTCTCATTTTTTTGTTCTAACCGGTAGATCAAAACTCCAAAGATTGTAATGTATTCCTCACACTCTCCTGTTCTCTTGCCAATTCCTGAGCGTAGTTAGAGTTTAGTGTAGGACCTTCATTAGAGTATGTATTGCTTTCAAAGTTTTGAGCAGACGGTTTCGCATTCTTTCCGTTACGTGTATAGTTCCAGTATTCGTTATTCAAGTAGTTATTGAACTCGGAGTCATTGGAGAAAAGATTACTGAAGTTCCCAGCTTGTCCACCGAATGATAGCAAACTCTGGGTATCCATATCGTTGGTGTTTGGCAAATCGCCCATTTCCACACCAAAATTGTAATTGTAATCAGTTGAACGATTTTTCTTGACGTTAGGTCTGGTCAATGGCACAGTACAAACTTGTAAGTTTTCCAGAACACCTTCTACCAAACAACCTTTTTGTCTGAAATGTAACAACAGGTGGTTCCACAACGTATTCCTTGAAAGAGATCTTGGATTACCTAGAATAATCAAACCGTATTTAGCACGGGTGAGACCAACATTTAGACGACGTGGGTCTCTCAGGAAACCAATCATTTGCTGTTCATTAGCACGCACACAGGAAAGAATAATGAAATCCTTTTCCCGGCCTTGGAAAGCATCCACCGACGCAACTTCCACGTTAGAATACAACTCCTTGTCCAACGCACCGTTCATTTGCATGTATTGCAAGACATAAGCACGCTGACCTTCATATGGTGTAATCACACCAATTTGTTCGGGCTTAACACCGTCACGGAAGAGTCTTGTTATAATTCTCTCACAGTTCATGGCTTCTGTTCTATTCAAATATGATGTACCGTTTGCAGACATTTCTTCAGAACCATAATTGGCCCAGAACATCATTGGTATACCATTAATAGGCCATGGGAAAGTACTGTTGGCCAAAGTTCTTTGCTCCTCCGTAACACCATTCTGCAAACTACCCTCATAGAACATGTTACTTGGGAATTCACTTAAAAAAGGATTCATACGATATTGAACCTCTAATCTAATTGGAATATGCCCCAAGGAGATCAAACGTTCGAAAAGAGATTGCTTTAAACCAGCATCACTAGCTTTTCTTTCCAAAATAACTGGACCTAATTGTTGGTGATCACCAACTAAGATAACTTGCTTAGCACCCTTAACAATAGGTATCAGACATTCAGGTTCAGATGCTTGAGTACTCTCATCAATAAGAACAGTTCTGAATTTCATATCTAAACGTCTATCGCCTGCACCAACACATGTGCAACAGACAACATCCGCCTGTTCCAAGATGCTCTTTTCTGTCTTCTTGACTAAGCTAATAAACCTCTTTGTATCACGGGCAGAGAGTTCACCGGCTTCTTCCTTCAATTTCAAAAGTTTCTTCAATACACCTTTAGCACCTTTGGCAACCAAATTATGAAGAGCTAGAGATGAAACTGAACTTTCTACATCTTCTCTACTCTTGGCTGTAACCCTGACGACTTTCAAACCTAAATCTCTTAGCTTTGCAGCAAGATGATCGACAGCAATGTTAGATGGTGCACAAACCAGTATTCTATCCTTGCGAATTTTTGATAGATGATACACAATAGAGGCTGATGTAACAGTTTTACCTGTACCTGGTGGACCTTGGATCAGGGACAGTGGTCTCTGTAAGACGTGCTCTACAGCTTTAGATTGAGAAGCATTTAGCTTAGTGTAGCCTGGTAGAGAAAGCTCCTTTGGCATAGGCACGTCAAAGTGTAAATCCACAACTTGATGGCCCAGAATCTTATAGTAAAGATAACCTGAAATGGATTTTTTGTCTACTGCAAAGTTTTTTAGGGCAGTTTGCATTCTGTCATATGATGTAGCTTTCCATATAAACTCGGCAGTAAATCCAGTGGTTAGGTGAGTTGGTGGAGGTGTCTTACTAGGCCTTAACTCTAGAGTAAACATATCTTTGAAACTGTTTGGTAAACGGACAATAAAACCGGTTCCTTTCCAATCTTCACCTTGAATACCAGAATAGCTCAAAATCATCTCATCACCTACTGCGACTTTCAGTTCACTTGACTCAAATGTAGATAGTGCAAAGGATGCCAAGTGCCGATTATTCAGAGCTAGAGACCATTCGACACTGATGTGTTCTAATGCTTGGGACTCCTTCAACTGTTTATCGTAATCGGCCTCCAGCTTGATCAAGGGCCCGTAGGATCTCTGATATTCGTAAGCGTCCTGGTATCTCAGCAGCAGAGGCGGTATATCCTCCTCTTCACCTATACCCGCCAGTATGTCGTCCTGAACCTTCTTGGATTCGTCTTGCACGTCGTCCATGGTAGCGTATTTGTCTGATCTCCATTTGTTCTCCAGCTTGCTGATCTGGCTGGGCGTAATCAGCTTCGCCTTCAGTTTGATCTCCTCATCCGACGCAGGTTCAGCGACCCACGACAAGAACTGCTTCTCCTCTATCAACGGCTGCCATTGATCGGTGTCCCAGTTGGGATTCTTGCTCTGCGCACAGGGGATTCTGCACAGCAACACCACGACGGCCTCGCTCTTGGCTGAGACGAAGCCCAACACGAATACGTTCTTGCAACCACAGTTGTAACACTCCAACACCGTATCGCCCAGGTCAGACTCCGGGTGCAAGGACACCGAGTGGTGGTGGGACAGAATCAAGTGGTTTATGATGTGCGAGTTCACAGTCCCGTTCTTCGAGTTGCAAAACCACTTGCTGCACGAGTTACACTTGATAACACTCGTTGGCGCATCAATACCACAGTACGCACACGCATGGCCCTCCGCCTGTCTCTCCACTGGCTCCACTTGCAAGTTGCCTTGCACCTCCTGCATAAACTCTAGCTCCTCCGCATCTTCCAAGTCCGCTAAGATGGCTAACTCTGGATCGTTCGATTCCGCTGGAAAGTTCATAGCCACAGTGCTAGATGTACTGCTCTAGTCTAAAATCCTTTTGTTTACAATTCTTTTGTGCATCTTGTACTCATAACCAAGTCTTAAAACTTTAGAGCAATACATAGCAGAGAGGCCCCATCGGCTTCGATGGAAAAAAAATTCAGCAGTGATCGCATAAAAATAAATTTTTTTTTTCCATGCCTCGTCACCACCCGTTCCCAACACAGCGGTAATAGACCCAACCAATCACCAACTCCAGTTCCAACGAAAGTTATAACCCCAGCTGGGCGTCTCCAGGATAGAACCACTTTATAAAAGACACTGAAGTTTGGAAACAGTATGTAAACAGTTTTAGCAACGATTACCATACAAGAAACATTCCGATGTAGTGTAACGGCTATCACATCACGCTCTCACCGTGGAGACCGGGGTTCGACTCCCCGCTTCGGAGTATTATTTTTTTTTGTTTCTTTTGTCAAATTTGATTTTTTTGTTGAAAAATTCTGACTGCCAAACAGGAAACACTTTCCTTTCATTTGGCAATTGCTTTAGAGACAGAGTCACTTTGGTATCGAAGATAAGAAGATACACGAGAGATAAGGATACCAGAGGGAGTCACACTTATAAGAAGAAGTCAATTCGTCAATTCATCAATTCATCAATGAGTCCTTCTCTGGCAGTTCATAGAAAAAGTATATAAACTACTCATCCTCCCCCTACTCGTAAACTCTTTGTAAGATTGCAAGCGACACAAACCCCAAACTGTAAGCAAATGTCGCTAGTACTCAAGAGGTTCAACTCTACCGCTCTTAAGAAAACTGCTCTGCATGACCTCCATGTGAGCCTCGGAGGCACCATGGTGGAGTTCGCTGGCTACTCGATGCCTGTGCTGTACAAGGGCCAGACGCACATTGAGTCGCACCTGTGGACCAGGCAGAACGCCGGGCTGTTCGATGTCTCGCACATGCTGCAGAGCAGGCTGACGGGTGCCGAGGCCACCAAGCTGCTGCACAGCGTGACGCCCACTGACTTCGCCAACTTGCCCCAGGGTACGGGGTCTCTGTCCGTGCTTCTAAATGAGCACGGTGGTGTTGTGGACGACACCATCATCACGAAGGAGCAGGACAACCAGTACTACATAGTCACCAACGCGGGCTGTGTGGACAGGGACACCGAGTTTCTCAAGGGCGAGGTCTCAAAGCTCGATTGCTCCTGGGACATCATCCAAGGCAGGTCTCTGCTGGCGTTGCAAGGCCCCAAGGCGCAGCAAGTGCTGGAGAGGCTGGTGACTAGGGACTCCAAGTTGAACGAGCTCTACTTCGGCGAGAGGAAGGAGTTCACGCTGGATGACGCCACGGCCACCAGGATCGGCGTTGCCAGAGGTGGCTACACCGGTGAGGACGGGTTCGAAATCAGTGTGGAGAACGGCAAGGCCAACGAGTTCGCACAGAAGCTGCTGGACAACGAGCTCACGAAGCCAATCGGTCTTGCCGCCAGAGACTCCTTGAGACTGGAGGCCGGTATGTGTCTGTATGGCCACGAGCTGACCGAGTCCATCACCCCAGTTGAAGCGGGCCTCGCCTGGGTTATCTCCAAGAGCAGACGTGACGCTGGCTCCGAGGACCAGTTCAACGGTTACTCCAAGATCATCGACCAGTTGAAGAACAAGACCCACGAGATCATCAGAATCGCATACAAGTACAAGGGCAAGGGGCCCGCCGCCAGACCTGGCGCCAAGATATTCCTCGAGGACGGCGAAACACAGATCGGTGAAGTCACTTCGGGTAGTGCAGCTCCATCCTTGAACAACATCAACATCGGGCAAGGCTACGTGAAGAGAGCACATAACAAGAAGGGCAAGACCGTCCTGATCCAGGTGAGGAACAAGTTCTACCCGGCAGAGTTGGCTAAAATGCCACTAGTACAAACGCACTACCACAAGGCATAGTTATTCGCAGTTTTGTATATTCTAGCTTCACTAAGTAACAATACCAATTATTACTATTTATATATCGTTTACTTCTTATAATCAAGTTGCGGGATCAGCTAAATTCACTATTTGTCACAAGGTGGGAGACGGATCAGATCGGCAAACGTTGATCGCACATGTCCCACTGTTTCATAATACACTCACCAAGACTGCAATCCGATAGCAAGTGGGTGAGAGGGACCTGTGGCAAATGTTAGCACACGCTAGGCAACTTGATTAATATTGGGAACGATATCAAAGTTCTACAAAGTTGGCACAAATGTCTGCATGCCCTTTCCAAAGTCATTTTGAAGCCTAGAAGCCTTTGATAAAGCACCTTCTTGATTTTTTTTGATTTTTTTCTTTTAAAAAGTTTCAAGACGAACAGATCAGGATAATAAGGAAAATTAGAGGTATAGCAACAAAGAAACCACGTGTATTATTATTGGAGTTGGGCTTCAGCTTGGGATTTTGGACCAGATATACAAAGTTATCGAACACCTTCTGCATAATATTTTGGAGGACAAAGATACGCCCCTCTGGATGCCGTTATCAGGTCTCTTGCTCAAGTTATAATATAAGAAAAGCAGCGACTCGTGTGGACGACTACTATAGCACCGAGAGTTTATATACAATTACATCATGCCCTCACATGATGGTACCAGGGCCAAAACCAAATTGCGCTCCAAATCGCGCTCGCAAACGCATGAGTATGAAACGGAGCCCTTCGTTCATGGCTCGTTAGAGGATGAAGAGACGGTCAAGAATTTGAAAGATCTGAACATATCTAATAAGCAGAAACTGTCGCCTGTGATGCATGGACGTAAGGCTAGTACTTACTTGAGGATTTTCCAAGATGACGACGAGCCTGTCATAAATAATGAGAAAGCTGGACGACACAGAGGAAGTAGGCACCACCACAAGCGTTTGTCGGGGACTCTAGACGAATCCGATGGCAATATACCCAATATATATAGGAATATCGAAGGAAAACAGCGGCGGAACTCAAAAAACTATGGAGGTCATAGCCCCATGGGCAGAAGGAATTCAGCTTACAATCAACAGAGAAAACCAACTAAGGAATCACTACAGAACCTCGCTTTATCGAACAGGACGTCTCCACAATCACCACCAAGCAATAGAAATAAGATTGCACTGGACAACGGTAAAGGCACTAGGTATTCCTACAGGAGATCTTCTTCCAGTAGTAAAGAGAGACCACATGAAATACCTAAGCATGCATCAAGAGATTGGAGTAACTTTAACGTCAATATAGCTACAACAAGAGTAGGAAATATTCATAACTATGCTCAAATGGATTCTTCCCCTGGAAGTAAAATGCTGTCTAGTGGTAATGATCAAGATTTACCCTTGACAGATGACCTAATGTTAAAGCCTGTGTCTTCTGCGACCTATTATCCTCATAAGTCTAAAGAAAAGAAGAAGTTGTCTGATGAATTTACATCCAACAAACACAATAGAACTGACAGACAAAGTGATGAATTTGGAAATAAAGGTGACGAGAAGAATCAATCCACTAACACAGAAGAGAAATTGGAGTACGATATTTCGCCTAATTCAGATATTATTGACATAGTAGCACCAATATCGAGCGATTCTTTTGACAATCAATTACTAGAAAATATTCCAAAGGTAAAACATAGCCCTGTGGATATAGAACAGAATAATGTTGTCACAGATGAAAGTGACATTGAAGATGAAGATAATGACAGAGAGTATCCTTTAGCTGTTGAATTGAAACCTTTTACCAATAACGTAGGTGGACATACCGCTATTTTCAGGTTTTCTAAACGGGCAGTTTGTAAGGCGTTAGTGAACAGGGAGAACAAATTCTATGAGAATATCGAAATCAACCACCAAGAATTGTTGCCCTTCATGCCAAGATATATCGGTGTTTTAAATGTTAGACAGCACTTCTACTCACATGACGATGAAATGATAAACAATATATCAAAAGAGAATGAGAAAATTAATGATGATGATGAACAGATAAAAACTACACCTATCAAGCAGAAAATTCCCTCTAATGATTCCGAGCAGATAGGATCCGCATTGACTCATATTCATTCCTTTCCTATTGAGCGCCAACAAAGGTCTATTAGCTGTAAGGATTACATGTCTTCTCAACAACAATTGCCAGAAGTGGTGTTGAACGATAATAGACACATAATACCAGATTCTCTTTGGGGACGGTACTCACATTCACCAAATTCGCTGCCAGACAACTCTCCTAGCTCATATCTTTCATCTCATTCTTTTGATGAGAAAAAATTTGAACGAGCTCTAGAGAACAGAGATAGGGAAGGCGAACGTGATGCTGGATACACTGTTATTAATACTGAACTGAAAAATTCAGTTCTTGAAGAGGTGTTTGCACCAATCTGTTACAGAAGACATCAAAAACAAAGAAGTCAAATCCAATTCAAAATTCCTCCTGGACATAGCCCCAGCAACTCGCTACAAGAGAGCAGATTCCCACATGATAATAGTAGGCGTGATTCTGATACCGTTGTTGGTTCCGTCAGAAATAGTCAAATTGACCAACCTTTACTACAGAAATCTGTGAAGGACTCTATCTCTAACTGCTTAGAGTCATCTCACTCAGTAATGGACTTGAAACAGTTCAAAAGGAAAGAAGAAATTAAAGAAGGCCTTCAAGGTAATACAAACGAACAACCAAATCCAAATCTCACATCACAAACTATGGCTCTATCCAATTCAGTTTCTTCTTGTGGGACCAGTAAAAGTAAAATAGACTGCGAGGATGACATGGATGTCTTTTTAATGGACGAGGACAATGAAACTCTAGATCATCATAATAGAAAACCTCAGCAAAATCAACTAGCTGAATATAGGTCTGCGTCAAGAGAGTCCGTACCAACGGAGGATCAAGAGCATACTATTGTATCGCAATTTATTCTGCTGGAGGATCTTACCCGTAACCTATCCAAGCCATGTGCCTTAGATTTGAAAATGGGTACACGCCAGTATGGTGTGGATGCTAAAAGAACTAAGCAACAATCTCAAAGAGCTAAGTGCCATAAAACCACTTCACGTAAATTGGGTGTCAGAATCTGTGGTATCAAGGTTTGGGATCAAGATTACTACATCAAAAGAGATAAGTACTTTGGCAGGAGAGTTAGAGCCGGATGGCAATTTGCAAGACTTCTGGCGAGATTCTTATATGATGGTAAGCACAAAGGGAGTGTAATTAGACAAATTCCACGATTGTTGAAACAATTGGAAACGTTGAATAATGAGGTGAATGAATTAAAAGGTTATAGACTTTATGGTGCCTCCTTATTACTTATGTATGATGGACGTGCAAAAGAAACTTCAATCGACAATACAAGTGAATTAACCAAAATGCTCACTAGTGTAGGTAAAGCTAAGGTCAATCTAATAGATTTCGCAAGATGTGTTACCAAAGAAGATATGGTTGCCGGCCTTTCCACTTTCAAAATCCCCCCTAAGAACCCAAAACTTGAAGATAAGGGATTCCTACGTGGTGTGAAGAGTTTGAAATTCTATCTGCAGTTAATATGGAATTATCTAACAAACGATGCTAAAATTCCAGAAGAAGAAGAAGATATGATAGAATGGATGAACTCCAATCTAGATTCTGTCCTAAGCCCATGGGACTGGCTTGACTCGTTTGCAGACGAAGAGGAGAACGAATTTAATGATCCTACAAGTGAGCTCAGGAAGAAATGGAGGAAATATGAATTAATATTTGATGCGGAACCTCGCTATAATAATTTAGATCCTGAGATAAGTGACTAGGCTTTGTTCACAAGTTATTGCATGCATTATTACTTTAATATTCATCAATCAATTAATTTTAATTATTAATATAACTAAGTCATAGTAATAGATTTTTTTTGTAACGGAAAGTATACCATGCGAATAGTTTATAAATTAGAATAGTTACAACAGTATTCTGTAGGAATATAATTTATACCATACTCTAAAATATGTATGATACTTACAGAACAGTAGTATAGCAGAAAAAACACCAAATACTCAGACACGAGTTATTGGAATTGAAGCCAGTAACTAGATCATACATACACAACAAAATAACAATTGCTATTACTATGTTAAAGTTACAGTGGTGTTTAAAATAATGACTAGCAATTTGAAACGCAATATTTGCAAATTATATATATATCAGTGAGACCACAACATTATGAATAAGCAGGAGATTAGCACCGCAGATAAAGACTTTATAGAACAGAGAGATGTTCTTTTGCAAGAGGTCAACGAGTTAGTTGCATCAATTCTAAATGGTCTCAACGATCTAAACATATCATTAGAGAGCAGTATATCAGTGGGGAAAGAGTTTGAGAAAGTTAGTACTTTGTGGAAGAGTTTTTATGACGGACTAGAAAGTGTCGATAATGAACATAGTGATAGCGGCGAAGATTGATGTAAAAAGCGCGTTAAATAAATAGAAGTGCAACAGAGGAATGCTTATTTTGTATTTTGTATGAAGAGCCACATTATAGGCAAATCCATTGTCATATGCTAGCATCTGAAGACATACAATTTTTCAGTATCAGAAAGTTATGATATTGCAAGATTAAAAACCACCGGATAATTACCAAAATTGAATGCCATACCTGAGATTTAGTTAATAAAAAGACTGGGCTATTTTTGGGTATCCAAACCAATTAAGAATCATAAAATAGTTCGAGATGGCGGCCTATAAGTCAAAGTGCGTATCAGCAACGTTATAGTTTGATGAGCCAATATTAGGAGAAACCTCTGGATATACTATCTCCGTAGTTTTTTGGATAAACCTGCCTTATAGACAACTTTAGAAGAGTCTACATTATACAGTGTTCTGTTAGCTTTGGCAATCAAGTTCTTCAAGGAGCTCACCCTCTTTAATGATTTCACCCTCTTTATACTTGACCGATCTTTTGTCAAGCTAAATTGTACTACTACATCACTCTCGGTAACTGATCTTTTAGATATCCTATTTTGGGTCAATTGACCTGTCACAGGATTAGTGTTAGTAATTACAGTATAGCTTCTCCCGAACATTTTTCCTGGAGCACTGTTGACTTGGAAATGTAAACTATTTAGCTTACAGTCCAATTGTATAACAATAGTTATACGTAAGGGATATCTTATTTGCTTGCGTATTTTACTTCATATGTATGCTTTTCAGCCGGGCGCGCTTATTATCAAGTCCGAATATACTAAGATTTATGAAAACTGCCTGGAATGAAGGCCAATGATAGCTGTCAATACATAGCTCTTAGAATAGAAACAAGCGTGAGGTGATACATTTTAATAAGATCAAATTCTATCTTTCATACACTGATTTTACCTTTGTAGGAAATCAAAGTATAAGATGTTGGTTTCTTTCCTTCCAAGTTTATTATTAGCCTAGCTGCCACAGCCATGACAACGTTACTCGAAAAAAAATAAGATGTAATTAACAAAGGCTAATAAATACAGGAACGTGCCATCTTCATGGCCACAAACTCTATTAAATAATAATGAAAATAGCCAATGAATGACGTACCAGAAGTCGGATTCTACAAACACTTTGCATCGACCAGGGATATACGAATCTAAACCATTTAGAAAAGTTAAATCTTGGTTAGATCAAGTATAATACAGATATAGAATAGAACTACAGCAGTAAGTGCCCATGATTTTGATGATAAGTCTATGTGCAATACACCTACACATTATCCCGCACACCTTCCTATTGTCAAACTTAAGGTACAAAGCTATGGTGATTTAAGATACAAGTTTGATATACTAATATGAGACTGCCGTCTAATCTTAGTGTCTACTCAGAATGGGAATTGACCTTCTTTATGAACTAGCTGAAATGGGTGAGAATCTTCTTGTATAGGGTTCTCATCTACAAATCATGATGATTTCTGAACAAAGGTACTGGCGGGGGCAATGTTAGGGTAATTGTTACGTACACCAAAATACGATAGTTTATCCCTCCCCCCACCCAAGTCCTAATCCCCATATGATAACAAAAGCTAAGAATACGACCTACAAATCAAATGTAACGTGATACCTATGAGAGCTCACATAGATTAGAGGTACTGCTTGCAGCACGAAGAAACAGACAGGAAACTTTGTAGTTGAGGGTTTTTTTGAACTGATTGATAGCTGGAGAATTCTCAGGTAATATACAGCCTGTTGCGACTGGCCTCCCCATTCCTCAGGGTCCCTTTAAGATGGTTGTGTTTAGTTTATCACTTACCGTATTGCTAAAAGGAAAAGTTGCAACACCAGCGAAATTTTATATCCGTTCTTAATTTGCTAGGTGGGATTGTCTCCGAATCACTGCCATCCCATCACAACAAAAAAACAAAACAATGATGACAATAGGAAATCATGATGTTGGGACACTATCACTGCGTGAGTTAATATACCTATTTCGTTAAATGCCACTGTGCCTGGACTTCAGTACTGATCATATTATGACCTTTTGTTCACAGTTTTTTTTTTTCAATAAGAACTTAGTCTCAGACAAAGAAGTGAACATATATAAACTTGTGTGATGAAACTGGCCAATATTCAACATCGAATTTGTTACTTTGCGTAAAATAAGAAAGACTGGCAGTAAACACAGAATAATATATATTATAGTTAAGTTTTTTACTTGCGAGGTAATCATAAAACAATGGGTCTTCCATCGATATCTGAAAATAAACATCTGAAAACGAATGGTACTGTCCACAGGATACTGTGCTATACGCTTGCAACCATTTTAGGTAACTATGCAAGACAAGGTTTGGAGTATTTGACCAATTACGAACCTTCTTATGTTAGGCCTACCACGGTGTTATGGGCTAACTGTGGTGGTTGTATTATGATGGGTCTATGCCAGGATTTACGGGAGTTATTCTTTTATGCAAACGAGTATCATGTGTTATTCTTGAGCATAACCACTGGGTTTTGCGGTTCTTTTTCTTCATTCTCAACTATGATTATTGAAATGTTCACTTACTCGGCCAGTCTAACCAACGAAAATATCGCCACAGGTAGTCGATTACCAAATAGAGCTTACGGTATCATGGAATTCCTTTCTGTTATGATTGTACACCTTGGTGTATCCTTATCAGGTTTACTACTGGGTAGGAAACTAGGTAAAGAAGTCCTAATCCCATACTTCATTTCCAGACCAACTAAGACAGAGGTTTCATTAACGGATAATGAACCTACTGAACCATCAGATAATAGCGGAGAAGTTATTGAAAAGACTGATTCATATGTTGAACCAGAATACTATACACCTAGATGGTGCGTCTATATCCTATTTGGTTTAGATCTATTTTTGACTTACATGTCAATTCCTATCTTGGTTATGATCATTATTTTGACAGCTTTTTACGGAAACTATTCAAGAGGTGTGTGGACACTGCCTGTACTATTTGGTATCCCTGGATCATTTTTAAGATACTACCTTTCCAAATGGTTCAATAACAGGAAGTCCTTGAGCATGTTCCCAGTTGGTACATTCATTGCTAACATCTCTGCTACCTTAATACTTTCTATCCTCATTATGGTACAAAGAGGACAAAAAAATAGTCAAACACATGAAAGAATTATCAACAATAAGAATACCTGTCATATTGTCCAGGCTTTGGGAAGCGGCTTCTGTGGTAGTTTGAGCACTGTATCCACATTTATCAACGAAGCCCACCAGAAGGACATCAGCTATATTCTTAGATATTATTTCATTACCATTTTTTGTGCCTACTGCTTGTGCGTAATCACATTGGGATCTTACTCCTGGACTCGTGGCTTGACACTACCGGTTTGTTAAGCTATGGGTCGACTTAATTGATGTTTGGAGGTACCATTATGTTATCCGTGGAGATACTATTCATAAATAGGAAACCTAATGCTCGTTCAGATGATTATATTAGGGATAACCTTATCATCAATATTTTCCTTTCAATGTGATTTTGAAAAGTTAGCTATTAAACGGAAACAATAGCTTTAACTAATTTGTGCTGTCAAATCAACAACTATGAAAAATAAAAGAACAAATACTATGACCAAATGATAGAGCTTAGTGTTCTATAGTAGTGATATTTTTTTGCCATGTTGAAATCGGATCAACAATGTTTAAAATACAACTGTGTAATGCGTTCTGTATATTATACTAATTATGAAATAGTTGATATCATTCTCTTTTTTAGTATTACCACTTTTATATGCTTGTCGTTATTTAATGAGATCCATACTTAACATACAGTCATTAATTTTGTTCTGTATCTTCACATTTTCAACATGTAATGACGAAAGCAATTTTGTAAACCTCAATTTTAGTCTTTTTGTTTGTTCCAGCGTCAATGCTAGTTTATCAGATGATATTTTCGATCCAGACAAAAGATAAACTAAGCTAAGGTACTGAAATACCATGAGATTATCCTCTACAATCTTGCGCTCAGATTCTTCACATAATATTTTGCAAAGAAGTCTTTCAATCTTTTCTTTCAAGTCACAGCTTTCTATTATAGGATCATTTATCAATAGATTACATGATAGTACTGCCTTCAGCAAATGTATGTCATCGAGATCATTTTCATTTTCTATATCATCAATAATATGTTCCAACATATCAATGAAGAAGCTTTTATCCTTCTTGCTATTGCCAGCAAAGTTAATACCACTGTTAACCAAAAGAATCAAGCCCTTTAAGAGAACGTCCTCAATATCATTCTTGATAGGATTGGCCTCGCTTTCATAATATTTGATGATATTAGTGAATATGCTTTTCAATGAGCATTCATCAAAAAAATTCAGCGACGAAGGAAATTGGACTATCAGTTTAACGAAAGCTGAAATATTTTTGTCATGATGATCTATTATTGCGCTGTAAGCATTTACCGATGATGATAGTTGCGGATATTTTCTACCAATTTCAGCTATTTCTACTTTGAAATCAATGTGATTGAGATCAATAATATTAAATTTAATAACATTTGCTATTTTAAACACCATACTATCTCCAATCTTGGAATCTCCATCGACTAGACAAGTTACCAGATCACTTAGTAGCATTTGACTGAGTGGTTTAAAGACAGTATCAGTCTTGAATGAAAATTTATCCAAGGTATTAATCAAGTTATCAGAGTAGTTTTGTATGATGAAGTCTTTCAAGTCACTATCAGTGAACATATTAATAACTAGTTTAATTATTGCTAATACAAATGATTCAGCTGATGTTTCCACAGTAACCGCTTTTAGAGGTAGTAAAAGCTCATCTACATCGTCTTGATACTGTAGCGCATGCCCTTGCTTTCGCATAGCTTTAAACTTATTACCATCGACCTGTTTACTGTCTGAATCCAGAGAATCATATAAAGATACTTGCCTGTGAACTACTGTAGCATTTCCTAAATACCTATTCATGGGTAGTTCAGATTTTGTTGCTGATAGTTTCGTATTTTGTAAACTTGATATGCTGACTTGGTGGCTTTCATATAGACTATCGATATCCTCCAGGGCGTTTGTTCTCTTTCTATCATCATCTGATTTTATTTGGTCTAGATAGTCAGATATATCCTGTATGGACGTCTCGAATTCAAGATTATTATCTGAAGCTGGCCCCCCATCAAAGTTTTCTCCATCTAACACATTATTAGACTGGTTAATCTCAATCTTCTTTCTGTAAGTAGTTTTCCTTTTCTTTCTCTTCGGTAGCTCAATATTATTGAATAAATCGTCAAATGAATCGCCTTGAAGGTCTAACTTGTTATCACTTCGCTGACCAGCAGCGTTAGAAAACACCTTGGCTTGCTTGTTAGAAGCACTGCTTATGCTGCTCTCAGATTTTGGTTCCATACTTAAATCTGACCTTACTGGAGTCATCTCATCATCGCTAAATTCAATATCATGACTCGTATCATAGTCATAGGAATGCGCCCTTCTCCCATACACTTTCATGGCGCACAAAGTAGACACGGTTATCTAATTGAATAAAGACTTCGACCTGGTTCCTTGATCAATTGCTTAGATTTTTCATTCTTATAAATTTACAGCAAACGCTCAAGCTTTCTCAAAAATTTTTACGTGTCGGCAAGCTCATCGCGTTATATTGCTAATTGAATCATACGTAACAAGGTCTATTAAGCAATTATATATCATTAAATCTTTTGAAGATACCCTTGTTGGATAAGTCTCTCAACATCTGACTGGCGTACAAAGAATTGTGAGTCCTTGATCAGGTTGAACACACCGTATTCCGTTTGTATCTCACCTGCGTCTTTCAGCACACGCACATCTATAAATACATCGCTAGGTGGTTCCAAACTGCCTGACAAATCAATATCGGCCATACTCTCACTCTTTAGTTCTGTAATCAACTCACCATACTCCTTCAAGTACTCTTGTTCATAGTGCGAAAGAGAATTCGTCTCGTCTTCATTGGATCCTGAGTAAAGCTCTATACCTGTACCGTTATTACACCAGGCTATATTATCCAAAATATCTGTCCGCAATTTTTGGTACGCCAAAAGGCATCTTTTATTCCTCTCCATACACAGCAATGTGACGAAGTACTGGCACTTCACAATCTTCTCATCCAGATGAGCAAACTCCTCTGCGTTGCCATTGTTTCTCAAGAACTCAGCGTTCCTTCGAAGCTGGTCAACCTCATTCAGTATATTTCGCACTAACTCGTCATGATATATAGGCAGCCTGCTCAATAAGTTCACACCACCACCGCTCTGTAAATCCTCATTAACTCGCCGTTGGTTCAGCTGCTGTGTTCTCTTGGCCTCCAGTATAAGTTTATTTGCCAAGTCACCATACATTGTTTAATATTCCCGTACTTCCTCAATGGATATAGTACTGTTCTAAAGGTTCCTGGGACATAAATGGCTTTATTATTATCTTCTATATCTGATATGAACTGCGCATTGTCTGATCGTTATGTCTTTATTTTCGCGTAGCTTAAAAGCGATGAGCTCAGTCACGAGAACAACACATACAGTAATATTATAGTGTTATATAATCGAGCCATGAAGAGCCTTAATAAAGTACTCATATTCCCCCCAGCAACTTGAAGAATCTACGAAAAGCTAGACTACTCGTTAGCGCTAAATTTGTGATATGCCAAGATTGGAACGGAATGTATATAAAGGACTCATCACTTCGTTGTCAAGGAAGAAGCCAAGCAATAGCCTTGCAGTGAAGGAATCGCCATTGCTTACAAAATTCGAGCGATGGTCTGGCAAAAGGATGAAACTATATTTTGAAAGCGAGGACAGCTTTGAACATTATGGATTGCGAGATCTAAAGCTGCCACACAACATGCTAGCAAATAAACTAGCTTCACCCATCCGAGCTGAGCGTAACACTCGCTATAGAATACCGAAGGAGTTTCTTATCAAACTGAACTTATATAAAGACGCAACTAACAATGTCTTACAACTGAAGGCAAATTTCAATGGTGTTACAGGTCTAGGGAGTACTTACATTCACAATAATAAGAAGTGCTTGGAGATGAAGTTCTGTGATATCAGCAGATGGTCTTCAAGGCAGCCATTAAAGGTACCACCACTTCCGATAGTGGCAGACAAGTCAGCGCTGCTTAAAGATTACGAGAACCAACTTACTCGAGAATTAAATGAATTCTTCTCTAAATTGAAAACGACTTCGAAGCACGATCACAATACTGTGAAGTTATACGTGAGCACAGAGAATAACCTACTGATGGATGTCGATACCCAAGGAAGTTTATGCATAAACTTACAATCAATCACAGATAAACTGCCACACACCATGCTGGAAACAGTCACAAACGCACCAATCCATATCTCAGCATATAGTAACATGGACTTTCTAACCACTCTACATAGATTACTCGGATACTATCGGCACAGGAATCGGTAGTTAGACCAGTAGTCTCTTCTCCTAAGCGAGTGTAGAAGCTATTACCTTTCCGACTCAACCTATGCGCTTCACGTGACTGTTCTAAATACTTATGGGTCCCAGTTTAACCAAATTCCTTCTGTATAAGTCAAAGGGAACAGTAGCCAAAAAAGAAGGAAGTTCCTACGAGTATCTGTCAGAGTTTGGACCCTTGTTCCCTTCTTTGCCCTGTTTGTGTAGTTGATTGATTGTATGTGGGGGGGATTATTTTTCAGCTGCGTCCTTCTGAGAAATAAGCTTCCATCTTGCGCATCTGTCAAAGGATTTCTAAGCTTACAGAGCTTACGGAAGGGATAAGTGCGGGATTGCCAGAATTACAGATTAGTGGGCAAGAAGAAACGGGACCATCTTGAGTTGTACGGGTGTCTCTGTTTAATGCATAGGATAGGTACTGCAATTTGGACTGTTCGGGCTGTAAATTGGAAAATGCTTTCGGTTCGGTAATTTCAACTGAAAAAAAAAAATATCCAAAAAATCCCGCGATGAAGCACAATGCCTGTGGTAACTGATAGCTGAGTTAGTAGTTTTGGTTGCTTATCATTTGGGAATAGAAGAATTTTTGAGAAAGGTTCTTATCCAATTCCTATAACAGCATTCCGATTATCAGTTTATTGCGGCGGATAGTTGATATAAATTGGTAACCCTTTAAAAAAAGAAAGCAAAATAACAGGCAGATAATCATAGCGATAGGAGGTAATCAGCACTTTTTTTTGATCTATTAGTATATTAGAGCTCGCTGTAACAGAAACGAGAATTATGGCTCTTTATGCAAAATCAAGACTATAGAGAACAGTAGGAAAGGTAATGATAGAGTTAATTTCAGTACACAATGTATTGCAGTTGTTGCATATAGCATTCAAAGTGCTGGTAGCAGAAGTACTGCTTCAGGCATTTATTTGGTTAGTACTCAGCTTTTTCAACCTTCCCATTAAAGCATTTTCGTTTGGTGTACTCTTGGGACCCGCTATTAGAAATGTGCTAGTTCAATTCAAGGGAGTGAAGCTAACGGTGCGATCAATAACACTAAGAGCCAGTTTGCAGCCCTCGATTATTTTCAACTCTATTAATGTGACGCTCTCTGATGTAATTGACAAAGGTGATAACGATACGGATCAAAATGCTCCTGCAGTACCGAGAGTTAGAATTAAAATGAATAGCTGGCAACTTTGGCTTGTCAACATCTTGACAAAATTCCAGTTTTATTTTGCAAATGTCTACATTACACTTGCGGATAATCACATGATAAAAGTGGATCTGGTATCTGCTTCTATCTCAAAAGTTGGTAAAGATACCACTAATATAGAGTTTTTTGCTCATGAGATCGAGAAAGGGGACGAGTTCACGATGAATCATGTAATATACATGTTGTCATTTAAGACAAATCGCGCAAAAGATGATAAAGAGAAAGCGATCGTTATTGAACTGTATGAATGGAATTCCTATCTGAAGACAACGAACACGGTTATTGATTACCACAGCTACCAGAAAAAATACTATAGAGTTCCGAAAAGTGTAGCCCCGGAAGTGGCAGAGGATTCTAAGCTTTCCTCAACCCCACAAAGTTTTGATGATTCTATTATTCATAAGATCATTGATATGAATAGACATTTAATAAAGAGATTGCGAATTATTGATGTTAAAATAGAGAACATAGATGTTGTTTTTTGTCCTTCCTTTAAAATATCAGTGTCAAGTTTTCAGTTTTGTTTAAAATCTATGAATAAAACAGAAAAACGATCTGTTTGGGAGTTGGTAGAATTTAATAGCAGTATTTGGGAAGAGTACGAAATAACATTATCAATGAATTCAATAATTTGTGAGTCAGGTCCAGATACATGCCTCAGATTACCACTTGTAAATATATTGATAACGACCGACTGTATGGCACATTACACAAATGGGGTTCCATTTGAAAATTTGAAAATTGTTACAACTATCAACGTCATTAATCCTTCATTTTTTACTACTTCTGAGCAAGTATTGAAGTTGCTGAAAACATTCTTAATCAAGGGTAACACAGAATCGAAAAACGAAGATACATTGAACAGTTTCCCCATCGATAATTTCAGAATGGATAAGTTTCCATCATTTACATTGGAGTACTCGTTCTCGAACTTTACGTCAACTATTGGCCTTTCTAATGAGGAGGATTTGAACTTGTCTTTGTTCAATGTGCAGGCTATTATATGTCATTCCAGTGTTGTAGATGAGCTAAGTATTCCTGAAATGACGTTGGAAAAGGTACAATGGTCGTTTATAAAGAGTTCATCTCCCAAAAAAGAATTTAGCAACTATATTAAAATTGTGGGTTTAAGTATATCTTACTTGAGGTCATCGCACTTAGCTGATGTTCCGCCATTGTCTATTCCACTATGTGGCCTAGAGCGCCTAGATACGTTTATTGAGGATGTCTTTTCAAAGAATTCACGTGTAAATTCCACTTTAAGGCATTTCTCTCTTACGTTGGATAGCCTAAAAGTTGTTGATAAACTTAGTGGCTTTTTGAGCAAAATCAATTCTGTGATGCATGACAATGTAAGTAATAAAAATGAAAATATGCCAGATCTTGAGAGTCATAAGGGTACGTCAATAAAAAGAAAGAGAGGGTTAGCTAAGTTAATTAATGATCTCAATTGGACATTAAGATTTCGTTTCAAAGATGTGACAATATCGTTGATTGTTTCCGGTTTTCTTCCAAAATATTTGGACCCAATTGACAATGCTGACTTGAACTTAACAGATATTGACAGAGGTATTAAAATTACTTTCAAAGAGTCATTACTTTTGATTGATAATGATGGTAAAAGATTCAGTTTATTCAACGCCACATTGTCTAGAATTATCGACAATATCAATAAAGAATCTGAAGTAGGTGGCATTTTTGTGCTAAACGACTTTGTAGTTTATCAGCCGAAAAATTCTAATGATATTTCAATAAAGCTACCGCTGGTTCATATGAAATTTGATGTGTCTACACTTTGGCTGATATTTTTTCTAAAATCAATTTGGGAGCGCTACAGTGTAACAATGTTGAATGCATCAAAAGAGAAAGTTAAGAAAATTAAGAAGCCTACTATGAGAAAAACGCTCCGCATACAAGCTAATGAAATTAATATACATGTCATGTTAATGAGTGGAAACCCAATTGTGTTTGCAATTGAGGACCTAAACTTTGACTCATTGTCCATGATGGTCAGCCTTCAAAATTTCAGATTATTATGCAAGTCTGTATATATTACAAAGATACCAGTGCTAGTAAATTTAATGCAAATTAGAGACCTATCTGTTGATCTGAAAAAGCTGGGAGAACATTCAGCAGTACCAATAACCACTTCCTTAATTCATTTCCAAACAGAGTATCACCTTAGATTGTACATTATCATTGATGATATTATCACAATGTTTAAATCTTATAAACAAATTCATTTGGCATTTAGTAACATACTGTATTATAGGAGACTATATCCATCCAGAATGTTTGCTGCAAAAATTCCAAAGATAAACTTCAGTGTAGAGAAGTTTTTGATAGACATAGAAGAAGATCCCTTTGAGCAGGAATTGGGCTTGATTTATAAAGTAGGTGTCTCCGAGCAACGAGAAAGAATAAGGAAAGAGGTGGAGTTTGACAATGAAGTTCGAAGATTGAAAGAAATGACACCGGAGGAGCAAGAGGAGTTCTTGTCAAGAGTAAATAATTATCCATATCGTGGCCGGATGAGTGAAAACTATTACATTCAGCAAGCAAGAATGAGATTATTGGAGCATTTTTCAACTTCATGGATTGTTAGATATCGGAAGGCAAAACTTCTACATCATCAAGCACCTTATCATGTTGAAGAGAAACGTTATATTGATACCAAGTACTATGTCTATAGTAAGGAAAGGGTTATTACAACAGCAAATTTAATAATTGACAATCTAATGCTGAATATTGGTCCACCATCATTCCCGGTTGAGAATCATATGGACTTCATTCATAAATATGGTAAAGGAGTACCGAAATCAATGGAGTACACTCTTTTGATAATGATGGGAATGAATATCTATAGCGATCTGTTTGAGTTAAATCTCAGGGATTATCCTATACCAGTGATGTCCTTCTCACAGGTGAAGACTGATGGTGATATTGTTTTTGCTGAGAAAATGCCTATAGAAGATTCCCATAGAAGTATTTTTGTGCCATTCGTTAAATCAGCAAGTGCAGTACCATATAACATTCATAATAGTTTTTATGGATCACATATTATTAGGACTTTGAACTCCATTAAGATTTACTATAACTTGAACTCTAGGACAGAAGCTGCTACTCCATCTTTCTTAACATGGGGTAAATCTTTGCAACCTGCATTTGAGTCTCTAATGCTGTGGTTTGATTATCTAACTAAACCTCCACTTGATCCATCTGAGAAACTTGGTTTTTGGGATAAATTCAGGTTTATAGTCCATGGGAGATGGGTCTTTAAATTTGAAAAAGATAGCTCTTTTCATCTCCATATTAAAGGATCTTACGATCCATATAAGATTGCTGATGATGGTGCAGGTGTCTCGTTCTGTTGGTCTGACAATACAGCCGTAAAAATCCATGATTCTTCTGATCCAAAGAACTTTTTGGTGATTGATTCATCTCGATTTTTGCTAGCTATTCGTGATTTTACAGAGGTTGACAAATTTGAAAAAATATTCATGAAACTACACGGAAATGTTACATGGAAAATGGGACTCTTGTTTGAACAGGGTAACTATGAAAAAATCGGAGAAGAAGACAGAGAAGCGCCTTCGAGACCTCATTATGACGTCGATCTGGTTAATCCGATATCTGTGCGTAATAAGTCAACACATGATTCGTACTCTGGTTTTAGGAGCAGATTCATTCATATGTCATTTGGGGTCTATTCTTACGGAGCGAATGCCTATAATAATATGTTTATTGCACCAAATTCATTTGCATTATTTTTGAGATGGTGGAATTTATTCCATCAATACACATCTGGGCCTATTAGGCAAGGACCTTTGTTTACCGAGCTTGTACAGAATAAGAACAAGTTTGGTAAGGCTCTATTTACAATCAAATATCAGTTGCATTTGGAACCTTTGATCATCTCACACACATTACGTCATATGAGTTCAGAGTATAGTAGTTTTGAGGGTAAAAACGTGATATTTACCGGCCTAAAAGGCAGAGTAAGTTCTTTGAAAATGGATTTCCATCAAAAAAGGATAAAATTGGCTCACATATATGAGAAGTTAGAATTGACAAATTCTGTATGGAAGTTTAGAATGTTTGAAGGAGAAATGGATTGTTGTGATGCCGACGTAAGGATTATAGCTGCTGAATTTGCACAAAGTAAAATAGATGATATATTATCGGGTATGAAGAAGTCCGAAATAATTGACAGGGAATCTCCTCAAAAGCCACTTTCCACTGGTAATGATGAATGGTTTGATCTTCATGACTACCATGATGTTGATCATGTGCCATTGGATTCAGAGCCTGTGGATTTCAAGGCAGAGCCGCTGTTGTACTCTCCTCGTATGTCATATTTTAGAAAAATTAATGAAGATGGCTTTCCTGTGTCATACCCATTTGGTGACGAGGATTCGCATGTATGTTTAATAGGTAGAAACCACCCAGAATCTACTCAGAAAATGCTTGCCAGAGAGCGAAAGCTGGAAATTGAAACTCGTTTATCTGAAATAGAATCCGAATTCAAAGATTTTGAATGTTCTAAAATGACCGAGTCCCATAAATATAAATTGAAGGAACTCCAAAGTGAAAGACATGAGCTAAAGCACAGTTTGCACATAATACACAATATTTTACGGGACTTGAGACTTTCAGAGGAGATTTCGCGGATATATACTAATGATGATTTGGAGAGCTCGATTGGCTCTGGTATCTCATCTGTCAGCAGCGGTAGAAACACTAATAATGAAGCTGCGTTGTTGAGAACAAATACTATTGAATCTTTTGTTTCAATGCGCAAAAACTCATCTGTGAATGCAGTTTCTTCATATGATAACCGGTTCATGTTACATAACATTCACTTGAAAATCAACAAGTCAATTACTCATCATCTTTTGGACTATATTCATAACTGGTACGAAAGGAAATCGATGAGATTTTTTATGACTTATAAATCTATTTGTATTGTAGAAGAACTGTTGAAACTATCTTTAAAAGGTACAAAATCAAGATTTCAAGAATATGGCTCACTCTCTGAATTCTTTAAAACATCCAATGCAGAATTCATTGAGCAATTTGATAGATTGAATCGTGAAGTTTCCAATGATAGTTATGAAGCTATTGATAGCTTTTTGTTTCGATTGGTATCACCCCAGGTTCAGATACGTTCTGACTGTGAACCTAACGATGCTTTAATTTTATCTGCCAGGGATATCGAAGTTGGTATTATTGATATCAATCAAATCTATGGTGAGAATGGAAAGAGATTGCCTACAGATGTTGACACTATTGTCGAAACGAGATATTGTGTTGTTTCTAAAGACTTACAACTTTTTGCCTTATTTAAGAATGATCTCATTAAACATGGAGCTCGTGGCTTTAAAAGTCATGGGTATGGACTAGAAGAGAATTCAACTTTTTGGCCACCCTGGATCCCATTGGAAATGTGTTATGACGGGTCTCTATTAGAAAATAATGTTGTGTTGCGCAGAAGATCTATGTATCTGACATTCACAGCACCTAATAGCTTATATTTCAGTCAAAGGAATGACCAAAATATTGTTACAACCTGTTCAAATATAAGAATTGCATTCCCTGGTCTTTTAGTTACATCTACATCGCAGCAATATTGTTCAGTTTATGCAATTGTTCAAGACCTGCTAGCATTTGCATCAAGTGCTGACGAAAAAATTGAGAAACTATCGAGAAACTTAATTGAAGATGAAATTAGAAATAGTCTAGAAAGCTTAGATATTTCTCATATAACGAATCTCCAAGACAGAGTTAGAAACATGTACCATGTGCGTGCGTATATGAAGCTCAATGAGCCCTCAACTTATAATGAGTTTTTGCCTCTGATTAACTTTGAAGCTCAGGTTAGCATCATTAAGTTAACTTTACTAATGACTGCTATAAAAGAAACGTACAATAAACTGGGTAGTAATGATACTTCCAACCCTCAAAAGCTTGTATGGCAAATTAGTACAGAAGATCTAATTTGGGAGCTCTTCGACGAAAAGAAATCACCCTTTGTAACAATTGGTTTGGGACCATCAAAGTTTATAAGAGTTGAAACATCAGATGGGAATAACACAAATGTTGTTTCAATCAATAGTTTGAAATGCTTTAATCAACAGGAAAATCCAATATTTTCAGAGCTTTTTGCTCCAGATTTTCAGCATTCGCATTATCATAAAGATATGCCAATGGTAGAGATATCATGGGTGATGGGAAATCCTATTGGTGGTATCAGCGACCTGAATGACCTAACGGTTATTTTGCAGCCTAGTATTTTCAAAATGGATCACAAGACCGGGGATCATTTGATGAGTTATCTATTTCCTGATGTGAATTCAGCTAATGTTGAATCGGATGACTCACTCTCGATTAGTTCGCCTAGGAAGTCTAATTCATCTATTGTTTCTCCTGCTCCTGCGATCTCGTATTATGGAATGAGTTCCATCCTTAGTGCACCGAGAGATTCAGGATCATGGGATGTTAGCAGTATTAAAGCTTTATCTGCATCTGGTTCAGGTAGAAGCCCTTCCCCGGAAGATGATAAAATTGATAGACAATTTTTGAATATAAACGAGATGGTACAAAGATCTGGTGAGTATTTTACTGTGCGTAACATAAAGATAAAGCATACTTACATGTCTGTATCATACAAAGGATCACGTGCAATATTCACTGATGTCAATAAGCTTAAAATTAAGGTCCCGACCTTGAGGTACCATAATAAGATATGGTCTAGAGATGAATTATTCGATGCCATCAAAAAAGATGTTGTTCGTATTGTTATTCAACATTTAGGAAGTATCATTAGCAATAAATTCCTGCCCCATAAAAAGGAAGACAAAAAAAGTATTAAAAAAAAATACACTGAAATGCTAAAGTCCGATGAAGCTCTGAATCCTGAATTGGCTGGAACAATTAGCAATAGAAGAACGTTGACAAGTTCCTCCAGCAAAACCACAACTGACGATAATATTGACTCAATTTTGTTCGAGGGTGACTCGAGCCCTATTGCTTTCTACCCTGGCCCTTCGTCGAATAAGCAGTAACTTAGACAGATGATCACCATTTATAGACTACACCACTATATAAAATTAAATTGCATACATATATTCATTTTATTAAAAATAAATTATTATCCGTTTTTTAGTCTTATTGTTGTGGAATTTTAGTGTGACTTATTATTTTATTATACACAATGGTTGTTATATATACGATGCTGCTTCTGTATCGTGAAATGCAAACATAATAACTGCCTGATGACCAAACAATACTGAATATAAATCCCACCACGATATCCGTCATATAATACGATTTGGCAATATTACTATAAAGTTTATTATTTTGTTCCCATTTCTTCGAAGAACTCATCCTTGTTAGCTCAGTTGGTAGAGCGTTCGGCTTTTACGTCAACGAGGACAACCGAAATGTCAGGGGTTCGAGCCCCCTATGAGGAGTTCTTCTATTTTTTTATTTTTTTGAATATTACCATTGTGTCAAAACAATGTATCAATTGCTATCTATAAATCAATTTCAATGCTTCCAGTTACATTATATTGATGTAATCTATTATAATCTTTAGTTGGATTGTTACAGGTATAGTATTTTTTTTACATATTTTTCTGTTGATATTAGTTCAGTGTAATGCTGATAAGTCAAAATTTCCATTTTCATTCTTTGTAAAGACACCAACTTCGGTGACAATACCGTCAATGTATTCAAAAGAGGTAATGTCGAAGGCAGGATTCCATACATTAATATTTTCTGGAGCAATTCCAACTTTGGCAGTTATAGGTTCGTTCTTCTCATCAAGAATTGGTTTGTTTGTCTGCATGTCAACAGCGGAACCCGTGACTATCTTGAACTCATTTGCATTTCTTTCTTCAACAATAATATCCTTACCTTCTTCTGTAACCTTGTCAATTGTGGTTCTTGGAGCTACCACAAAGAATTTAATGCCAAACTGCTTACAAATAATAGCCAGTTGGAGAGTACCAATTTTATTGGCGGTATCACCATTTCTTACAATTCTATCGGCACCTACAAATGCAGCTTTGATTGGTATCTTACTGGTCATAATTTTGTATGCAATTGAGCTATCTGGTATAAGTGTAGCGGGGATATCGTCGTGAACTAGTTCGTAGGCCGTTAATCTTGATCCTTGGTTATATGGTCTAGTTTCAAGAGGGAAAACTTGTACCATTTTGGGTGAACTTTCGGTAAGTTTGACCTTCTTATTAGGATTTCCCTCTTGGGTTTTGTTTTTAGAATCATTCCACAAAGACCTGATGACACCAAGTGCGGTACCATAACCAGAGGTGGCCAGAGAGCCGGTGTTACAGATGGTAAATACAGCAAAATCCTCATTAAAATTCTCCTTCTTCAACAAATTCAATAGAAATTCGGCACCATTATCACCCATTCGCTTATTATTAGCAAAATCATCATCGATAAGTTTGCAGACATAATCAAAAAGATTGTTCCTAAATGTCTGTAGATCGGAAGCAGAATTAAGAACAATCTTAATCTCATCCAATGCATTGGATAGGTTAATTGCAGTTGGTCTGCTACTTAGAAGAAAGGCCAATCTTTCATCAATTTTTGATCTGATATTTTCCCAATCATTCAAGTTGTAGTAATATTGCGTCTTGCAGAATCCTTCAGAAAGAAGCAATTGGGACTCCATAAGAACAGACAAGGCACCGACTATAGCAATAGCAGGAGCACCTCTGACTTGCATCTTCTTGATCACTGTAAAACCGTCATCGATTGTGTATATTGGGATGTATTTGGTTGTGTAAGGTAGCAATAACTGATCCAGCACACTCACTGAAACATTGTTGGGGTCATCTCTTTTGAAATCGATTGCTCTTAGTGCATTCATTGTTAGCTCAATATTGTATCTATTCTAAGTGATATAAAAAGCGTACGATAGCTATTGATCAAAATACTACATATCATCTAAATTGTTCTTACTCAGCATTTTTATCATGTAACTGAAACTCAAGCACTTTTTTTTTAGTGTTTGGTGAAGTGAAAAATTTCAGCGATGAGCATCAGCTCATCGCAAATCATAAAATATAAAATGCATTAAAAACACTACATAAAATCCTACCGAATATGCATTCAGTATATCATACTGATTGTTATTTATGAGGTACCAGTTAAAAAAAGCTCTATATGGTCGGTCTAAGCAACGTTATGGTTGGTGATTATAGCGTCTGGAACATATAAGTAGTTATGTTGACAGTATTTTTCTACATTAAAAATCAAATCTAGTAGAACTATACACAAAGACGTGTTAGGGGGAGAATATCGAGGCCATACTAATATATTATATTGGCTTTATATTCGGTAAAAACTACTTCATCGAAAAAGTGTTTTTGAATAAATACGAACTTCCACTAATAGCATACAGTTTTGGCTATAATAAATACTAAGATTAGTATTAGACATGTTGTGACTACTGGTTCTAGTTATGGATAACACAATATAAAAATAAACTGCTTTTGCTCTTTCACGAGTGAAGAGTAAAAAAAATGGAAACAATGATACCCGCGGGGTTCGAACCCGCGCCTCCGAAGAGACCAGGACCTCGACCTGGCGCCTTAGACCACTCGGCCAGAGTACCAAGATGTCTTCCGTCTTGTTAGTGAGCAAAAACTCTCACTCGTAGTGTCAAAAGAAATTAGAAATTGAAAAATATAATTTTAGCATATATATTATGAATTACCGCTACTTGCCCATATTTCAAATTAATTGTCACAATCAAAAATAACTCTTATCGTTGAAAATGGATCAAAAGCAAATTGGCTTAAATTTATATTTTGTTGATATACTTGTGTGATTTCATATGTATGCTTTTAGTATATGTTGAACAAGTCTGTCGCTAAAACATAAATCAAATAGCGTACAAATTAAAAAATGATATTTTACTATGCGATTCAAGGCAATAATGATTGCTTCTAATAAGAAGAATTATTTACTGAAAGCCTTCAGTAATACGAATTTTAATTTTTAGGCAATACCAACTCAACACAATGGTTACAATACTTTTGATACAGGAATTATGCTTAGAAATGATTTATTAAGATAGCTTTTGCATAATATAAATTTCTACGTTGCGAAAAATCAATTGCTAATTGCTATTAAACAGCTTCGCAATAAGGTCATGGCCGCTCATGGCCACATATTTTTTTTTTACTAATTATGGTGTTATGAACACCATTTCAAATAAAGAGGGTGACTATAAATAAAAATAGTGCTGAGTATTATTCATAGAATACCTCCTCAAACAAAGTAAAAAATCTGCTGTTCTGCAGTACAGTTTCTGATTTGCAGTAAACAAAGTTGGTTGCAATTATGTTTTTATTTTCTATTTTTATTTTAGGTATTTGTTATCCATTGCGATTGTTAAAATGCCTTAACATTGGAATATTGTTGACAGATTCTTTTGTTTACTTCTGTATACACCAACAGGTAGGTTTTCCCATAACAATATTAAGAAACCTTAATTCGATTGGATGACTAAAATTTTCAGAGAACAATCGTCAAGCATATTTTGGGTCACCTTATGCTTCCAGAAAACTGAGCATAAAGTGTTGCCAGTATTCACCGAATCGCCCTTCGCACTCCTTCTCCGCCTTACAGCTCTGAATTTTCGAATATAGAGTTCACCGCATTCATTTACCACCATCAATAAGCAAACAGACTAAACCCAATGATACTCATATTTCACGTGACGGTTTCCTCCCACCCTCTCCTCTACTCCATCTCCCTCGTATTTGCACGTCACTCTAAACATTCCCTGGGAAATTGTAAACAAAAAGAACTGATACAAATTCTCCACGGAGCTGTCTAAGCCCCACTTTCCTATTCGGGATCTTGTAGTCCTCAGAGCATAGAACGACTCACAGCAAAAAAGCAGCGTGCCTTTCGCACTGATCTCTGATTTCCACATTTTGCAAAACTTTCCATGTCCTGCGCTCTTTGTTTGCCCAGATTTTTCGGTGATCCCTGAGAACCTGAGAATCTGAGAAACCTAAGAATCACCCGTGCAAACGGCACTATAAATTGGTTTTGTTTATTTTTCTTTCTTTTCTTTTCTTTTTTTTTTTGTTTCTCAACTTTGGTCCTCTGGAGCTCGCTTTTCCTAAACAGTACTGTGAAAATTAAAGAAACTTCCTAAATCGGAAATAGGTAAACATTGTTCAGTATCCCTTATGGGTCGAAATGGTAAACAAAACCAATGAAGCTTATGCCTCTCTGCGGTGTTTCTTTTGACTATAGGTGTGTGAGGTATAAACTTGTGTAGGACAGTTCAATGTTAGCGATGCCCACTTCCATCGGTAAGGAGCAAAGGTGTATAGCAAGACTACTGCTGCTCGGACAAGCCATCATAGTTACTCTGCTCAGCCGGGAAGCGAATTAAACCCTGAAGTAGCCTGAGAGATAGCATGTATGGAGGAATTGAAGCATTGTTTCTGCCCTGGACAACAGTATGTCGGGTGCTTTCTATACCAACTTTGTAATATTTCTACGTGTGCATATACGTATAATCATTTCTTTTATTTATTTTTACTTGATTGGTGTATGAATCAATTACTTTCTTTCTCCCATATGTCGAATCGTTTTTTTTGTTTATACGTTTTTCATCTCCATTGATGCACTGATCTCTCTATGCTTTGTTCTTCGTAGTATACCATTTCGGTTTGTTGTTGTTCCACTTAGATCAAGTACTCTGCTTTTTTGTACATCTCACCAATCGGTTAGCGGAGGATCATTGAATCAAGAAACCTTCGCATATCCCAGGCGAGTTTTCCCTTGCATTTCATTGTAAAGTATACCAAAACCTATTTATCACTGAATTGGGTAATTCATGCCACCCGAATTCAATAACAATTGATCTGTAAGTCCTTCTAAAAAAAATTTTCTTTTTATCTAGTGAGATCATTAGAGTTGTTATTTTCATATTTTCATATTTTCATATTACCTGTTTTGTTATACTGAGGAGCTATAAGCTGTATAGTCGGGTTGGGAGAGTACTTCAAGGAGTGCTATTAATATTATTTCTTAGCCTTACTAAAAAATTTCCACTTGAATACTAAGTTAACTTTTATTGATTGGCAAAATTTTCTGACACAGATAATAGCTTTAATATTTTTTTTAAGAATACAACTGCAATTAATTGCTATCTTTTGCTCCAGTCTTTTTTTGGATATCGACAACAATTCCTAAGAGCTTTACCAGCAAAGCCAACTGAGGTTCAAATAAAAACTCCATTGATTTTCAAAGCCTTAAACTCTTTCCCTATTCTCTCCTTTCTCCAAGAGGATATCATTTACCAAGCAAGTTCCTTTATAAAGAGCATAGGCTGATCTTTTGAAATAAAAGAGTTGTTAATACCAGTTTTAAAGTGCAGAGATACTCATACACATCTGCTGGCCGGTTTAACAAGAACACAAACTTTGTTTATCTACCCTACTAGACATCCAGCTCACAAGCACATTAATATTGCTTGTGCCAGATTTTACTTTGAGCAGACTGAATAGAATAGTTCATTTCGCAATAAGCCGATTAGAAAAGTTGAACTCACTGGTGAGATAGTCAAAAAAAAAATCATATTACTATAACTTTCTCTAAAACTCTTTATTGCCTCTGGTCAGTATAGCCATATTCAATTCTATCAATTTCACAATCGTTTTTCATACTAGGACAAGTCTGAATAACATAAGACACAAAGACTTGACTGCATCGGATCCAACTTGATATAATTGAATCAAATCAACTAGCATATCTGCTAATCATTAAGCCTAAGAGACAGATTAAAAGTTTTGGTGATATAGAATTAAGGTATTATCCATCTTTACTGATTTTCAATAATTCTAGTCTCCACCACTGGCAAATTTAACGTCTCTTAATAATATCAAGGAACTGAAACAAATAATATAATATTCTTTCACTATTACTATAAAACCTTATTCAAAAGGGTAAATAAGCCACTCATTTCAACAAATCAATATCGATAGATGTCACTATCTGGGAATAACTTTGAGAACCCCCAGAACAATGGAACTTCTAGACTTTTAAAAAATGTACAAAGACTTGCTTTGAACAATGTCACAAATACAACAGCAGGCCCTCATGTTGGCTTTCTTGGTTCACAATCTCAAGATAACTCTGCATTAAGAAGCTTCAAGTCATCGATTGCAAACTTAAAGGGTGACTCAGTACCTACTTATAAAGTTAACCCATTGTCTAGACCAGCCTTGGTTAACAATGAAAGAGATTTAACAAAGACAAAATTGGGTATACAAGAAGAAAAGGAAACAAGAAACTATGAAGAAAACAAGGAGAATCATGGACCCCAGAAAGGACATTTCACACAGTATGATGAGAGGGTAGAAGATAAAAATCAGTCAGAATCGACAGTTTCATCACAAACCACAACAGAATCGACGCAAATAACAACGAGTAATGGTGATGATGACCAAACTGAGGAAGAAAATAGCGAGGATGCTGACTCAAAAAAGAAACGCCCAATTTCTACTATTGTGGAACAAGATATACCCAAAAAGTTCAAGTCATGCAATCGTTTTGGAACAGAAGAGTACGAATGGGAAGATCTAGATGCTGAGGATGCCAATGACCCTTTCATGGTAAGTGAAGACGTAAACGATATTTTTGAGTATCTTCATCAGTTGGAAATTGTAACTTTACCAAGAAAGGAGGATCTATACAAGCATAGAAATATTTGCCAGAATAGGGATATATTAGTGAATTGGCTGGTAAAGATACATAATAAATTTGGTTTGCTTCCAGAAACACTATATCTAGCGGTAAATTTGATGGATCGTTTTCTTTGCAAAGAATTAGTTCAACTTGATAAATTGCAATTAGTAGGAACATCGTGTCTCTTTATTGCATCAAAATATGAAGAAGTTTATTCTCCAAGTATTAAGCACTTTGCTTCGGAAACTGACGGAGCATGCACAGAAGATGAGATTAAAGAAGGTGAAAAATTTATTCTGAAGACACTAGAATTTAACCTCAACTATCCTAATCCAATGAACTTTTTAAGAAGAATATCAAAAGCTGATGATTATGACATCCAATCAAGAACGTTAGCCAAATTTCTACTAGAAATATCACTAGTTGACTTCAGATTCATTGGTGTATTACCATCATTATGCGCAGCTGCAGCCATGTTCTTATCCAGAAAAATGTTAGGTAAAGGCCAATGGGATGGGAATTTAATACACTATAGCGGTGGATACACAAAAAATCAATTGGCTCCTGTTTGTGAGATGATTATGGACTATTTAGTTAGCCCTGTTGTTCATGATGAATTCCATAGAAAATACCAATCAAGAAGATTCATGAAAGCATCCATAATATCTGTTCAGTGGGCTTTAAAGGTCAGGAAAAATGGATACGATATAATGTCACTACATGAGTAAAAAAATCAACAACATACAAAAGAATATTCATGGTTATCTAAAACATGGAAAGTAACAAGACACCATATAATGAACTGCACCACTAATCATGATCTTCTGCACATATTATGCCTTCGATAAAGTAATATTCACATTTAATTTTACATTGAATAACCTGCATCTCCTTTTCTTATGATACCCCAAAATGGAAATGATAAACTTACCAACATTGAAATTAACAACAGACTTTTCATGCTGTTAGTTGACCTTATAAACAAATTACTTCATTCAGACGTCACAAAATAAACTAAATCATAGTTACCAAAGCTTTAAGAAGTTTCTTTTATTTCTAATTTTTTATTCAATCTGCATTGATGAGAGAATATTTTCTACTAATCTAATAATAATTTCCTGTTGTTTTAATAATGACCCTTCACTTCGATTTATGACGGGCTGCCCGTCATTTTACTTCTATGAAAGCATTACTGTGACGCTACCAGTGCAAAATTCATTATATATCGTTACAAACCTTGAACACTCTTTTTAAATGGTTAGCCATAATTTTATAATCTAGTTATTAATTAATATGCTATTTTAAAATGCAAATTTTTTCGTAATGTTACAGAGAATCATGAATAATAATATATGTGATCAGGTAAAATAGATTAGCTGGGTCACGAAATGCAATGATCTACTAAGAATGGTAAATTTCGTAGTGTAAGAAATCTCTAACAACTGAAAACATTCTCATAATTTCTTTCCATTTGATCCTTACACCACTTGATAGTTTTGTCATATATAGTGCCCCCTTTAATGCTCTTATATTTATCACATAACGCTGTTAACTTTGTCGCTGGCTGGGCAATTTCATTAATCATTATTGTGCACAGATTTTGAAAATGATTATCATTTAATGCGTCAATACCTCCACTATAGTGTATAAAAGTGTCATCCCAAATAGGTGACTCTCTTTTCAAGATCCGTCTCGCTAGAAATATTGCCATGGCGGCGAGTTCTGATGGCTTTTCACCAACAAACTTTGAGGAACATAAGGAGTATTCTAGGATAAATTTGGCTATCATTCTGCACTCACCATCGTATCCATCAGCCTTTGAAAGTCTTCTCAAAAAATTTAAGGGATTTGGCCAATCTAGGGAGAATTTTAATTCTGTCAAAATGAACATCTCGGACACTTTGATATCGTCTTTAGATGCAGCCCCATCAGTGATATATGCATACTCTGATAGTTTGGGCAAATTAATTTCCTCAAATTTAGCCGCGATGAATAGCGAAGTGACTGCCAGCAGTTGCAGTTTATTTATATCAACTTTATGCTGTGAAAGAAATCTGTCCATAATGTTAATGCCCAGATATAATGTCTCAGGATAGCATTGGAATTTGTCATGCACCTCTACAAGCCAATCTACCAGGACTGCTCTTGTTGCGGGTCTTAGATGATATTTTGATTTTCTATCTAGCAAGTAATTGTGCATGGGTATTGTATTCTTTTCTCTTTCATATAGGAAATCGAAGATATCATTGGTATATTCGACCACCATGGCAATATTGTTTTTCTCCTTAGAGTCCAAATCGACCCATTTGATTTGTCTATCTTGCACTTTAGCTCGCTTAATCCTGGATTCCTGGTCTTTCCCTGTAGGCTCGTCATCGTCAGCATTGTCCTGGAACACTTGCCGTTTCTTGCTGTTGGCCATATATGATGCATCGCTATCCTCTCTTCGTATCCTGCTTGGCTTCCGATACATAGGGTGTCTTTTCTTTTCCTGTTCAGTCAGCGGTTGCGCTTTCCTACCACCAGGAAGAGCCCTATTCACCTCTACATTAGTCAACGCTGGCCTATCCATCTTCTCGTCTTCAGACGGCTTCCTCTGTGCACTGTCCATCGAGGAAGAACTCATACTGCTCATAATATCCCAATCCTCCGTATAAGTTTGTGTTTAGCTTGGTACTTGAGCACAGCTTCCCTGTATTGACGGTAATCGACAACAGTTCTTTAAACCTCCCATACATATATATCAAAAACGAAAGGGTTTGGCAAGAGATCCTTCTATCGCATATAGGTCCAACACGAAAACCTGCAGATCTATGTGTGTAGCACTACAGAATACTGTTGTGTAGTAAATATAGAAAAATATAACCTTCTTGGGCCTGGAGAGGATCTGTGCATCGCGACGCGTCTACGAACAGTACGTGGAGAACTGTTCTCGAATACCATACAGTAATTGGGAGGGAAGCTAACACAAAATTCCCAGTTGCGACGCGTCGGCTTGTTGGTTTGTTATTATTGTTTACTCGAAAATGTGTGGGAAAAAAATCACAAAAAAAAAAAAAATAAAAAATTCACTTTACGCGTCGCTTTCTGAGGACCGAAAGTGAAATTTAAGAGGAAAACGCCAAAAAAATAAGCTCGCACTCAGGTTCGAACTAAGGACCAACAGATTTGCAATCTGCTGCGCTACCACTGCGCCATACGAGCATATGTTGTTATTGGTGTTCTCTCACGAAAGTTGTGTACTTGAGTGCTTTTGTGAAATTGCATGGGTATCCCGTTGCATAATATACAGCACATGCAACATGCTCACTATTCCGGCTCATAGACCAAGCCCTTGAACGTTAATCATCATAAATGGTTTGCTTATCACACCAACGGGTTGTAGAACGGGCTTTAGGTCTCTCGAATGGAGCAAGCAACGGAGATGTGATGCACTAGATAACCAGGTACTCGATCAACAATGCGGGGCAGGGGGAGGGTGACGGATATAACCTCTATTGTAATCCCTATTGCTTAAAAAGAATTCTGCTGTACATCACATATGTCCTTTCAACAAAGGAAAGCAGTGCACCCAATCTTATTAGAAACATAAAATGCGATCACACAACTACTCAAATGGAAAAGGGACGCTTTTGAGGTTTGATGTCTATATAAGAGCAAAAGGGCCCTGTGTAACAATAAGGATAAATCTCTTTTTGCCATATGTAATTCTAGTAATTGTAATTGGAGCAGAACAATGATCACTGACGTAAAAAAATTCTGGGTGCCTTTTTATGTGCCTCTGTTGCACATGAATAGAGCCTATAAGCTTATCCAATTGCCTAATGGTATAAATGTTGTAATTATCTCGGATGCTGAGGAGAACTACAACAGTTGCTCTTTGACAGTAGCTGCAGGGTCTCATAACGACCCCGCGACCGTGCCGGGGCTGGCTCATTTATGTGAGCACATGATTTTAGCCGCTGGATCAAGCAATCACCCAACCCCTGGTCTTTTCCACAGTCTCATCGCCAAATACAATGGGGATATGAATGCCTATACTACGGGTGAGCAAACGAGTTTCTATTTCCAAGTGCCACAGGTTGCTAATAGTGAGGGTACGTTGGCGTTCGAAGAATTGCTTTCTGTGTTCTCATCAGCTTTCAAGTTCCCATTGTTCACTTCTTCTGTCTTGAACAAAGAGATTTACGCTATACAAAGTGAGCATGAAAATAACAAGACTAACCCTGGTAAAGTGCTATACCAGGCTACTAGACTATTGGCCAACAAGAATCACCCTTTTAGCAGGTTTTGTACTGGTGATATGAATACCTTAAAGACCTTCCCTTCCACTGAAAACATAAATATAAGAAAAGAACTCATATCGTATTTCAATGATAATTTCTACGGGGAGAATATTACTTTGTGTGTGAGGGGTCCTCAATCATTGAATCATTTGGTTAAGCTATGCATGCAGAACTTTAATGATATTAAACCGCTACCGGTGCTACCAACGGCAATCGGTAACAACAGGGACAGTGACACTGAGTTATTTGAGGAAACTCTCAAGCGATTAAACATTTTATATGATGTCTGGGCCCCCCGTTACACAAGTCTACCTTGTTTCCATATTGGCTATAAAAACAATGTGATTTTGGTGAACTCCGACATGGAACAAAGTTTTAGAATAGTTATCCCGTTAATTACCAATGACACCCGAGAAGATGCGATTTTTACTGAAGTATTTACCAACATATGTGTTGAGTTATTGGGTAATGAGGAAGTTGGCTCTTTCTGTCACTTTCTGAAAGAAATTAGTTGGGTTAGAGAATGCTATGTGTACCGTTCGGAGTTTGCTGTAGGTGCCGCTGGAATTGTTCTTGAGTTTAAATGTTTCGATACTGGGTTTTCCCAGATAGAAAATATTGTTAATGTTCTGTTTCAGACATTGATTCCAATGTACTTAAATATGCCATCTGATGACCTTGCTAGATTCATCAAAGAACAAACTATAATAGAAACTATTGATTTCATGTACACTTGGAAACATCTTAGTCCGATGGAGGAGTCCTCTGATTTGAGTATGCAGCTACAAAAAGATTTGCATAACAGAGGTATTAAATACTTGTTGATGAAATCACCAAGCTTCTTACACAACTATGAGGAAATGTCAAAAACTGAGAAATTACACTACTGGCCTTTGATAGTTGAGAAGTTCAAAGTGTTTTTAAGAAGACATATGATATTACCTAACGCTAAGGTTATTATTCCTACCTCAGAGCCATTTACCAAAACTGTAAGAAACTTGTTCAAAAATGCTCAACAAATGGAAGTTACAAGTGAGACGGATCCCTACTATGAATTTAATTATTCTGTTTATTCAGTGAGCTTCCCAGAATCCCGTGTTATTTTTCCTTATCAGTTTTCTTTTCCTGGACCCAATGAGTTCATTCCACCAAAATACCGCAACCTGGATACACTATTGGAGATGCTATTCGGAATCTCAGAGAGAGCAAATTTCTCACCATTAAGACCTATAGTTAGGCTGAAAAATTCAAGAGCACGATCTGCACCTAAATTAGTGCATCAAACTGAAGACGTAGAGATATGGACGGCCAATATAGTAGATGGAATATTCAGTAAAGTAGTGAACGCCGACATCAAGAGCTATGTGACCATAAAGATAGTAAATCAGTGTATTCGCCCCACCCCAATATCTTCATTACATTTGGGGATGATGGTAGAAATAATGAACATGTTTCTCCTGCCACGACTCTACTCTTGCACAAAGCTTGGTTTTTCTTTCCACTTGCAAGCCGCCCTGGATGGCTCCATGTCCTTTGATATCGTAGTAACTGGTATCATGGCAGGAATTATCAAGATTCTTGAGAAAGTAACCGATCTTATCGAGATTATTGTGACCAAGCCGGGGTATATCCTTACAAATGCATTTATCAGGAAAGCAAGAGTAGCCATTAGGTCGAGATATGAAGCTGCTACTAAGGGGAGTTCGGTCAAGATAGGCACTACAGGTCTATTGGTTGATCTGGAACCCCACGTATGGAGCTTTGAGGAGCGTGTAGATGCATTAGAAGAGAGCGATATCGAAGTGTTTTTCCAATTTATCAATACATTCTTCCGAACACACAAGCATACCAAAGTATTTGCGCAGAGTAGTAGCACGTCTAACATAGACAAGATTGCTAGATATGTTGTCCAGCGTATAGTGACACCGGGAATCCCAGAAGGCAATGATGCATTGGTTGAGTGTGTACGTGACGATGGTCACACAAGGATGCTAAAACCGGGTGAAGAGAGGCATATCAAGCTTATCGGTAGAGATAATGATCCGAACAATTGTGTATTCAGTTATCTGGAGATGGCCCCATTGGAAGGGATATCATTAAAGCAGTATCGGATGATTGAGTTTACTGATTACTTATTTCAGTTGACGTTGGTTCCCGAGTTGAGAAACAAGAGACAAGTTGGTTATGCAGTTGACGGTGGTCTTGTTATATTAAATAATGTTGTTGGTGTCAATGTTGTGGTTGTGTCCAGTACATCACCAGAGCACATAGAGCAAGAGATAGAATCGTACTATGCGCATGTCCGTCAATATCTGTCTGACAACGTTGACCAAATATGGAGAGACTATAGCAAAATTATCAATGACCGGGACCCATTGATGTATCTTCTAGACCATGACGTGTGGTACAACATCGAGCGGGAGAACAGCGACATACCAGAGTACAGCAGAGACCATGTTGCCAACTGCCAACGAGTATTCAAATATAAGGATCTTATCGAGTTGTTAGTGGTAGATACACCTATTAGCGGCCGGCACCCGGACTATACACCTCCCTTCAGCATGCAAGAATACTTGCAATTCCTTGACAGTAGTATTGGCACCTACAAACACAAACGTCATCACAACGGCACCAGATCTGTTAGCGTGTGGGTGTATAGTCCCATGGACAAACGGGACGTATTCCAAAGACAGGTCAAGTATCAACTCGAGAGCTTCTTGAAGTTGAAGGGCCTTGTGATTCCAGAGAGAGACCTAGCGGATATCATAAGGGAAGCCGGCGGGAAACAGACCACAATGTTCAAGCTCTTGTACAGACGATTCAAGCGGCAGAACGAGGCCGGCAAGTTCGTAAACTCCGTAGCAACCGAGACGTTCAAGTCAATACTGCACATACCTTCGAAGACCACCGCGCAGGCGAAGACCACATCGAAGACCACATCGAAATCCAGATCAGCAGCGGTAACGGAGACAACTGCCACAATACCCGCATCTTAAACGAATTAAGACATATAAGAAAGAAAAAGAAACGCGCCGCAAATGTGACTTAAACAAGGAAGCACGATCCAGAACAAATTGCAGACGATAACCGCAGGAGCAACCGCAGATCACTTGCCTCCTTCTCTTTTCCAAATTAGGATAATTACAAGTATATTTGCTCACACAGAGCAGAAGCACACCTGCTTTATCTCGCGTGATTCACACTTAAACCCACGCACGGAGAGGCCTTCCACCATCCATCCGTGCAACCTGCCCTGCCCCTGCTCTGCCCCTTCCCTGCCAGGGTGGCGGCAGAGGTGACCTCTGAATT
>ERZ1036435.19-NODE-19-length-156804-cov-424.591462_pt1 | contig 156804 bp, 150 predicted proteins | sample MGYA00514223_ERZ1036435 | MGnify/ENA primary metagenome ERZ1036435 (study PRJEB33795, sample SAMN09464927) | human gut metagenome | host: Homo sapiens | place: USA: Stanford, California | collected 2016-08 | study: EMG produced TPA metagenomics assembly of the...
GTGTTACCGCCGTGAAAAGGCGGTGTCTTAACCCCTTGACCAACGGACCAGAGTTATTTTCAACTCTTACTATTATACCGACTTTTCAAACTTTGTCAACTACTTTTTTAAACTTTTTTAATTAATTTTACCACTGCTTCAGTTCGAGCGGTGTGTGGAAACATATCGATCGACTGGATATAATGAAGATCATAGACTTCTACTAAGCGTACCAAATCACGAGCTAAGGTTGAAACATTGCAAGAAATATAGACCATTTTTTCTGGTACATAGGTAAGAATTGTATCTAATAACTTGTCATCTAGACCTGTACGTGGTGGGTCTACGATCAGAGCATCTGCTCGGTAGCCTTCTTTATACCAGCGAGGGATAATCTCCTCTGCTGTTCCAGCTTCGTAATGTGTGTTGTCAAATCCCATTCTTTTAGCATTTCGCTTGGCATCTTCAATGGCTTCTGGAATAATATCCATACCTCTAAGTGTTTTAACTTTCTTTGCGAAGGCAAATCCAATCGTTCCAACTCCACAATAAGCGTCAATCAAATGGTCTTCTTTATCAACATCCAACGCCTTTACTGCCTCACTATAGAGGACTTCTGTTTGTTCAGGATTTAGTTGATAGAAAGCGCGAGGAGATAGTGAAAATTCATAATCAAGAACACCTTCTTGAATACTCTCTTGACCCCAGATAATCTCTGTCTTTTCTCCATAAATCTCACTGGTTTTAGCTGTATTTGTATTAACAGCTACTGTCACAATCTCTGAAAAATCTTTAACTAAATCTTTTACCAGCAGGGTTAAATTAAGCTGGCGATTTGTAACAATAATAATCTGAACCTGTCCAGTCTTTCTTGCTCGTCGGACCATAATAGTCCTAACTCCTAGAACTTTTCTCTCATCCGTGATTGGAATCTGATGATAAGTAAGTAATTCTGCTAGACGATTAGCAATCACTTGGGTTCCCTTGTCTTGTACCAGGCAGTCTTTCAACTCTACTAAATAGTGAGAGTTTTGTGCATATAAGCCCGCCTTGACCTGATTCTTAAATTTTCGAGTCTGAAATTGTAACTTAGCACGGTAGTACTTTGGTTCCTGCATTCCAATAGTTGGACGGATTTCATAATTTTTATATCCTGCAGGAGCAAATTTTTTCAGCGCTTGATGAAGTAAGTCCGTCTTGAACTCCAGCTGCTTATCATAATGCAGGTGCATGATTTGGCAGCCTCCGCACTCATTGTAAATAGTACATGCTGGCACAACACGGAATTTAGACTTCTTGTTGACCTTCAGTAATTTTGCCTCAACAAAGTTACGTTTAATAGAAGTAATCTGACAATAGATATCTTCTCCTTTGAGAGCACCAGGCACAAAGACTAATGTTTTTTGATAAAAGCCGATTCCCTCACCATTAATTCCCATGCGCTTGATTTTTAATGGTATTTTTTGTTTCACTTTCAGATTCATACCCCTATCTTATCACATTTTGAGTTATAATAGAACTATGAAAATCACAAAACTTGAAAAGAAAAAAAGACTCTATCTGATGGAGCTTGATAATGACGACAAATGCTACATTACTGAAGATACAATTGTTCGTTTTATGTTATCAAGAGATAAGGTTATAAGCCAAGAAGAATTGAAAGAGATTCAGGACTTTGCCCAATTTTCTTACGGTAAGAATCTAGCTCTCTACCACCTATCCTTTAAAGCGCGCACTGAAAAAGAAGTCAGAGAATATCTGAAAAAATACGATATTGATGAAAACATAGTTTCTCAAGTCATTATTAATCTTAAAAAAGATAAGTGGATTAATGATGCTCAGTACGCTTATGCTATCATCAATGCCAATCAACTTTCAGGAGACAAGGGGCCTTATGTACTGATTCAGAAATTAGCACAAAAAGGAATTTCAAAAGCTACTATAGAAGAGATTCTGAAAGAATTTGATTTTTCGGAAGTTGCTCAACGTGTAGCTAATAAACTATTGAAAAAATATGAGGGAAAACTTCCAGCTCGTGCCTTGCAAGATAAGATTATCCAGAACTTGACTAACAAGGGCTTCTCTTACTCTGATGCTAAAGTTGCTTTTGACGAGTTGGAGAGTCAAGTTGACCAAGAAACGACTCAGGAACTCATCTTTAAGGAACTTGATAAGCAATATATTAAATATGCCCGAAAGTATGAAGGATACGAACTTAAACAGCGTTTAACCCAAGTTTTAGCACGAAAGGGCTATGATTTTTCGGATATAGCAAGCGCTCTCAGAGAATATCTTTAATATTTTCATGTAAAATTCACAGATTTTAGGCAATTTTATGGTACAATAGTAAACGATAAACTTATAAATTGTAGAAAGTTGGTTAGTTATGAAGCTTCCAAAAGAAGGCGACTTTATTACAATTCAAAGTTATAAGCATGATGGGAGTCTCCACCGAACTTGGCGGGACACCATGGTACTAAAAACAACAGAAAACGCCATTATTGGTGTCAACGATCATACACTGGTTACCGAAAGTGATGGTCGTCGTTGGGTCACTCGAGAACCGGCTATTGTTTACTTTCACAAGAAATATTGGTTTAATATCATTGCCATGATTCGTGATAATGGGATTTCCTACTATTGCAATATGGCTAGCCCCTACTATCTGGATGAAGAAGCACTGAAGTATATTGATTACGATTTAGATGTTAAAATTTTTACAGATGGGGAAAAACGTCTCTTGGACGTTGAGGAGTATGAGCGTCACAAACGCAAAATGAATTATTCTGATGACTTGGACTATATTTTAAAAGAACATGTCAAAATTCTTGTTGATTGGATTAACAATGGACGAGGTCCTTTCTCAGAAGCCTATGTAAACATTTGGTACAAGCGCTATGTAGAACTAAAGAATCGGTAAAGTTGTCAAACTGGGGTTAAGACCCCGGTTTTTTTATTTTAAAAACCCAGCTTGACAGCTGGGCTTATCCTTATATATCTAATTTTGTAACTGTAAATTTGATATGGGAGTAGTCTTTTTCAACATCCTTATCCAGCAAGAACGCTGTGGCGTCCTTCTTAACTTGAACCAGGTCAATATTCTGAGCTTGGGCTGCATAGACGCATCCACAATAACATTGACGATAGATATCATACTCTTCACACATCTCTACCGAACGTTTGTAGCCTTGATTTTTCTTGAAATCACTTGGAAGATAGTGGGTTGTATAAATTTTTTGCACATCGATTCCAATGCTGTTGATGGTTTGAGAATTCTTATGAGGACTGATGGTCAAAGCTGAGCCAAAGTAGTCAAATCCCAAGTTCATAGCCACTTGCGCTGTTTTATCCAGTCTATAGTCAAAGCAAACCTTGCAACGGTCGCCACCTTCTGGCTCCTCCTCTAGTCCCCTAACTAATTTTCGGTATTCATTGGGTTCGTAGGGAGCTTCTAGGTACTGAACCGTATTTCCTGTCCGCTCATTGAAATCACTGACAAACTTTTTAGTCACATAGGCACGCTTATGGTATTCTGCCTTGGGATGGATATTAGAATTGGCAAAATAGATTGTCACATCTGCATACTTGGTCAAATATTCGAGGGTATAGGTACTGCAAGGGGCACAGCAAACGTGCATGAGAATGGTTGGCCGTTGCTCATTTTTCTCCCATACTTGTACCATCTTCTGCATGACACGGTCATAATTAATCTTCTGATTGAGGTTCATCTTGCTCAGAATTTCTTCTACATCGATCATGTTCTTCTCCTTTTTATAGTCTTATTTTATCATATAAGTTAGGAGAGCTCAAATCTATTTAGAAGTGAATATCATAAAAAGGAGGAATAGCCATTCCCTCCTTTTGTGTTTTTTATAAGTTGTTTTCTATAGAAAGCTTACATCATCCCACCCATCATACTTGGATCCATTGCTGGAGCTGGGGCTGCTGGTTCTGGTTTATTGGCTACGACTGCTTCCGTAGTCAAAATCAAGCTGGCTACAGATGCTGCATTTTGTAGAGCTGAACGACTCACTTTAACTGGGTCGATGATTCCTTGATCAATCATGTTGACCCACTCGCCAGTTGCTGCGTTGAAGCCTGTGCCAACTTCAGCATTTTTCAAACGATCGATAACGATAGATCCTTCAAATCCTGCATTGTGCGCAATCTGACGAACAGGTTCTTCCAAAGCACGGAGAACAATATTACGGCCTGTCGCTTCATCTCCTGCCAACTCCAAATCAGCCACGGCTGGAATAACATTGACAAGGGCTGTTCCACCACCTGCAACGATACCTTCTTCAACAGCTGCACGAGTAGCGTTGAGGGCATCTTCAATGCGGAGTTTCATTTCTTTCAACTCAGTTTCAGTTGCAGCTCCGACCTTAATAACCGCTACACCACCTGACAATTTTGCCAAGCGTTCTTGCAATTTTTCACGGTCAAATTCAGAAGTTGTGGTTTCGATTTGAGACTTGATAACCGCAACACGGTGAGAAATCGCTTCAGGATTTCCAGCACCTTCTACGATAACAGTGCTATCTTTGTCCACAGTTACTCTAGCTGCTTGACCAAGAGCTTCAATTGTCGCATCTTTCAACTCAAGACCAAGGTCTTCTGTGATAACTGTTCCGCCTGTCAAAATGGCGATATCTTCAAGCATGGCTTTGCGACGGTCACCAAAACCAGGTGCCTTAACGGCTACCACGTTGAAGGTTCCACGAATCTTGTTCAAAACAAGAGTTGGAAGAGCTTCACCATCTACATCATCCGCAATAATCAAGAGTGGACGATTGCTTTGGAGAATACTTTCTAGGAGTGGCAAGATTTCTTGGATATTTGAAATCTTCTTATCAGTAATCAAAATGTATGGATTTTCAAGATCAGCTACCATTTTTTCGCTATCTGTTACCATGTACTGTGAAAGGTAACCACGGTCAAACTGCATACCTTCTACAACTTCAAGCTCTGTTTCCATACCACGTGACTCTTCGATAGTGATGACTCCATCTTTGCCAACTTTTTCCATGGCTTCAGAGATGTACTCACCAACTTTTTCAGAACGAGAAGATACGGCTGCAACCTGAGCGATTGCTTCTTTGTTGGCAACAGGGATGGCGTTGTTTTTCAAAGCTTCAACTGCTGCGGCAACTGCTGCTTCAATCCCACGACGAATACCGATTGGATTTGCACCTGCTGTGACGTTTTTGATTCCTTCACGGACGATTGCTTGAGTCAAGACTGTTGCAGTTGTCGTTCCGTCACCTGCGATATCGTTGGTTTTTGAAGCTACTTCTGATACCAATTTGGCACCCATATTTTCAAAATGGTCTTCCAATTCAATTTCTTTGGCAATGGTCACACCGTCATTGGTAATCAAGGGTGAGCCAAATGATTTTTCCAACACAACGTTACGACCTTTTGGTCCCAAGGTTACTTTAACAGTATCTGCAAGGATATCGACACCACGAACCATAGCTGAACGGGCATCTGATGAAAATTTAATTTCTTTTGACATACTTACTTTCTCCTTCTATTCTTCAATGATAGCCAAGATGTTAGCTTCGCCAACGATGATGTACTTTTCATCGCCGTCTTTGACATCAAGACCTGCGTGGGCTTCAACTAAGACACGATCTCCAGGCTTAACACTTGGAGCTACCAAGTCACCGTTCAAGGTACGAACACCTTGTCCAGTAGCCACAACTTGAGCTGTTTTGGTTTTTTCTTGGGCTGAACCTGCGAGGACAAAACCTCCAACAGTTTGTTCTTTTTCTTCTACTTTTAAGACCACACGGTCCCCTAATGGTTTCAACATCTGATTTCCTCCATAATGAGATAGATATCATTAGCACTCTTTACACTTGAGTGCTAATTCATAGTTCTATTGTATCACTTGGTCAGAAATAGTCAAGAAAAAAGTCTGACTTTCTCAAGATAAAAAGCCTGAGACCAACTCAGACTTTTTAATGCTTAAAATGGCAATTCCTCCTCTTCCAAGACCAAATCTGTCAAATCCTGTCCTGCATTATTTTCACGCATGGCACGTTGAGCACGACTTTCCAATAGTTGGAATCCTGTGGCAAGAACTTCGGTCACGTAATTCATCTGGCCATTTTTCTCAAAGCGACTGGTACGAAGTTCTCCATCCACAGAGATAAGACTACCTTTAGTTGCGTAGCTGGCCAAGCTTTCTGCTAGTCTGCCCCATAGAACCATATTGACAAAGTCAGCTTCGCGTTCCCCGTTTTGGTCTTTGTAACGACGGTTCACAGCGATAGTTGCGCGCGCTACTGACTTGTCATTGTTGGTTTTGTGCAATTCTGGTGTAGACGTTAAACGTCCAATCAAGATAACTTTATTATACATATTTTCTTCCTCCTACTTATCTATTCGCAGGAAATCAAAAAAAGTTACAGAAATTTGTAACTTTTCGAGGAAATTTTTTAGTTTTTATGAACCATGAAACCTGTCGCTTGTTGATTTGCCATAATGGTCATATCTGTAATCTGCACACGACGAGGTTGACTGGTCACATAGACTACTGTATCTGCAATATCCTGAGCTTGCAAGGCTTCAATTCCTTGGTAAACGGACGCAGCCCGCTCTTTGTCACCATGAAAACGCACTGTAGAAAAATCTGTTTCGACAATTCCAGGCTGAATGGTGGTCACCTTGATATCTGTTGAAATGGTATCAATTCGCAGTCCATCTGAAAAGGTCTTAACCGCTGCCTTGGTAGCTGAATAAACTGCTGCACCCGCATAGGCATAGATTCCTGCGGTTGAGCCCATATTGATGATATGTCCTTGATTGGCTTTTACCATTGCTGGCAAGAAACAGCGAGTGACTGCCATCAAACCTTTAACATTGGTATCTAACATTGTTAACATATCCAGCTCTTCATAATCCTGATAGGGTGCTAAACCTAGAGCCAGACCGGCGTTATTAACTAAGATGTCAATATTCCCTATCGTTTCTAGAATATTGGGGCAAACAGTCTTCAACATGGTTATATTCGTCACATCTAGTGGAAAAGTCCAGACATTTTGATTTGGGAAGGCTTCTGCAAAATCCGCCTTAAGAGTTTCTAGTCTGTCTATCCGTCGTCCAGTTAGAACGACATTCTCCCCCTGTTCCAGATAAGCACGCGCAATCGCTTCACCAATTCCTGAGGTCGCCCCAGTAATCACTACATTTTTTGCCATCTTATTTCCTTCTATTTGGTGTATTCAGATACTGACAAGTTCCTAAGCAGTCCAGTGTTTAGCTGGATCAAATGGAGTTCCAACAATTTGGTCTTCTGATAATTCAATAACACCACGTTTTTGCGGAGCATTTGGCAGATGCAATTCACGAGGGCTGCACATCATGCCAAAACTCTTTTCACCACGAAGTTCACCTGGGAAAATGAGATTGCCTTTTGGCATCATTGCTCCTGGAAGAGCTACAATGGTTTTCAACCCGACACGCGCATTAGGAGCCCCTGCAACGATTTGCACTGTCTTGTCACTTGCGACTGCAACTTGGCAGATGTTGAGGTGGTCACTATCTGGATGGGCTACCATCTCGACAATCTCACCAACAACAAACTTAGGTTCCTTGTCATTGACAATTTCTTCCACAAAGACTTCCGCCTGCAACTCTTGGTTCAAACGAGCGACTTGCTCATCTGTCAAAAAGACTTGACCACGCTCTGCAATTTCAAATAAACTTGAAACTTCAAAAATATTCCAAGCCACTGTTTCCCCATTATCTTTGAGGAAAACACGAGCTACCTTGCCTTTGCGTTCCACATCTAGTTTGGCATCTCCGCTGTTTTTCACGATGACCATAAGGACATCACCGACATGTTCTTTATTATATGTAAAAATCATTGTTTCCTTTTTCTCCTATTTCAGTCCTGCTAAAAAGTCGTTAATTTGTTGCTTGCTTTTACGGTCGCGGTTAACAAAACGGCCAATTTCCTTGTCCTTTTCTAGAACAACAAGGCTAGGGAGCCCGTAAACATCCCAGAGTTTGGCCAAATCCATATACTGGTCTCGGTCCACTCGAATAAAGTTGAACTCTGGATTGGTCTCCTCAATTTCTGGTAAGGCAGGATAGATATAACGACAATCGCCACACCAGTCTGCCACAAAAAGAAAGACCTTCTTGCCATCTTTTTCTACTAAAGATGCTAATTCTTCTAAACTTGCTGGTTGTATCATAGAACTTCCTCCTCATAGACTAAGTCTTCATTTTCATAGATAAAGGTATAATGACGGCCATCCTCAAAAATGACGCCACCAACCAAGCTCTCTAAACTGCTTTCATAGACTTGAACATAGAGGGTCGCAATTTCCCCCATGTCTGAAAAATGGTCTCGTACAATCGCTGTCAACTCTTCCTGAGTCTTCCTGAGCTTATGGTCATCTGCAACTTTTTTCGTAGCAAGGGCAAGGCTCCCAATACCAAGCAAAGCCAAGCCTGCCATCCACATTTTTTTAGCTTTCATACCATTCATTTTAACACAAAAAAGGCTTTAGGACAAATGAGGAAGCAGCAGAAAAGCAAGTAAAAAGCCTCTTCCTTTAAGGAAAAGGACTTCTTATTCTTATTGCCAGGCACCTGAGTTGCCAACGTAGTAACCATCAGGTGTATAGGTATTGCGAAGCATCTTACCTGATGAAGCTAGATAATACCACTTACCATTGTCTTTGACCCAATCATTCGCAATCATGGCACCAGAAGAACTTACATAATACCATTCTCCCTTGTCATAAACCCAAGTGCTTGCTTTCATGGCTCCTGAAGTTGATAAATAGTACCACTTGCCTTGGTCATAAATCCAGTCACTCGCAATCATGGCTCCTGATGATTTAAAGGCATACCAGTTGCTACCTTGATAAAGCCAAGTTTGATTGAACATGACTCCTTTATCATTCATAAAGTACCAAGTTCCCTTGTCATAAACCCAATCCTTCTGCACTAATTGACCTTGTTTTTGATAATACCAGTTTTGGTTTAATTTTAGCCAGCTTTCTGCTTTTACAATCGGATAAAGTTCTTTGAAAGATCCTCCATCATATTTACGACTGATAGTTTTTAGTTTTTCGAGCTTCAACTCGCCATTGTCATAGTCTGTCCAAGCAAAAACTTTTTGACCATTAACAGTCTCTGGTAAAGTAGCAGTGTAAGTCTTGGTTTGATAATCCCATTTAGCATCGAGGTAAGTGTATTGATCATTTGATTCTTCAATACGGTAGTAGCCTCTCTTTCCACTATCATTATGAATATCATCCACAACTTTCGTTGACCAGGTCTTCACTTCGTTTCCGCTCTTGGCCTCGACCTTGATATCTCCTCTATAGCCATATGGAACATAGAAATTCAGGTAACGCCCTTCTTCCCCGATCATAGACTTGTCCTTTTCTTGACCTAGAAAATTGACAGTTTGATCTTGACCATCGAGACTAACCGTCCACTCGATTTTCTCATTTTTTGGCAAATCCAAGACTTTGATATCCACTTCATGACCATTGTTAAACCGAAGAATCTTGCCATCTTGATACTGTACTCCACACTTAACAACCCATTCTTCTTTAAGCTCAAATGCCTGCCCTGAATGTGGAAAAGCCAGTAAAGCTAGACCAGCTAGAGACAAACCAAATAATGTGATTTTTTTCATTGTAGTTCCTCCTTAGGATTTTTTATGTTAATTATATCACTATGTTTTTATTTTGCAACTCATATCCTAAATATGCAAGCAAAAAACCTCTGAGATTCTTCTCAAAGGTTCTGATTTTGCTAATTGCTGTTCTCAACCGCTGCAGTCACAAAGGCAGTGTAAAGTTCTTCTGGGCGATTTGGACGGCTTGACAGTTCAGGGTGATACTGACACGCTACAAAGAATTTATTTTCAGGAATTTCCACAATTTCTACCAAACGATTATCTGGAGAAACTCCTGAGAAGACAAAGCCTGCTGCCTCAAACTGCTCACGGAAGGCGTTGTTAAACTCATAACGGTGACGATGACGGCGTTGCACCACTTCTTGATTGTGATAAGCAGCTGCTGCCTTAGAGCCACGTTTTAGTTTAGACGGATAAAGTCCCAAGCGAAGGGTTCCCCCCATATCCTCCACATCAATCTGATCACGCATGATATCAATGATAGGGTATTTTGTTTCTGGTGCAAGCTCTGCAGAATTGGCACCTTCAAGACCCAAAACGTGACGAGCAAACTCGATACAAGTCAACTGCATTCCCAAGCAGACACCTAACATTGGAACATCATTTTCACGCGCATAGCGGATGGCTTGGATTTTCCCTTCAGTACCACGTTGACCAAAACCACCTGGCACGATGATTCCGTCCGCATCAGATAAGAGCTCTGCCACATTCTCTGCTGTCACATCATTAGCATTGACCCAATTAATTTTAACTTCTGCATCGTTGGCATAACCAGAGTGTTTCAAGGCTTCGACCACTGAGATGTAGGCATCTTGCAACTCCACATACTTACCGACAAGTGAAATCTTGACTTGTTTCTTGAGGTTCATGACCTTGTCCACCATGGCTGACCATTCTGTCATATCTGCTACTGGAGCGTCTAGTTTCAAATGGTCACAGACAATTTGGTCCATACCTTGTGCCTGCAAGTTCAATGGAATTTGGTAAAGGTGTTCAACATCCAACGATTCGATAACGGCTTCTGGTGCCACATCACAGAACTGGGCCAGTTTATTTTTAATTCCTTGACCAGCTGGCTCTTCTGTACGAATAACCAACATATTTGGCTGGATTCCCAATCCACGCAATTCTTTGACAGAGTGTTGTGTTGGTTTGGTTTTCATTTCACCAGCGGCCTTGAGGTATGGAAGCAGGGTTGTATGGATGTACATAACATTATCCGCACCCACATCTGCCTTCATCTGACGAAGAGCCTCTAGGAATGGCAAGGACTCGATATCTCCAACAGTTCCACCGACCTCTGTGATAATGACATCAGAATCAGTCGTTAGAGCGGCACGCTTGATTTTTTCTTTCAAAGCATCTGTGATATGAGGAATAACCTGAACAGTTGCCCCAAGGTATTCTCCACGGCGTTCTTTACGAAGAACTTCACTGTAAATTTTACCAGTTGTCACGTTGGAATATTTGTTGAGATTGATATCGATGAAACGTTCATAATGACCCAAGTCCAAATCTGTCTCAGCTCCGTCATCTGTCACAAAAACTTCCCCGTGCTGGTAAGGGCTCATAGTTCCCGGATCGATATTGATATAAGGGTCAAACTTTTGAATGGTTACTTTGAGACCACGATTTTTCAAGAGACGGCCCAGACTCGCTGCCACAATCCCTTTCCCAATAGACGATACCACACCACCAGTTACAAAAATATATTTCGTAGACATAGATTCCTCTTTCTAAAATGCTCAAGGCCTTGTTAACTACGAGGGGACATAGAAAACAAGACCCTACTAATAAGAATAATCTGGAACGACTGCACCAGATTCACAACCAAAATACAAGAAGATAACTTCTTGAAAAAACAAAAATAGCTCCCTAAGAACTAGGGAGCCCCGACCTCTAAAAGAGGTGCCCGAACAATATGATACCTAAAAATAGGAAAATTGTCAATAGCTAACTTTTATTCCTCGACGTTTTCAGAATCATCGTCTGAAAACTCGTCGTCTTCTTCGTTGAGATCCACGTCTTCACCCAAGTCATCTGGGGCGATTTCGTTGATTTCTGCATCATAAGCTTCCACTTCGTTTTTCTCATCATCTGGATTTTCATCATCGTATGAAAGAGCTGGATCTGCTTCGTATGCATCTTCGTCTTCTGGATCATCTGCATTGTAGTCAATAGCATCTGAATCACCATCCATGAAGGCATTGACACGTTTTTTCTTAGCTTTTGGTGCTACTTCATCGTCGTCATTTTCTTCAAGAGCGATGATTTCTTCGTCGATTTCATCTACACCATACCATGAACGAAGGCCCCATTTGTTATCTCCAAGTGAGATGAAGCTACCGTCAAAGTTCAACTCTGTGTAGAACAAAGGCAAGGCTTCTCGGATATCGCTGTTTGATGTTCCAAGGTAGTTTTGAATTTCGTTTACAAGATCGCTAAAATGCATCTCATGATCACGACCACGAAGTTCCAAGATAGCACGCGCTACCTCAATCATAGATAGTTCACTTTTTTCTTGCCCAGCAAATACTTCTAATTCCAAAGCGTTTCTCCTCATTTATACTACTATCGCCAGAGCAAACAGACTCTGACCTCATTTTATCATTTACTCTTTATTTTACGATAATTTTGCAGAATAGTCAAAGGTTAAGAAAAAATAAAGGTGAAATATTTCAGCTGATTGAAAGACCTGTGTAACACGACCACAGGTATATTGATTTATTTATAACTCAAGGCTGCAACTCTGATACCAATCACAAACTGCAAGAGGATTCCTACAGAGATAAAGGATTATTTGTTGCGTCAAATCAAGTAAAAAGTTCATTTCAGGTCTTGCCAGTAACTTCGTTTTCTTTCCTTTTTAATGAGTTTCATAAGAAAAAGGCTGGAAAATTCAACCTTCTCTATTTATTCAGCTAAGAGTACTTCTTTGATGGTTTGCTTTTGGAGTTTTCTGTTGGATAGATAAAAGAGGCTTTCATAAACCACAGCAAAACCGATCAAAGTCCAGAAGCAAACATTCCCATCAAAGTGATGCTCAATCTTTTCAGGAACCGTATCTTTGATCACACCAATCAAGATTTCCATGATAGCGTACTGATAAGCCGTCCCAAGAACAAATCCTAGATAGGCCCAGAAACGATAGGGAGATATGATATGACCTTGGCATTCACGATCTGTGTAGCCAAAAACCTTCATAAGAGCCAGGGTTTCGCGACTTTCTGAGACGACAATCCCCAATGACAAAAAGAGAATAGAGAAAGAAAGGATCAAGCCAATCATGATCATCATGGTTTGGATGATGTCATCTGTGTAGTCCCTTAGACCAAAGGATAATTGAACCATGGCCGCAAAACACATAGAGCCAAAGACTACAAAAAATAGGATAGATTTTCTCCCCCAAATTAGTGACGAAGACAGCTCTTTTAGGAAGTCTTTCTCTTTCTTAGGAGCCCTCTTTCTCCTTTTGACCTTGATTGGTGTTGGGGACTTTTTCAATAAGCGAAGAGCCGGCGTTTGTAGTTGTCTTCTAGCATAACCAACCGCGATAAGCATAAAAAATACCGTTGGAAGGACCACAAAAGCAAGCAAGAGCTGCCAATGAAAATGAATGGTGATTTCTGGCAGGATCCCCTTTTCATTCCGGAAGTCATAAAAATGCCCCATCATAAGAAAAGAAGCGAAATAGCCAAGAAGCGCTCCGGCACCAAAACTGAGCCCAAATGCCCAAAATCGTTTAGCCAACTGGCCATTGCTATAGCCCAAAGCCTTTAAAATTCCTAATTGTTCCTTGTGATCATCAACAAATTGTTTGATATAAAAACACATGAGAAGGACCGACGTCAAGGACAAGACGACTCCACTGACCATGGCCACCATCCAAGAAAGCGAAATCTGAACATCATAGTAGGTCTGAATCATGGGATTGGTTTTAGAAATCTCCAACTGCTCGATGTCCAAGTAAAAATTCAAGAAAAGATTGGCCACAAAGACCGCACAAGCCCCAATTATACTGACGACAACTAATTTTCGAATATCTTTTACTGAAAACATGGCTTACCATCCAATCTCATAAGCAGTCTGAGGCTGATCATTGGTCACAACTTCGGTAATCTTGCCACTATTGACACGAATGATGGTTCTTGCCATATCCGCAATATTTTGATTGTGCGTCACCATGATGAGGGTCAAACCAAGCTTTTCCTTTAACTCCCAGATATAGTCGAGAATCTTGCGCCCCGTTTCTTCATCCAGGGCTCCCGTCGGCTCATCTAAGAAAAGAATCTCTGGCTTTTTGGCCAAGGCCCGAGCAATGGAGACTCTCTGCTGTTCCCCACCTGACAATTCACTCGGATACTTGTCCAGCTTATCGCCAAGTCCCAAATCCTCGATAATCTGCAAAAAATCATGATTGTTTGCCAGGTCTGCCCCCATCTTTACATTCTGTCTGACTGTTAGATTAGGCAATAAATAATACTGCTGAAAAATAAAGGCAATCTTCTCACGTCTAAAGGCTGTCAATTGAGTATCTGTGAGTTGAGCCAAATCCTGTCCTTGAATGAGGATATGTCCCTCGTCTACCTTTTCTAAACCTGACAGAACGTTTAAGAGAGTTGACTTGCCTGATCCAGAAGGACCGAGGATAACCACATCATCCTGGTCTTGAATCTGCAAATCAATCCCTTTTAAAACCTTGGTTTGGCCGTAACTTTTGTGCACATTTTCTAGTTGAATCATTTCTTTCCTACCATTTCTTTGATGAGAGATTGACAAACCTCTGTCAATAATCCAATCACTTCTTCCATGCTGAATTGATAAATACCAGAAGCAACCATTGAGGCCATCCCGTGTGAGTAGATAAATAGATGCTGGTACAAGCGACCAGCCTCCTCTACAGTCAAAGGATAGTCTGCGACGATCGAATCCAGAACCAATTGGTAACTATGATCCTTCATGGGAAGAAAATCTTGAAAGCGACGAATCGGATCTTTGCTGGGATTTTGGAAAAGCAATTGAAAGAGTTGGGGTTCTTTTGAGGCGAAAAGGATATAAGCAACCCCGACGGATCGAAAAGGCTTCTCATCTTCTAAGGCCTTACGAATATACTCCACCACTACCATTTCCGCAGCACCAATAACCTCTGCTTGTAACTCGGCCATATTGGCAAATTGCCCAAAAATGACTCTTGGTGTGGCTCCCAGTTGCTCCGCTAATGCTCGAGCCGTCAAACTAGCCATGCCCTCTTCTCTCACCAATTGTAAAGCTCTTCCAATGATAGCCTCTTTACTAAATTTAACCTTTGGTGGCATAAGACTCCTTTCACGTAACATTTGTTGCGCAACACTTGTTGCATAAAAGAATACCATAAAAAAGAAAGACTTGTCAAGAAAAAACTGCAAAACACAAAACAAAAAGACCGCGAACTTTTTATTTCTTTGCTACCCATCCGATGGTGTCGCTAGGTGGATTTTCAATATCAATCCAGATGAATTCAATCCCGATCATAATGCGGGTGCTTAGACATCACTTTCTCCATCAATAGATATTGATTTTATTATACCAAAAAACACGGCTCATCACCGTGTTTCTATGTTTATTTAACGAGCTTCTTCATCTCATTAATACGTGCTACGGTCGCGTCGTATTTGGCTTGGTAGTCGGCTTGTTTGTCGCGTTCTTTTTGGACGACTTCTGGTTTGGCGTTGGCTACGAAGCGTTCGTTAGAGAGCTTCTTACCTACCATGTCCAGTTCTTTTTGCCATTTAGCGAGTTCCTTGTCGAGACGAGCCAATTCTTCTTCGACATTGAGGAGGTCTGCGAGTGGCAAGTAGATTTCTGCTCCTGTGATGACGCTTGACATAGCAAGTTCAGGTGCAGAGATGGTTGATGCAATTTCCAAGTGTTCTGGATTTGTAAAGCGTTTGATGTAGTTGACATTGCTGTTAAAGAAGTCTTCCAAGTCACTATCGCTTGTCTTAACAAGGATGGTAATAGGTTTGCTTGGTGCTACGTTTACTTCTGCACGCGCATTACGAACGGCACGGATCAAGTCTTTGAGGCTTTCTACACCAGTGTGAGCCGCAAGGTCTTCAAAGGCTGAGTTGACAGTTGGGTATTCTGCTGTCACGATAGAGCCTTCTGAAATTTGTCCAAAGATTTCCTCTGTCACGAATGGCATGATTGGGTGGAGGAGACGAAGGATCTTGTCCAGAGTGTAAAGGAGAACAGAACGTGTGATGACTTTCTCTTCTTCGTTATCGCTATAAAGGACTTCCTTAGTCAACTCAACGTACCAGTCCGCAAACTCGTCCCAGATGAAGTTGTAGAGGATGTGTCCAGCAACACCAAATTCAAACTTGTCAAAGTTTTCAGTGACTTTGCCGATCGTTTCATTGAGGTTGTGGAGAATCCAGCAGTCTGTGACATTTCCAGCTTCCTTGTTGACAACTTTTTCCACATTGGCAGTTGCTTGCTCAAGGGTCAAGCCTTCATTGTTCATGAGGATGTAGCGAGAGATGTTCCAGATCTTGTTAATGAAGTTCCATGAAGCATCCATTTTCTCGTAAGAGAAGCGCACATCTTGTCCTGGTGCAGAACCGTTTGAAAGGAACCAACGAAGGCTATCTGTTCCGTACTTATCAATAACATCCATTGGATCAATCCCGTTACCGAGAGATTTCGACATCTTGCGTCCTTGCTCATCACGAATGAGACCATGAATCAAGGCATTTTTGAATGGCGACTTGCCAGTAAATTCCAAACCTTGGAAAATCATCCGAGACACCCAGAACGGAATAATATCATAACCAGTCACCAAAGTTGATGTTGGATAATAACGTTTAAAGTCTTCTGAGTCGACATCCGGCCAGCCCATAGTTGAGAACGGCCAAAGAGCAGAACTGAACCAAGTATCCAAGACGTCTTCATCTTGTGTCCATCCGTCACCTTCTGGAGCTTCTTCGCCGACATATATTTCACCCTCAGCATTGTACCAAGCAGGGATTTGGTGACCCCACCAGAGCTGACGAGAGATAACCCAGTCGTGAACATTTTCCATCCATTGGAGGAAGGTATCGTTGAAACGAGGTGGGTAGAATTCTACCTTATCATCAGTATCTTGGTTAGCAATAGCATTCTTAGCCAATTGGTCCATCTTAACGAACCATTGAGTAGACAAGCGTGGTTCAACCACAACACCTGTACGCTCTGAGTGACCAACACTGTGGACACGTTTTTCGATTTTAACGAAGGCACCAATTTCTTCCAACTTGGCAACGACTGCCTTACGAGCTTCAAAACGGTCCATACCTGCAAACTCGAAGGCAAGCTCATTCATAGTTCCGTCGTCGTTCATCACGTTGATTTGTGGCAAGTTATGACGTTGACCAACCAAGAAGTCATTTGGATCGTGGGCAGGCGTGATTTTCACGACACCAGTACCAAACTCAGGGTCTGCGTGTTCGTCTCCAACGATTGGGATCAATTTATTAGCGATTGGAAGGATGACGTTTTTTCCAATCAAGTCCTTGTAGCGTGGATCTTCTGGATTGACCGCAACGGCAACATCCCCAAACATAGTCTCAGGACGAGTTGTTGCCACTTCAAGGGCGCGTGAACCGTCTTCTAGCATATAGTTCATGTGGTAGAAGGCACCTTCGACATCCTTATGGATAACCTCGATATCAGAAAGGGCTGTACGAGCTGCTGGGTCCCAGTTGATGATAAACTCACCACGGTAGATCCAGCCTTTCTTGTAAAGGTCCACAAAGACCTTGCGAACAGCTTTTGACAAGCCTTCATCAAGAGTGAAACGCTCGCGAGAGTAGTCGACAGAGAGCCCCATCTTGCCCCATTGTTCCTTGATAGTAGTGGCATATTCGTCTTTCCATTCCCAGACCTTATCGAGGAATTTTTCACGACCGAGGTCATAACGTGTAATGCCCTCTCCACGCAAGCGCTCCTCAACCTTAGCCTGAGTGGCAATCCCAGCGTGGTCCATACCTGGAAGCCAAAGGGTATCAAAACCTTGCATCCGTTTTTGACGGATAATGATATCCTGCAAAGTCGTATCCCAAGCGTGACCAAGGTGAAGTTTCCCAGTTACGTTTGGTGGCGGAATAACGATTGAATAAGGCTTAGCCTTTTGATCGCCTGAAGGCTTGAAAACATCAGCGTCAAGCCATTTTTGGTAACGACCAGCCTCAACCTCGGCTGGATTGTATTTAGGTGAAAGTTCTTTAGACATGTGTTTGTCCTTTCTCTATTTTGTTCATTTTATTTTGAATTTGCTTAGCAGCTTCTTTTGCAGTCAAACTCGTATTATTTATTTTAAGGTAGTGGTGCAACTCATTCGGTTGATGTTGGGAATTTAATTGAAGTGTTTCAGCGGTCTCTAAAATTTCTCTTTCAGATACCTCAATATGTCGTTTTAAGGGTTTGTACTTTAATCGATTCTCCGTTTGATTTCGACGTAAACGCTCCTCAAGACTTGTTTCCAACTCAACAAACAGAATCTCTTGATGATAGTCATCCAACAAATCCTGAATTTGCTTCAAATACAGCAGCTGGTACTGATTTGAAAAATCAATTACGTCTGTTAAAATTACTGATCGCTGATTTCTTGCACTTGCTCCAAGGAAAGAAAAGGTAATTCCACGAACAAATTCCCACATCTCCTCTGTATAATCCTGATAGATTTCTAGTGCAAAATCGATGGCTTGATGGTTATAAAAGAGGGTAGAATCCGTCAGTCGAGATAGTTCTTGACCAATCGTCATTTTTCCTGAGGCCGGAGCACCAATGATGAAAAGATGCATCAAATTACCTCCCACTCACTCCTCAGCAATCCATATCTCAAATCATCAAAGCGCTTTCCTTGGGCATCTTTGCGGTCTCGGATGCGAGCTTCCAGAGTAAAGCCAAGTTTCTCTGCGACTCGTTGACTTTGGACATTGTAACCAAAACAAGTCAGTTCAATCTTGTGAAGACCTAGTTCTCTAAAAGCTATGTCAATCAAGGCACGCGCTGCTTCTGGAACATAACCTCGACCCCAATAGTCTGGATGCAAGGTATAGCCAATTTCTAGCACATCGTCCGCATGACGGTGGTTGAAGTCAACAGAACCAATGACTTTATCGGTTCCTTTGACGACAATCCCATAGCCAGCTGGGAGATTCTCCTTTTGATTGCGTTCGGGAAGGATATGCTCTAGATAGTAAACCTCATCTTCCAAGATCTTGACGGGCGGAAAGCCTGCAGGGTAGGAGACTTCTGGCAAACTGGCGTAGGCATGGATATCCTCGGCATCAGCTATTGTACGGACTCGTAAGACGAGCCGTTCGGTTTCTAAGCGTTCTGGTAATTCAGTTCTTGACATTCTTCTTCCTCGCTTTCTACAAAAAATCGCCCCCGCCATCTACATGACAGGGACGAATATGCTTATCCGCGGTACCACCCAAATTCGGGCAGTTGCCCGCAACTCTCGTCTTTAAAACAAAAAGACACTTTTATTTCAATTTTTCATCCATTAGCAACCAATTTTGACACATTTGTGGACTTCTCAGCTCCGCCACTTTCTGTAAAATGTGGGATTCAAAACACCTCTAATGGCTCTATTGTAGCAATATTTTTTCGGAAATGCAAGGGACAAGAAATATTACTTGAACTTGATGCCGTTTTCTTTCAATTTCTTGATGGTAGCTGGGCCAATTCCTTTCAAGGCAAGGAGTTCTTTTTCAGTCCAATTTTTGAAATCTGAAGCAGACTTGATTCCTTCATCATAGAAGGTTTTAGCACGGTCAAGTGGAAGTCCACCCAAGTTTGCTGCAAAATCTTCTACAGAATTGGCTACTTTTTGAGCTTGTTCTTTAGTAGCTTCTACTGCTTGTTCAACTTTTTTAGAAACAGCCTTACCAGCTTGGCTTGCTGACTGTTCTGCACGTTTCACGACTTTTTTTGTCTCTTCTACAACCTTAGTAACAGTACTTGAAAAGGCACCTGCGCGACGGAGGCTATTTCGTAATTGTTTTTTACGATTGAGTTTCTTTGACATGATAAAATCCTTTCAATAAAAAACCCCTGCTCTGACAAGGATTTAATATAAATATTCTATCAAGATTTTAGTAAAAAATCAAGAATCTATCTCGTTTAATAATTTCGCTCACCGAATAAGCCATCTGGCAAATCATGAAATCCCTTGCCTGCTTTGAAGTTTTCAAACTTACCAAGCAAGAACTGATAAGCATCCAAGCGGCTTTCGTAGCGAATCATGGCATCTTTGGCACGCTCGTCCTGGTCTTCTTCGTAAACTTTTTGACTTTCCTTGTGCGCCATGTCGTTAATCATGATTTGGGTATTGACCCAAGCTTCAAATTCCTTCATAAATTCTTGTTCGTAACTCATTTTTTCTCCTTATTCTAATCCACGGAAATAGTCCGTATCAATCTCACGATAGGGCTGGATATCCTGAACGTATTCCAGCACACCTTGGAATTCTCCGTTTTCATCGTGCACTGCTGCGTAGGTGATGTGGACAAACTTACCTCGCGACTCAGACTTGAACCACATTTCATACTTGTCTTTGCTTCCCTCACGAAGCCCCTTCATGATGGTCTTGACCTTGTCCAAGTACTTAGGTGGATGGCAGAGTTCGACATTGCGCCCAACTTGGGACGATGTTCGTTTGAAAATCATCTCATCAGCTGGCGTATTGTCATTATAATACTGGAAAATATCGTCTTTATTGACAAAGGTAATCTCCATGGGGAGGTGATTGAGGATGAGATTGGCCTGCTCGACTGAAAGATAGCCATTCCCAAAAGCCTGTTGACTATGGCGGTCCAGCACTGCTTCCTTTTCCTTAGGGGTAAAGGTAATGGTAAACTGACCTTCTGGCGTATCAATAACCTGCTGAACTTGCCCCTCTGTCGTATCTAGTTGTACGGGCTCCTCTGAACTCTTTTCCTCAACAAAACTCTGGCGTTCTGGAACCCATTTCTCAGACGGACGGATGATGGCATAACCATAGGCATCGCTCTCTTCCGCAATCTGAAGCCAATCATCCTGAGTAAAGGACTCAAGGAGAATCATGAGAAGAATAGACTCTTCCTTGAAAATCATACTTTCAAACTCTGTCGCAAAGGATTCAAAAGCTTCTTTTACGCTGCTAATTGACACTTCTGGTAGTGACTTGGCTGTCATTAGAGCTGTTTGAAAGAGTTCCCTGATCTGATCATCCACTCCCCACATAACTTTTGGAGGCGAATCGTGACCATAGCGCTCCATGATGGGAAAGAAAAGTTCTTCTTTACGTTGGTAATGAATATCAAATTGACCTACAAGTCCCATCTGACGCACCAAACCCTTGCGCATCTCCGTAAGCATTTCTTCATCTTCCATAGACTCATAGGTATCTAACAATCTACGAATGCGAATCAAGGCAGCACGGAGAGCCAGATTTTCTTCCTTGAAAATCCGAACTGGGTGACCTGGGTGCTCGGTATCTGCAACTTCGACATCCTTAACAGCATTTTTAAAAAGATTGGCATGAACATCACAGAGTTCCATGACATCTTCAAAGGTAACACCTGAGTCTGAGTTCATCAGCTCGTGCTCCATGAGGGAAATCTCGATGGCTGAAACACCTGTAAAGGTCGCATCAAAGCGCTCCTGAACCGACTCAGGAGAGGCGCCATTATGCAATTCTAACAAAATATCCCGTAGGACATGAATCCGTTCATCTGCCATTAGTCTAATCCAATCACTTCGTAGCCATTCGCTTCCAGTGTGCGGACAATCTTGTCCATAGGAGTTCCTTCGAGCTTAGAACCCTGTTTGAGCGATACTTTACGACCGACTGTGTTGCGCATCAAGGGATTAGCAAGAGGTTTAAAACCCAACTCCACTAGAATTTCCAAGACTTCTGGATGCTTGTCCACCACTTCTGCAACAGGAATTGACACATCGATGATATTGTCCATGACGACCTCCATTGTATGTTCTAAAATGATTTTACTGCTTTTATTATACCACAAGGAAAGAGATTAAAAAACTAGCAGTAGAGTTCCTGCTAGTTCTCTGCGATTTTGATTACCATCTAAATAAGTTTAAAGAGCCAATCCAATATTTTAAATAATAGCTTGTAAAACAACAATTGGACTGCAAAAGAGATGATCATCCAAAAGAATTTCATAATTCCAATAATCGGTTTTATAAAAATAATGGCAAGAAGTCCCCAGAAAAATTTCATTTTTTATCCTCTGGCTTGATGAGCCACCGAGCCGTATCCATTAACTTGTCGGCAATAAAAAGTTTACCTAGACCGACAACAACATTGTCATCTTTCTTTATCGTTTTCATTACTTTTACACCTTGTACGGTCAAAAAGTAATTACCATAGATTTTAGCAAAAGCTTTGATAGGATTCATCTCACTCACCCTCGATTATTTCAGCCTCTTTTCGGATTGTTTCAACATCTTCTTGATATTGAACTTCACTATAGTTGACTAGCTTGGATAATTCTTTCTGCAAGCTTTCCCCCATCGGTTTCATAGTTGCAAAGGTTAAACCACCTGAAATGATACCTCCCAAGATAGGTATGAATTTCCCCATTCCTTTGGCCAGCCCTCCCTTGGTCAGATTCACACCAAATATTCTTAAGACTTTTTTCAAAATAGGGTACCAAAGCGTCTTTGTTAAAGCTTTATTAGGCACTGTTTTCATTACCTGTTTGGCAATTGTTATACCACCAGCACGTAGCAAGGCAGCGGTTCCATTTACCCCCAACATGACGCCTAGATAAAGCAAAAGGGTATTTTGAGCATCTTCACTCAACTCATCGCGTGAAGCCCAAAGATCCTCATAACCATAAATATAGCCTATTTCTTGAGCTAATTTTAAAGAAAAAGCATAAAATTGAGCCACATCAGCTGGAATGGTAATTGCCATAGCAATCCCTCCAGGTAATCCTGCCAAAACAGAGGTTCCACTCGCCAATAAAACATTATCCCTAATGCAGGCATTAGCCACTCTATCTAAGGTTTCTTGAGATAAGAGAGACGTTGGGCCTTGTTCTAATAAGGTAGGAATGTCCTGTGGATCCAATTCTTTGGAAAACTTATCCACTAAAAATTTCGAACGATCAACCTTAACAACAGGTAGTTTTACCACTTGTTGTAATACTTGCATAGCTAAGTCTTGTTCAGCCATATACAAACTCCTTTTACTTCTGTAAGTTATATTCTATGATAGCATACTCTTTTAAAGTATGTTTCAAATTCCCCTCAAAAATTTTCAAAAAATCCTTATTCTTTTAGACAAATAATCCAAAACAAAAAATCAAAATCCTTAGCAACTTATTTGTTAAAGATTTTTAATAGTCTTTGTAGAGACAGCTAGAATATTCAACACCTACCTTTACAACATGATATTCTATCTGTGAACGATAGTCTATTATTGTTTCACCTAAAATGTTCCTTGAATACACACTAACTATGAGCTTTCGAGTTTCATTTTATAAATCCATAATTTCTTTTTTCTTTCGATCAAATTCTTCCTGAGATAATATACCTGCATCTAAAAGAGATTTTAGTTTTGTAAGCGCTTCGATTTGCTCATCTAATGATAGACTTGGTTTCATGGCTTTTTCATCTAAACTTTGAGCCATATTCATTCCAAATATCATTCCAGCACTCTCACCTAGACCATGTTGCTCCACTCCTGATGCAATTTTTTGTTGTGCTGCAATATTAGAAGATTTCTGCGATACATCATCATAAGCTTTTAAATTCATCTTATTTGATGAAAATTGTTTAACCAATTCCTTAGATTCTGGTGAGAACTCAATATTAGCAATGGCAACTTTTACAATCTCAAATCCAAAACGTTCTTTCCAAGTCCCTGCATACTGTCCATCATTTGATACTTGTTCCGCAAGAACTGAAGCTTGTGAGGGTAATTGTGAAATACGATAAGTTGTTGACAAAGAATTAAGTGCAACAATAAAAGATTGAAGAAATTCTGTTACTATTTGTGATCTAGCTTGAGCGCTATCAAAGGTATAATAAGTCACATTGGCAGGAAGAAAGTTTCTGATAAATTGCTTAGCATCTGTAATTTGGATAGAAAATGTTCCAAAAGCACGTACTTCTAAATCTGTCCCATAAAACAAATCATTATACATGACTGGACCGCGAGTCCCAAATTTAATATCACGAATTTCTCTCAAATTAACAAAACAAATCTGTTTTTGCTGATCACTTTGACCACCGAATCCAACACGATTAACAACATTGTCAAACAGTGATTTTTTCAATCCATCACCATTAAAAACACTGCTCTCACCATTTTGATATTCATATCCACCTGGTTCTGTAATAATTTCCTCGATACCAGACTGACTAAAGATAAAGGCAGCAGTATTTTCTGGAATAAAAATCTTGGATCCGTTCGAAATAACACCTACAGATCCCTTCGTATTGACACCCCTACCATTATTACTTTCTTGAACAATACCGGGACTTACAGCTGTATGTTCATCAAAAGCATGAACTGTGATAATTTCTTTCCACTGATCTGCAAATGTCCCACCAATAGAATCTGTGATTGCTTTTATCAACCCCATTTAATTGCCCCCTTATAAACTTTGCTCCATATCACAATAGGCACATCTCACTGTTTGCTTCACTTGACCTGACAAAGGTGCTCCACAAAAGCTACACTTGGTTGAAATCTTTTCTGGCTCTGCATCCTTAATCCCAAGCCCTGCTTTAAAAGTGTCAAATGTATCCTTAAATGTTTCTGCCAAAACATCTGCTCCGAATAAGCTGCTATCCCCCAAGGTTTCAAAATTGCTTGTATCACCTGAAATCAATTTAATAATGTTTCTAGCCCACTTGTCAGTATCCTTAGTATTATTAAATGAAAAGATAGCTTGTCCGCCATTATAATAAATTTCCAACCGTTTCACACCATTGGTTTTGGTTACTGAAACTTGAGGTTTCCCTTCAAAAATTTTAATCTGGTTAATAGGAATGGTAACCTGGTCTTTTTTCCCTCCCCAAAAACCTTTTTTGATATGTACTAAGTGTAGATTCGTTAAAATTAATTCATCTGTAGCCAAACCATTTTTCCCAAAACTCACATGGTCACTATTCATAACCATGTATTCATGCGGCAATAATTGATAATCCATATTGAACTCCACTCTTCCTATTAAAGACTAGCTTTCCACTGCTCCACTTGTTCATGTAGATTATCACGATAATCTTTTAGAGTCTTAATCACTTCTTCTTTCCCTTGAATAGGTGCTTTCTTTAGTGGACCATATTGTTTTTTCAAATCTTCCATTTCTTTTTTAGTGCTATCTTTTAGTTCTTGGATAGCAGCGCTATCTTCTAAAACAGTCCCTTTAAAGGCTTCATCTGCTTCTGTATAGTAATTATCGATTATTTTCTCATTCATAATCAAGTAATCTTCATAGGTTTTTATAGACTCAATTGTCGTATCGCTAACATCTTGTGGGTTAAAATCGCTTGAACTGAGTTTTTCTTTTGCTTTAGCAAACAACCCTTTCTTCTCAGAACTACTAGATGAAGCTTCTGTTTGATTCTCACTAGAAGAGCTGCTTGTTTTTTCAGAAAGAGAACTACAAGCAACTAGAGTAGAGACGGAAAGACATAGCAAAGCTAAACGACAAACTTTTTTTACATTATTCATTGATAGAATCTCCTTTTATTTATGAAATCATCATATCATATTTGCTAAAAAAAAAAAGTATTTTCTGATTAGCTAACATTTAAAAATACAGAATCCCTTTTTTAAAAGAATATTTTTCCATTTCAAATTCCACCTATTTTCACCCACCAAAAAAGAGGGTTACCCCTCTTCTTAGTTCTTATCCAGATTGCGTAGCATTTCGTCAATCTTGTTTCCATACTCGATGGACTCGTCTTTGACGAAGGTCAAATCTGGGATTTTGTACAATTTCAAATTGCGACCAAGTTCACGTTTGATGGTACCAGTTGCTTTTTCAAGCCCGATTTGAGCTTTTTGGTTATCCGAAGCAAGGTTACTCAAAATGGTGTAGTAAACTTTGGCAACAGACAAGTCACCTAGCATCTGAACATCTGTGATGGTCACACCTTGGACACGCGGATCACGGACTTTCTTTTGCAAAATCTCATTGACTTCACGCTTGATTTCCATGCCCACACGATCCGTACGGAAATGATTTGCCATGATATTCCTTTCTCTACTTTGAACCAAAAGCTAGGCCAGCAGACCTAGCTATTTTTAAACTTATTGATTTTCATTTCAAATTGGAACGAAGTTCAATTTGAAATCATCTGCTTCTTTCGCCGTGGTGAAAGTGATGGAACTGATTTATCAGTCCCATCACAGGGGATTTTTGAGACCCTAGGCTCAAAAATAAGCAATGAAACCATCGGTTTGCTTGCGTCCCTCACCACCTAAGAAAGGAGCAAAAATCTTATCGTTTGATTTCTTCCATGACATAGGCCTCAATCACATCATCCATCTTGATATCATTGTAGCCGTCAATCATCAATCCACCTTCACGGCCGTTTGTAACTTCTTTGACGTCGTCTTTGTAGTGTTTCAAGCTTGCGAGTTCGCCGTCATAGATAACGACACCGTCACGGATAACACGAACTTTAGAGTCACGGGTAACCTTACCGTTGATAACCATGAATCCACCGATAGTTCCCACTTTAGACACCTTGAAGGTTTCACGAATAACTGCTTCACCGATAACTTTTTCTTCGAATTCTGGATCAAGCATCCCTTTCATAGCTTCTTCCATCTCTTCGATAACCTTGTAGATAATGCTGTGGAGACGGATTTCCACATCGTCAGCTTCTGCTTGTTGACGAGCTTGTGGTGTAGGACGTACGTTGAAACCAACGATAAAGGCATTTGAAGCTTCGGCAAGGGTCACGTCTGATTCGTTGATGGCACCGACCGCTGAGTGGACGATGGTCACTTTGACACCTTCCACGTCAATCTTTTGAAGTGAGGCAGAAAGGGCTTCAACAGAACCTTGTACATCGGCCTTGATGATAACGTTAACAGACTTGAGTTCACCAGCTTTAAGGGTATCAAAGAGGTTTTCAAGGCTGACACGTTGGGTAGCTTGACGTTGTTTCATGAGGGCACGTTTGGCACGCTCTTCACCAGCTGCACGCGCAGATTTTTCATCTTCGTAGACAGCAAAGTGGTCACCTGCCATTGGCGCTTCGTTCAAACCTGTGATTGAAACTGGTGTTGATGGACCTGCTACCTTAACACGACGACCAAGGTCGTTGGTCATAGCACGGACACGACCGAAGGTATTTCCGACAACGATTGGGTCTTGAACATTCAAGGTACCTTGTTGAACAAGAAGGGTTGCTACCGCACCTTTTCCTTTATCCAAGCGAGCTTCGATAACTGTACCAATCGCACGAACTGTTGGGTCTGCCTTAAGTTCTTGGATTTCAGCCACAAGAAGGACTGTTTCCAACAATTCTTCGATGTTTTGGTTGAATTTAGCCGAAATTTCAACAAATTCAGAATCTCCACCCCAAGCAGTTGACATAACTCCATGCTCTGCCAATTCACCAATAACGCGTTCTGGGTTGGCACCTGGTTTATCAATCTTGTTAATGGCTACGATGATTGGAACGTTGGCCGCTTTTGAGTGGTTAATGGCTTCGATAGTCTGAGGCATAACCCCGTCATCTGCTGCTACGACCAAGATAGTAATATCGGTAACAGAAGCACCACGTGCACGCATAGATGTAAAGGCCGCGTGTCCTGGTGTATCAAGGAAGGTAATCTTCTTGCCATTTTCCACGATTTGGTAGGCACCAATATGCTGAGTGATACCACCTGCTTCACCTGTCGCAACACGAGAGTTACGAAGGGTATCTAGGAGTGTTGTTTTACCGTGGTCAACGTGTCCCATGATAGTTACAACTGGTGGACGCTCAACTAATTCATCTTCATTGAGATAACCATCTTCGACAAAGAAACGTTCGATGTCGGCATTATCCACTTCAACTTTTTGTTTGGCTTCAATACCATAATCCACCATGAGGAGTTCAATTGTTTCCCCATCCAAGGATTGGTTTTGTGTGGCCATGACACCCATCATAAAGAGTTTCTTAACGATTTCAGCTGGTTCACGTTTGATACGTTTTGCGATTTCCGCAACAGTCATACCATCTGTATATTCAAATTCTGTTGGCAATTCATGGAATTTACGTTCTGTAACAGGTTTTGGAGCCTGATTGCGGTTGTTCTTGTTATTGCCTTTTTTGTTCTTTTTGTTGTTATTCCAATTACTATTTCTTTGATTTCTCACTTGATTTTGACTACTTCGATTCTTTTGTTGTTTTCTAGGACCATCTTCTTCGTGATCATAATCATCACGTTCTTTGTCTGGTCGAGCTTGTTTTTTACGACGTGTATCCACTGGTGCTTCTTTAGCTACAGGAGCTGGTTCAACCACTGCTTGAACTTGTTGCGCTTGTTCAGCTAACTTAGCAACTTCTTCAAAGATTTCCTCTGGCTCCTTGCGTTTATTAGCTTGGGCCAAGGCTTCTTTGGCAGCCTGAGTCTGCTTGAAACGTTCCTCACTTGAACGGGCATATTCTGCATTTTGTTCTGCTTTTAGGGCTGCTGCACGGGCCTTAAAGTCAACACGTGGTCCAGCTTGTTTTGGCTGGAAGTCTTGTTGCTGACGGCGCTCATTGCCACGATTTTGCTGACCTTGCTGTTTCTTAGCTTGGTCGTTAAAACGACGATTATCGCGCTTGCCTTGACCTTGTTTTCCACCATTACGGCCGTCGTTTTTCTGACGGTTTCCGTTTTGTTGTTGGTCACGGTTATTGCCCTTGTTTTGCTTGCGTCGTTCTGCCTGCTCTTTGGCACGGGCTTCACGCTCAGCCTTAAAATTACGGCTTTGCGGTTTAGCTGCTACTTTTTCGGCCTTCGGAGCGACTGACTCAGCAGGTTTTGCCTCTTCCTTAGCTACAGCTGGTTTAGCTGGCTCAGATTTTCCGGCTTTCTTTTCTACACTTGCTTTTGGTGTTGCAGGTTTTGCTTCTGCTTTCGGAGCAGCTGCAGGCTTAAAGCTGGCAGCGATTTTTGCAGCGACAGCTTCTTCCACACTTGATGAGTGGCTTTTCACATCCAAGCCCAACTCTTTTGCACGCGCTACAACTTCTTTACTTTCTTTTCCAAGTTCTTTTGCGATTTCGTACAATCTTTTCTTAGACAAATCATGTCCTCCTCTTCTATTCCATAAGAGACCTCATTTTCTTTGTAAATCCAGCATCTGTTACAGCCAAAACCTTTCTCGATTTTCCGACTGCTATGCTTAATTCCAGTGTTGAAAACACGGTTACAATTTCTACTTGATAATAATGACTTTTATCTTGAATCTTCTTGGTCAGATTGGGTCCAGCATCATGGGCTAGAAAGACCAACTTGGCCTTGCCATCTTGAATGGCCTTGACCACCAATTCTTCACCCGATATGATCCGCCCTGCTCGCTGAGCAAGTCCCAAGAGATTGCTTATCTTTTGCTTATTCAAGTCCTAACTCTCTTCTTTTCACTTTGTGATCCACATAAGCGATCAACTCGTCATAAAAGCTTTCTTCCACTTCCATGTCAAAGCTGCGGTTAAAGACCTTCTTCTTTTTAGCCTCTAGGGCTTCTTTATTGTCTAGCTTGATATAAGCGCCACGGCCATTGGCCTTGCCTGTCGGATCGATAAAGACTTGTCCTTCTTTGTTTTTGACAATGCGGAGCAAATCACGCTTATCAATCACTTCATTAGACACAACAGACTTGCGCAAAGGGATTTTTCTCGTTTTCATCTTTCCCTCCTCTAGCAGCTTTTATTCTTCTACAGTATCGTTTTCTGCTTCCAACTCTACCGAACCAGCTTCTTCCATGGCTTCAAATTCGCTAGCAGACTTGATATCGATACGGTAACCAGTCAAGTGAGCTGCCAAGCGAACGTTTTGTCCACGACGACCGATAGCAAGAGAAAGTTTGTTATCAGGAACAACCACCAAGGCACGTTTGCTGTCGTTTTCATCAAAGATAACTTGGTCAACTTCAGCAGGAGCGATGGCATTGTAGATAAATTCAGCTGGATCTGCTACCCACTCGATAACGTCGATGTTTTCTTCGATTGGCACCATACGGTCACTCTTGGCATCGTAACGAGCTGGGTGGAATTTGCTGGTAATCTTCTTAATATTCGCTCCACCACGTCCAACGATTGTACCGATAGCGTCCACGTTTGGATTATGGCTACGAACTGCAACCTTCGTACGGTCACCAGCTTCACGAGCCACGCTCATGATTTCAACAGTTCCATCATAAACTTCAGGAATTTCTTGCTCCATCAAGCGTTTGATCATTTCTGGATGGCTACGGCTAACAAAGACGTTGACACCGCGAGGGTTGTCTTCAACCTTGTAGACATACACTTCGATACGATCATGAGAAGCAAAAACTTCTCCAGGAATTTGGTCTTGTTTTGACAATTGGGCTTCGATGCTGCCGAGGTTGACATAGATGAAGCGGTTGTCAAAGCGTTCTACTGTACCAGACATGATTTCTTGCTCATGCTCTTTGTAAGTGTTATAGGTGATGGCACGTGTTTGCTTGCGCATTTTTTCCATGATGGTTTGTTTGGCAGATTGAGCTGCTACACGACCAAACTCAGCAGGTGCTTCTTCAAACTTGATTTTATCACCAAGTTCATAGGCTGAATTAATGGCAAGAGCATCTTTCAAGCTGATTTCCAAACGGCTATCAAATACTTCATCCACAACTTCACGGACAGTATAAACTGTAAAGTCACCTGTTTTTTCGTTGAAGTCAATAGCTACGCTGTCTGATTGACCATAGCGTCTGCGATAAGCGGAACGAAGCGACTCTACTACTGCGTCGATGATATCTTCTTTTTTGATTCCCTTGTCTTCTTCCAAAATGCGGAAGGCCTCTAGCATTTCTTTACTCATGTTTTCTTCACTTTTGAATCCTCAAAAGCTATCCTTTCTTTTTCTATAATTTAACTGCTAAACGTGCTTTTGATACTAAACTGTATGGAATTTGGACAGTTTTCTTACGTGTCTTGTCCATATATTCCATGGTCAACTCGTCCTCTTCAAAGGCCAACAAGGTTCCTTCAAAGACCTTTTGCTTATCGATGGCTTGGTAGAGCCCGACATGGATGTATTTCCCAACCGCTCCAGCGACGGCATCCTTGGTTTTTAAAGGACGTTCCAAGCCTGGACTGGTGATTTCTAGGAAATATTGTTCTGGGAAGGGATCTGGCTTGATGGTGTCTAGGACAGGACTGATAATTTCTGTCAAGTCTGCCGTGTCGTTCAAGGTAATTCCTTCAGGTTTATCTACAAAAATACTGAGAATCATGTCACTGCCAATCTTTCCATACTCGATATCCACGAGTTCGAAAGGTGCTTGTATGACAGGTTCTACAACTTCTCTGACTAATTCTACGATTGTTGCGATTGCGTCCACCTCCTCATAAGCAAGAGGCGAAGATATTTCCCCGCCTCACTTTTCATATTCTTACTCTTAGTATAGCACGTTTGCCAACTTATGTAAAGCAAAAGCACTTATACAGCCTGATTTTAGGCTATTTCTTAAAATTCTGCCTCAACTCGGTAGATAACTTGCCCCTTGTTGGAGAATTTTTGCTCGTATTCGGTCATGACATTGCCTTCAAAATCACTGGCATGTAAATCGAGCCAGACACCATTGAGCTTCATGCCATACTGAGAAAAGCTCACTAGGCTATACTCAAACAAGCCACGGTTATCCGTCTTGAAATGAATTTCTCCATTTTCAGGCAAGATACGCTTGAAGGTATCCAAGAAGGTCTTGTAGGTCAAACGACGCTTTTCATGGCGCTTTTTAGGCCATGGATCTGAAAAATTCAGATACAAGCGATCAATCTCACCGTCTTCAAAGTAGTCTGTCAAATCAGAACCATCTACCCACAAGAGCTTGATATTAGGCACTCCAACTTCAAGCACCTTGTCCAAAGCGTAGCTCAAAACAGACTTTTGAATATCAATCCCGATATAGTTGATGTCAGGGTTTTGCTTGGCCATACCCGAAACAAAGGCACCCTTTCCACTTCCAACTTCCACATGAATGGGATTATCATTGCCAAACAAGTCCCGCCATTTTCCCTTGGCTTCTAAGGGATTGAGGACCACATACTGGGGATTTGCCTCTAGTAATTCTGTCGCCCCTTTACGATTTCTAACTCTCATCTTCTCTTTCCATACTTGTCTCGGAAGTGACGCAAGCCATGAATCTCCCGATTGACATTTTCTAAATCTTGATTCATATAATACTTGGAAATCTGGCTCAAATAAGACAATTGACCATACCAATACAATTTATTTAATACCGTTTGATTGTACTTGTAACCGTAGTAAGTCAACCATTCCTTCCACTGATGTTCTGGAATATAATGGCAGAGCATATGGGCCACATCAAACATGCGGTCGGTCAAGCGAACCGAATCCCAATCCACCAAATAAATCAAGCCACTATCTGTCTCAATCCAATTACTATGTCGTACATCTCCATGAACAATGGTCGCATAGTCCTCTCTAAATCCTGGAATAGTCTGACGTAAATCAGCCATCACTTCACTGATAAAATGATTTTTACGCAAAGCATCTGGAGCCGTTTCTTGCCAAGACTGCAGTAAATCTACAGGTGTTTCCATGGCATACCCCAAACGACTCAACTGTGTCATCAACGGACGTGAGCGATGAAGACGGGTTAAAATATTGACGATTTGTTTACGATTCATATCATAGGGGGTCAATATCTTGCCTGTCAACCATTCTTGAGCACACATATCACGCCCATCTGCCAAACGGCGACTCCATAATAATTGTGGAGCAATTTGTTCTCTAGCTAGACCAGGTAGGATTGGAGAGGTGTTCATTTTTACAAAGATACGCTTCCCATCAGGATAGCTACCCATATAAGCCTTGCCACTTTTCCCAGGTATGGGAGTCAGTGTTAGCTCATTATCACCCAAATCCATTTCTTTCCTCCGTATAAAGTTTCCTTACTATTCTACTAGTTTTTGGGCTATTCGTCAACCGCTCCACACCCGATTCTCAAAGAAAAGCATCTCAATTGGATCGGGCTATCATTATAGCTTGAAAAAGGTAAGCACAATCTCCTACTTACCTTTTCATAATTTTTATAAATAATATAGGAGTGGCAAACTGTTGTAAAACATATGGACTAGAGTAGAAACCCATAAGTTTTGGCTCTTTTTATAAGCAAAGCCCAGCAACAAGCCCCCAAGTAGATAAAAAATAAACGAAGGGACATTAGAAGGTCCATGCATGAAAGAAAAAAGAGAGGAAGTTAGCACAAGCCCTAACCAAGAATTGTCAAAAACGGCACCTTGAAGAAGTCCTCTGAAAATGAGTTCCTCCTGGATGGGGCCAAAAACTGAGGAAGTCAAAATCAAAGACAGAGAAATTCCTCTGCTGACTTCCGATAAGTGTTGAACTCCTGCGCCAGAAGAAACAGCGAAGAAATGAATATAAACCAGCGTCTCAAGTACACTCAGAAGAAAGATTGCAACGAAAAGCAAAAGTTCTTTCTTGCTTAACATCCCAAAAGAAATCATTTCAAACTTTCTAGCATAAGCAACACTTAGCGAGGTTACTAGAAGACTTACAATAATCAATTCAGATTCATTTTGAAAAAAATCCCCATGGTTAATCGTATAAGGCACTGTAATGACGATTAGTAGTACTAAAAATCCAAAACAAAAGGCATGAAATTTATCAAAAAACTCCATAAAAATATCCTCCTCAACAAACAGACTTCCCTACACGTCATCCTTTAGCTCTAACCTTTCCAAAACAAACCATTTGAGTATCCAAAATACGATCACATAACCACCCCCTAAGAAGATAGCTATTAAAGATAGCATGGGATTTAGGAAATAAAAGACCACAACAGATACAAAGGTTAGCATAAAAACATTGAAGGCAATGGTGTCAGAAGCCAAGACCAGAATATAAGGTGTCAACCAGTCTAAGGTTTTTGAATCTAGGAAAAATAAGTGTTTATACATGATGACCTCCTCTTATCAGACTATAGACTAGCCGCAAGTTCTTCCCTACTTTTTATAATACTTCAAGCCCCAAATGAGTAGAAGCATAATAATCAAGCAGAGAATAGCGCCAATATAGGCAATTAGTTGTTGGTAAGATTCTCCTGCTGTGACACCTCTATACAAACAAATAATAGACATAAAACCTGTCAAGCCGATGAACATGAGTTGATTGGTTCTAGGACTAACCAAATCATCATCTTCAAACTCTCTTATCCTCATTTCTCTAGTGAGATAAACAGTGACCAAAATAGAAGCCAAGTTAATAACCACTAAAAGAAATTGGAAAACCAAGGAAAAATTTAAAAACTGACGTGATAGAAATAGATAAGTAGAGACAAGCAAGGGCAACTGACCTATGAACAATCTCGTAAGGAAGATGTTCCGTTTTTTAGCAAGAAAAGTTTTCATTTCTTTTCTCCTTTCTTTTTAGTTAAAGCAAGATAGATTATAACCGCAATCATATAAGCTATGGTATAAAATAGATGATACCAAATACTCTCCCTAAGCGGATAAAGAAGGATAGACATAATCAGATACAGAACGAAAATGATCAGTATTTTTTTCTTCATAAAATTTCCTCCCAAATGTATGCTTTATCTTAGTTTAGCTACAACCTTTACACTGCTAGTATAGCACTCATTTTATCCTTGGAACACTCAAATCATAAATGGTCATCAAAACATCTTGAATTGTAAAAAATTTAAAAAGCAAGCATGAAAAACATACTTGCCCTATGGAAACTTGACAATGTGAAAATACATCGAAAGCTATTCAGCCTTACTTCCGTATGTTCTCATATATTCTCATAATCGCAACAAGGATAGCAGCTGTCCCACTTGCCAAAGCGATAAGGGTAATGATAATGTTGAGGATTTCAGGCGTACTCCCTATTCTGTTGATAAGACGGAGTAGGGATATAACTGTCAACTGAATCAGGAGTATTGATTCTACTCTTACCATTGAAGTTAGTCTGTTTTCAACTGCATATAAAAAGGCTGGTAGCAAAACGCAGGCTATAGCAATCACAAACAGGTTGCTCCCTGTTTCTTCTCCCTTGTTCACCACGGAAATCATGAGAAGATTCGATGCTATAATCAACGTAGAACAGATGATAAAAAAGGATTTCTTATTCATATAGGATACCTCATATACTATGGCATTTTAATTGATGACTACAGGCAGTACTTCTTTTTCACAAATCTTCTAATTATCAACCTACAGCAAGTGAATCGTTAAAACCTGACGAAAAACTTGATCTTGACAGGTGGTATTGAGACTGGTATTGGGATGACTTTCCACAATTTTCATGACGGTATAGAGCCCAACACCTCGGTCCTCTCCTTTAGAACTAACTCCAAAAGAGAAGATTTCAGAAACATCTATACCCTCTTCTCTGATGGAATTTTCGATGATAAAGGTCTCCTGTGCTCCATTTTTTAAAAAGGCGATTGAAACATGAGGTTGACTGGCCTCTGCACTGGCTTCAATAGCATTGTCACAAAGGATAGACACAATGGTTAGAAAATCAAGCAAACTCATCCCCTCTACCTGAATCTCCTCAGGAACTTCGACATTAAAGACAATGTTCTGATCTCTAGCTTTTAAAAATTTCCCTGCTAGGAGACTTTTGAGGGCACGGTCCCGAACATTCACCAATCGACCAAGGTCATATTTATTGTCCTGCAATTTCTGACTGGAATCCTTTAAGACGGAGCCATAGACCTCTTTTATCTGCTCCATATCCTCCTCTTCAATGCCCAGACGTAAGCTGGTCAAGAGGTTGGTGTAGTCATGGCGAAAGCTCCGTACTTCCTTGTAAAGTTCCTCTATATGTCGACTATAGCGTTCCATATCTCTGTAGCGCAAGGTCTGCTCTTGGTCCAGTCTCTCACGGAGTTTGTCCTTCAAATAGGTATCCAATTTCTTGATAACCCCCATAAAAAAGAGGAGGTAAAACACTAGGATGAGATAGCGAACAGTCTTTGATTGAATACCTTGCTCATATTCAAAGTAAGACAGAGTTTGTATCACCAAATAGTAAGCCCCCATTATCCAGTTAATTTTAGTCAGGGACTTTTGAAAACCTGTATCAAGAATCTCCCTTCTCAAGCTAGTGAAATCATAGTCCAACCATTTCAAAAAGGCTAGAGAAATGAAGAAATTGAAAATTATTATACACAACCAAATCAAAGAGTAATCATCATGTACTTGCCCTTGTCCCAAAAATGGAAGCACAAAATAAGAAAGACCTCTATAAAAGAGATTCACCAATATCATTGGAAAGAGACCATAAAAGAAAAGGAGTTTTTTAGGAAACCCTCTTAACAATAAGAAAGACAAGCCTATGCCGTACAAGGGGTTCGTGAAATAAGATAGGTAAGTATTTCCTACTATATAGCTAATCATTACAAAAACAACGGCCAACAGTATCCTAAAAAGAAAGGCCTTAAAAATCCTCTCAAAAGTGAGACCAATTCCATCTACCTTAAAGAAAATGACAATTTCTAGCCCATTAGTAATAAGTGTATATAATAATATCCAAGCAATATTCATAAATTCTCCTAGCTCAGTGTAAGTTATTAATAGCTTCAGACACTTCTCTGACCTTATAACGCGCGATCAAACAACTTCCACCATTGGGAAAGAAAAGCAGTTTTTCTTTCTTATCCAAATGCACCACATTTGCAGGATTGATGAGAAAAGAGCGGTGGCACTGCAAGAGACGAGGCTCCTGCTTGAGAACCTCCTCTAGACTCGCTGTAAATTCCAGCCTATCTGTCTTGGTATAGAGAATAACACGATGGGCTCTGGGCGATGTTTCGAGATAGTAAACCTCTTTAAAAGGATACTGGAATTGGGCAAATTTTGATTTAAAGTAAAAGCAATCTTCCGCCAGACTTTTACTATCTTGACTATTGGCATAGAGAAGTGCTGTCTCGATACGAGATTCAAACTCCTCTGCCGACAAGGCCTTATCAATGTAGTCCAAAGCAGACACTTGGTAGCGAAAGGAGAGGGGCATAAACTCTGAGTGAGTCGTCACAAAGACGATCAGGGCATAGGGGTCTCGATCCCGAATCTTTCTAGCCACTTCCAAACCCTTCATCTCCTCATTTCGAATCTCAATATCCAAAAAGAATAGCTGATGGGCTCCCTTCTCATGCACCTCTGCCAGCAGTTGGTCTGGCTTCCCAAATACTTCAAAAGAACTGGGAGTGATATGATGTTCCTTCAAGAGTTTCTCAATCGTCGTTTCAATCCTAGTCTGTTGGGAAAAATCATCTTCTAAAACAAATATTCTCATCTTCTTACTCTCCTTGTTTCGATTTCTTCCTAAAAAGAGAATAGCAAAAATACTATGATACAAGCCCACCAAATCCTAAACAGGCCTTTAATGCTCCTGAAAGGTATCTTGTTCCTCAAATAAGCATGATAATCTTACCACTATTTTATCATAAAATTTTAACAGTACCATTCAGGAAATTTCAAGAACAATTAAAGATTTGTAGATAAAAAAGGAGATAAAAGTGATAAACTGACAGTATCAAAACACAATTGCTAGAATCAAGACTAGCAGCCAGATTAAAGGAGGAATTTTCATGACAGATGCAGACCCTATCAAAAGAGCTCAGGCTTTGATTACTGACTTAAATAAAGCCTACCAATCATGCAAACAGGTAACCGCTGACGACGTCCGCTTTCAGGAGCAATTAAACTCTATTCTTGGTTTTCTAGCCAAGGCTGAGACAGTGGATAATCGAGTCTTGATTGAACTGGAAAAATTTTACCAGACTTCCAGTCTTCTCATGGGACTCAGCGCTCTTGATCCAGACGCCCCTACTCGCGCCGCTTGGCGGGCCTATGACCGCTTCCACTTTGACCAAGTCAAGACCAAGTTGAGTCTCTACGGACCAACCATTATCCTATAGTAACTAAAAAGAAGCTGAGACAAACTGAACTCAACTTCTTTTTTAGTGTCATACAGGCAATGTTAGTCCTGCATCTGACGTTTGACCTGATAAGGCAAATACAAGACTTGTAAAACCAAACCAGCTCCCAGCAAGGCTAGAAGGGCCAGTTTTTCTTGAAAGGTAATCAACCCGACAACTAATTCCACTACTAAGACCAAACTAGTCAATCCTCTGACCACTGCCTGCAAGCCTTTTTCCTTTTGCCCCTTGTCCAGTGGAAAGAGTCGGGTCAAATACTGGTAGTCAAAGGCATGATAGAGGGCCAGCAACTGGAAGAGCAAGAGGTAGTTAAAGAGAACTACCACTGCTGTCGCAATCCAAGCTTGCTCGATAAAGACCTGCGCCAACAAAGAAAGCAAGAGAAGACGGAGACTGAGCGCAAAGAGGTCTCCATTTCGCAGATAAGAACGCAGATAGAGATTTTGCCAAATCTTCCCAGGCACCTTCTGAACAGCCTTTAGGATAAAGTCCAGATAGGCACGACGCTTGACGCTATTTGAAATCCCCTTGACCTGCGTAAAGAGGGCAAAGAAACGAAGCAAGACTTGCTTACGCTTGCTTTCTTGGGAAATGACATAGTCCCAGTCCAGTCCAGTTTCCGTGAAAAATTTGCTGGCCTTTTGACGAAAGAGGAAATATTTACCTACTCCCAATAAAAGCACATAGACCAGAAAAACAGGCAAGCCATAGCCCATTGCTAAAAATAAAGGCGCAAATAATAGCAAGAAAAGGGTCTGGACAAAGAGCCAAAAGGCTAGAGAAATGCCAGTTTGACGCTTGAGATGGAATTTGATTTCCTCTTCTCCAACCAAGAGAAAGAGCTTGTCTGGAGCCTCCATATAGGTGGCAATTCCACCCCAAAGCAACAGTAAAACAAAGGTAATTCCTACAAACAAAAGGATAGGCCAATGATTTTCAGGAAAATCTTGTAAGAGTTGACTGTACTGGTAGGCTAGAAATCCCAGCAGAACAAGCAGGAACAAGACAAAGTGGTCATTGAGAACATAGCGCAGATAACCAAGACACTCCTTACGAAAAGCCTGCTTTCTCTTTAAAAACAAGTCTTTCATAGCTCCTCCTCTTTGGTCAGAGCCAAGTAAATATCATTCAAACTAGCCTCAGGCATATCAAAGGCTTCGCGCAGTTGCAGGAGATTCCCCTTGGCACGCACCTCTCCCTTGTGAAGAATGATAAAGGCATCACACATCTTCTCCGCTGAATCCAGCACGTGGGTACTCATGAGAATGGACTTGCCCTTTTGCTTTTCCACTTCCAAAAGCTGAATCAAGTCTGCAATAGCCAGCGGATCGAGCCCAAGGAAAGGCTCATCCACGATGAAGAGACTCGGATCCACCACAAAAGCACAGATAATCATGACCTTCTGCTTCATCCCTTTTGAAAAATGAACAGGGAACCAATCTAATTTCTGATCCAGACGGAACATTTTTAGCAAAGGTTCTACTCGCTCAAAAGCTACCTTTTGCTCAATACTATAAGCCATAGCAACCGTTTCGATATGCTCTCTGAGGGTCAATTCCTCATACAGACTAGGTGTCTCAGGAATGTAGCCAATTTGCTTACGGTAGCTCGTTGCATCTTCTTGAAGAGTAAGTCCATTGATATTGATAGAACCGCTATAAGGTGTCAACAGACCGATAATCTCATTAATAGTCGTCGATTTCCCAGCACCATTGAGACCAATCAAACCGACCAACTGCCCACTTTCAACAGTAAAGGACACATCTTTCAAGACAGGGACATGAACATAGCCACCTGTCAGGTTTTTAATTTCTAACATATTTTCTCCAAATCTGGTATAATGTAGCTATATTATATCAAAATTCAATACAGTAGAGGTAGATTTTATGTCAGATTGCATTTTTTGTAAAATCATTGCAGGGGAAATTCCTGCTTCAAAAGTATATGAAGATGAGCAGGTTCTTGCCTTTCTTGATATCTCTCAAGTGACACCAGGACACACCTTAGTCGTGCCAAAGGAACACTATCGCAATCTTTTGGAGATGGACGCTACTAGCGCTAGCCAACTCTTTGCCCAAGTACCAAAAGTAGCTCAAAAAGTCATGAAAGCTACCAAGGCTGCTGGTATGAATATCATTGCTAACTGTGAAGAAATCGCAGGGCAAACCGTCTTTCATACCCACGTTCACCTCGTACCTCGCTACAGTGCGGACGATGACCTCAAGATTGATTTTATCGCCCACGAACCAGACTTTGACAAACTTGCTCAAGTCGCTGAAACCATCAAAAACGCCTAAGGAGTTGCCATGAAATTATCCAATCTACTGCTATTTGCAGGAGCTGCAGCCGGAAGTTATCTGGTCACAAAAAATCGCCAAACCATCACAGATGAAGTCTTGAATACCACTGACCGCGTTCAAGCTATCAAGGATGATGTAGATATTATCCAAAACAGCCTACAAATCATTGACCAGCAAAAAGAACTCATCAAGGAATACCAAGAAGACCTGACTTACAAATTTAAAGTCTTGGAAAAAGATATCCAGACTAGACTAGCTGTGATTAAAGAAACACAGGAAATCGAAGGTAAGTAAAAAGAGCCCGACGGCTCTTTTTTAAAAGGTAAACAAGTTATATCCCATCAACTATACATCATAAATTAGGCAACTCATACTCAATAAAAATCAAAGAGCAAACTAGAAAGCTAGGCGCAGGCTGCTCAAAACACCATTTTGAGGTTGTGGATAGAACTGACAAAGTCAGTAACATATATACGACAAGCCGACGCTGACGTGGTTTGAAGAGATTTTTGAAGAGTATTATTCACCGTTTCATAACTAAATCGAAGACTTTCCGCCGTAATGAAAACACCTGAAACAGCTTGGTTTCAGGTGTCCGGAAACTTTGAGACCTAGGCTCAAAGTTTAGGTATGGGATTTCGAAGAAGGTCGCTACCGTCCGTCATCACTTAAGGAAAGTTTTAACAAATCTATAAACAAAAAGAGCCCAACGGCTCTTTTTGCTTTATTCTCCTTCAAAGGCATCTTTAATATGGTCAAAGAAGCCCTTTTTCTTTGGATTGACTTTCAAATCGCCTGCAGCTGCGAATTCTTTCAAAGCTGCTTTTTGGCGGTCGTTCAAGCCTGTCGGTGTTACGACATTAACTGTAACGTATTGGTCACCAACTGCACCGCCACGAAGGCTCGGAGCTCCCTTACCACGTAAACGGAATTTCTTACCAGTCTGAGTTCCCTCTGGGATAACCAATTCAACATCACCGTGAACAGTTGGGATATCAACTGTGTCACCAAGAGCTGCTTGGACAAAGTTGAGGTTGAGATTGTAGAAGATAGTCGTTCCTTCACGTTCAAACTTGTCGCTGGCTTCCACAGAAACCACTACATACAAGTCACCATAAGGTCCACCGTTAAAGCCTGCTTCACCTTGGCCTGCTAGGCGAATTTGTTGACCGGTTTCCACACCAGCAGGGATTTTTACATGTACACTATGGGCTTGTTTTTCATGACCTGTTCCGTGACATGTTGTACATGGATCTTTGATTTCTTTTCCGCGACCGTGACAGACATCACAGGTTACTTGGCGACGCATCATACCAAGAGGAGTTTGTGTATCGACGTTAATGACACCAGCGCCATGACAGCGTCCACAAGTGACTGGACTTGTTCCTGGCTTAGCACCTGAGCCATTACATGTACTACAGCTTGCTTCACGATTGTACTTAACCTCTTTTTCAGCTCCAAAAATAGCTTCTTCAAAGGTCAAATTCACACGATACTGGAGATCATCCCCTTGACGAGGAGCATTCGGATTGCGCGAAGCACCGCCTCCGCCGAAGAAACTTGAGAAGATATCTTCAAAACCACCGAAGCCTCCTGCCTCATCGAAACCGCCGAAACCACCAGCTCCACCAAAACCACCGTTGGCTCCAGCCGCACCGTATTGGTCATAGGCAGCCCGTTTTTGGTCGTCACTCAAAGTCTCATAGGCTTCCTGAACTTCCTTGTATTTTTCCTCAGCACCAGGCTCCTTGTTGATATCTGGGTGGTATTTTTTCGAAAGCTTACGATAAGCCTTTTTGATCTCGTCTGCCGAAGCGTTTTTTGACACCCCCAGACGATCATAAAATTCAGTATTGTTCATACAAGATACCAAGACCGTAAAATTCGACTGAAAAATAGGAAATCTGACGCTGGAGCGATGCTCCTAGACAGATTTATCTTTTTTCCGAGAATTTAGGTCGGGTTCAATTCCTTTCTGTTATATTGAGTAAGAAATTTGGGAACCCGTGTTCAGTTACGAACACATTTGTTCCTTTCTATTGATATTTTGAATCAAACCTCGATTTAGGTCGGGTTCAATTCCTGTATTTCATATTGATGAGACAAACCCCAAATAAATCAGATTTAGTCCCTTTTTATCGAAAAACAGAGGCTGGGTTGCAACCTCTGTATCCAGATAACTACTTTGAATAATGTTCAAGAAAATAGAGTAGTTTTTTCAGTTTAGTCTGTTCAATTTGCTTCCGGCTATTTGGTCTGTGTTTTACTGTGTAAACAATTACAATTAATACCAATGCTATTCCGACAATTATCAAAGGAGTACTAACTTTAATATCGTCACTAATATTTAGTTTAAACCCAGTTATTACAAAACCATATAGTGTAATTACACTAGATATTATAGCCGGTACAAATATCGAATACCATGCATTTGTGAAAAAATTTTCTTCCAAAGACTGTCTTTCATGTTCCACAAAAATTACTTCTTTATAATTTTCAAGTTCTTTCTTTGACTTATTATAAAAATATCTTCTAATTTCACCTTTTGATGCTTCTATATTTTTTTTAGCAGAATCATGAAACGAATTATAAACCTCTTGATCTGTTCCAGTAAACTTCATCTTACTTCTCCGTAAACTCTCCGTCTACGACGTCATCGCCTGCGTTTCCTGTTGCTTGTGCACCTTCTGCTCCTGCTTGAGCTTGTTGTGCTGCTGCGGCTTGTTCGTAGAGTTTGACAGCAAGTCCTTGAGCTTTTTCGTTCAATACTTCAAGTTTTGCTTTCATATCTTCCAAGTTGTTGTCTTCTTGCGCTTTCTTAAGGTCATCAAGGGCAGCTTGGGCAGCGTCACGTTCTGCGTCGAAGCCTTTGCCTTCAGTTTCCTTGATTGTCTTTTCAGTCGCAAAGATTGCTTGGTCTACTTCGTTACGAAGGTCAACTTCTTCTTTACGTTTCTTATCTGCTTCAGCGTTAGCTTCTGCATCTTTCATCATGCGGTCAATTTCTTCGTCAGTCAAGCCTGAGTTTGATTGGATGACAATTGTTTGTTCTTTTTGAGTTCCAAGGTCTTTGGCCTTAACAGACACGATACCGTTCTTGTCGATGTCAAATGTTACTTCGATTTGAGGAATTCCACGAGGTGCAGCTGGGATATCTGTCAATTGGAAACGTCCAAGAGTCTTGTTATCTGCTGCCATTGGGCGTTCACCTTGAAGAACGTGGATATCAACGGCTGGTTGGTTGTCTGCTGCTGTTGAGAAGACTTGTGATTTAGATGTTGGAATTGTTGTGTTACGGTCGATGAGTTTTGTGAAGACACCACCCATTGTTTCGATACCAAGTGACAATGGTGTTACGTCAAGAAGGACAACGTCTTTGACATCACCAGTGATGACACCACCTTGGATGGCAGCACCCATAGCAACTACTTCGTCAGGGTTTACTGATTTGTTTGGTTCTTTACCAGTTTCAGCCTTAACAGCTTCTACAACGGCTGGGATACGAGTTGAACCACCAACAAGGATAACTTCATCGATTTCTGACAAGCTCAAACCTGCATCTGAAAGGGCTTGACGAACTGGAACTTTTGTACGTTCTACAAGGTCACGAGTCAAATCGTCAAATTTAGCACGAGTCAAGGTCATTTCCAAGTGAAGAGGTCCAGCTTCACCAGCAGTGATAAACGGCAAGCTGATTTGAGTTGAAGTTACACCAGAAAGGTCTTTCTTCGCTTTTTCAGCTGCATCTTTCAAACGTTGCATTGCCATCTTGTCAGTAGACAAGTCAATACCGTTTTCTTTCTTGAATTCTGCTACCAAGTGGTCGATGATTTTTTGGTCAAAGTCGTCACCACCAAGTTTGTTATCCCCTGCAGTTGACAATACGTCGAAGACACCGTCACCCAATTCAAGGATAGATACGTCAAATGTACCACCACCAAGGTCGAATACCAAGATTTTTTCTTCTTTGTCAGTCTTGTCCAAACCGTAAGCAAGAGCTGCTGCTGTTGGTTCGTTGACAATACGTTCTACTTCAAGACCAGCGATTTTACCAGCGTCTTTAGTTGCTTGACGTTGAGCATCGTTAAAGTAAGCTGGAACTGTAATAACTGCTTTAGTTACTTTTTCGCCAAGGTAGTCTTCAGCGTAGCCTTTCAAATATTGAAGGATCATAGCTGAAATTTCTTGTGGAGTGTATTCTTTTCCGTTTGCAGAAACTTTTTCAGAAGTTCCCATCTTAGATTTGATAGAGATGACTGTATCTGGATTTGTAACTGCTTGACGTTTTGCAGCGTCACCAACGATGATTTCGCCGTTTTTGAATGATACTACAGATGGAGTTGTGCGGTTTCCTTCTGGGTTTGCGATGATTTTGCTTTCAGTTCCTTCAAGAACTGCAACTGCTGAGTTTGTTGTACCTAAGTCAATACCGATAATTTTAGACATGTGTTTTTCTCCTTAAATTTTATATTCTATTTTCTTTTTGATACTCTTCTTAAGTGGCGGCGCCGTCAGAGCTTGACTTCGTCAATCTCTTTGACTAAACTTTGAGCCTAAGGTCTCAAACTTTGCGCAAATAGCGCCACGGCGAAGAGTATCGTCTTTGGTTCGCTTCGCTCACTATTGCAAAGCCAAATATATTTTATCTTTCTTCATAGTTTATTGTCGTTTCGGACAAATTTTGTCAAGTTTTCTAAACTAGTTATAAACCACTACCATTGCTGGGCGTAGGATGCGGTCATGGAGTTTGTACCCTTTTTGGAAGACTTGGGCGATGGTATCTGCTGGGTGTTCATCGTCTGCTGGGAGAGTTTGGATTGCCATATGGTAGTTATGGTCAAATTCGCCGTCAGCTGCGATTTCTTCAATTCCTTCTTCTTTCAAAGCGTGAATCAAGCTTTCTTGCACCATCTCCAAGCCCTTCTTCACATCATCTGTCAATCCTTCAACCGCGAGTGCACGCTCAAGGTTATCCAAAGAAGGGAGAATCGCTTTTGCCAAGTCCTGGCTACGATAACGTTGCAAGTTTTGGCGCTCTTCATTGGCACGGCGTTGGATATTTTGCATTTCTGCATGAGCGCGAAGGTATTTGTTTTCGTACTCATCTGCACGTTCATTTGCCAAGTCCAATTCAGACTTCTCAGGAGTTGTTTCTTCTACCGTTTCCACAACTTCCTCTTCTTGGACTTCTTCTACTTCTTCATTTTTTATATCTTGGGCCATTTTCGCCTCCTTTAATGATTTCAATCTTAATGTACTTCGTAATGATTACTGCTGAGGTAGCGGTAAAAATCTGTCAACTTCATGGTCAAAACACGGTTGACCACATTGACTTGGTTGATTAACTGTTGGTAATCCAGATTGACTGGACCGATAATTGCTAGAATTCCAACTCCCCGATAAGGAATGAGAAACTTGCTACTAATCACAGCTAAGTCAGCTAGACAGGACTCTTGACTGTCCGCAACACGGACATTTTGCATCTGATCTTCACGCAACCCCTCACGAATCTCCAAGGCCACCTTTTGCGGTTGGTCAAAGAACTGATAGGCTGCTAGATTGGCAAAATTCAAGAGATTGACCTTGCCCGCCACCACAATATTTTCATTGAACATTTCCTTAAAAATATGTTCAAAGAGATCAATCACATTATCCGTCGTTGTAAAGTAACGCTGGATAATCTGCGGAATCTCCGTCCGAATCTTGTAGTGAATATCTAGAACGGTGTGGCCGAGGAAACGTTCCTGAATGATGTTCTTCAGTTTCAGCAAATCCTCCTGCAAGAAATTCCTGGGAATCAGAAACTGACTGGTAACCGTTCGAGACTCGTCTAGAGTGAATACTGCCAAGGCTGTATGTTGCCCCAAAACAACGATATCAAAGGCTGTCAAACGTTGCCTGCTCGGCTCAACATCCAGTGCCACTACCGTACAGCCACTCAAGTCTGTCAGTAGATTAGCAGCCTCTTGCAGAATATCCTCCAATTTGAAAAATTCCTGGTCAAAGGCTTTGACAATCTCATATACCTCATTTTCAGCTAGTCGGTCAAAATCCAGTGAGTGTTTTACATAGTACTGAAAACCAGCAACACTTGGCATCCGACCACTTGAAGTATGAGCCTTCTCAAGCAAACCTTGCTTTTCTAGAGCCGCCATGTCATTACGAATGGTTGCACTGCTAGAGTTAATAGACTCTTGCAAGGCTTTGGATCCGACAGGTTCGTGCGTTTTGGTAAAGATGTCAATAATCAGATTTAGAATATCCTGCTGACGCTCTGTAACCACCTCATCACTCCTCTCTGTCTGATCGATTAGCACTCGATACACTCAAGTGCTAACTTATGATTCTATTATACACCCTTAAAAGAGAATGTCAAGATAAAAACTCAAAAAATTAGCACTCTTTTACCAAGAGTGCTAAAAATCAGTCTGAAGACCTAGAGCCCTACCTTCCATCTACTTGGTATTTCCTTTTAAGTCTAAAAAAACCATAGATTAGATAAGAAATCATAAAGGCATATAGAGCAAAAATGACAAAGAAAGATTGCGACAGTTCTTCTCGAAACAAACTCATACAAACAACAAGACCGCCTGAGAAAGCAGCTGTACATGAACGAAGTCTATTTCGCATAACTTCCCATCTGAGCCCCTTACTCATATAGACTTGATCCTCTGAAAGTATAGCAGAAGCTGGTTTACGAAGAATCGAACAAGAACCTGCTCCTATCAATTCCCAACCTCTATTTCTAAAATCTTGCAGTTCATGCTTATGCTTTTTAAGAAATCTAGAATCATAGATACAGTAGATGATATCATCTGGTTGACATTGGTCAAAATAGAAAAAACCAAAACGACTAGTTCTATACCTCCAACCTTTCCAGTGCATCTCATGCAAATATTCTTCTTCCTTGTCCAAATCAACAATAGTGAAGATCCTAAATCGCTTTTTATTTATCATGACTTCCCCTCCAATTTTAAACATACCTACCCTATCATAAATCTGATAATTCCTTCTTTTTATGCCATAACTTCCAGCCAATATAAGAAACTATTAACAAAAGGAGTAAAGACAAGAAAATATCTAGCCCGACCGCAAGTAAACCCCATAGACCATACGCATTACTTCTATTGAGCAATTTAAGTAAGAATGGTATATGTATGGCTAGCAAAAGTAAAACAGGTACTAATCGCAGTCTTAAAATGCGATTAACCATAGCTAACTTGTTAGTAGCATCGTTATAAATTTCAAATTCTGCATTCGATTCAATTTCAGAATGTGCTTTTCTAAAATAGGAAAAACTATTAAAGTCTGTAATATGCTCCCAGCCATAGTCTTTAAACAGTTGTAAATAGGAGGCTCTCTCTGATTTTTCCATTGGGTAAAAATCCAACTGATAAGACACTTGCTCAGGGTGACACTTTTCAAAGGTATACTTAACTGCAAACAATAAGATAGAATAGCTTACTTTCCTAAGTTTCCAGCCCTTAGCATGCATTTCTCTAAAGTATAGAGCCTCCCTCTCATAATCCGCAATTGTAAAAATTCGATAAACAATTTTCTTTTCCATCATACTTCCTCCCGACTGTTTCTATATAGCCGTTCAATACGATTCAATTCAATATCTAAGACTTTTTGTCCCAAATCTGTTATCTGATAAATTTTCCGTTTTTCCTCTTCTCGGACAAAGGAAATCAAACCATCCTTTTCCATTTTTGACAAGGTTCCATACATAGTTCCAGGACTAATCAAGATTTGCAAATCTGTCATCTCCTTGACCTTTTGCGTAATACTGTACCCATGACCTTCCTTTTGCAGACAGAACAAGATATAAAAGCCCGTTTCCGTCATCGGAAGATAAACTCGACGAATCTTATCCGTTAATTCCATTTATAGCTACCTCCTATCCAGTTCGATATATCGCATTTCGTTATATAAAATATATCACACCTCGATATAAAATACAAGAAAAAAAGATTATCCTCACGGACAATCTTTCTTCTATATTAGTATTAGTAAAGGTCTAAATAATTATCAATTTCCCATTGTGAAACGAAGGTTGCATAACTTGCCCATTCGATTCGTTTAGCTTCGAGGAAACTAGTATAAATATGTTCTCCGAGAGCCGCTCTGACAACTTCATCTTCTGTCAAAGCTTTCAAAGCGTTGTGAAGGGTTGATGGAAGATCTGTAATACCAGCTTCCTTACGCTCTTCTGCTGTCATGATGTAGATATTTTCTTCGATAGGAGCTGGTGCTTCGATTTTATTTTCAATACCATGCAAACCAACTTCCAACAGAACTGCCATAGCGATGTATGGGTTAGCCATTGGATCTACTGAACGCAACTCAAGACGAGTTCCCATACCACGTGAAGCAGGTACGCGTACAAGTGGCGAACGGTTACGGCCAGCCCAAGCAATGTAAACAGGCGCTTCATAACCTGGAACCAAACGTTTGTAGGAGTTAACTGTTGGATTCGTAATAGCTGTAAAGTTGTAAGCATGCTTAATCAAACCGCCAAGGAAATAGTAGGCAGTTTCTGACAACTGCATTCCTTTTGGATCATTTGGATCAAAGAAGGCATTGTTTCCTTCTGCATCAAACAAGGACATATTACAGTGCATACCTGATCCAGCAATACCAAATTTTGGTTTTGCCATAAAGGTTGCGTAAAGACCATGTTTGCGAGCAATGGTTTTAACAACAAGTTTAAAGATTTGAATTTTATCACAAGCACGGAGAACTTCATCGTACTTGAAGTCAATCTCATGCTGTCCAACCGCAACCTCGTGGTGACTCGCTTCTACTTCAAATCCCATTTTAGTCAAGACATTCACAATCTCACGACGTGTATTGTCCGCGAGGTCAGTAGGCGCCAAATCAAAGTAGCCACCCTTGTCATTCACTTCAAGTGTTGGATCCCCATTTTCATCCAACTTAAATAGGAAGAATTCTGGCTCTGGCCCAAGATTAAAGGATTTGAATCCCACTTCTTCCATGTGACGAAGAGCACGTTTCAAATTGCCACGAGGGTCACCTGCAAATGGCTCACCTTCTGTTGTATAGACATCACAGATTAAACCTGCAACACTTCCATTTTCATCTCCCCAAGGGAAGACTGTCCATGTATCCAAGTCAGGATGCAAGTACATATCTGACTCATTGATACGTACAAAACCTTCGATAGAAGATCCATCAAACATAGCCTTGTTTGACAAGACTTTATCTAACTGTTCATCTGTAGCAGGAATTTCGACGTTCTTCATGGTTCCCAAAATATCTGAGAACATAAGACGGATAAAGGTAACATTTTTTTCCTTGACTTCACGACGAATATCTGCAGCTGTGATTGGCATGAGTTTTCTCCTTAATGTATGACTACTTGCGGTTGCCTAACCGCGACCAAAAGGTGACCGTACTGAAGCAAAGCGACCCTGTTGGAGGAGTTCATTGTGAAGTGCACGACGCACCTCAGTCTGACTCACCGCTTTCTTGGATTTCGCTTCACGTTCAGCATATTTTTTCTTAATGGCAGCGATATTATAACCTTCAGAGATATAATCTTTGATTTCAAGCAGACGATCCATGTCATTCAAGGAATACATGCGACGGTTCCCTTCGTTTCGATCAGGCTTAATCAACTCTTGATCTTCATAATAACGAATCTGACGCGCCGATAAATCGGTCAACTTCATAACACTGCCGATAGGAAAAACAGCCATATTTCGGCGAAATTCTTTTTCCTTCATTTACAATTTCCTTCTTTCTGTCTATTATAGTCTAAAAAAAGACAAACGTCAATTGATAATGTTATAAAATGTAACATTATTTTTCTTTTTTCTCAAAAAAGAGCCGAACGCGGTCAATATCGTAATTTACGAGAATTGCGACAAAAACTCCCATGAAAGTTTCTGATACACGCGCAAACACGTACAAAATCGTTTCACCACTCGGAATCGATAGGGTAATGATTAACATAGCCGCTACACCACCAATTACACCTGCTTTATTATTCATGGCAACATTTGTCATAATGGTTAACATGGTGCAGATTGGAACAACTACCAAGGTCACCCAAAAAGCTTCGTGGAAAAAGGTATTTAATAGGAAGAAGACCAGTGCATAGAGGCCACCGATACTATTTCCTAGAATACGCGAAGTCCCAAAATGAACACTCTTATCAAAACTCTCCCTCAAGCTAAAAACGGCTGTCAAAGCACCGATTTGAAGACCTTTCCAGCCAAAAAAGCCAAAAATCAAGAGAACTAGAAAAACAGCAATACCCGTTTTAAAGGTTCGCATACCAAGTTTGAACTGGGATTTATCGAATTTATATTTTTTAAAATAACTCATAATCTCATCTTTCTATTTCCATTTTATCATAAATTGGCTGATTTTATGAGCAATAGTTAAGAGGAAGCGTTTTTATTTTAAGCAAAAGAAAAGAGGAACTTTCATCCCTCTCTTCTTTGATTTATTTAAAAATCTTATTTTTCTGTCAATGCTGCAAGTCCTGGAAGAACTTTACCTTCAAGAAGTTCCATTGATGCTCCACCACCAGTAGAGATCCATGAGAACTTATCTGCACGGCCAAGGTTAATCGCTGCGGCAGCTGAGTCACCACCACCGATGATTGATTTAACGTCTGGCTGTTTCACGATAGCGTCCATCACACCGATTGTACCAGCTTGGAAGTCTGGGTTTTCAAATACACCCATAGGTCCGTTCCATACAACTGTTTTGGCACCAGTCAAAGCTTCGTCAAATTTAGCGATAGATTTTGGACCGATGTCAAGACCAAGGAAACCTTCAGAAACTGCTTCACCTTCAGTGTCACGCACTTCAGTGTAGCCAGCAAATGCGTTAGCTTCTTTTGAGTCAACTGGCAAGATCAATTTACCGTTTGCTTTTTCAAGAAGAGCTTTCGCAACATCCAATTTGTCTTCTTCTACAAGTGAGTTACCGATTTCGATACCTTGTGCTTTGTAGAATGTGTAAGTCATACCACCACCGATAAGGACTTTATCAGCTTTTTCAAGCAAGTTTTCGATAACACCGATCTTGTCTGAAACTTTTGAACCACCAAGAATCGCTACGAATGGACGTTCTGGAGTTTCAACTGCTTCTTGGATGTAGGCAATTTCGTTTTCAAGAAGGAAGCCAGCAACTGCTTTTTCAACATTTGCTGAGATACCAACGTTAGATGCGTGTGCACGGTGAGCTGTACCGAATGCATCGTTTACGAAGATACCATCTCCAAGTGATGCCCAGTATTTACCAAGTTCAGGATCGTTTTTAGATTCTTTCTTGCCGTCAACATCTTCGTAACGAGTGTTTTCAACCAAGAGAACTTGTCCATCTTCAAGAGCGTTGATAGCTGCTTCCAATTCAGCACCACGAGTGACACCTGGGAAAACAACGTCTTGACCAAGTTTTACTGCCAAGTCAGCAGCTACAGGAGCAAGTGATTTACCAGCTTTATCAGCTTCTTCTTTCACACGTCCAAGGTGAGAGAAAAGAATTGCACGTCCACCTTGTTCGATGATGTACTTAATAGTTGGAAGAGCTGCTGTGATACGGTTGTCGTTAGTGATTACGCCATCTTTCAATGGTACGTTGAAATCAACACGAACGAGGACTTTTTTACCTTTCAAGTCAACGTCTTTAACAGTAAGTTTTGCCATGTTACAAAAACCCCTTTATTTATTTTATTCGAAACTATTATATCACACTTTGGAAATATAAGGAAAGATTTCACAAGATTTTTCGATATTTAATCTTCATCTTCTTTTTTCTGTTTCAATGTCAAGGCTAAACTAGCAAGACCAAGGCTTGCCAATCCTGCTATTAGGGCTTCATTGGCATCAGCAGTTCCTGTATTTGGCAATTGCTTGCTTGCTTCTTCTGATTTAACTGCTGTATTTTGGGCTGGTTTTTCTTGTGTAGGCGCTACTGCTGGTTCAGTTTTTACTTTTGTTCCAATTTCAACAATTTCTGGAATCGCTTCTTGGATAACCTCTGTTGAACGAAGGCGACGCTGACCGTTTTCATCAACTTCAAAGACATGTCTTAACAGACCATCTCGTCCCTGTATGATGACTCGTTGTTCCCCAACTAGCATGTCAGCATTTTCATGCTCTTGACGGTCAAAGTCAACCTTTTCCTCTTGAACTTCCAATTTAGGAGCATTTTGTTGATCAGAAGCCGGTTGATTAGTAGTTTTTGGAAGATCTGTGTTTTGTGGTGCTGGATTGGCAGGAATGAGACCAGTACCTACTTCTACGATTTCAGGGCTTGCTTCTTTCAAAACTTCTGTAGCGCGAAGCGTACGATTGCCTTGGCTATCTACTTCAATCAAGCGGCGAATTTGTCCCTCAACCCCTGCTTGGACAAGTTGACGTTGACCGACTGTAAGATTTGGATTTGGACGTTCTTGGTGTTCGAAGGCGATACTTGTCTCTTCGACTTCTAATTTCGGAGTATCCACAACCAAATTCTTGACACCTTCAGCTGGTTCCTTGCTTGAAATAACTTTTTCTACTGGTTTAGCAGGTTGTGGTTTTTCAGCAGATTCATAAACAAAGGCATAATGAGTAAAGTGTGGCGCTGTAAAGATGACATGACTATCCGTTTGTTCAAAAGCCAATTCTACTGCCTCTTTGCCTTCAGGCAAGAAGAAGAAGACTTTCTTCACTTTCTTATCTTTTTCAATTGGAATTTTCACAATAGAAGCGTAAGAGAGATCAACGTCTTGACCTTTTTCATCTAGACCTTCTATTTCAAAGACATGAGCATCTTCTCCAGCAAAGTATTTCTTCTCTTCAGCACTTGCTTGAACACGCTCTACTTTCAAGCCCTTGATGACAGTCTTCTCTTTATTTGAGAAGTGTACTTCAACACCTGTTTTACTATCAGAAAAGACTGCTGGCTTGTCTTCTTTCAATAAAGCAACCAGATCTTTCAGACTCTGTTTCGCTGTTGCAAGCTCTTCTGGACTCAAATCTACTTTTTCGACCAAGGCCTTGTTTTTCTCAAGAAGCGGAGCTAAGGCAGAACCTGAAGGATGGTTTGGTTTGGCAGCCAAGAGTTCTTGAGCTTCACCTGTTAAGCGATCAAGTTCTGTCTTTTCTTCCGTAAATTTCTCTTGACCATTCAGAGCTTTATGAGCTTCTGTCAATTTATTGAGACGATCATTCACCTGATCTTGGGTGCTAGTTTCATGGTCTTTCAACACTTGTTCAGCCGCTTCAATTGCTTTCAAGAAGGCTTCTTTTACTTCTGGTGAAGCAAAGTTATAGACCACCTTGTTCTTAGAAGCTTCAACTTCTGCTAATTTTTGTTTAAGGTACTCATCGTTCAATGCTGCTTTTGGAGATACCAAAACATCAAAGTTGACTTTATGACCTTGGTAACGAAGAGTCAAGGTTTGACGACCGGTCTTTTGAGCATCGTAACCAGAAATTTCAACTCCCTCATCAGTAAAGGAATGTTCTTCCATAGTGTCATTGCTATAAGCTACTGCAAAGCGTCCTTCAGACAAGTCTAAGCTATCACCAACTAGGTAATCTTTTTTCGGTTCCTGACTTACTTCAATTCCCAAAATAGTTTTCGGACTTGCTTCATCTTGACTAGTAACAGTCACTGATAAATTAGCATGTACCGGTTGCCCCAAATATTGTAAAGTAAGATTTTGTTCTCCCTTATGATGCGTATCAAAACCTGATACTGATACACCTGCGTGAGTTAGGCGAATAAGTTCGTCCTCAGCTCCACCTTCATACTGAATTCGAAGAACACCACCTCTAAGGTCCAAATCCTCCCCTTCGGCGTAGCTTGTTTTCTTAGGTCCTGTTTCTAGGCTGACTGACTTGATTCTTCTGTCATCTTTTGGAACGGAAACTGCTAGGACATTACTAATTTCCTTGCCTGGCAACTGGGTACGATAGTAAAGAAGACCAGATTGATTTGTCAAATCCAATGGTGAACTTGCTAGGTCTCCTCCAACTTCGCTCTTCAAGGTTGCAAGCGGAGTTTGAGAATTTGGATTGTCATAAACTGTAATGGTTGCTCCAGCTGGTACATCCGCAAAGCCAACTTGTACCTTGTTATTGCCCAGAGAACGGGCTGCAGCCTTGGCCATCGGAATATTGACACTCTCAGTATCAAGCTTTTCATACATTCTCCAGTTATAGATACGAATAGCCTTCCATGGAGTTCCATTATCGGAAGTGACAACATTCAAGCGCCAATCTTGAGCTGTGATTGGTTTATCAAGGGTAATATCTGTAACATGGGCTTTATTGCCACGGACTTCCTTAGCCAACTTCCATTGACCATCCGCATCTTTATAATAGAGGTCAAAATCTTTGGTGTTCATCAAACCGTCGTTTACAGATTCTCCACCAGCTCCAGCATGGTCCATCACCCATCTAACAACTGTACGTGGCTGGGTCAAACGAATATCCACACTACCACTTAATTGTCCAGAAGACCACTTGTCTGACAGACTGGTAATGGTACCATTCAACATGCCTTCGATGCCTTCCCCACCTTCTGTTTTAGGGAAGGTACTATCAATAACTGTTGCACCTGGTACGATATTTTCAGCTAATGGTTTTGGTAGGCTAGTATCTTTTACAGTCATGCCCCAATCAAAGGTTGTTGTTGCAGCTTCTGAACGAACCCCATTTTTACCAACGGCTACAACCTTCAGTTCTTGAGTTGTACCTTGAGCACTTGCTGAGCGGCTAACTTTTGGTAGATAAATAGTTGTAGAAGATGAGCCAGTTAGTAATTTCCAGCTGTCTCCATCTTTTTCGTAAACTTCATAGAAATCTGCATCCTTGTTGCCTTTAAATTGTACAACTGCTTCCGCTTCTTGGGCATTTTTAAGGACTTGTTTGGCTACAGCTACTGTGGTTGGTGCCTGAGGAGCATCTTGATTATTGCTGATGGTCAATTGCCCCAGGTTAAATTGATAACCTTTTAAGCCTTTATCATTTTCAAAATAGAGTTTAATACCGTAAATTGTTTTACCTGCCAAGGAACTCAAATCAAAATCATTGGTAGTCCAGTCATCTGAAACTGTTAATTCTTTACGGGCAGCTTCATCACCGTAGGTATAATCTTTCTTGGTTGCAAATTCTACATAAACCTTGGTCCCTTTGCCTCCTTTGTGGGCAACATGCAATTTGGTTGTATCTGTCACCTTCAAGCGAGTAGAGTACAAATTCACATCTTGCTTGGTCGCACCTGAAAGATCCCCTGCAAATTTGAGAGAAGTTCCACCATTATAAGCATCTTCAAAATCATAGCTTGCTTTCAACTTATCACCAGTTGATTTTTGCCACCAGCGCCATGTTGGAAGAACACCTGAAACTGAACGGTAATTCCACTCAGAATCCTTAGAAACCTTACCATCTACGAACCATTTTCTACCATGACCTGTATTAAAAGAGGTAGTAAAAGTATCACCTACTGCTGGCGTACGGTCCGCAACTAGGTTAGCAATCCCATACCAATCTTTATCACCTGGTTTTTGGCCAGTAGGATCACCTTGGTAACCTGTAAAGAAGATATCTTCATTCTTATGATAATCTTCACCAGTTTTTCCTAAACTTGTAATTGTATCTGGGGCGAACAAACCAAGAGAAAGGCGCAATTTCCCATTTTCATCTAAAATGTCATTCCATTTGACCTTGGTCTTGTAGGAACCACCCTGTTGCAATTCCAAACCTGCAAATACGTCATAAGGATTACGGCCAATCCAGTTGGCAGTTGTAATAGTGTAATCATTCTTAGCCTTATCCCAGTTAAAGTTAGCAAAGAAGTTATCTGCTGGAACCTTATCTCCTTCTGGTTGCATGAATTGGTAGTTGTATTCTCCCAAACCATCTTGGTGGTAACGTCCATAGTTATAAGTCATGGCATCGTACCAAGAATACTTGATTGGATGGTTTACCTTAGCAGCATATTCCTTGGTATAGAGCATAAACTGGCGCATCTTTTCTCCAAGAGGTTCAACCAAATCCCCAGTTGTTTCTTGGTTAATGAAATAGCCATCATAGCCATAATACTTGGCCATATCCACCAATTTACGGGCAATTGGGAAGCTACCATCTGGGTCTTGCTTCAAAGCTTCAGCGAATTTTTCTTGATCAGCAATACTATTAGACCAGTTGAAGAAGAGTGTACCATATACAGGAACCCCGTTACGGTGACCTGCATCAATAACGTCAGGAGTTGGTACGAGACCCTCCCAGAAGACCATTGAATCTAGATATTGCCAATAGTCAAAAGCATAGGCCTTGAACTCTTCTCCACCAACAGAAGCATGGTCTTTTGCTTTAGAATTGGTGTTTGATAGGGCTTGAACTTTTGCTTCCTTGCTAGCTTTTTCATTGACTAAATGACCTGTCCGACGTGAAGCGAGGGCGACAGACCCGCGATTAATAGCATCATCTTCACGAGCACCTGGTTCCCATTTTAACAATTCTTCCCAAGAATTAAATTTGATTTCCTTTGGTTTTAATGTTTTTTCCGTATTTTTAGGGACATCTGGCTGGACTTCTTTTTCAGTCTTATTAGCTTCTGCTGCTGGCTTAGACTCATCCCCTTGGCTAGCTGCTTCAGGCTTTGCTTCTGTTTCCTTGTCAGACTTAGGTTTTGCTTCTGCATATGGTGTTTCCGTAGCCACCTCACTTGCTTTTTCCTCTGGTTTAGCTACGCTTACTGCCTCTGCAGTTTCAGTAGTTGCAGCTTCATTGCTTGCTGGCGAAGCAGTTTCAGATGCTGTCGCTACTCCTTCTGCCTTTTCTAGCTTGTTTTCTCTAGCATGTTCTCCTTCATGCTGCTTGTCAGCTTCATTAGTCGAATACTCACTCTCTCCTGAAACAAGCGCTGTATTGGCTCCATTATTTTCAGGAACTACAGTTTCTTCTGCCAAGGCTGGACCAGCAAATAAAACAGCCCCAATCATCAGTGAGCAGGCTCCTACTGATAACTTACGAATACTGTAACGACAACGTCTTTCAAAAAATGAATTCTTCATTTTCTCCTCCTAAATAAAAGATTGATTTTGTTGCACAAAAGAAAGCGCTTAACTTTCTTTATAAAATTTTTATCCCAATCACAGGGACCAAGATAATTCCTCCCTCATTTTAAAATATTTCTTTTAAATGTCAATATATAAAAGGAAATACCTATATCTAGGCTAGAAATTGGTAAAATTAATATAATTAAGGCCCATTCTAACGAATTTTCTTTCTAAAATCTTAGCTAAACACTTGTTAGATTTACTTTTATCCTTTAAAATAGAATAGGAGAAATTCCGTTATTATTTTTCGGAGGAAAAAGAAATGTCCATTAATTGGCAGGAAATTTTATTTCACTTTTTAGGTGGGCTGGGACTATTCTTATATAGTATCAAGACCATGGGAGACGGTTTGCAACAAGCTGCTGGAGATCGCCTTCGTTTTTACATTGACAAGTATACCAGCAATCCGTTCTTCGGTGTGCTAGTTGGTATCGGTATGACGGCGCTAATTCAGTCAAGTTCTGGTGTCACAGTCATTACAGTGGGGCTAGTCAGCGCAGGACTTTTGACCTTGCGTCAAGCTATCGGTATTGTCATGGGTGCCAATATTGGAACTACCGTTACATCCTTTATCATCGGTTTTAAGCTAGGAGATTACGCCTTACCAATGCTTTTCATCGGAGCGTTTTGTCTCTTCTTCACCAAGAATCGCTCTATCAATAACATCGGACGTATCATTTTTGGTGTAGGTGGTATCTTCTTCGCTCTCAATCTTATGAGCGGTGCAATGGAACCTCTAAAAGACCTGCAAGTCTTTAGAGACTATATGGTTGAACTAAGTAAGAGTCCTATTCTAGGTGTCTTTGTCGGAACTGGACTAACCCTACTCATTCAAGCTTCTTCCGCAACTATCGGTATCCTACAGAATCTTTACGCAAGTGGTTTGATTGATCTACAAGGTGCCCTACCAGTCTTGTTTGGTGATAATATCGGAACGACCATTACAGCTATTATTGCTTCTCTTGGAGCCAATATCGCCGCCAAACGTGTTGCTGGTGCCCATGTCGCCTTTAACGTGATTGGTACAGTTATCTGTATTGTCTTCCTTGTACCTTTCACTGGCTTGATTCAATGGTTTGAATCTACACTCAATCTGGCTCCAGAAATGACTATTGCCTTCGCCCACGGAACCTTTAATATCACAAATACTATTATCCAATTTCCATTCATCGGAGCCTTGGCCTACTTTGTAACCAAGCTCATCCCTGGTGAAGATGAAGTTGTCAAGTACGAGCCACTTTATCTTGATGAGCATTTGATTAAACAAGCACCATCAATCGCTCTCGGAAATGCGAAAAAAGAACTCCTTCACTTAGGAAATTACGCTTCTAAAGCCTTTGACCTTTCATACAACTACATCATTGACCTCAATGAAAAAGTTGCTGAAAAAGGCCACAAGACAGAGGAAGCCATCAACACCATTGATGAAAAATTGACTCGCTATCTTATTACTCTTTCAAGCGAAGCTCTTAGCCAGAAAGAAAGTGAAGTACTCACCAACATCCTGGATTCATCCCGTGATTTGGAACGGATTGGGGACCACGCAGAAGCCCTAATCAATCTGACCGACTATCTTCAACGTAAAAATGTTGTGTTCTCTGAAGCTGCTTTGCAAGAACTAGCTGATATCTATCAAAAAACCACTGCCTTTATCAAGGATGCCCTTGACAGCGTGGAAAACAATGATATTGAAAAAGCTCAAAGTCTGATTGAACGCCATAAAGAAATCAACAATATGGAACGTGTTCTCAGAAAGACTCACATCAAACGCCTCAACAAGGGCGAGTGTTCAACGCAAGCTGGGGTCAACTTTATCGACATCATTTCCCACTACACTCGTGTGTCTGACCATGCTATGAATTTAGCTGAAAAGGTCATTGCTGAACAAATCTAAGTACCAAGAAGCTATCCTAAATAGGATGGCTTTTTTCTTTTCCTAACCAAGAATTGCTTTTCTAACATATAGAAAAATGCTTTGATTCACAATGGAATCAAAGCATTTTAAAGAGCTCCCCGTACATAAGCGCAGAAGCCGCAGTTCCTCTGTACTTTGCTTCTTCTCTTTTGATAAAACGAGCTAAGTTGATTAACTCAGGTGCCGGATGTTTGGGATTTAGGAGCAATTCACGATTGACCAGGCCTGAGAGACGAACTGCCAGCAATTGCTCATTTGTAGTAGGCAGTTTTTTAGCAGTCTCTAGGAGAGCAGCAACTAAATCTTCACTCAAATCATGTCGAGCATGATTGTAAAGATCTTTTACAAGGCTTTCTAGGTTTGGTTCTACCATCCCTACCACCTCCCTTATGTTTAATAATGTTTAATCAAATCAACTGTTGAACGATCCAATTTTTTCACCAAGGCTTGCAAGAAAGCTTGCGCTTCTAAGAAGTCATCCATAGCGTAGAGGGTTTGATGAGAATGGATATAACGAGCGCAAACACCGATTGTTGTTGATGGGACACCACCATTTTTCAAATGAGCTGCGCCAGCGTCTGTTCCGCCTTTACCACAGTAGTATTGGTACTTGATTCCAGCTTCTTCAGCCGTTGTCAAAAGGAAATCCTTCATCCCTGGGAGAAGCAAGTGACCTGGGTCGTAGAAACGAATCAAGGTTCCATCTCCAATCTTGCCTTGACCGCCATAAACATCACCAGCAGGTGAGCAGTCAACTGCTAGGAAAACTTCTGGGTCAAACTTAGTTGTGGAAGTATGAGCACCACGAAGACCAACTTCTTCTTGGACGTTAGAGCCAAGATAGAGTTCATTTCCGAGTTTTTGACCTGAAAGGGCTTCTGCTAGCTCACTCACCATAAGAACACCGTAGCGGTTGTCCCAAGCTTTTGAGATGATATTTTTTTCATTGGCTGTCAAGATTGCAGAACTATCTGGTACGATGGTGTCGCCAGGACGGATACCAAAGCTTTCAGCCTCAGCCTTGTCCGCAAAACCGCCATCAAAGACGATATCTGCAATAGCTGGCATAGTTGGTCCACCCTTTCCGCGAGTCAAATGTGGAGGGACAGAACCCGAAATCACAGGAATTTCACGACCGTCACGAGTCAGGAGTTTGAAACGTTGGCTGCTAACCACCATAGGATTCCAACCACCGATTTCTACGACACGAAAAGTACCATCTGGCTTGATTTCGCTGACCATAAAACCAACTTCATCCATGTGAGAAGCGACCAAGACGCGCGGAGCATCCGCAGCTTCTGAATGTTTAATCCCGAAAATACCACCCAAGCCATCTGTCACCACTTCATCCACGTGTGGTGTCAACTTTTCACGAAGATAAGCACGGACAGGCGCTTCATGACCTGAGATCGCAGCAAGTTCTGTTACTTCTTTGATTTTTGAAAATAATGTTGTCATTTCAGTTCCTTCTTTCTTTCATCCATTTTACCACTTTTTATAGGAGAAGGATAGCGGGAAGGTGGATTTATAAGTTACTATCTCATTCTAGCTGTATCGCAGAAAGGATAGTATTCTCTTGCATTTGAAGTGAAATCTAAGAACTATTTCAAGACCAACCAAACTATTAATTCCCAAACAAAAAACAATTCAATGCTATATCCGTTCAATTTTTTCATGAAATTTGCAGAAAATAGTTGAATTTTCCTTCTTATTTCTTTAAAATAGTACAAAACTAGGAAAAGGAAAAAATCATGACCAAAACAATTCTTGTTACAGGTGGAGCTGGCTACATTGGCTCCCATACCGTTAAAGCTCTTTTAAACGCTGGATACCAGGTTCATGTCCTAGATAATCTTTCTACAGGAAATCGTTCGGCTGTGGATAGTCGTGCTAGCTTTAAACAACTGGATGTTTATGATGCTAGTGCCTTAAAAACTTACTTGGAAGAAAACAAGATTGATGCTGTTCTGCACTGTGCAGGTGAGATTGTTGTGAGCGAAAGTATTGAAAATCCAAGCAAATACTTCACTGCCAATGTTGCTGGTATGAACCAAGTCCTCAAAGTCTTATCTGAAGTTGGCATTCAAAAAATCATGTTCTCTTCGACTGCTTCCCTCTATGGTAATAACTGTATTGACAAGCCTGCAACTGAAGATACCCTGCTCGACCCTGTCAACCCTTATGCAGAAACAAAACTGATGGGTGAACGAATGATTTACTGGATGGCCAATCGCTACGACTGGAAATATGTCATTTTCCGTTACTTTAATGTTGCTGGAGCTGAAATGGATGCTTCAAACGGTCTGCGAGTGAAAAATCCAACTCATATCATTCCCAACATCAACAAGACCGCATTGGGACAAAATGATAGCCTGAAAATATTTGGAGATGACTATGATACACGTGATGGTTCATGTATTCGAGATTACATTCATGTCTTGGACCTTGCACAGGCTCATGTTAAAGGAATGAACTACCTATTTCAAGAAAACAGTTCTTCTCAAATCTTTAACTTAGGAACTGAAAAAGGCTATACCGTCAAAGAAATCTTTAAAACTGCTGAAGAATTACTGAATCAAAAAATACCACACGAAATTGTTGCTCGTCGTGCTGGTGACCCAGCTAGCGTCCTAGCAGACGCTTCAAAAGCTAAAAAATACCTTGATTGGAAGGCTAGCTACTCCCTCGAAGATATTATTTTATCAGATTATCGTTGGCGTGTTAAAGAAGGCAAAAACATTTTGGAATAGGATAACAAAGGAGAAAGCCTTGGCGCTCTCTCCTTGTTTTATTCATTAAATTGTCAGAAAATTTATTGACAGATTAAATAATTCGTGTTACATTAATATCCGCAGGTATCTTTCGATACCAAATCCACATGAAAGGACGGGGTATGAAACTTTCTCATTATTTAATTGGCTTACTTCTACTCCTGGTCTTTCTCTCTATTAGCATTGGGACCAGTGATTTTTCATGGGGAAAACTCTTTGCACTGGATCATGAAACTTGGCTTCTCTTTCAAGAGTCCCGTCTTCCAAGAACCATTAGCATTCTCCTGACTGCCTCTAGTATGAGTATGGCAGGGCTCCTCATGCAGACTATCACTCAAAATCAGTTTGCTGCACCGAGTACAGTTGGAACGACTGAAGCCGCCAAACTAGGAATGGTATTGAGCCTCTTTGTCTTTCCGTCGGCTAGTCTGACTCAAAAGATGCTCTTCGCTTTTGTTTCATCCATCGTATTCACCCTCTTCTTCCTAGCCTTTATGGCCATTTTTACTGTAAAGGAAAGGTGGATGTTGCCTCTGATTGGGATCATCTATAGTGGGATTATCGGTTCTGTGACAGAAGTTATCGCCTACCGTTTCAATCTGGTTCAGAGTATGACAGCTTGGACCCAGGGCTCCTTCTCCATGATTCAGACCCATCAGTATGAATGGCTTTTCTTAGGCCTCATTATCCTGATAGCCGTTTGGAAATTATCCCAAACCTTCACCATCATGAATCTGGGCAAAGAAACCAGCGAGAGTTTGGGGATTTCCTACTCCCTACTTGAAAAACTGGCCCTCTTTCTTGTGGCTCTAACGACTAGTGTCACCATGATTACCGTGGGTGGCTTGCCATTTCTCGGAGTCATCGTTCCAAATCTTGTTCGCAAGCACTATGGAGATAATCTGAGCCAAACCAAACTCATGGTCGTACTGGTCGGTGCCAATCTAGTTCTGGCCTGCGATATCCTATCCCGAGTTCTGATTCGGCCCTATGAGCTGTCTGTCAGTCTTCTACTAGGAATCATTGGTAGCCTCGTCTTTATCCTACTTCTCTGGAGAGGGGGACGAAAAGATGCAGTCTAAAAGCAAACATACTAAGCTATTCTGCCTTCTCATTATTCTGGCCATCGGAGCTTGTCTCCTCTATTTTTGGCCCATTACTCACTTGTCAGCCTTTTCTTGGAAGCTGCGTTCCCAAAAGATCATCGTTTATCTCTTGGTAGCTATCGCGACAGGGATTTCGACCATTAGTTTTCAAACACTGACGGAAAATCGTTTCCTGACGCCAAGTATTTTAGGAATCGAATCCTTCTACGTCCTACTGCAAACTCTACTACTGGTTTTTGAAAGTAAGTTTCTTCAACTTGGCAAGTCCCCTATCTTAGAATTCCTAATCTTACTTCTCATCCAATCCCTCTTCTTTCTTGCCTTACAAGGCTACTTGAAGACACTGATGAAGCAAGACCTTGTCTTCATTCTGTTGATCTGTCTAGCCCTCGGAAGTCTCTTTCGAAATATCAGTACCTTCCTCCAAGTCCTGATGGATCCAAATGAATACGATAAACTGCAAAACAGTCTCTTTGCCTCCTTTCAACATCTCAACACTTCCATCCTAACCATCGGTTCTCTAATCATCCTCGCTTTGACAATCTTTTTCTTTCAAAAAGCAGTCATTCTCGATGTCTTGCACCTGCAAAGAGAAACTGCTCAGATATTGGGGCTCAATGTTGAAAAAGAACAGAGAGAACTCCTCTGGGGTATCGTGCTTTTGACTTCAACGGCTACTGCCTTGGTAGGACCTATGGCCTTCTTCGGTTTTATGCTAGCCAACCTCACCTACCTAATTGTCAATGACTATCGGCACAAGTTACTCTTTATCGTGGCCATTCTGATCGGATTTATCAGTTTGACTTTGGGGCAAGCCCTAATTGAACGAGTATTTGCTATGGAAATTCGCATCAGTATGATCATCGAGAGTGTGGGTGGCTTCTTATTCTTTATCTTACTTTATAGGAGGGCGCGTCGGTGAAACTGAAAAACATTGACAAATCCATTCAAAAACAGGATATTTTGCAAGGCATTTCGCTTGAAGTCAGTCCTCAGAAACTGACAGCCTTTATTGGTCCAAATGGTGCTGGAAAATCGACTCTCCTCTCCATCATGAGCAGACTGACCAAGAAAGATCAGGGAATTCTCAGTATAAAAGACCGTGAAATCGAGAGCTGGAATTCGCAAGAACTGGCTCAAGAACTGACTATCCTAAAGCAGAAAATCAATTACCAAGCCAAATTGACGGTTGAAGAACTGGTCAGTTTTGGACGTTTTCCCTATAGTAGAGGACACCTGAGAGCAGAAGACTGGGAAAAAATCCAAGAAACTATGGATTATCTGGAACTGACCAACTTAAAAGACCGCTACATCGATAGTCTGTCTGGTGGACAACTCCAGCGTGTCTTTATCGCCATGGTACTTGCCCAGGATACAGACTTTATCTTGCTGGACGAACCGCTCAACAATCTCGATATCAAGCAAAGCGTCAGCATGATGCAGATTCTTCGACGACTAGTGGAGGAACTCGGCAAGACCATTATCATCGTCCTCCACGATATCAACATGGCCAGTCAGTATGCGGATGAAATTGTTGCCTTCAAGGACGGTCAAGTCTTTAGCAAGGGAAACACAAATCAAATCATGCAGGCTGACCTGCTCAGTCAACTTTACGAGATTCCCATCACGCTGGCTGATATCAATGGCAAAAAGATCTGTATCTATAGCTAGTAACATAGAAGCTCAAGTTAGAGAACCTTCAGTCTCTTAGTCAATAAAACCTAGAGACTCCCTAAATCGTTATCACATTTTAAAAAGGAGAAATCATGAAAACATCCCTTAAACTTTACCTCACTGCCCTAATAGCCAGTTTCTTGCTCCTACTTGGTGCATGTAGTACAAACTCAAGCACTAGTAAGACGGAGTCAAGTAGCTCTGCTCCAACAGAGGTAACCATTAAAAATTCACTAGGTGTAGTCACACTTTCAAAAGTCCCTGAAAAGATTGTGACCTTTGACCTCGGTGCTGCGGATACTATTCGCGCTTTAGGTTTTGAAAAGAATATCGTCGGAATGCCTACAAAAACTGTTCCGACTTATCTAAAAGACCTAGCTGGAAAAGTTAAAAATGTTGGTTCTATGGTTGAGCCAGACCTAGAAGCCCTTGCTGCTCTTGAACCAGACCTAATTATCGCTTCACCACGTACCCAAAAATTCGTAGATAAGTTCAACGAAATCGCTCCGACTGTTCTCTTCCAAGCAGGCAAAGATGACTACTGGACTTCTACCAAGACTAATATCGAATCCCTAGCAAGCGCCTTCGGTGAAACTGGTACACAGAAAGCCAAGGAAGAATTGGCCAAGCTAGACAAGAACATCCAAGAAGTCGCTACTAAAAATGAAAGCTCTGACAAAAAAGCCCTTGCCATCCTCCTCAACGAAGGAAAAATGGCTGCCTTTGGTGCCCAATCTCGTTTCTCTTTCTTGTACCAAACCTTGAAATTCAAGCCAACTGATACTCAATTTGAAGATTCTCGCCACGGACAAGAAGTCAGCTTTGAAAGTGTCAAAGAAATCAATCCTGACATCCTCTTTGTCATCAACCGTACCCTTGCCATCGGTGGGGACAACTCTAGCAACGACGGTGTCCTAGAAAATGCCCTTATCGCTGAAACTCCTGCTGCTAAAAATGGCAAGATTATCCAACTAACACCAGACCTCTGGTATCTAAGCGGAGGCGGACTTGAATCAACCAAACTTATGATTGAAGACGCACAAAAAGCCTTGAAATAAGCTACTTTAAACTCAATCACATCTTTACATGATAAAACGCATCCTATCAAGCTCACTCAAACCTGATAGGATGCGTTTTTATCATTTCACTAAAATATTTTTACCCAGCCTCATTTTTCTTCTTGATTCCGTTTGAGGGAAAAGTGGTCTGGGACGGGGTCATTACCTGTTTTCGACCAGGGATGGCAACGTAAAATCCGAGCCAAACCCATCAAGACACCCTTAAAGCCATGTTTTTCAATAGCCTCAATCATATAGTTGGAACAAGTCGGCTCAAAGCGACAAGAGGGTGGAAAGGCTGGCGAGATAAAACGTTGGTAAAAGCGTACTGGCGCTATTAAGATTCGTCTCATTATTTCTTGGTTACAGCCATGGTGTGTAGTTGGCTGATTTCTTTTTTATTCAGACGACGGGATTCACCTGGACGAAGGCCTGTCAAGTCTAGGTGCCCAAAACGTGTACGCGACAACTTGTCCACTTGAAGACCAACAGCTTCAAACATTTTTTTAACCTGATGGTTACGCCCTTCATGGATAGTCAACTGCACCACAGAGCGATTTTTAACTGGGTCCACTTTGAGAATTTCATAAACAGCTGGCTTGGTTTTCTTGCCATCAATCTCAAGTCCACGGGTCAAGGGGCGGAGATTGTCCTTATTGGCCACACCTTTAACACGCGCGACATAGACCTTATCAATTTCATTACGGGGGTGAATCATCTCATCCGTAAAGTCTCCATCATTGGTCAAAATCAAGACTCCTGATGTATCCCAGTCCAAACGACCTACAGGGTAGATGCGCTCTTTGACATTGGGCAAGAGGTCGACAACCGTCTTGCGGCCCTTGTCATCTGTCACACTGGAAATGACACCGCGTGGTTTGTTAAGCAGATAATAGACCTTTTCTTCGTTGTAGATAGGTTGACCTTCAACTTCGACCTTGTCGCCTGACTTGATAGTGGTTGCTAGTTCACGTACCACTTGGCCGTTAACCGTCACCAAGCCTTGCTTGATCAGCTCTTCTGCTTTTCTCCTACTGGCCACACCTGCGTGGGCAATATACTTATTGATTCTCATCTTCTTCTATCCTTTCACCAAATAATTGGCTTTCTTGGGCTTGAATCTCAAGCTCATCAATCACTGGTAATTCTTCCAAATGATTTATCCCCATGTAATCTAGGAAATAATCTGTAGTCACATAGAGGTTGGGGCGACCCAACACTTCTTTTTTCCCGTCTTCTCGTATCAAGTCAAAGGCCTGCAACTTTGCCAAGGCCCCACTCGAGTTGACCCCACGGATGGCATCAATCTCTATCCGTGTGATGGGCTGTTTGTAAGCAATGATGGACAAGGTCTCAAGGGCAGCCCGAGATAAACTCTGGTTGATAGGTGCCTTTGAGTATTCTTTCAAAACCGCTGCAAATTGAGGCTTGGTCACCAATCTATAAGCGCCCCCTGTCTCAATCAGAGCCAAACTGGAATCTGGGTCCTTTTCATACTTCTGGGCTAATTTTTCTAAACTCTGTTGGATGCCTGTCGGTGGCAGAGAGAGGAGTTCAGCTAACTGGCGGACTCTAATCCCATCTTCACCCGCTACAAACAAGAGCGCTTCTATTTTTGCTAAAGTACTCATCTTTCCTCTCTATCAAGTCTAGCTTTGGGCCACTTGACTTTCTTCCTTCTTTTCCATGAGATAAATATCTCCGAAACTTTCCTCTTGCACAAGAATCAGCTCCTGGGTTTTGATTAACTCTAGGGTTGCCAAAAAGAGGGTGATGACCTCTTGGAGATTCTGGGCTTCCTTAAACAAATCCTGCAAGCGCAATTGTTCTCGTCCAGTCAAGGACTCTTTCACGATAACCATCATGTCCTCAATCTTATACTCATCCCGCAAGATAGTCGTGTGATTCTGTGCAAACTCCTCTTTTTTCTTGGCTAGGATATTTGAAAAAGCCAAAAAGAGGTCAATGGTCGTCTTGTCATGCACAAGCTCCGCATCTTCGTAAATCAACTCTGTCGGCGCTTTGGAATAGTACTGGGCCCGATCTTGGTGCTTGGCTTCTAAGTGCTCCCCCAAGAGCTTGAACTTGCGGTATTCTTCGATTTGGGAAAGAAGATCCTGCTCTAGATCGTCCTCCAAGTCGGTCACTTCTGCTACCTTTGGAAGGAGTTTGCGGCTCTTGATCAGCATGAGCTGGCTGGCCATAACCATGTACTCGCCCGTCACTTCTAGACGCATGGCCTGCAGGGTTGAAACATAGGCTAGATACTGTTCAATGACTTCCGTAATGGGCACATCGTAGATATCCATCTGGTACTTAGAAACCAGGTGCAAGAGCAAGTCCAGGGGCCCTTCAAAATCTTTTAATTTAATATCCATTATCTATATTTTTCTAAGGTCAGGACTGTTTTTAATCCTAATTTTTTTGCAATTTCGTACAAATCGACCTTCTTTTCTATTTGTCTTAGAATGAACTGTTCCCGTAGGGCTTGGGCTGATAGTGCTGGAAAACCTTTCTCCTTGACAAAGGACTCTAGCTGGCGAAAGGCCCACTGACGAGAATAGGATTTCCCTCCCCTTTCAAAGATATAGGTCTGGCCCATCAAAGGTTCCAACTCTGAAAGCAAGGTTGTAGGAATGGTGACAATCCTCTGTTGGGAAGCCTTCTTGATTCGCAACACCTGAAAGTCCAGATTGACGTCCGCAACCTTGAGGGCTAAAATCTCACTCGGCAAGAGTCCCATTTCTAGGATTAAGAGAGCTAGCAAGCGACCCTCTGAATAGTCACTTTCTTGCCAAAAAGAGTCTAGGTTTAACAGTTCTGGCTTTGCCGTCTTCTTTTCAGCTTGTTTGGCTAATTCCAAACGATAAAAGCTATCCACTTCTCCTTTTTGATAGAGAAAGTAGAGAAATTGGTTACAGGCTGAAATCTTTCGCTTCTGGGCGCTGTTTTTTAGATTGGCTAGCTGGGCTTGGTAAATCTTGAGACTGGTCTCAGAAATCCGCTCTCCTACAATGTCTAAAAATTGCTCCAAATCATACTTATAGGACTGCTTGGAATTGGCAGACAAACCCTGCTTTCCCTCTAAAAAGTCTGAAATCCTCTCTCTCATTTGCATCGAATCTCATATTCCTTACTAAAGTCATGCAAGAGGGCATTGACAGCCTTGAGGATAGACTTGCGCGTGATAATCCCTTGGAAAATTCCTGACGCATCCACAACCGGCAAGAAGGACTCATCTACCAGCTTGTGCAAGACCTCCGTAATAGTAAAATCAGGCGAGACGACCGCTACGTCGGTTCTCGTCATATGAACGATATCCGTATCTGCCATGATTTCTTGACTCAAGTCATGCTCCATCTGATAAGCCATAATATCTCTGAGCCCAATAGTTCCAACAAAGTGTTTTTCATCTGTCACAACAGGAACACGGGTATAGGTCATCTGACTGAGCAAGAGGGTCGCATGATCCGCATTGTGGGTATCAATCAACACGGCCAGATTTTCAGCAGGGGTCAAAAAAGTTTCCTCCTGCCCCAACAAGAAAGTCTCAAACTCCTTGGCAATCATCGGCTAAACTCCTTGGACAAGCCCGGATACACCTCATGGGCTCGTGTCAAAAAGTCAACTTTGAAATAACTATCATCAATCTCCACACGAGCATAGAGACATTCTCTGATGGTCCCACGTGGTTGACTGATGGAACCTGGATTTAGAAAGAGGGTCTTACCTTCCATCCAAGCGCTTGGCACATGCAAGTGACCATAGAGGCAGATATCGGTCTCTTCTTCCTGAGCCCAGTAGTCCAACTTTTGAAAATTGAAATTAATGTCAAACAAGTGACCATGGGTTTGGATAATCTTGGTCGAACCAAGCTCAGTCACCAAACGTTCTGGGTAGCCGGCGTAAAAGTCCATGTTCCCTTTAACAACACGGATGCCTTCCCAAAGGGGAGAATCAGGACGCAGTTCAGAATCGCCATTATGAAAAACGGCATCAACTTTGCCTACATAGCGATCACGGATTTCTTCCACAATCAAGCTATCGCCATGGGAATCACTCATTACAATGATGGTTTGCTTTGCCATGATGGAAATACCTCCAAAAGTTTCTTAACGGCTAAGGCACGGTGAGATTGACTATTTTTTTCTTCAAGGGTTAATTCAGCTGAGGACTTGCCTGTCTCTCCTACAAGGAAGAGAGGGTCATAGCCAAAGCCATTTTCACCCTTAGGTTCAAAGTTAATGTAGCCTGGCCAGTCTGCTTCAACAACCAAGCTTTCCTTGTTTGGACTGGCTACGACTAGGGTTGTATGGAACTGAGCCGAACGATCTTTTAGTTCAAAGACCATGGCCAATTCGTGCAAGAGTTTGGCATTATTTTCACGGTCAGTAGCTCCCACACCTGCGAAACGAGCTGACCAGACACCTGGCAAGCCACCAAGGACATCAACTTTAAGTCCAGAATCATCTGCCAGAACCATCTTGCCTGTTAATTGAGAAATAGTTTCTGCCTTGAGACGGGCATTTTCTTCGAAGGTCATGCCTGTTTCTGCCACTTCAGGCAAGTCAGGATAGTCATTGAGATTTTCCACATCGTAGCCTAGCTTGTCAAAGATAGCTCGGAATTCCTTGGTCTTGCCCTCGTTACGAGTCGCAATCAATAAGGTTTCTCTGACCTTGTTTGTCTCAAAGAAATCATGAACATCGACCCCTTCTTTGGGCAATTCCACATACAAGAGTTGCCCATTTTCAACCAATAGCAGGGCTCCCTGACGTTGAATAACTTCCAAATTTCGTCCCATTTCTTGGTTAAGGATATCTACTACAAAAGACAATAAACGGTAGGGAGAACCATAGCGTAAAACAGTAACTGAAAGTGGAAAACCTCGTTCCTCGTCTCGAAAGATTTTGGCCAATCCAACTAGAGGAAAATCCAAGTCTTCATCAGTCAAAGTCCGGACACCACCAAAAATACTATAGGACCCAACATACCAGTCCTGGTCATCCTTGTATTCATAAATTTTATTTGTCATAATTCTACATGCTCCACATGAATCTCTTTTTCAAGCCATTCTTCACCAATTTGTGCAAAACTTTGGCTGCTGGCTGTTGTGTAAAAACGGTGATGGAGTGGTCCAGCATCGCGACCACGATTGATTTCAAAATAATTGAGTAAGACTGAAATGTCCCGTACACACTCTGCCCCACTATCGATGAGCTGAACCTTGGGTCCCATGACATTTTGAATAATAGGTCTGAGCAGTGGATAATGGGTACAACCCAAAATCAGGCTATCCACCTTTCCAACCAAGGGACGTAGGGTTTCATAGACCACTTTCTTGGTTACACTGGTTGACAGGGCACCTGACTCAACCAAGGGAGCAAACTTGGGACAGGCCAAACTCTCCACCTGTAAGTCCGGATCCAGATCATGGATTTTCTGACGGTAGATGTCTGATTGGACCGTCATGGGCGTTCCAATCACTCCGATTTTCCCACCTTGACTGGACTTGATAGCTGCCGAAGCTCCTGGCAAAATGACACCTAGGACAGGAATATCTAGTTGAGCCTTGATTTCTTCCCAGACGACCGCAGTCGCAGTATTACAAGCAATGACAATCATTTTGACATCCTTGGTCAAGAGAAAGTTGACCAACTGCCAAGTATATTCACGAATTTGCTCAGCAGGACGGGGACCATAGGGCGCCCGCGCCGAATCTCCAATATAGACGATTTCTTCATGGGGAAGCTGGCGCATGAGCTCGCGCACAACGGTCAAACCCCCGACACCCGAATCCAAAAAACCAATTGGTCGATTATCCATACAGTCTTCTTTCTAGTCTTTTTTCTGATTGATAGTTCATTATGATTACCGTTCCTTATGAACTGAATTAATGACAGCCTAATCAACAACTATCTCTCTTAATCATAATCAAATATCAATAGAATGCAAGGAAAAAGTCTCATCCCTAAACCCTTAGCCAACATAGTGAGAAGTCTGGAACTTTCATCCCAGACTTTTCCTTATTTATTTTTTCTTTTTATTGTTAGCAAGGGCTGCCTTTTGTTGGCGGATGATTTGGTGGTAAACTTGTTGTACCTTAGCTTCGCTTGGTTTTTGACCATTTGCACTCAAAAGAGTACGAACTGCTTCAGCATTCAAACGTGGGTTGTCAGCAAATTCTTTTTCAATTTGCTTACGAACCAAGTACATTCCTCCAAGAGCTCCTCCTAGAAAAGCTAGCACAATCAATACAATTGCTAAAAGTAAATCCATCATTTTTCTCCTGTTTCTTTTTGAGTCTCTTTCATTATACCATAAACTAGCCACCCTGACCAGTTTGTTTTACGCTTTCAGGGATGGAATAAACAGCAAAAAGAACCCTGCTTTTCTGCGAAAGAGGGCTCCTTACTAAGTTTAATTTACATAAATAGCCAGCGTTTGATACGGTTTTAGTAGAATTTTTTCAGACACTTCTGCATCTTCATAGTTTGAAATCAAAATTTGTCCATTTTGGTAGGCTACTGGTAAATCGATTTCCACTTCTGTGGCATAAAAATTATTGAGCACTAGTAACTTTTGAGCCTCATACTGGCGTTCAAAAGCATAGACTTGTTTGCTATCTTCAAAGGCTGGTTTGTAACTTCCTTCTGAGATGATAGGCATTTCTTTACGAAGTCGAATCAAGTCTTGGTAGAAGGTGAAAATCGGACCTTGGATTTCATTTTCTACATTGATGTGAGGGTAGGATTTTCCTGCCTTGAGGCAAGGAGTACCTGCTGTGAAGCCTGCATTTTCCGAAGAATCCCACTGCATGGGAATTCGTGAATTATCACGCGACTTAGCCTGAATAATCTGGAAGGCTTCTTCCTGACTCTTCCCTTCTTCTAAGAGCATCTGATAAGCATTGAGCGATTCGACATCCACATAATTATCCATAGAATCATAGTCTGGGTCAATCATCCCGATTTCCTCGCCCATATAAATATAAGGTGTTCCACGAGAATTTCTATTTGTAGATTTTGCAAAGCGTAAGAAATAAAAGACTGAGACACCAGATCTCAGCCTTTTTCTTTATCCCAAAACTAATTCATCACTGACCAGACTTTGACCACTATTTTTCTGGAAGAGATGCATGAGATCTTCAACCGTCAGATGCTTTTTCTCCTCTCCCTTGACATCCACCACTATTTTCCCTTGATAGAGCATAATGAGACGATTTCCGTACTCAATAGCATGGTTCATATCGTGGGTAATCATCAAAGTCGTCAACTGATGGTGTTCCACAATCTTTTGCGTCAAATCCATCACCATTTGACTAGTTTTCGGGTCAAGGGCCGCAGTATGTTCATCCAAAAGCAAAAGTTTGGGTTTCACCAGAGCTGCCATGACTAGGGTCAAGGCCTGTCTTTGTCCTCCTGAGAGATATTGAGTATCTACTTTTAAGCGGTTTTCAAGACCAATATTCAACTCCTTTAAGGCCTCTTGGAACTGGATTCTATCCTTCTCCTTCACGCCCCAACCAAGCCCTCTTTTCTGCCCACGTCTCAAGGCAATAGCCATATTCTCCTCAATCGTCAAACGAGAAGCTGTTCCCATCTTAGGATCTTGAAAAACACGGGCAATATCCTTGGCTCTCTTTCTGACACTCAGATTTTTAATGGATTTGCCTGCCAGTAGAAGGTCCCCTTCATCCACAGATAGATTGCCAGCCAAGATATTCATCAAAGTGGATTTCCCTGCTCCATTTCCACCAATCACAGAGATAAAATCTCCCTCTTCAACCTCTAAATCTAACCCTTTGAGGACATGGTTCTCATTGACCGTCCCTGCTTCAAATGTTTTGTGAATATTTTCAAGTGTTAACAAACTTGCCATAACTTTCTCCTCCTATTCATTTCTCAATTTCAGACCACGAATCTTTAATCTCTTTTGCAATTCTGGTGCAAATAAAACTAAAGCGAGCAAGATTGCATTAAAGAGACGAACTAGATTTTGATCTAGATTTGGAATTTCATAGATATTTAAAATAATCAAACGGTAAACAATAGCACCGATTCCGATGGATAATAAGCGGCTTCCAATGGTCAAATCGTGTATCAAGACTTCCGCAATAATCACTGCACTCAAACCAACAACAATGGTTCCTGTCCCAGAAGTCACATCTGAAAATCCATCATTTTGGGCAAACAAGGAACCACATAGGGCAATCAAGCCGTTTGAAATCATGTAAGCAACAATCTTCATCGTGTCTACATTGACCCCATTGGCCTCACTCATAGGAATATTGTCCCCAGTCGAACGCAAGACCAAGCCAATCTCTGTTTTCATCAAAAGAGTCAAGACCAAACAAACAAGTAAGAGACAGGCCAAACTGAATGAGAAAACAGCTTCTTCAGTTGTCAGTCCCAAGCTAGCCAACTGTTTAAAAACAGTTGAAGAATCTCCCAAGGAAAGATTAGGCACGCTTCCCATGATTTTAATATTGATTGAATAAAGCCCTGTCAAGGTCACAATACCTGTCAAGAGAGCTGGAATTTTCATCTTGGTGTGGAGCATTCCTGATACTAGACCTGCTACCATACCTGCAAACAAAGCAAGTAAAGTCGCAATCCAAGGATTTGTCCCTGCCTGTATCTGAGATACGACGACAGCAGCCCCCAGTGGAAAGGCTCCTTCAGCAGTCATATCCGCAATATCCAAAATACGGAAAGTCAAGTAGACCCCAATCGCCATAATCGACCACAACAAACCTTCTGATAAACTAGATAATACAAAATTCATCTCAAACCTCCTTATTCCTTGCCTTCTAACTTACTAATATCAATTCCCAATGCATCTGCCATTTCTTGATTGGTATGCAATTCCAGTTTTTCAGGCAACTCAACTGCTATATTTTCTGGCCTTTCACCTTTTAAAACACGAATCAGCATGCGAGCTGTCTGTCTTCCCAATTCTTCATAATTGGTTCCGTAGTTATACAAGCCACCAACAGCAATCATTTCTGTTGAACCACCGAATACTGGAACCTTGTGTTTAATAGAAACCTGCTTGACTGTTTCCATGGTTGATGAAATGATATTATCCGTTGGTACAAAAACCATATCCACCTCTGCCATCAAGCTTTCTGCAGCCGCCTTGACGTTGTTACTGTCCAAGATTGTTTTTTCAACAACGGTAAAGCCTTTTTCTTCCAGAAAGCGCTTAGCTTCATCCTTTTGGACAACTGAGTTTGGCTCACTCTGAGTATAGAGGATTCCAATCGTTTTAGCTTTTGGTAACACTTTCTTTATCAAATTGATTTGGGTTGAAATGGCATCTGATGACTGATCGCTTGTCCCAGTTACATTGCCCCCAGGATGCTCTCTTGACTCAACCAACTTAGCACTGACAGGATCTGTTACCGCTGAAAAGATAACAGGTGTTGTTTGAGTCGTATTGGCCAAGCTCTGAGCAGAAGGCGTTGCGATAGCTAGAACGACATCACTAGATTCTGCTAGTTGCTGGGAAATCGTTTTAAGATTTCGTTGTTCTCCCTGTGCATTTTGCAAATCAATCTCAATATTTTCCCCCTCAACATAGCCTTGTTTAGCCAGTTCATCCACAAACCCTTCTCTAGTAGCGTCTAGAGACTGGTGGGTAATAAACTGAGAAATACCGATACGAAACACATCTTTTTTCTTATCTGCCTTCAACTGATGCAAACTGATCAGAGAGGTCAAGAGAATCCCCACTACCAAGAGGGGTGCTAATAATTTTCGAACAACTTTCATAATGAAACTCCTTCTCAGAAAAGATAATACTCAATGAAAATCAAAGAGCAAACTAGGAAACTAGCCGCAGGCTGTACTTGAGTACGGCAAGGCGACGTTGACGTGGTTTGAATTTGATTTTCGAAGAGTATAAAACAAAAAACCGCCTAGATAATACCTAAACGGATGCTTGAAATAATCTAACAAGTTACAACTTAGCTAGTCCATTTAGATATTCATCTATATGGACCACAATTAAAAATCTTAGCCACATAGATACAAACAAATTGCTTGAACTGTTTGCATCCATGGTGACATGTCTACAAACACTATCTAAAGTAGCTAAAGTAAAAGTTTTGATTCATAATTACAGCTTGTCTCTTATTCATTTCTTTTTCTGCTTTCTTTTTTGATGTTTCCTATCTTACCACCTTTTTCATCACCTGTCAAGAATATTTCAGAATTTTTTAAAATTTTTCGAAAATTCTTTCAAGGAGCTTTCAAAGACTTTCAAATCAGTCCAACAAAAAAAGGTTTATAATTTCCATAAAAGTTGACATGGAAATTATAAAACCATTATTAGTTTAACCCTTGTTGGTAACGCGCCAATTCGGCTTGGTTAGCCCAAACATAGTGACCTGGACGGATTTCTACCATAGATGGCTTATCTGTCTCATAATCATGTTGATCTGGATCATATACTTTCAAGACCTTCTTACGTTCCAAGATTGGGTCTGGAATTGGTACAGCTGAAAGCAAGGCCTGAGTATATGGGTGAATTGGATTATTAAACAATTCTTCTGTTTCTGCAACCTCTACAATAACACCCTTATAAATAACTGCGATACGATCTGAAATAAAGCGAACAACCGACAAGTCATGGGCGATGAAGAGATAGGTCAAACCAAGTTCTTTTTGGAATTTTTTGAGCAAGTTCAAGACTTGAGCACGCACAGAAACGTCCAAGGCTGAAATGGGCTCATCCGCAATAACAAAGTCTGGTTGCATGACCAAGGCACGGGCAATACCGATACGTTGACGTTGACCACCTGAGAATTCATGAGGGTAACGAGTCAAGTGCTCAGCAAGAAGCCCCACTTCACGAATAATATTTTTAACTTTCTCTTTACGTTCTTCTTCATCCTTGAACAGATGATGATTGTAAAGACCTTCTGAAATAATATAATCAACAGTCGCACGTTCATTCAAACTTGCGGCAGGGTCTTGAAAAATCATCTGGATACGACGAATCAATTCCGCAGCTTGTTCACGCGATTTCTTACCATTAATCTTTTGACCTTCAAAAATGATATCTCCATTACTTGTATCATTGAGACCGATGATAGCACGACCAATAGTTGTTTTCCCACTACCTGACTCACCTACAAGCGAGAAAGTTTCTCCCTTGTTGATAAAGAAGTTAGCATTTTTAACTGCGACAAACTTCTTACTTCCTTCACCGAAGGAAATTTCTAAATCTTTGATTTCTACTAATTTTTCAGACATTTCCTTCCTCCTAGTCTGCCAGATGGGCAAATCCCATTTTTTCACGGATTTTATCGTGGAGATTTGCAATCACAGCTGGTTTTTCTACTTTTGGAGCATCCTCATGAAGAAGCCAAGTTTTAGCCCAATGTGTCTCTGATACTGAGAATTGAGGAGCTTTTTGTTCGAAGTCAATCTGCATTGCATAGTCTGAACGCAAGGCAAAGGCATCCCCTTTCAGGTCAGTATAAAGTGACGGAGGTGTTCCTGGGATTGAGTAAAGATCCCCTTTATCATCAGCAAGCTGAGGCAAGCTAGACAAGAGACTCCATGTATATGGATGGCGAGGGTCATAGAAGACTTCCTCAACAGTTCCATACTCAACGATTTCTCCTGCATACATAACCGCTACCTTATCCGCAATGCTTGCTACCACACCAAGGTCGTGGGTGATAAAGATTGTTGTGAAATGGTACTCGTTTTGTAAGGATTTTAGCAAATCAATAATCTGAGCTTGGATAGTCACATCCAAGGCAGTTGTTGGCTCATCACAAATCAAGACATCAGGTCGGCAGGCAAGGGCAATAGCAATAACGATACGTTGACGCATTCCTCCAGAATATTGGAAGGGGTATTCATCAAAACGTCTATCTGCGTCTGGAATCCCAACCTTATTCATGTAGTCAATGGCCAATTCTTTCGCTTCTTTAGCTGTTTTTCCTTGGTGTTTTACAATAACTTCTGTAATCTGACTACCAATTGTTTTAATTGGGTCCAAACTAGTCATTGGATCTTGGAAGATAGTCGCAATCTTAGCGCCACGAATTTGTTCCCAATCCTTGTGAGAAGATAAAGCTGTCAAATCTTGACCACGGTAGTCAATGCTACCTTGGGCAATGCGACCATTTTCTTCAAGCATACCTGTGAAAGTCTTTGTCAAAACAGATTTTCCTGATCCTGACTCACCTACCAAGGCTAATACTTCTCCTTCAACTAGTTCAAGGGAAACGCCGCGAATGGCTGTCAATACTTTGTCACGAACGTCAAATTCCACGACAATATCGCGAGCAGTCAAAATTACATTTTTTTCTTTTGTCATTTCTACTCCTATCTATGTGTACGTGGATCACTAGCATCCGCTAAGTTTTGACCAACTACGAAAAGGGATAAGGATACCAAGACAAGAGTTGTCAATGGAATCCAGAAGAGGTATGCATTTGTCGTTACGTTCTGAGAGTAATCTGAAATCAAACGACCTAAACTTGGAACTGTAATCGGCAATCCAAGTCCAAAGAATGAAAGGAAAGCTTCGTATGAGATAAAGGCTGGAAGCATTTGAGATGTCGTCGTAACGATAACAGATACCAATTGTGGCATAATGTTTTTTACAACAATCTTAAAGGTTGGTGTTCCAAGTGTACGTGAAGCAAGGTTATACTCCAAGTCACGATAACGCATGATCTGAATACGAATTGAGTAAGCAATACCAATCCAAGTAGTCACACTCATAGCAAAAATCAGATTCCAGAATCCAGCTCCGATTGAGTAAGTCAAGACAATGACAATCAAAAGAGATGGGATGTTTGAGATGACATTATAAACTTCCATCATCACACGGTCAACTGATTTTGAAATTCCCCAAATACCACCGACAAAAACACCGATAACCAAGTTAATCACTGTCGCAATCACAGAAATGAGGATAGAGTTACGAGCTCCGAACCAGACACCGTCAAAGAGAGATTTACCGTTACTGTCTGTACCGAACCAATGCTCAGCATTTGGCTTGATATAACGAGCACTAAAGTCGTTTACTTTGCTGACATCATTGAAATCAAACTTAGAAAACATTGGGTAGATGAAACTCATCAAAATGATAGCTACCAAGATTCCCAACATGACTACAGTTGATTTCTTCTTCATAAATTGTCTAAACACTGAGCCCCAGTATGAATAGGCTGGCGCATCAATGGCTTCAGAGGCAAAATCGTCACGTTTTACGAACTGAAATTTTTCTTTATCGATTGTAGACATTATTTGCCTCCTTTCTCAGTCAATTTAATACGTGGGTCAATAATAGTCATCCAAATATCTCCCAAAAGAAGTGAGAAGATAGAAATACATGTAAAGATGAAGACAAGACCTACGACCATAGAGTTATTAGATGCTTTTACAGAGTCAATCAACATTTTACCCATACCTGGGAAAGCGAAGACTGTTTCAGTAAGGGTTGCACCACCGATAACCCCGATAACAGCACCAGGAATTCCTGAAACCAGCGGAACCATGGCATTTTTAAAGATGTGTTTGTTTGAAATTTCTTTTTCAGACAAACCTTTTGCACGAGCAAAACGAACAAAGTCCTGTGATTGCAAGTCAATCATGTAACGACGAATCCAAATAGCTGTACCAGGAGCACCCAATAAACCAAGGATAACTGCTGGTAAAACATACGAACGCCAATCTCCAGCACCCAAGATAGGGAATGAATCTGGAAGACCAATTGATGATCCAATCAAACGAACAATGTAAACCAAGGCAATGGTTGGAAGGGCCATCAAGAAGGTCAAAAACCCTGTTGAGAAGCTATCAATCCAAGTATTCTTGAAGCGAGCCATAGCTGAACCAAGTGGCACGGCAATCGCATAAGAAATCACCAAACCAATCAATCCAACGACTGCAGAGCTAGCAATCATAGAAGGATATTGGTAGTTGCTTTCAGTTGCAGTATATGGGTCATCTTTCCCATAGTTAGCTACTTCACGAGAATCAGCCTGACTAGGCGATTTGTAGGTTCTTGAGTAGATATTAACTGAAGATGTTTTCTTACCAGTTGGGAATTGCACTTCTGATGTCTTAGTTTGACCTTGTCCTTGTGTGATAACTTGAAGCACAGGAGTATTAGCATAAGTTGGATATGAATCACCCAAATTCAAGTTCACAAAGTTTTGGTGAACAAATGGGAACTGACTATTGAAGTACAAGAGGTACTTGTGTTTAGTCCCTGAACCTACCAGAGACCAGCCGATAGCGGGATCATTTTCAAAACGCAAATAACGCTCCAAATTTGGATTTTCTGGGTCCTGAATCTTGTTTGTGTGGTCGATATCAAGCAAGTTTGCATAGAATTTAAACACACGTTCAAAAATTGGAATTTCACGTGTAGCGTAGAATTGGCCACTTTCAGTAAATTCTCCCAGGGTCCAACCATGACCGATTTGTTTGATGTATTTTTCATAGATAGCCTTGTTGGTGTCATTCGCTTCAACTGTTACAGAGGCATCCATCTGGCTGGCTTTTTCTTGCAATTCCTTGGTATCGTAGTACTCGATATAGCCCATACGCTCATAAACAGTGTTCTCATAGTTATCACGCTTATCAGCAGTTGTCGCAATCTTGTTATAGTTGGTATCCTGTTTGAAAATCAATTTTCGAGGAACCATTGTATAGATAATCGTGTAAGTCAAGGTTGTTACTAAGAAGATAGAAACCAATGACCGCAAGACACGCATAAAAATATATTTCTTCATATCGTTTCCTTTTTAAATCCCAAAAGAACCTTCTCCTCATGGAGAGAAAGTTCCCTTGAGAGTTATTTATTTAACGTGTTTAGTCAATTCTTTTTGAACTTTTTCGTTTGATTCTTTTTTCTCTTTAATCCATTTCTCACGAGCTTGTTCATAATCAGCCTTTGTTACAACTTTGTCTTGTAACTGAATATATTTGAAGTAGAGATTTGAACCTTTGTCTCCAGATTGGCTATAAGAAGCTGAGAATGGTACAACACGAGAAATGAATGGTGCAGCACCACTAGAAGACATAGCTGGTAAGAAGAGTGAACTGTCTGTCAACCAAGCTTGAGCAGCAGCATATTTTTCATAACGTTTGTTAAGATCACTTGTTTCTTTTCCAGCTTCATCAAGCAATTTATCGTAATCTTTCACACCAACTTTAGCTGCAGCTGCATTTGATGGGTCATCATACCCCATATAAGTTTTCGTTTGCTCACTATTAGTTGATTTAAGGATATCAAGGTAAGTTGATGGATCTTCATAGTCAGGATTCCATCCAACCGCACCTGAAAGATCCCAATCCTCAGCTGCCGCATTAGCAGCATAATAAGTCGCATTAAAGAATTCATCTTTAGAAATTTGTTGAATATCGATGACAACATTTTCTTCGCCTAAAACTTTTTCAACTGATTGTTTGAACGACTGAATCCGTGCGACAAAGTTTTTAGAGGTTTGGTCTACTGGAACATCCAAGTGGATAGGGAATTTCACACCTTCTGCTTCCAGAGCAGTTTTAGCTTTAGCAAATTCTGCTTTAGCTTTGTCAGCGTTAAAGAGACCGTCTTGACCATCAGCAAAGTTTACATCTTTCCACTCATCTCCATAAGTCTTAACTTTTTCAGCAACCAAGTCACCGAAAGTTTTTTCGCCTGCAGTCACAAAGTCTGGTTTCACAAATAAATTACGAACTGCGAGAGGAGCACCTTCTTTACCGTTAACTTGAGCAGAATAACCTGTACGGTCAAAGGCAAAGTTCAAGGCTTGGCGGAAGTCTTTGTTAAGAAGAGCTTTCTTAGTAGATGTTTTCTCTTCATCTGTCGTTTTAGATGTATATTTGTAATTTTGTCGATCGATATTTACACCTAAACCTCCAATACCAGCTCCTGACGGAGTGTAGAAAATATTATCCTTGTATGACTCCTCTACCTTTGAGAAGTTTGAACTTGTTGGGTAAAGACGAGCAAAACTATAAGCTCCACTTGTAAAGTTACGCTCAAGTGATTCTTGGTCCGAACCATCAAAATATGCAAGTGTTGCTGTATCTAAATGAACATTCTCTTTATCCCAGTACTGCTCGTTCTTAGCAAATTCGATAGAAGATTTAGCAGTCAAACCTTTAAGCAAGAAAGGTCCATTATATAGCAATGATGTAGGATCTGTCGCTTTAGCAAAATCAGAGCCTTTTGATTTTTCAAATTCTTCGTTTAATGGCCAGAAAATTGAATAAACCATCTTAGAGTTCCAGTAAGGTTCTGGTTGGTTCAAAGTATACTCAAGAATATAGTCATCAACCGCTTTAACACCTACTGTAGAGAAATCTTTTGAATTCCCAGCCAAATAATCAGATAAACCTTTAACAGAAGTTTCAGCTAGATATAGAGCTTCTGATTTCTTATCTGCCGCATGTTTCAATCCATTCACGAAGTCTTTAGCAGTCACTTCGGCATATTCTTCACCATCGGATGTCATCCATTTGACACCTTTACGAATTTTGTAGGTATATGTCAATCCATCTTTTGATACAGACCAGTCTTCTGCAACCGCAGGAGTCAAATTCCCGTATTTGTCATTTGTGAAGAGGCCATCGATCCCGTTTGAAGTAGCCACTTTCGTACTCTCTTTTCCAGAAATAATATAATCTAATGTTTCTGGGTCAGCCGAATAGACATAGCCATAGGTTTTTGGAGCTGTCGAATCAGATGATTTTGAATTCCCACAAGCTACTAACACACCTGTTGCCAATAAAGCAACTCCTGCTGCAACAAAGACTCTACTTTTTTTCATTTATTTACTCCTCTGATAAAGTATAGGTTATCATCAATTATACCATAGATTTCAAGAAAAGTAAACGAATTTTCAGAATATTTAGGCTTATTGATACAAAAAATCTGAAAAAGCTATTGACTGAAAATCATTTTCAAGGTATAATAATAAACGTTAAGGCGGTATAGCCAAGTGGTAAGGCACGGCTCTGCAAAAGCTTGATCGTCGGTTCAAATCCGTCTACCGCCTTCTTTAACTTGATTTATCAGGTTTCATTTAAACAGAAAGCCCAATTTAAAGGGCTTTTTTCTTTTTCCTTGAATAAATACGTATAACTTTAAAAAACTTTTGGGGCAAGTTTGGGGCTGAGTTTTTCGAGGACACAATTTCCTTTTGAAATCAACTGAAAAAGCTTCGTCACACCTGGTGACAAAAGCCTCTAGTTTACTCTGTTTCTTCTTCTATTTCAACTTCGGTAATTTGGACTTTTACCTTGGTAACGCGTCCATTTTTCACTTTATCATTGGTAAGGATAAGCTGTTTGTTTTGGCTGACTAATTCATAACTGAGTTTCTCAGTCGTTGGAATGGTCCCAACTCCTGTCAAATAGTAACCAGCGATGGTATCAACGTCATCACTTTCCAGTTCAACATCAAAGTAGTCATTAAAATCATTGAGATTCATGGTACCTTGAACAATGTAAGTATCCTCACCGATTTGATGAACATCTATTGCCGCTTTATCTGTTTCGTCATCGATTTCCCCAACGATTTCCTCTAAGAGGTCTTCTAGGGTCACCAAACCAGCCATCCCACCGTATTCATCCAGCAAGATTGCCATTTGTCTTTGAGTATTGCGCAGTTCTTTTAATAAGTCATCCACAAAAATAGTTTCAGGAACAAAAAGTGGATCTTGTAAGATTTTCTTCCAAACAATATTGTCAAAACCGTCCACAAAGCCCGCCTTAAGGAGACTCTTGGTGTGAATGATCCCAATCACATTGTCCTTATCCCCATCATAGACAGGGATACGAGAATAATTTTGTTTTAAAATACTTTGGATGATGGTTTGACTATCATCCTGAATATCGACCATAAAGGCATCTGTTCGAGGAACCATAACTTCTCTGGCCATTAATTCGTCCAGTGAAAAAATCCCTTGTAACATTTCAATTTCGTCAGCATCTAGTGTTTCTTCACTATTTGTCAGCATGTACTCAATTTCATCACGGGTCATTTTTTCGTCAGCATCGTCAAAGGTCATAGGAGTCAAGCGACTCAAGAGATTGGTAGATGCAGATAAGAGCCAAACAAAGGGACTAACTAGTTTCCCCAATCCAATAATAACTGGCGCTGTACGAATCGCTAAGGTATCCTTTAGATTAAGAGCGATTCTCTTAGGATACAATTCCCCAAAAACGATGGAAATATAAGTCAAAAATGCTAAAGACAGAAAACTTGCAACGGCATAAGATGTTTCACCATTTCCAAGCCAAGATGCAATTTCTCGTCCCAGAGTGTCTGCCAAACTCGCCCCTGATAAGATCGTAATCAGGGTAATCCCTACTTGAATGGTTGATAAAAAGTGGTTAGGATTTTCTAGTACCTTCAACAGACGGATATAGCGTCTATCTCCTTCTTCTGCCTTTTGTTCAACCCGCGCACGGTTAAGTGAAACCATGGCCATTTCTGTGGCTGAGAAAAAGGCATTTGATACCGTCAAGATAAACAATAAAACAAATTGTAGCAACAAATTCTGACTACTTGGGTCTTCCATAGTTCTTCTCCTAAAATAGTATCTTATCCTTTATTATATCACAAAATATAGTCCAGTACATATTATTTTTTCTCATACTCTTCGAAAATCTCCTCAAACCACGTCAGCTTCATCTGCAACCTCAAAGCTGTGCTTTGAGCAAGCTGCGGCTAGCTTCCTAGTTTGCACTTTGATTTTCATTGAGTATCCGTGTCTATTGTAGCCCTGCTTAAACTAGTAAGAAAGAACTCCTATATCCACAAGTGACATAGGAGTTTATTTTGTATTTTACTGAGTAACAGTCACTTCTCCAGTTCGGTAATCCAGTTGAAGCCCTTTTTGAACATTGGGAACTAGAACATTAAATTCCAATTCTCCGTCTGAAGACTTGGCTTCAATCTGTGAAGCTGAAGGAACTAAATCCTCGTTTGAAGCATAATAAAGAGTTACACGGTAACGGACACGCTTGTTTTTATCCAAGGCCTTACGTACCATGCTTTCATAGTAGTTTTGACCAGTCGAATCCTCGGCTTGAGCCTGATTTGCCCAGGCTGTTTGAACAGCAATGTTTTTAGGATTGCTTGTCGAGGCATCAAAACCATCCAAGCCACCGATTAAGGCATAGCCTAACAAGTGACCTCTATCTACCGCATGAGTATAAGACCCCTTTAGATTCTTAACCTGATGCCAGCCTGGAGGAGTCCATGAAGTCGAACCATTCCCTGTTTCTTCACGATTCTTGTACTGACGAGTAGCCTTAGACAAGAGCGCATTTGCTACGGTTGGCACTGTTTCCTTGCCCACTGTCTTTGTTTTATTATCAGCGTAGGGCTTACTTGAAACCTTGGCATCTAGATTTGTTTTATTACCATTGACGATAAAAGCACCTGATCCATTCCACTCCAGACTCCCTTTTATTTGACTCTTGACTGCGTCTGTTAAGACACTCTCTGCCAATGCTTGACTAGGAGCTTCCGACGCTTGTTTTCTCTGACTAACCTTTGTTTTAGGACTATTAGCTGTCGACTGCATCTGCTTGATATAATAGCTTCCCGCAGATAAAAGCAATAACACTAGCAGCCCGATCAGTGTCTGTCTTGTTTTTTTATCCATTTTTCTCCTTATCTCTAGAAAAAGACTGGTTCTCCAGCCTAATTTCCTGTAAATTTATGAATCAATTCCTGCCATTTTGCTGGAGACAGGATAGCCCATGGATCTTGACCCTTGCCCAAGATTCCATAACCTACCATTAAGCCGATACCTAGGGCTAGAGCACCTAAAAACAGTACCAAAATGACTAGAAGTAAACGCTTGATTACGTAGCTTGATTTCTTATTCATCTTCATCACTTGCCTCAATCCGCTGAATCTTAGCACCTAGCTGTGCCAACTTCTCATGGAAACGGTAGTAACCTCTATCCAAGTGAACCAATTTACCAACCACAGTTTCTCCTTGCGCTACCAAGCCTGTCAAAATCAAGGCAGCACTGGCACGAAGGTCAGTTGAAAGAACTTCTGCTCCCTGCAAAGGTTGTCCACCAACAATACGAGCCGTATCACGGATAATCTCAGAATGCAATCCCATACGTCTCATTTCTTCTAGGTGTTGGAAACGATTTTCAAAAACTGTCTCCACCATGGTTGATTCCCCGTTTGCGATGGTCATCAAGGCTGTAAATTGAGCCTGCATATCTGTTGGAAATCCTGGGTGGGGCAAGGTTTTTACATGGACAGCTTTTAGCTTTTCTAGTTGAGAACGAACTCGAATTCCTTCAGTCTCCTCTGTCACTTCCACTCCCATTTCAAGTAATTTGGCAATCAAGGGACGATTGTGCTCCCAGACAGCGTCTTTAATCAAGACATCACCACCAGTCATGGCAGCAGCTACCATAAAGGTTCCGGCTTCGATACGGTCTTGGACTACATTGTGAGTCGTACCATGAAGTTTTTCAACACCGGTAATGGTAATGGTCTCTGTACCAGCACCCTTAACCTTGGCTCCCATTTCATTGAGGAGAATGGCTAGGTCAACAATCTCAGGCTCACGCGCAGCATTTTCAATCACTGTCACCCCATCAGCTAGAGTCGCTGCCATCATCAAGTTCTGCGTAGCACCAACACTTGGAAAGTCCATATAGATATGTGCGCCATGCAAGCGGTCAGCCTTGGCTTCGATGTAACCAGCTGTCTGGCTAATCTTAGCCCCCATAGCTTCCAGACCTTTCAAATGAAGATCAATAGGGCGACTACCAATCGTACAACCTCCCGGCATGGATACCTTGGCATGACCTACACGAGCAAGAATTGGTCCCAAGACAACGATGGATGCGCGCATCTTGCTGACATACTTGTAAGGGGCTTCCTCAGTGATATCACCAGTCGCATCCACCTCGACAAGATGAGCTTCTTCATTAAAATCCACCTTGGCATTCAAACCACGAACCACCTGATTCATGGTGAAAACATCTGACAAGATAGGAACGTTCTGCAAGACGGTCTTTCCTTCACTTGCTAGAATAGTCGCTGCCAACAAGGGCAAGACTGCATTCTTTGCTCCTTCGATCGTAACACTTCCTACCAGACGATTATCGCCACCTTGAACCACAATTTTTTCCATACTTATTTCCTTTACTCTTGATTTTATAATAGTCCTCTAAGCGCTTCTTGCCACAGTTGATACAGGCTGATAAAGAAAGAACTCATGATGTAGCCCATTACAATGCTGAAAAAAGCTACTAGTAAACGAACTTTTCCTGTATTCTCAGTTGTCACTTTTAAAACCTTTTCCCATCTAACAAGATTCTTTAAAAGGTAAAAACTCACATAAATAAAGAGCATATGACTGCTTAGAGTGAATAATAATTGAACCATTTGACTATTATACCATCTTCTCTGTTTGTGCGCTAGTTTGGAAACTTCACTTAAAAATTAGGGATTGTTTTTCAAGTAATCAATTGCATCTTGTAGGGTTTTAACTGGCACAATTTTCATATCTGTCTTGATTGTTTTAGCTGCTTCCAGGGCTGTTTGGTAGTTGTTTTTCGCATCCGGATGCGCTTTTTGTTCTTCTTCGCTAACAGGGTTATCAGGGGCAAAGAAAATAGCAGCACCTTCTCTAGCCGAAGCAACAACTTTCTTATCAATACCTCCAATGTCCCCCACATTCCCATCGCGGTCAATGGTTCCTGTACCGGCAACGATACGGCCATTACGAAGACCTGGGTCAGCTATTTGGGTATAGATAGCCAGACTAAACATGAGACCAGCACTTGGTCCGCCAATACCAGCTGTTGAAAAGCGAATTGGGACATCACTGGTTACTTCTGTACGGTCAATCAAACCGATTCCAATTCCATTTTTGCCATTTTCCAAGGTGATAATCTTACCTTCTGCAGACTTGGTTTGCCCATCCTCTTCATAGGTGACCTTGACGGAGTCCCCTAGTTTTTGAGAATTGACATAATCAATCAAATCTTTGGAACTATCAAAGGTCTGATCATTGACTGCTGTGACCGTATCAGAGATGTTAAGAATCCCTTTAAAGGTCGAATTATCCGTCACAGTCAAAACATAAACCCCAAGATATTTGAGTTCGATATCTTTACCAGCTGTTTTTAGCCCTTGATACTTGGCCATGTTTTGCGATGTTTGCATGTAGAATTGATTGATCCGCATAAATTCAACATCGGAAGAGCCACCTGTAGTCTCTTGGGCACTACGAATATCTGTAAAAGGCGTCAACCATGCATAAATCATATGAGCTAAAGTGGCATGTTGGACACCAACCGTAACGAATTGATAGGCACCAGCTTCCTTATCTTCTGTGTCATTGACTTTAAGGACTTGGCGAATATCTTCCGAACCACCTGGAACCTCTATATAATAGGGCAAGGGCACTACAAATGCCAAGAAAGTCACAATCAAGGCCGCAATGACATATAAGGGCCATCTAATCTTTTTTTTCATTTCTTATTTCCTCCAAAATACTCTCAGGAACATAGCAGGCAACATCCTGACCAAACTTCAATAGCTCTCTAATACCGGATGAACTGAGATAGAGATGTTCAGGTCGGCTATGTAAATAAATTGTCTCTATATCAGGAGACAGCTGATGGTTGTAGTAATCAAAACTGGCTTCATATTGCAAATCCGCTGCGTTCCTCAACCCCCGCACTAGACAAGTAGCCCCCAGTCTTTTTGCGACATCAACCACCAATTCATCATGAGAAGACACAACTTCAACATTTTCCAAATGTTTCAAAGCCTTTTCTAACCCCCGTTTACGATTTTCGATAGGAAGAAATCCTTGTTTGTGGGGATTAAAAAAAATACCGACATAGAGCTTATCAAAGAGTCTGCTCGCCCGTTCAATGATATCCAGATGCCCATTTGTCATCGGATCAAACGAGCCTGTAAATAAGCCAATCTTATCTGACATAGACTGTCACCTTACTAATTCCATAAATCTTTTCCTTCCAGATACCCAGGCAGGCAATTTCTTCTGGAAGCTCAACGGTCTTATCCGTCTCACACACGACCATGACATCTTCAGAAAAAAGCTCTCTCTCAGCCATTTTTTCAATATCTGCTACGATTTGTTCCTTGGCATAAGGAGGGTCTAAGAAGATGAGGTCAAATTCCCCAGATACCTGTTCCAATGCCCTTTCTGCATCCATCTTGAGAAGTTGAAATTTCCCAACTTCCTTGGTCATCTGAATATTTTCAGCCACGATAGCCTGAGCCTTACGGTCTCGCTCCACCAAAACAGCGCTGGACATGCCACGCGATACTGCTTCTATTGACAAGCCACCACTACCTGCATAAAGGTCCAAGACCCGCCCCCCTTCAAAGTAGGGACCAATCATGTTAAAAATAGCTCCCCTAACCTTATCCGAAGTGGGTCTTGTCGCCTTGCCTTCTAGTGTCTTGAGGGGACGTCCCCCATAGATTCCTGATACGATTTTCATACCGTTTATTATACCAAATTATGGGCGAAAAGAGAAAGAAAATCGAACCTTGCGGTTCGATTCTCTACAAAATATTTTCGTAAGTATCGCGGACTTCTTGAGGCCAAACACTTGTTTGCACTTCTCCGATGTGTTTCTTGCGAAGTAGGAACATGGCCATCCGAGATTGTCCAATTCCCCCACCGATTGTCAATGGGAATAGGCCGTTCAACAAAGCCTTGTGCCATTCCAATTCTAAACGGTCTTCATCACCTGTGATGGCAACCTGACGGCGAAGCGTTTCTTCATCTACACGAATTCCCATAGAAGACAACTCAAAGGCTCCCTCCAGCGACTCATTCCAGACAAGAATATCGCCATTTAGACCTTTGTAGCCATTTTCAGATTCGCTTGTCCAGTCATCGTAGTCTGGCGCACGTCCATCGTGCGGTTTACCGTCTGGTAATTCGCCACCGATACCGATCAAGAAGACTGCTCCAAATTCTTTACAGATAGCATTTTCACGCTCTTTCGGAGTCAAGTCTGGGTAGCGTTCTACCAACTCTTCTGTATGGATGAAAGTAATCTGTTTTGGCAAGATTGATTCGATGTCATAGCGGGCTTCAACAGCTAGCTCAGTAAGGCGAATAGCCTTGTAAATCTTCTCAACTGTTTCTTTTAGATAAGCGATATTCCGTTTACCATTTGGGATAACTTTCTCCCAGTCCCACTGGTCAACATAAACAGAGTGGGTCGCATCCAGCGAATCTTCGTCTGGACGAAGGGCCTTCATGTGGACGAAGAGACCTTCACCCTCACCGAAACCAAAACGGGCCAAAGTATGGCGTTTCCATTTAGCAAGTGAGTGCACCACTTCATAAGTAGCATCAGGGATTTGGAGAACCTTGACCGATACGGCATTCTCCACACCTGATAAATTATCCTGCATCCCGTCGCCGACCCTGCTCAAGATAGGACCTTGAACTTCGACAACTTCTAACTTATCTTTCAAATACTGGGTAAAAGTGTTTTTGACAAAGGAAATCTCTTCTTGTTGATGGATAAAACTTTTCTTCATAAACTACTCCTCAAAAAATTAATTAAAAGCATTATACACCTATTTCCAAGAAAAGAAAAGAGCAAATACGAAAAAAATCAGTGCTCCTTCGAACACTGATGTTAGGGACCTTCTAGTCATTGCGACCAAAGATACGTAAAATACTTAGGAAAAGATTGATAAAATCAAGATAGATACTAAGAGCCATTGACACAACCCAACCTGTCGCTACACGACCTTGTGATTGCTCATAGGCATAGCGAATTTTTTGGTTATCTGAAGCAATCAGCCCTGAGAAAACCAAAACCATGGCTACGCTAATCATATAATCAAAGAAACCGCTAGCCAAGAAAATATTAACTACCATGGCAATCAGCAAACCGATAAGAGCCGCCATCATCGCTCGACCAAGCCCGCTCAAGTCTTTCTTGGTGAACATGCCAACTGCCGCCATGACAAAGAAGAGAAGGGCGCTCGACACAAAGGCAGATAAAACTGTACCTGGAGTATAGAAGGCCACCACAAAACTGAGTGTAAAGCCGTTTAATACTGAGTAAAGTAAAAATACTGGAAGAGCCGCTGGACTATTCTTTAAGGCCATGCTACTGGCAACAAAGACTAGTGCTAGCTCCGCAAGGGTTGCAATGGTCAACCAGAGACGTCCCTGCATCAAAAAGTAAACCAACTGAGACTGAAAAACCGTCAACATGAGGCCAGATACCAAGGCGGATAGCCCGATTCCTAGCCCAACAAAGGCATAAACCTTAGCGTAAAATTGATTGAGACCAGTACGGTCATGAATAATAGTGTGATTCATCTTTTCTCCTTTTCTATGAACATCTTTCCTTGATTATAACAAAGAAAGTTAAAATTAGCTTAAATGGAAAATTAAAATACCTGCTGCAACGGCAACATTCAAACTCTCCGCCTGTCCCTTCATACTAATGTGAACCAACTGGTCTGCACTTTCAGCCATGAGGGGACTAATTCCTTGACCCTCATTTCCCATGACTAGTACAAAATTTTCTATAGGAGACAGTTCTCTGTAATCAACAGAATCTTTAGATAGGGTTGTTGCCAGCACTGGGATACCTGCTTCTTTAGCTCCCTCGAGAAGTCTTTGACTAGACATTCGGTAAATAGGCAGATGAAAATGACTGCCTTGCATCGAACGTAGGGTCTTGAGACTGTAGATATCTGCCGACTTATCTGAAACAATCACTCCAGTAAAACCTGCTGCATCCGCAGTCCGAATGATAGTTCCCACATTACCAGGATCTTGCACATCTTCCAAAAACAAGAACTTACCCTGACTAAAGTCAGCTTGCCCTACTTCTTCTTTTTGAACCACGGCAACAATTCCCTGTGGAGTCTGAGAATCCGCCAAATCTAGCAAAATATCCTCTGACACCCAGACAGTTTGCGGAAAGGCAGCTAACTGATCTCGGTAATTTTCTAAGGCAAAGATTTTCTCAATCGTCACCCCAGCTTGCACAGCTTCTTCAAACAAGTGCCAGCCTTCAATCAAATAAGCAGACTTGCGGTATTTTTTTTGGTGTAATTTCTTGGCATTTTTTACCACAGAATTGGCTTTTGAGGTTATAATAGTCATAGAAATATTATAACACAATCAAAGGGGTTTGGTATGCAAAAGGTTAGAATGATTGCCCAAGGTAGGGTACAGGGAGTCGGCTTTCGTTGGGGTGTTTACAGCTTGGCACTTGAAATTGGTGGCATCACAGGTCGGGTATGGAATAACGACGATGGCACAGTGGAAATATTAGCCCAAGCAGACTCATCTGCTATCATGGCAAAATTTATCCAAGAAATCCGCAAAGGACCCACACCTTTTTCAAAAGTCAGCTACTTAGATGTCCAACTGAGTAACTTTCCTCCCTACCCTGACTTTAAAATCGCAAATTAGGTCTCTAGAACTATTGTATATTTTGTAAAAAAACAGTAGAATAGAAAGGTATAATTTTTAAAGAAGGAATAAAAACAGTGAAATCTATTAAACGTTTTGCACTCTCAGCTATGGGAGTGGCTATGTTGCTAGTCTTGACTGGTTGCGTTCAGATTGATAAAGCAACAGGTAAGCCAATTGGTCCCGTTTGGGATTTCTTGGGTGCTCCGATGGGAGAAGCTATCAAGTACTTCGCCAATGACAAGGGACTTGGTTTTGGGGTTGCTATCATCATCGTAACTATTATCGTGCGCTTGATTATCTTGCCACTGGGTATCTACCAATCATGGAAGGCAACGCTTCACTCTGAAAAGATGAACGCCCTCAAGCACGTCCTTGAGCCACACCAAACACGTCTCAAAGAAGCAACGACTCAAGAAGAAAAACTCGAAGCCCAACAAGCTCTCTTTGCCGCTCAGAAAGAGCACGGCATCAGCATGTTTGGTGGTGTAGGATGTTTCCCTATCCTCCTTCAAATGCCTTTCTTCTCAGCTATCTACTTTGCTGCTCAACATACTGAAGGTGTTGCTCAAGCAAGCTACCTAGGAATTCCTCTAGGTTCTCCAAGTATGATTTTGGTTGCCTTCGCTGGTATTCTTTACTATCTTCAATCGCTCCTTTCACTTCACGGAGTAGAAGATGAAATGCAAAGAGAACAAATCAAGAAAATGATTTACATGAGCCCACTCATGATCGTCGTCTTCTCCCTCTTCTCACCAGCTAGTGTCACACTTTACTGGGTTGTCGGTGGTTTCATGATGATTCTCCAACAGTTTATCGTCAACTATATCGTTCGTCCAAAACTTCGCAAAAAAGTCCGTGAAGAACTGGCCAAGAACCCACCAAAAGCACGTGCTTTCTCTACACCAAGTGGACGAAAAGACGTTACTCCTGAACAACCAACTGCTATCTCAAGCAAGAAAAAACACAAAAATCGCAACGCTGGAAAACAACGTTCGAGATAAGGCTACGTAAATTATCCAATAATTAAAAAAACGAATGAATGATAAATAGTTTTCATCAACTAGATATCATTCATTCGTTTTTATTATCTACCGTTACATCTTATACTAATCGAAAACGTTAAATAGTTTAAAAGCTCACATATAAAAAACTATTCAATCATAAATTAACAAGTAAATCACTATGATTTAATACAATTCACAGTTATTAAAACTTCTGCTCCCGCGTCTCTATTTCTAAGCTCAACTCGGCCTTTGTGTAGTTTTGCAACTCTACATACAAAACTAAGTCCAATACCATAATGTTGCTCTTTAACCGATCTAGCTTTATCCATACGATAAAAGAGCTTTCCAAAATTAGTTAAAACTTCATCTGGAAATTCCGAGCCATTATTCCATATGCCTATTTTCAATTCTTTCTCCTCTTTCTCTACCCTAATGTTAATTTTAGGATTCTGTTTATCGGCGTATTCCAAAGCATTTGTTAAAATATTTTGTATGGCACGAATCAGAAGAGATGGATTTATATAATAGTTTTCAGTTCCTTTCACATTTTGTTCAAAAGAAAACTTCATCTGATTTTTTATCAAAAAAGAGACTTCTTTCTCTAATTCATTGATAAAATCTGAAGAGGAATACTCCGTCCAACCTGTCTCATCATCATAATAGGTTTTAGAATAGTGAATCAATTGATTGAAATAATCTAGTAACTGTTGACTAGCTCTTTCTATATCTGCTAAGCATTCTTGAGATTGGTCGTTTTCAGTTATCGTCTGCAAAAATTCCACATTTCCCCTAATAATGGTTAAGGGAGTTTTTAAATCATGAGAAGCTGCTGAAACCTGAAACATCAAATCTTCCTTCTGCTGTTTCTCATTAACTATTAATTGTCGAATTCTATCTTGCATCACAATAATCCGATTTCCTGTCTCGCGAAATTCTTTAACCGTTAAACTTTCTGTACATTCCTTCTTCAACCACATACTATTTTCATAAATCAAAGTCATTTCATAACTCAGTTTTTTCAACAATTTTCCAATGTGATAACTTATTAGAACAATCAATAAAACACAAATATATATCCATGATGACACATTAAAAAAGATTGATAGAACACCACTATTGTTTAAAGTTTTCCCATCTTCATTTATTTGTATAGATACTGAAGCTAAGGGAATAAGATAGGCCATTAGTAAGCCAAGACTAAACTGCCAAATAATTCTCCAACAGGTTTCTCGAATTAATTGTCTAAAACTTTTGATTCTACCCATTGATATCCTCCACCGTATAAGGTTTTAATTGGATTTAATTGATAAGGTTTCAACTTTTGACGAATTTGATAAATGTACTCTGAAACCGAACGTAAGAGCGCTTCTGAACTTTGTGGATATAGATAATTATAAATTTCCTCAATAGAATATATTTTACTTGGGTTGCTTGCCAAAAGATTCACTATGTCAAATTCCCTCCTTGTCAGAGCAATCTTATCATCGTTTACAAATAGTTCCTTACTATCCGTATATAGTATAAGCTTCCCAATCTTTATTTGATGAACATTTCCTTTAATCCGTTCTTCACGACGTAAGTGCATTTTAACACGTGCTAACAATTCTTGCATACTAAAGGGCTTCATAATATAATCATCAGCACCTGCATTAATTCCAGCTACTAAATCTTCATCCATATCCTTAGCAGTTATAAAACAGATAGGAACAGTTATCTGTTCGCGAATCATCTGACAGATCTCTAAACCACTAACAGGCATCATAATATCTAATAGAATCAAGTCAAAGCCTGTAAAATCACAAAGATCAATCTCTTCTATCTTATTTCGTATGACTACTTCATATTTTTCATATTCTAGTACTTTTTTTATTAGGCGAAGAATAGCGAGATCATCATCTACCACCAAAATTTTATAAGCCATAACTCACCCTCCTAACTATATTATAGCACTAACCAAGAAAAAGACAGGACATCCCCTGTCTTTAGCGTACATTTCTTCCTATAAGTATCAATGTAGCAAATAGAAAAACAATTAATAACCAAACTATTTGTATCCCTAAGCCTTGCCACACTGGATAATAAAGCGACAAGGGATGGGTATAAAAACAATTCATACTAGCTAGTAATGGTAAATTTCTAAAAAAAGAACTGAATTGTAGTAACATTTGTCCCAACCCCAATAAAAGGGATAAACTGATTCCCAAAATTAAGATAAAAGACTGGGAAATAAATACAAAAATACCACTTAAAAGAGAGAAGGTTAGAATAGAAATACATGCTGGAAATAGGATTGTCAGAACATGTTTAATATTACTCAAAAGATTGATATTGTAGTATCCTTGGGCGATTAGTATACATAATGATATTACAGCGACCAATAATACAATTTCCACACATAATACAATAGCTAGTTTACAGATTATAAATTTCAAACGATTTGGACATGTAAGAAAACTGGTACGAAGGCTAGAACCTGTAAATTCTTGACCTATAAATAGAACCGCTAGACTAACGAAACCTGCCTGTCCTAAATAGAGACTTTGCAGTAGCTGTTCCAAAACAAACTGTAGAGTCAACTGGTCTGGCTTACTATTTAAAAAAACAACCATCGCCGGAATACACAGTAATAGAGCACCTATAATCAACCAGTGCCAAGGATTCATAATAAACTTGAGATACTCACTTTTAAGTTGTTCTTTCAACTTATTCACCTCCTCCAATATCTGACTTAAGTAATCGGTAGATTGCTAAAGCTAAGAATGAGAAGTTCCAACAAAGTAAAAGTAAAATATTTTGTAAACTATTATGTTCTAAAATTTGAGGAGATGTAGCAATCAATCCTTGCCCCAATGCAACTGGAAGAAATTTTGCAACCGATATATAGTTTGCTAAGAATGTTCCTAAATTGTAGACTTGGGGAAGCAAAAATAATAGAGGAACAATGGCTGTTTTAAATGTCAAAGCCATAATATAGGCTAGCAGTCCCAACAAAGTCCAAGCTATACTGGCTAAAAATATATAGAACCAAACTCTCCCATTTAGTGAAAAAAGCAATAAGCCATCTTGTCCTAAAACATAATGTGTCATGTTAATCGTAAGGAATATTGATAGAAAGGAAATGAAAAAAGAAAATACAAGCCAAACTAATGTTTTTGAAACTAGGAAAGAACTTCGATTTGTAATAGAGAGGAGGCTTGTACGAATAGCCAAGCCTTTGTATTCCTCGGCTCCGTAAATTGAGCCTAGGATAATCATAATAAAAACACCAAATAAAGTGACATCAAAACCTAAAAATTCAATAGGAGGTAAGGCCTCTGCTAAATCTGGATTTGTCTCTGGTGTAGCATGGATACCAACTGAAACAATTTGAGAAGCACCAATATTTGCTAAAAATGTTTGAAATACGAGTATCAAGAATAGTACAATATGAGTAGCTCTCTTATAAAATAATTTCAATATTTCAGAATGAAGAGAGTAAATAAGTGCCATGTCACTTTCCTCCTTCTGTCAAACTAAAGAAGACTTCTTCTAGTGAAGAAAGATTTTTCATCACTTCTTGTAAAGTCCCTTTTATAAGAACTTTTCCTTTATTTATGATAACTACATCATCTGTTACTGCTTCCACTTCCGATAATATATGAGATGATAGCAAGACTGTTTTCCCTTCTTGAGCTTGTTTTTTTATAAACTCTCTAAACCACCGAATTCCTCTTGGATCCAACCCATTAGTCGGTTCATCCAATATCAGATATTGAGGATTTCCTAATAGAGCTGTTGCAATTCCCAAGCGTTGTCCTTCTCCTAATGATAATTTCCCAATTTTAGATTTTTTCTTATGACTAATATCCACCATATCCAAGACTTGCTCAATTCGCTGACTGGATATCCCATTACTAGCAGCAACAATTTTCAAATGTTGATAAACAGTCCGATCATCAGGAGCACCTACACTGTCAAATGAAGCTCCTACAGTCTTTAGAGGAAATTTTAATTCCTTATAAGTTTGATCTCCAATTTTGGTAAGACCAGATGTTGCTTTGTCTAATCCTAATAAAATACGTAAGGTTGAACTTTTTCCAGCTCCATTTGGACCCAGGAAAGCAGTCACTCTACCTGCTTTTGCTTCAAAAGAAATATCTTTTAAAATTTGAGTTTGTCCATATGACTTACATAAATTTTTAATGGCAATACTTTGTTCCATAGATGTTCTCCTATTCTATTTAATATTTCTAAAAGTAACTATATCTTACACATTCTTTTTCGGATTTTTTTCAGAATTTAGAGAGTAAAAAAGATTTAATACTCAATGAAAATCAAAGAGCAAACTAGGAAGCTAGCCGCAGGCTGCTCAAAACACGGTTTTGAGGTTGTAGATAAGACTGACGAAGTCAGTCACATATATACGACAAAGCGACGCTGACGTGGTTTGAAGAGATTTTCGAAGAGTATAAAATTTTGTTTCATTTAATTATCTATATTTGTGTAAATTTAAAAGCCCGATGTTTCCATCAGGCTTCTTTTTTATCCATGTACACGTTTCATATAGTCTTGGTAACTTTCGGTATCCATGAGTTTTTTAGCGTTCTTAACGCGGTCTGCTGTTGGTGGTTTAACCCCTTCGAGGGAATAAGGAATTCCTAATTCACGCCATTTGAATTCTCCCATGGTATGATAAGGTAGAATTTCAAACTTATCAACATTTTTAAGGGTCTTGACGAACTTACCAAGTTCAATCAAGTCATCGTCTCTATCTGTCAATCCTGGAACTAGCACGTGGCGAATCCAGACAGGTTTTCCAATATCTGATAGATACTGGGCACAGGCCAGGATGTTTTTATTGGTTTGGCTAGTGACAATTTTGTGCTGTTCTTCGTTGATTTCCTTGATATCCAAGAGGACTAAGTCAGTGACAGCCATGAGTTTGTCAAACTTTTCAAGGTAACGTGGTTTATTTCGGAAAGGAAGGGCACAGGTATCCAAGGTACAGTGGATTCCGTGTTCTTTGGCCTTGGTAAAGAGGGCAATCAAGAAATCAATCTGCAAGAGAGCTTCTCCTCCACTGACTGTAATACCGCCCTTATTTCCCCAGAAACCGCGGTAGCGCAAGGCTTCTGTCAAGACATCATCTACCGTCCGTTCACGTGATTTATTGGATTCCATAGCCCAAGTGTCAGGGTTGTGGCAATACTGGCAACGCATGTGACAGCCCTGCAAAAAGACAATAAAGCGAATACCAGGCCCATCTACTGACCCAAAGCTTTCTGTCGAATGCACCATTCCTGTCACTTGTCCATAATCAATTGTTTCTTCAGACATATCGTTACCTTCCTTGAAAACGTTTTATAGTTTTATTATATCACGACTTGAAGGAAAAACAAGATTTTTGCCTATTTTTTAGAAAGCAATCTGTTTTTCAATTTCATTTTCAATTACTTATCATTTTATTCTTCAAAATCAAAGCCATACAAGGTTGCAAAGTAGTCCTCAGGGCGCTCTGCACGGCGGATTTGACGGACTTTGCCTTCTTCGGTATAGAGGATTTCCGCAGAACGAAGTTTGGCATTGTACTGGTAGCCCATTGAAAAACCGTGAGCACCTGTATCATGAATTACCAGCAAATCACCGATTTCTGTATGAGGCAGTTCGCGATTCACTGCAAATTTATCATTGTTTTCACAGAGTGAACCAACCACATCTACCACTTCAGCTGGTCCATCTGGATGGGTCACATTAGTAATATGATGGTAGGCTCCGTACATAGCTGGACGCATGAGGTTGACTGCTGATGCATCCACACCTAGATAGGTACGGTAGGTTTCCTTCTTATGAGTCACTCTTGTAACCAAAGCACCATGAGGTGCTAACATAAAACGACCCAATTCGGTGAAAATCTTAACCTGACCAAGACCTGCTGGCGTAAGGACCTCTTCATACACCTTACGAACCCCCTCGCCAATCAAGGCGATATCGTTCGGCTCCTGGTCTGGACGATAGTTGACACCAATACCGCCAGAAAGATTGATAAAGTCTAGCGAAATGCCCAACTTTTCCTTGATTTCAACAGCCAATTCAAAAAGCTGACGAGCCAACTCTGGATAATAGAGATGGGTCACGGTATTGGACGCTAGGAAGGAGTGAATCCCAAAAGTCTTGGCTCCTTTTTCCTTCAAGATGGCAAAAGCTTCAAAGAGCTGATCCTTGGTCATGCCAAACTTGGCTTCTCCAGGATTGTCCATGATGTCTGTTCCCAGTTCAAAAACACCTCCAGGATTGTAACGACAAGAGATAATTTCTGGAATGCCTGCTGCACGCTCTATATGTTCAATATCTTCAAAGGCATCCAAGTTAATGGTCGCACCCAATTCACGCGCATAGGCATATTCCTTATCTGGCGTATTGTTTGAAGAGAACATAATTTCAGAACCAGGGAAATCCAGTTTATGACTCATCAAAAGCTCTACATAACTAGAGCAGTCCACACCACAGCCTTCCTCTTGGAGAATTTTCAAGATAGCTGGTGTTGGAGTAGCCTTAACTGCAAAATATTCCTTAAAGCCCTTATTCCACGAAAAGGCTTGGTTGACGGCTCTTGCCTTCTCACGAATTCCCTTCTCATCATACAAGTGAAAGGGAGTCGGGAACTCGGCAACAATCTTTTCCAAGTCTTCTTTATTGATAAATGGTGTTTTCATAAGTTTCCTTCTATTCTATTTGCAAAGAAAGGCTGGGACAATCGTTCCAACCTTTAGTTCTATCTCTTATTTATCTTCGTCAAAGATATTGCCAACCTCAACATCGATGGCTTGGTTCTTGACATCAATATTGGTTACCTTCAAGAGTGACTTGTAGTCAAACTGCTTTTCGCGTTCTTCTTGAGCATTATCCGCAAAGACCGCTACACCTGCCAATTCTGAATCAAACTCACGCAAGAGGCTGATCATCCCATTGACAGTTCCGCCACCTTTCAAGAAGTCATCCACAATCAAGACACGGCTGCCTGCCTTGAGACTACGTTTTGAAAGGAACATTTTCTCGATACGGTCACCACTTGAACCGGATACATAGTTGACGCTGACAGTTGAACCTTCGGTAATTTTCAGGTCGCGGCGCACAATAACAAAAGGAACATTGAGGACATTGGCAACTGCATTTGCAAGTGGAACACCCTTAGTCGCTACTGTCATAACCGCATCAATTTTTTGGTCCATAAAGCTCTTGGCAATAATGCGACCAATATTTTTCAAGATGGCTGGTGTGCTAAGTAAATCAGATAGGTAGATGTAACCACCTGGCAAGATACGGTCACTTTCTGACAACTTGGAACGCAAGTCCTCAACCATTTCCTTGGCATCATGACTTGAGATTGATGGTGTGAAAATGACACCACCACCAGCACCAGTTACTGTCTGGATATGACCGATTTCAATTTCCTCAAAGGCGCGTTTGATAATCACGATATCCTCTGAGATGGATGATTTAGCAGATTCGTACTTTTCAGCAAAAGTATTGAGACTAGTTAGTTTATAAGGATTATTAATCAAATAGTTGGAAATGACAACCATCCGATCACTTCTTCTTAATTTCATTTCTATTTCCCACTTCATTTAATTTTGATATTTTATCTATTATACCATATTCACATAAAAAAACGAACATTCTTATCCTAAAAAATGCTCATTTTTCTTAAATTATTAATCTAAATCTGGTTTATAGAAGGAACGATTGTCCATAGCGAAGATTTTATTGGTCATCTCTCCCTTATCCACCAAAGCAAGAGCAGTTGACATCATCATCATGCTTGCATCCAGATTGTCAATCATATGGATAATCTCTGCTTCCATAATGCGTGGACGGACTGGACTTCCATACTCAAGCAAGCCGTGGTGACTAAGGATGACGTGACGAAGCAGAACGACTTCTTCCTTGGTATCATCGATACCGAGTTCCATAACTGTTTTAGTAATTTCGCTATCAATCAAAGCAATATGCCCAAGGAGATTGCCTCGCACTGTGTACTCGGTCTGGTCTGGTCCCGTCAACTCAATGACTTTAGCTAAGTCATGCAGCATAATTCCCGCATAGAGCAGGCTCTTATTGAGCTGAGGATAAACTTCGCTAATAGCATCTGCCAAACGCACCATGGTCGCCGTATGATAGGCCAAACCCGTTTCAAAGGCATGGTGATTAGTCTTGGCAGCTGGATAGGAGTAGAATTCCTTATCATACTTGGTGTAGAGCTTTCGGACAATTCGTTGCCAGACAGGATTTTCAATTTTAAAAATCATTTGCGACATGTAGTCACGGATTTCCTTGACATCAACTGGCGACTTGACCTTGAAATCAGCTGGGTCATTGGGTTCACCAGGTTGAGGCAGGCGAAGGGTAATTTGATTGACTTGAGGGGTGTTGTTATAAACTTCTCGGCGTCCTTTCATGTGGACAACCTTACCTGCAGTATAGGCCTCAACGTTATGAGGTTGGGCATCCCAGAGTTTCCCTTCAATCTCGCCACTATCATCTTGGAAGGTAAAGGCTAGGTAGTTTTTCCCAGCTCGAGTTTGCCTCAGGTCAGCTGACTTGATTAGGTAAAAGCCTTCAAACAGCTCATCTTTTTTCATGTGACTAATCTTCATATTCTTCCTCATTTTCTTGGAAATGGAGTAAATCAAGCGCAGGCTCACCTTCTGACAACTCAATGTGACGGAGCGTCCGCTCGATAGCTGTGGTACGACGGTTTAATAATTCATCAATATTGCCAGAGGCATGTTGGAGGTGTTTTTGTGCCTTGATCAGAATGCCACCAAACTTGCCAAACTCGGTCTTAACACTGGCAAGAGTCTTACTGATATGGTCGGCACTCTTTTGGATATTTAGAGTTTTGAAGCCAACTGATAGGGAGTTAAGAAGGGCTGATAGGGTACTTGGACCTGCGACAATAATCTGCTCCTCCCGTCTCAAGTCATCAAAGAAGACCGGATTGCGGACGATTTCTGAGTAGAGACCTTCTGTTGGCACAAACAAAACTCCAAAATTGGTCGTTCGAGGCGGTGCTATGTACTTGTTCCTGATATCCTTGGCAAAGCGTTTGACGCTGGCTAGGAGCGACTTACGACAGCGTTCAATCTCACCCTTGTCACCTGCTTCATATGCTTCTTCTAGGCGGTAATAATCTGCCAGTGGAAACTTAGAGTCAATTGGTAGGTAGACGTATTCCTGATCGCCTTGTCCGGGTAACTTGATGGCGTACTCCACTCGTTCACTAGAGTTTTCAACCGTTGCATATTCTCGTTCATACTGGGCAGGGGTCATGATGTCTTCGATGATTTGCCCCAGTTGCAATTCTCCAAGAATCCCTCGCGTTTTGGTTCCAGAGAGAACCTTGTTAAGGGCGCCGACATCACGGGCAACTGTCTGCATTTCTCCAAGGCCACGATTGACCGACTCCAGTTGTTTGGAAACTGTCTCAAAGGAAGCCTGCAAGCGTGTCTGTAAGGTCTTTTCTAGTTTTTCCTCGACTGTTTGGCGCATTTGTTCCAAGCGTTGCTCATTTGATTCCTGCAAGGCTTGGAGACGTTGGTCAGTCTTGTCTCTGGTTTGGAGGAGATTATCTGTCATTTCTTGACGAACCTGAGTCAGACCTTGGTGCAATTCAATTCTCACTTCTTGCAAACGGTCACTGACAGACACTTCCAAATCTTTTTGATCTAACTGGCTGGCTTGTCTTGCTTGTTCAAAGCGGTAATCCAACTGGTCTGACAAGTAATCTGCCTGATCCTCCAAGATCTTACTTAGATGTTTTTCCTGCTTATCCTGCCTTTGCCAAATCAGAAAGATACCAGCTAGGTTGGCAATCAATAATAGAACAAGTAAACTTTCCATCCTACCTCCTGTCCTTGCTATGCAGTACGACCACATAACCATCTGGGCAAGTCACCGAAACTTCCCTATCTATATATTCGTTAGAAGCGTACACTTTTTTAAAGAAAAAATTCTCCTCTGTCAACTCATACTTAGCTCCGAGAATAGTCAGCTGGCTATCCCGAACTGGCATAAAGGCTAGATAGTCGTAGTCTGAACGGGGTTCTAGCTGACTGGTCCCTTCTGGACAATAGGCAATCAAATTTTGCCCATCCTCAATTTCTATCTGGCGCATATAGGGCGCCAACTTAGGATTGCTAGGTAGAAAGACGTTAGCTAGCATATGATCAATACGACCACCCAAAGCACCGAAAATAGTAACCTGAGCCTGAGAATTTTGCTCAAAGATGGTTAAGAGAGCCAATTCCAGATCTGTATCATCTTTTTCTGGTCGGGCTTGAACAAAATGCTGGGCACGTTTTTGAATCACCTGTCGCTCTTCTGCAGTAACAGAATCAAAATCCCCAACTGCTAGAGCAAGAGGCAGCTTTTCTTCCAAGACCCAGAGCGAGCCTCGATCCACACCGACAAAGCAATCAAAGTCTGTCCGATAATGACCGCGGTCTCCGCCTGCAAAAACGGCAACCCTAGTCCAGTTGTTTTCTGAGAGTTTGTACTCGCTCATTGACATCTCCCTTAAAGACATAGGAACCTGCTACAAAAACGGTCGCACCAGCTTCTTTAGCTTGGGCAATAGTTTGGTCATCAATCCCACCATCCACTTCAATCTCAAAGTTCAAACCTTTTTCCTCACGAAGGGCAACCAACTCACGGACCTTATCCATGGTCTCTGGTAGAAAGGCTTGCCCACCAAAGCCTGGGTTAACTGTCATGACTAAGACTTGGTCAACTAGGTGAAGCACGTGCTTGATGGCTTCAACTGGTGTGCCAGGATTGATAACAACTGAAGGCTTAACTCCGAGTGAACGAATTTTTTGGAGGGCACCATGAATATGGGGCGTTGCTTCCACATGGATACTGATGATATCCGCACCTGCACGCGCAAAGTCTTCTAAATGATGCTCTGGATTAGCTACCATCAAGTGGCAGTCGAAGACCATCTTACTATGAGGACGAAGAGCTTCAACCACACCTGCACCAAAACTGATTTGCGGGACAAAATGGCCATCCATGATATCGATATGGGCATACTCTGCCCCAGTTGCTTCTAGACGTTTGATTTCACGTTCAAAGTTGGCATAATCTGCTGCCAGAATTGACGGAGCAATCTTGTATTGAGACATAGGTTTCTCCTTATTTTGGAATTTTTTTGCTGACTTTTTTATAGGTTTCTCTGCGATTTTCAATCTCACTGAGGAATTGCAGGTAGTTGTCAAAACGGAAGGGCGCAATGGTACCTTCTTCAACTGCTGGCTTAACCGCACAAGAAGGCTCATGGGTATGGGTACAAGTACGGAATTTGCAGTCTCGACTGACAGTGGCAATCTCTGGGAAGGCCTGATTGAGGTCTTCCGCCGTTGATACTTCATAATCCAAGGATGAAAAACCTGGTGTGTCTGCGATTTTACCCCCATTGAGATTATAAAAACTAACTGCTCGAGTAGTGTGGCGCCCGCGACCCAGACTGTCTGAAATTTCTCCTGTTTCAAGATTGAGGTCTGGTGCGATTTTATTGAGAAGAGTTGACTTCCCAACACCTGTCTGCCCCATAAAGACCGTAACCTTGCCTGTTAATAAAGGCAGGAGTGCCTCTTTACTGGTCACAAAGTCGTAGCCGATATTACCATAAGTCTGTTCATAAAAATCCAGTTCTTCTCTATCTTCCAACAAATCCATTTTAGAAATATAAACGATGGGATGGATTCCCTTGTGTTCCAAAAGAACCAAGAAACGATCCAGCAAATTGCTGTTAAAATCAGGTTCCTTGACAGACATGATCACCACAGCTTGGTCAATATTGACAATAGGCGGACGGACCAGACTGTTTTTCCGTTCATGAATCTTGAGGATATAGCCTTCTGAATTTTCCTCGGCAGAAAAATCTACCCAGTCTCCAACGTAGGGAGTATGGCCTTTTTTACGGAAATTCCCACGCGCGCGTGTTTGATAGACCTGGCCATCACTCTCTACATAGTAGAAGCCTGCCAAGGCCTTAATAATTTGTCCCTGCATCTTAGAGTCCTTGTCCTTTAAGCGCATCTGCTAGGCTGGCAAACTCTTCCAAGCTGAGAGCTTCCCCACGCACACTTGGTGACAAGCCTGCTTGGTCCAAAGCCTTGGTCAGCTTATCCTTGACCTCTTCAGTCTTGCCAAAGTAACCTGTCAAGTTATTCCACAAGGTCTTGCGGCGATGAGTAAAACTAGCCTTGGAAACCTTAAAGAAGAAGTTCTCATCTTCTACTGCTACGGCTGGCTCTGGACGACGCACCATTTTCAAAATGGCTGAGTCCACGTTTGGCGCTGGCACAAAGACAGTCCGAGGCACGATAAAGGCAACCTTGGCAGTCATGTAGTACTGCACCGCAATCGACAAGCTACCATAAGCCTTGGTATTCGGCTGGGCTGAAATGCGGTCCGCCACTTCTTTCTGCATCATAACAACAAACTCACTAAAAGGAATCCCACTCTCGATTAAGTGCATGAGAATAGGCGTCGTGATGTAGTAAGGCAAATTAGCCACTACCTTGATTGGCAGGTCAGGATTTTTAAAATTCTGGATATGTTGCGCCAAATCAACTTTAAGAATGTCCTCGTTGACCACGGTCACATTATCAAAATCACGCAAGGTATCTGCCAAAATCGGCACCAAACGGTGGTCGATCTCAAAGGCCATAACTTGAGCTGCACGCTCAGCCAAAAACTCCGTCAAGGCACCAATCCCTGGCCCGATTTCGATGACATTAACCTGGTCATCAATCTCAGCCGTATCCACGATTTTTTGAAGAATATTGGTATCCGTCAAGAAATTTTGCCCGAAGGACTTTTTAAAGGTAAAACCGTGACGCTCCAGCACTGCCTTGGTCACGCTATAATCTGCAATTCTCATCTATTCTCTTTTCTATTATCTGTTACTACTATTGTAACACATTCCCCTTGTATTTTGGGGGTGAAAATCATACCAAAAAACTATCTTCTCTCATGAAGAAAGATAGTCTTGAAAATCTTTAAAGGTGGACTTAGCGGTTCTCTCGAAACATCCGTTCGAAAAAATCAGCTTCTTTATAACTTCGATTTTCAGGTAGGGTCAAATCTACATCCTCCTCCACGTCGTCCACTGTCAGTTCAACCGTTTGAGGTAAATTTTTCAAACGATAATGCTTTTGCCTTTGCCCTTCAATACTAGCAAAATCAAGCAAATAGCCATTCACTCGGATTTGAACCAAAAGGAGATGATTGGTCATATTTTCCATGATGAGAATATCTTCTAAACCACCTCTGGCACTAGGATAATCAGATACCCTGCGAATACGGATTTTTTCACACATGAGCAAGCTCCCTCATATCAATGATTTCATCGGCCTTATTCCAGACTAGGGGATTATGGGTCGCAATGATGATAATTCGATTTTCATCTTTCAAGCCCACCAAGAGATTCATAACCTCCTCTGAATTTTCAGGATCAAGAGCTGCTGTTGGTTCATCTGCCAAAATCAAGGGTGGATTTTTCAAAATAGTCTTCGCAAGGGCAACTCGTTGAGCCTCTCCCCCAGATAAGGTATAAATTTTTTGTTCTAGTTCCAAATACCCTAGATTAACTTTTTCTAAAGCCTCCACTTGCCTTTCCAAACGTTCTACTTTTGAGATTTTCTGACCAACAAAGCCCAAATCCAAATTCTCTTTGATTGATTGGTTTTCTAAGAGGCCAAAATTTTGAAAGAGATAGCCCATCTGGTCTCGAAAATACTCACGAGTGGGAATGGTTTTTAAATCTTTCCCCTGATAGAGAACCCTTCCTCCATCTATCTTTTCTAGTTTACCTAAGATATTCAGCAGAGTCGTCTTTCCGCTTCCACTCTTACCGATTAAGGCATAAACCTTGCCCTTCTCCAGCTTGAGGTTTAAACCAGAGAAAATCGCGCGGTCATTAAACTTCTTTTCCAATCCTTGAATATCAATCATCTTATTTTCCTTTCAATACTGCCATGCTACCAGCTTCTTCTTTTTTATCCTGTCTAACTAAAATCAACAGAGCGTTAAGCGTAAACAAAGCTACAACTAGAGCGCTAATCAAGCTATCTCCTGTCAAAACACTAGATAGGATTAGCCCAAGTAAGAGAACTCCTCCTTGCGCCAGTAAGTACTTGCCATGAAGCTCATAGATTGTCATACCAGAAAGACGTTTAATCATGATCTCCCGTCTAAACTGCTCAAAATAGAGAAGATTCATGGAATCAAATAACAAGATAGCCGTAGATAGAGTCAAAATAGTCCCAATAAGGAGAGAGTAGAACTCCATCCGTTTGTCATTTAGTACCTTGGCAAAAAATAGCTGGCTTTTTACCAAATAAGAGACCTTGTGATACAGACCTTGCTCTTTTAGAGCTGTGATGCTGTCTTGATATTGATCTAATTTCAAGGCACTATTAGCCGTAGTTCCCCATAACATCCCTGCAACAGGTCTTGTTCCAGTCGCTTGCGGCGTTAAAACTACAATAATCGGATCTTTTAGGTACTGGCGTGTCGTCTTGTACCCATCGTTATAGAGGAAGCGTTCCTGTCCTGTTTCTGTAAAAGCTAGCGTTACCTGTGGGAGGTAGTGTTTCTGACTCGTCACTTCTACACTTTCAGATGAAAAGTTTTGCAGGTAATCTGTAAATAATCCTTGATAGTAGGCAGACTGCTCTCGCAAGCTCTCAGGCAAGATCAGCCCAAACTCTCCCTCAGACAAGTTTTGCATCTTATCCATAAACTCTGAAGAAACGGTAATCTTTTCTTCTATCAGATAGCGCGGTGAGACATAGATGACATTCCCTGACGGTGTGTAGTCATTGAGACGATTGCCATCTAGGTCCACTTCTGCTCCATCTGAGAAATTGTCAACATTGCTCATAATATAAAAAGAGTCTGTATTGGCTAACCGTTCTTCAGTAAATGTCTGCCACTCACGATTATCCTTACGCATTCCTTCTTCATCGGCAAATGCACTAGACCAACCAAAGGATAGACGGTAACGGTCTGAGGACTGGCTCCATTTATCGCTAGCTCTCTCCATTTCCTGCATTTCACGGTAGTGGGGTAGGAGAGCAGTCGCACTCGAGCCGACCACCAGCACGGCCAAGAGTTGCCCCACCATCATCAATGTCATCATACGTTTGAGAGGGAGTTTCCCTTTCAATAGATCCACCAGACTATTTTCTTGTAAACCAAGTAGATACACGATACTTAATAAGGTAGAAATCCCTACCAAGGCCAATCCATAAAGCAAAAGACCAATGATGACCAGTTGTACCGTTGCCATAAACAAGGCACCTTGATACCAGAGAATCCCCAATCCCAAAAGACTGGATACCAGCACTGAGCAGATAAGCTGTCTCACATCTTCTAACACTGGTCTGAGAGCCACCCCAAACAAGCTCTCACCAGCTATTAAGCGAATCCCTGCTTGACGAAGGGACTTGATCCGATAAATCAGGGTCAGACTCATAAAGGTCAGCAGAAAAATAGCTAGACTCAGTAGCCCCATAGGGGTGGCCGCCAATAATAAGACTATCGAAAATGGATCTTCTCCATTCGAAACAAAGCCTTGATAACCAAGTTCTTTCAAGGTGGTCTGTAAACTCACTCCATCCAAACTTCCTGACACAATCAAGTAAGACCCTAATAAATCACTCGTTTCTGAACTCTCCTTGGAGGAAATGGTCAGACCTTCTGGAAGCTCTCCCTCACCATAAGTGGCATAGATAAAGCGTGTTTCTCCAGCTTCATTTGGCTCAACAATCCGACGGGCGATGAGACTATTATGCTCTACCGCCAAGTGACTCAAAGCCTCTGTCACCTCTTCGCGACTAGCTACTGGTTGATTTATCACCATTCCTGTCACATCAACAGAAGGATAGTTACCAAATAAAATCTCTTCTCGATGGTCAACGGAAGTTATCACCATATAAAGCGATACCAATACCATTGAAATCAAAATAAATAAACGTTTCATCATTTCCTCCAAAAAGTTACTTGGTCACTTAGTGAGAAGGTGACCAAGTAAAGCTAAACAATAGGGCTATACCATTCTAAACATTATAGTAGAATGCAACTTTCTCTCCCCAAGAAGTACGAATCCATGCACGAGAAGTCCCTCCAGCACCAGCATATCCCTTATCAGATGAACCAGTTTTTCTACTAACAACTGTTGAGCTATGATATTCTGAAGAGTGATAGTAGTTTGAGTAAGCACCTCCGTCACCTGAACCATACGTCCAGACACCACCATCTGGATACTTAACCGCGGCCGATACTACTGCTACACTTCCACCTAATGTTGCTGCAATGCTCGCTACAAGGGCTAATTTTTTAACTGTTTGTTTCATATTGATACTCCTCTATTTTTTATTTTATCATAAATATTTATTATATATTGTCCATTTTCTATTCAAGTAAAACTAAGTCCTGGATCATAGACCTTTTCAAAGCAACACCTCATGGTATCCTCTCCTTATTTTTCTAATTTAGTCTATCAAGTTGTATTTATTATATGTTATGAATAAATTTTTTGAGACTAAGTAGACATAACTAAATTTTATTTAAACCACCAAGTAACTAAATAAAATAAACTAAAAAAGTTCATACTGTAATCTCCTTTCACATTTTTATTAATTATAAATTATTCTTAAATAAACTCAAAGGACATCAATGTCCTTAAAATAGAACCATTTCGTGTCATTTTTAGCTTATATATAAAAAACAGTCCTAAAGACGAACTTTAGAACTATTTCAATACTAGAACAAGGACATTTTTGTCACTGATTCACTATGTTTATAAATATTTTTTTAAATCTTCTTGCCATTGTTTCTCCAACATAGTAACTAAATAAGAATTTTCTATTATATCAGCAAATAGCTTCGATTTCTGATAGAACTGTTCGGCAGAAACATAATCATTGTTTATTATTAGAGATAATTTCCACTCCAACATTAATATAATTGGTTTCTTCTGAAAATCTTGTGTTTTTTCCATTATATGATTAAGGCTAAAGATATAAGCTCCGAGTGAATCATAAGACGACAAATTATCCAAACAGGCTAGACCCGAAAACAAAGTGTTACTTAAAGCAAACAGATATTCTGGTGCAATTAATTCTACATGATTTGTCAAACGAACTAAAAACGAATGAATTCTGTTAATTTCTTCAATCTGATTTTGACCTTGTTTTATCTTTGTAAGCACTATAGCAAAATATAAGTTGATAACTTCTAATTCATTTATCAAAAACAATTCCTTATCATAAATTGTTTTAAAATAATCGTCCAGTACGGTTTCCCCATATTCTGGTCGTCCGCTTCGAATAACATCTATCGTTGCTCTAGTAGCTTCAAACCATATTTTTTCCTCATTAGGAAGTTGCTCATAAAATAAATCCTCTATCTCTTCCAAACACGCTTCCTTCTTATCATACTCCTCTTCTTTACCATAGATTGGTTCACGTAAAATTTGGTATTTCAATTCTAAATAAGCAGGAGGAAGAGCTGAAAAATCCGGCATAAGGCTATAAGCTGGAACTCCTAGCCGGCGAGCAATATAGTCTAACTTGGGCAAACTTGGTTGCGAAGCTCCACTTTCAATTCGCGACAGTTGACGAACTGTCAGTTCTTGCTCATCTCCACAAAAATCTGGACGACTAATTCCTTTTTCTATCCGAATCTCTTTAATTTTTTGACCAATTAACATTAGACGCCTCCTCTTCTACCTGCTTCGAAAAATACTGTGAAACTTAAAAAATTGTAACGGCTACATCTTTCCTACTCATAAGATTTCATAGCTTCTTCCACTTCTGCCAAGGTTACCCCAAATAACTCTAAGCGCTTGAGGAGTTGTTTGCCGTTGGAATAGCCAATTCGTAGAGCCTCTCCTAGATACTCTCTACGCCTACGACTGTCTGCTCCCGCCAAGAAACCTAGGCGAATCAAGTCACCACGACTGATGTCAAACTCGTTCTCGTTTTCAAATTGCTCTGTCACCTGAGCCAGTGCTGTTTTTAGATCTTCGTAGCTGGCGTGTTCGATTCCCAGAGAACGTCCCTTGGTCTTAGATTTGGGAACAGCCTCATCTTGCTTGAGAAAAGCATGCTGTACTGTTGGAATGGCCGTCATAATCATGCGACGAATGCGTTCCCCATTAAAATCTGGATCTGTAAAGACAATGACTCCATGTAATTCATGCAGACGCTGAATGCGTTCTATATCCTGGTCATTTATTGCGGAACCTCGTGTTTCATAGGTCTCTACATCAAAGTAACGTTTGAGATTAGCTGTATCATCCCGTCCTTCGACCACGATGACTTGGGAAATTTTCTCTTTCATGATTGTTTTTCCAATCCAAAAATACGCTCGGCATTGGCACTTGTCACAGCAGCTAATTCTTCTGTCGTCATGCCACGCAAGTCGGCGATAAAGTTCACCACGTATCGTGTGTAGGCTGTTTTGTTTTCACGGCCACGTTTAGGAACAGGAGCTAGGTAGGGCGCATCCGTTTCTACCAAAATCTTGTCTAAAGGAAGTTCCCTAGCAGCCTCTTGGATATCTGTCGCTTTCTTAAAGGTCACCACTCCTGAAAAAGAAATAGTCATGCCAAGCTCGACAAACTTCTCAGCCCACTCCAAAGAACCTGAAAATGAATGCATAATCCCACCACGAGGACCAACGCCCTCACTCTTGATAATCTCATAAGTATCTTCTAGCGCATCACGGGTATGGACCACAAAAGGCAAATTCAAGTCCTTAGACAACTGAATCTGACGACGAAAAACCTGCTCCTGCACTTCCTTAGGTGCTGTCATCCAGTGATAGTCCAGACCAATCTCCCCCAAGGCAACGACCTTAGGATGTTTTAGTTTTTCAAGCAAGTAAGCTTCGACCTCATCTGTGTAAGTCCCTGCTTCCGTCGGATGCCAGCCAATAGTTGCGTAGAGTTGCTCATACTCATCTGCCAACTCCAGGGCTCGTTCAATGGTTGGTGTATCAAAACCAACAATATTCATCTGTGTCACACCCATCTCAGCAGCCAAGGCGATTTCTTCTGCCTCACGTCCTGCAAATTCTTCTACATTTAAATGTGTGTGCGTATCAAAAATCATCTTTTCTAACCTCATTTTCTTCCATCTATTATACCAAAAATAGCATCCCCCGGCTTGTAAAAATATTCTAATACCAATCATTCTCCCTTGACTGCATTTTTTCAAAGCAGTATAATAACACTTATTGAAATTTTCAGCAAAGGAAAAGAAAATGTTTAGAAAATTAAAATATACCTTTATCGGTCGACCACTCAAGTCTCTCACAGACGGCGAAGGGGGATTGCTTGGAAAAATGCAGGCACTTGCAATGTTATCCAGTGATGCCCTGTCTTCTATTGCCTATGGACCTGAACAAGTCATTCTCGTTTTAGTCAGTCTCTCTCCTCTCGCTATTTGGTGGAGCCTCCCTATCGGTATTTTTGTCCTCTTACTGCTCGCTAGTTTAACCATTTCCTATCGTCAAATCATCCACGCCTATCCTCAAGGCGGTGGGGCTTATATGGTCACTCGAGAAAATCTCTCCCCTGAACTAGGCTTGATTGCAGGGGGCAGCCTCCTTGTTGACTATATGCTGACAGTAGCCGTATCCGTTGCTTCTGGAGCTGATGCTATTACTGCAGCCATCCCTGCCCTCCATCCCTACAATCTTCATATCTCTATTTTCCTAGTCTGCCTGCTCATGCTCTTGAATTTAAGAGGCTTGAAAGAATCTGCCAGCTCTCTGATGATTCCCGTCTACCTCTTTATCTTCAGTACCGTCTTTCTCTTGCTTTATGGGTTCTTTCAACTATTCACAGGTTCCCTAAACTATCAGGCGACTTCAACCATTGGGCAAACCGTTCCGAGCCTTTCCATCGTTCTCCTATTGAGAGCCTTTACCAGTGGCTCTGCCTCTCTGACAGGGGTTGAGGCTATTTCAAATGCGGTACCATTTTTCAAAACTCCGAAAGAAAAGAATGCTGCTCAGACCTTGACCATCATGTCCCTCATTTTAGGATTTCTTTTTGCAGGTATCACCTTCCTAAACTACTGGATGGGCATCACACCTCAAAATGGAGAAACCATCCTCTCGCAAATGGCCAAGGGCATTCTTGGTGATTCATTCTTTGGTCATGCTAGCTACTATCTCTTCCAGTTCTCAACAGCCTTGATTCTAGCTGTAGCTGCAAATACTGGCTTTTCAGCCTTCCCTATGCTGGCTTACAATATGGCTAAAAACAAGTACATGCCCCATCTCTTTATGGAAAAGGGGGATCGCCTTGGCTACTCCAACGGTATCTTAACTCTGGCTTTTGGAGCTATGACCCTTCTTCTCATTTTTAACGGGAATACTGAACGCTTGATTCCTCTTTATACTATCGGGGTCTTCGTTCCCTTTGCCCTTTCTCAGACTGGGATGATTCGCCATTGGAAAAAAGAAAAAGGGGCAAACTTCTTAAAACCTGCCCTTGCCAATATCCTTGGAGCTATCATTTGCTACGCGATTGTACTAATCTTGCTCTTTTTCCGTCTCAGTGATATCTGGCCCTTCTTCCCGATTATTCTCGTACTCACCCTACTCTTCTTAGCAATTCACAGTCATTACCAAAAAGTGGCCCAACAACTGCGACTCTATGAAGGAATCGAAAAACGTACCTACGATGGCAATCTTGTCCTCGTTCTAGTAGGAAATGTCACCCGCGTCAGCGTCGGAGCCATTAACTACGCTCAAAGTATCGGAGATGAAGTCTTAGCCATGCATATTTCTACTAAGGAAACAGCAGAAAAAGACCAAGAAATTCTCCAAGAATTTGCCGATTACTTTCCAACCATTACTCTGAAAAACATCAAGACCAGCTACCGTGACATCATCACGCCTACTGTCAAGTATGTCAAACGAATCTCTGAGGATGCTCAGAAAAAGAACTATACAGTCACTGTCCTGGTCCCCCAGTTTATCCCTAATAAACCTTGGCAAAATATCCTGCACAATCAGATGAGCCTTAAACTCAAATATGCCCTTCGTTGGCACCAAGACGTCGTTGTCGCTAGCTACTCCTATCACTTAAAAGAATAAAGAAAAGGCCCTACCAGAACCAAGAAGCTCTGGTAAGGCCTTTTTCTGAATCCAGCCACTATGCTTAACTGAAAAGCATGACTAGGAATATTATTGAATATGGTTAGCTAAATCTTCCTGAGCTTTTTTATTTGACTCAGCTTTTTCTTTTAGCCATTTTTCATAAAGTTCTTGGTACTGTTTAGCAGTGACTGGCTCTTTTTGCAATTCAACATATTTATAGTTGTCTGCATCTCCTTTGTGTCCAACGAATGAGAATGGTCCTGTAAACGGTATAGTCTTACGGAAGATTGGGTTGGCTCCACCACTTTGAACTGGTAGGAACAAGGCGCTATCCGTCAACCAAGCTTGGGCTTCAGCATATTTTTCATAGCGAGCTTGAGTATCTGTGATTTCAGCGTCGGCCTGATCCAAGAGTTTCTTGTAGTCAGAAAGACCAATCTTGTCCTTGACTTCCTTGTCTTTTCCTTCAGACAAGCCCATGTTTTTCAACTGAGAACCTGTTTCTGGATCAAGAATAGCTAGATAAGTCTTAGGATCTGAGTAGTCTCCACCCCATCCTGAGATGTCGATGTCATAGTCTTTTTGTTCTGCTGTATCTGCAAAGTAGGTTGCTTGGTCTTTTTCATCTGGAGAAAGTTGAATAACATCGATAACCACATTCTCCTTACCAAGGGTTTCTTCCACTGTTTGTTTAAAAGATCCAGCCTGTTGCACATCCAACTTAGCAGTCTGGTCAACTGGCATATCCAAATGAATTGGGAAGGTTACTCCCTGTGCTTGCAGGCTTTCTTTGGCCTTCGCAAATTTCTCTTTGGCCTTGTCAGGGTTCAAGAAGGCTTGCTTCCCATCGTTTAGGTTAATATTTGCCCAATCTTTACCGTAGTTGACAATTTTTTCATTGACAATATCACCAAAGTTCTTATCGCCAACTTGGACAAAGTTACTTGGTGTAACCGTGTTACGCAAGATACGGTCTGCTCCATCTTCACCATTTGTTTGCGCTGCATAAGCATGACGGTCAAAGGCAAAGTTGATAGCCTGACGGAAATCTTTATTCTGCATAGCTGCGCGTGCATCTGTCTTTTCCTTATCAGATTGTTTCATAGTCTGCTTGTAGCTTTGGCGATTGACGTTGAAAAGATAGTAGAAGGTAACTGAGTTTTGCGGTGTGTAGGTAATCTTGTCCTCATTTCCCTTCTTGAGTTCAGCAAAGACTGAACTTGTTGGGAAAATACGGCCATCTGTATAATTACCATCCAAGAAACCTCTAGCAATGCTGTCTTGGTCAGAACCGTCAAAGAAAGATAGTTTCACTTTCTCAATTTTGACCTTGTCCTTATCCCAGTAATTAGGGTTTTTATCAAACTCAATCAAAGATTTTGATGAGAAAGATTTAAACAAGTACGGACCATTTGACAAGATGCTTGATGGTGTCACACTTCCAAAGTCATCTCCCTTAGACTTCAAGAAGGCTTCATTTACAGGATTAAGGATACTTGCTGTTGTTTTAGAGTTCCAATAAGTCTCAGGTTGGTTGAGAGTGTATTGTAGCGTGTAATCGTCCACTGCCTTAACACCAACAGTTCCAAAATCAGATGATTTTCCTTCAACATAGTCTGCTAGACCCTTGATAGAGTCTTGTACCAAGTACAAGTTTTCAGCCTTTTTATCAGCCGCATACTTGAGACCAGTAACAAAGTCATGAGCTGTTACGTCCGCATACTCTTCTCCTTCTGAAGTGTACCATTTAGCTCCCTGACGGATCTTATAAGTGTAAGTCAAGCCATCTTTTGACACTGTCCATGACTCAGCCATAGATGGGATGAGATTGCCATACTGGTCATTTTCTAACAAACCATCAATCAAGTTGGTTGTAATACTAGATGTAGAGTCTCGTGTAGAGGTAATGTAATCCAAGGTATCAGGGTTGCTGACAAAGATATAAGAATATGTCTTGTCTGCATTGCTTGATTGGGATGACCCGCATGCCGCTAGAGCTAGACCTGCTGTCAAAGCCATAGCTCCAAAAAGCATAACTTTTGATTTCTTCATGATTATTCTCCATTTTTTACAGTATGTGAAATATTATACACTATTTGAGCAAAAATATAAAGTATTTTGAACTTTTTTACAAAAATAAAAATCAGTAGACTCGAGTTCCTACTGATTTTTGATATAATTCGTTTGGATTATGCAGCCAAAACTTTGCGTCCTTTACGACGACGAGCTGCCAATACGCGACGACCGTTTTTAGTTGACATACGGTTACGGAATCCGTGTTTGCGCGCACGACGAAGTTTACTTGGTTGATAAGTACGTTTCACGATGAATACCTCCTCATAGATTTTGTATTCGTTTAGCCGGCTATAAAGTGATCAGTTACTAAACATACTTTACTATTCTATCTGATTCTTTTACTTTTGTCAATAGCTCTAGGCAAATGTTTCCAGCTTTTTCGAATGTAAGCCCTATCTACGATACTGTTTCAAGAAACGAGTCATCTTTTCTTGGATTTGGGCTAGTTCATCAACACGAGGAAGGTAAACGATACGGAAATGGTCTGGTTCCTGCCAGTTAAAACCACGACCATGAACCAAGAGAACCTTTTCCTGCTTCAAGAAATCAAGAACGAACTGTTCATCATCATCAATGCGGTACATATTACGGTCAATTTTAGGGAAGATATAAAGACCCGCCTTAGGCTTGACTGCAGATAAACCTGGAATATCTTGAATGGCATTATAGATAAAGTTTCTTTGCTCGTAAATCCGTCCACCAGGGAGGAGCAATTCATCCACTGACTGGTGCCCACCTAGTGATGTTTGTACGACTTGCTGGGCCAAAACGTTGGAGCAAAGGCGCATATTTGACAGCATATTGAGCCCTTCGATATAACCCTTGACATGGTGCTTAGGACCAGACAAGACCATCCAGCCTACACGAAAACCAGCGATACGGTGAGATTTTGACAGACCATTCATGCTGACACAGAAAACATCAGGTGCCAAGCTCGCCACAGGCGTATGCACATGCCCATCCATCACCATGCGGTCATAAATCTCATCCGCAAAGATAATCAAATCGTTTTGACGAGCAATCTCAATAATCTCCAACAAGAGTTCCTTAGGATAAAGGGCTCCAGTTGGGTTGTTCGGATTGATAAGGACGATTGCCTTGGTATTGGAAGTAATTTTTGACTTAATATCGTCAATATCTGGGTACCATTCTGCAGCCTCATCACAGATATAGTGAACGGCATTTCCCCCAGCTAGGCTGACCGCGGCTGTCCAGAGAGGATAGTCTGGCATAGGCACCAAGACCTCATCGCCATTATCCAAAAGCCCTTGCATGGACATAACAATCAGCTCACTGACACCATTTCCAAGGTAGATATCATCAATGTCCACATTGGGAAATTTCTTCAGTTGGCAATACTGCATGATGGCCTTGCGGGCTGAGAAAATCCCTTTGGAATCAGAATATCCCTCACTATCACGCGCATTCATAATCAAGTCATGAATGACCTCGTCTGGCGCTGTAAAGCCAAATTCTGCTGGATTTCCTGTATTCAGACGTAAAATCTTTTCTCCGTTTGCTCGCATCCGCATAGCTTCTTCCAAAACAGGACCACGGATATCATAAGCAACATGCTCTAACTTACTAGACTTGTTATATTCTTTCATCTTGTTTCCTCAATTCATCAGGATAGTAACATTATACCACTAGAAAGAAAATGCGACAAGTTTACTGAAATGTGTTACTAGGTTCGGATATAAGAAAAACCTCACTAAAAGCGAGGTCAAGACAGGGGAGATAGCAGGTATTTTGCGAAAGTCACATCACATACCAAAAGATAAACCTAGAAAAAGCAAGCCTAGAAAGGAGTCATAGAGAAGATTGAACATGAGGAAAAGCCCCCATATCATCAAGTAATCCCAATGCCCACTTCGTTTTGCAACCAGGAATAATAGAAAATGGTAGAGTAGGTGAAAGACTAAAAAGCCAACAAAACCTGGATAGAGAAGCGGAATTAGCTTCTCTAATTGCCAGACCATGATAACTTCTAGCAAGACTGAAACTAGGATGATTCCATAATAAAGGAAATTTGAATTTTTTGTTTCTTGAAAAGAGTGCTTCATCATTCTCCCTCCCTTCACTTCTTTCCTGCTATCCTTTCTTTTATTTTATCATATATTTATATAGATTTTAAGCGCTAATATTCTTTTGAAAAATACTTTTTTTGCTTTACTTCTATAGTGAAAAGGTTTACAATTATAGTAAGAAAATTTCAGGAGGTTTCATTATGGCACAACGTTACCAAAATATTATGGTCGCAATCGATGGTTCTAAGGAAGCGGACTTGGCTTTTGTCAAGGGAGTTCATTCTGCTCTACGAAACGACGCTAAACTCACCATCGCACATGTCATTGACACACGCGCTCTCCAAAGCGTATCCACCTTTGATGCTGAAGTTTACGAAGAACTCCAAGTCGACGCTGAAAGTCTGATGAAAGAGTACGAAAAACGTGCTAAAGATGCTGGTGTGGCAGATGTTCATATCGTCATTGAAATGGGAAATCCAAAGACCCTACTGGCACGTACTATTCCCGATGCTGAGGAAGTGGACCTCATCCTCGTTGGCGCAACTGGTCTCAACGCCTTTGAACGCCTCTTGGTCGGTTCTTCATCTGAATACATCCTCCGCCATGCTAAGGTTGATTTGCTGGTTGTGAGAGAACAAGAAAAAACCTTATAATTACGACGAAAAGGAGCTCAGCGCTCCTTTTTGTTTACTATTTATACTCTTCGAAAATCAAATTCAAACCACGTCAACGTCGCCTTGCCGTACTCAAGTACAGCCTGCGGCTAGTTTCCTAGTTTGCTCTTTGATTTTCATTGAGTATTATTTCTCTCTTTATGACGCTCATAAGCCTTGAGCTGGCGCTGCAGTTCCTTTTTAATAGCAGGTTCTGGAGCATATTTTTCTTCCCAATCATCTGGCTTTAAGATTTTGTGGGTCACTGGATCAAAATGAGCCTTGCCATCTGGGAAAATTTTCCCCATATTGGCCTGATGAACAATATCAAAAATACGTTCTGGATCCACCCCCATCAAGACAAAACTACCGTAGGTAAAGTAAAGTGTGTCAATCAGGGCATCTACCTGACCTATCAAATCTTGCTGAGCAGGCGTCTTCTTAGCTACTTTATCTGCTGCCTTATCCAGAGCTTGATGAAGTTGCGATAGAGCTTGACCAAAGTCCTCTTCAGAAGGACTGGCAGCTCTAACAAATTCCACCAATTCTTCTATTTTAAAGCCAGCCCTGTGGGTTGCACCTTCTAAATCCCAAGCTCGAGGTTCTTCTTGGGTTCGTTCATCCATCATATGGTGGAAGGTCTTGACCTTATTGAAGTGATAATCACGGCTGACAAAGACTTTTTCTGAGGCCAGAACACCAAAATGTTCCAGGGCCTTGTGGATTCCGTCTTGCTGATTGCTGGTGGTGATGTGCTTGGCAACTTCCTTGACACTGCTACTACCATTTCCCATAGCGACCGACATACCAACACCTGCCAGCATTTCTAGGTCGTTATCTGAGTCACCAAAGGCCATGACTTGGTTGAGATCAAAACCATATTCTTTCCCAACTCGGCGAATACCTTCCAATTTAGAGTTTCCTTGATTGATGACATCCGCTGCAAATGGATTGCTACGTGTTAATTTCAAGTCTTCAAAATCAGCTGCCGCCTTCTCAGATTCTTCTGGCGTCATCAGCATCAAAACTTGGTAGATAGGCTGATTCATCAGATGAAGCAGGTCTTCTTCCTTTTGGGGAACAACCTTGCTGACCATGCGATTAAAGGAATGACTCACCGTCCGAGTTAAAACAGAGGGAACGAAGCGACTGATTCGTTGGGAAAAAGAACCCAAACCAAAGGACATGATTTTAGAACCCAACATGGCATCCTTGGTCCCTAGGGCAATCTCCTTACCCTCTTTTTTAGCATAAGTAATGAGCTGGCGCAAATGTAACTTGGAAATTGGGCTCGTGAACAAGACTCTGTCTTTAGTAAAGATATACTGGCCATTGTAGGTTACCGCAAAGTCCAAATCCAAATCGTCCATCAATTCCTTAACAAAAAAAGGTCCTCGACCTGTCGCTACGCCGACAAGTACCCCTTGTTCTTTGATGATTTTAATCGCGTCCTTAGTGGATTTCAAAACACTCTTGCGATCGTTAACCAAGGTTCCATCGATATCAAAAAAAACAGCTTTGACTTCCATCCTATCCCAATCTCCCCTTTTGTGATACAATGATTATACCACATTTCAGAAAGAGTGAGTAAATCATGCCTAAGAAAATCCTTGTTTTACATACGGGTGGGACTATTTCCATGCAGGCCGATGCTTCTGGCGCTGTTGTGACGAGTTCAGATAATCCCATGAACCATGTATCCAATCCTCTCGAAGGAATCCAAGTCCACGCCTTGGACTTTTTTAACCTGCCAAGCCCTCATATCAAACCCAAGCATATGCTGACCCTCTACCAAAAAATTAAAGAGGAAGCAGATAACTACGATGGAGTGGTGATCACACATGGGACCGATACTTTAGAGGAAACAGCTTATTTCCTTGATACCATGGAAGTTCCCCATATGCCTATCGTTCTAACAGGTGCCATGCGCAGCTCCAACGAACTCGGAAGTGACGGTGTTTATAATTATCTGAGTGCTTTACGAGTGGCTAGCGATGACAGGGCTGCGGACAAAGGGGTTTTGGTTGTTATGAACGATGAAATCCATGCTGCCAAGTATGTTACCAAAACGCATACGACCAACGTCGGCACCTTCCAGACCCCAACACATGGGCCACTTGGTCTGATTACGAAGCGGGAAATCCTCTACTTCAAAACAGCTGAACCTCGTGTTCGCTTTGACCTTGATCACATACAAGGATTGGTCCCTATCATCTCGGCTTATGCTGGTATGACAGATGAGCTAATTGATATGCTGGATTTGGAACAATTGGACGGTTTGATTATCCAAGCATTCGGAGCTGGTAATATTCCCAAAGAAACGGCTCAAAAATTAGAAAGCCTTCTGCAAAAAGGAATCCCAGTCGCCCTGGTTTCACGATGCTTTAACGGTATTGCAGAACCTGTTTATGCCTACCAAGGTGGGGGCGTGCAGTTGCAAAAATCTGGTGTCTTCTTTGTTAAAGAACTCAATGCCCAAAAAGCTCGCTTGAAACTCCTCATTGCCCTCAATGCTGGATTAAAAGGACAAGTCTTAAAAGACTATATGGAAGGCTAACTCCTTCTCTAGAAAGCAAAATCAGGAAATCTTCACGATTCCCTGATTTTTTCTATTTACGTTTTCGTGTTGAACGACGTTCTGTCAAACCATGAGGTAAGAGAACTTCACGTTCTTCCAATTCTTCCTTGTGCATAATCTTCGTCAACATACGCATACTAATAGCACCAAGATCATAAAGAGGTTGGGCAATAGTTGTCAAGTTTGGACGGGTAAAGCGTGAGATTTGTGAATCATCACTCGTAATGATTTCAAACTCTTCCGGCACTGACACACCGTGGTCAGCCAAACCATTCAAGACACCTGCAGCCAATTCATCACCTGTTACAACTGCTGCAGTTGCATTCGATGAAATCAAGCGTTCTGCCAAGGCATAGCCGTCTTCATAAGTATATTTAGACTCAAATACCAAGCCTTCGCTATAAGAAATCCCTGCTTTTTTCAAGGCTTCCTTGTAGCCAACCAAACGAACCTTACCATTGATGTCATCCACTAGTGGACCGCTAACGAAAGCAATGCGCTCATTTTCTTTAGCAAGGTAGGTCACTGCGTCAATCGTAGCTTGTTTGTAGTCAATATTAACACTTGGAAGTTGGTGTTCCACATCTACTGTTCCCGCAAGAACAACTGGTGTTCGAGAACGAGAAAACTCTGAACGAATTTTTTCAGTCAAGTGGTAACCCATAAAGATGATACCGTCTACTTGCTTAGAAAACAGTGTATTGACAACTGAAACTTCCTTGTCATCATCCTCATCACTGTTAGCAAGGACGATATTGTACTTGTACATTTCAGCGATATCATCAATCCCTTTAGCAAGCGTTGAGAAATAACCATTGGTGATATTTGGAATCACGACACCGACAGTAGTTGTCTTTTTACTTGCAAGACCACGCGCCACTGCATTTGGACGGTAATCCAAACGATCAATCACCTCGAGTACTTTTTTACGGGTGTTCTCTTTTACATTCTTATTGCCATTAACTACACGGCTAACCGTCGCCATTGAAACCCCTGCTTCACGGGCGACATCATAAATCGTTACTGTATCGTCTGTATTCATTCCATTTCCTTTCTATATCATACCTCACGAGACTCTAAAAAAGAGACGGTATGAAAATTTCGTTTTCATGATTCTACTTATTCCATTTTATCACTATTTGTAAACACTTTCAAGCTTTTTTTGAAGATTATTTGAAAAAATTTCATAGGAAGCTATGTTTATGAAGAAAAAATCACCTTTTCTTGATTTTTAATCCTATTTGCTGTATGATAATGGAAAAGAAAGGGGGGCAGAAATATGGCTTTTACCAATACCCACATGCGGTCGGCTAGTTTTGGCATTGTTACCAGCTTGCCTGATGATGTTATTGACTCTTTTTGGTATATCATCGACCACTTCTTAAAAAATGTCTTTGAATTGGAGGAGGAACTCGAGTTTCAATTGCTCAATAACCAAGGAAAAATTACCTTCCACTTTTCAAGTCAACACCTCCCTACAGCCATTGATTTTGACTTTAACCACCCTTTCGACCCTCTTTATCCCCCGAGAGTCTTGGTTTTAGACATGGATGGTAGAGAGACTATCCTCCTCCCAGAAGAAAATGACCTATTTTAATACTCAAGGAAAATCAAAGAGCAAACTAGGAAGCTATCCACACCCTCAAAGCACCGTTTTGAGGTTGCAGATGAAACTGACGAAGTCAGTAACCATATATACGGTAAGGCGACGCTGACGTGGTTTGAAGAGATTTTCGAAGAGTATAAAAACTCTAGTCTTCAGTTACAAGTAACTGAAAACTAGAGTTTTTCTATTTTTTCAAAGCATCATACAAGTTGCGAATAGGTTGCTTTAATGTCGGATGGATAAAATGAGGCGCAATTTCTTGTAGAGACTCAAGAACAAACAGGCGTTCTGCTATGTAAGGATGGGGCAAGATGAGGTCGTCTGTGTAAATGGTCTGGTCCTCCACAAAGAGTAAGTCCAAATCAATCAAACGAGGTCCCCAATGCACTTCTCTCACCCGTCCCATTTCTGCCTCAATAGCTAACAAGGTTTCTAACAAGACTGGTGCTGGTAGCCAGGTTTCCACCTCAACCACTTGATTAGCAAAGCTATCTTGCTCCACTCCACCCCAAGGCTCCGTCGCTAAGACACTGGACTCTTTAAGAATATGGATGCCACGAGCTCGCAGTTTGTCAATGGCTTGCTCCAAGTTTGCTTGCTTATCCCCCATATTGCTTCCTAGGGCGATAAAGGCCCGTTGCTTGCGGCGATGGATGGTCACCGAACAAGTATCTAGTGGCAAATGCACTGGCGCCCAAGGCTTTTTCAATTCCAACTCAATCTCTTGGACAAGAGGATAAGCCTCAAAGGTACGTTCTACCAATTTATAGGCTACCGTTTCAATCAAATCCTCACTCGTTTCCTGAAACCAAGACGTCCACTGCTGACACAGTTCTCCATAATGGACAGAAGCTGTTAAATCCAAGTCTGTAGCTGCCTTGGTCATATCATAGGATAGGATGGCTGAAACGACAAACTTCTGCCCCAATTCTTTCTCACTAGGAAACAGACCATGGTAGGCAAAAATTTCCAAATCTTTAATCTGCAGTTGATCCATAATGATTCCTTTCTAGAAAAATCCGCTTCAAGCGGATTCTTTTTATACTCAATGAAAATCAAAGTGCAAACTAGGAAGCTAGCCGCAGGCTGCTCAAAACACTGTTTTGAGGTTGCAGATGGAAGCTGACGTGGTTTGAATTTGATTTTCGAAGAGTATTATAGTCCCATTAAACGATAAGCCTGATTTCGGAGGTCCTTATCTGTTTCAAATAGACCACGAGCTACTGTCGTCAAGGTTGCAGTGCCTGGTTTTCTGACACCACGCATGCTCATACACATATGTTCCGCCTCAATAACAACAAAGGCTCCCTTAGCACCCAGATAGTCCATCAAGGCATCGGCCACTTCGATATTCAATCGTTCTTGAATTTGTGGTTTTTTAGAATAAACTTCAACCGTACGGGCTAGCTTAGACAAGCCTGCCACACGGCCATCTGGAATATAGGCAATATGTGCTCTCCCATAAAATGGCAAGAAGTGGTGTTCACACATGGTATGGAAAAAGATATCCTTTTCTACTACCATGTTATCGTCGATAATCTCAAAGGATTTTGATAAATGTTCCTCCGCTGTTTGACCAAGACCTGAAAAAATCTCTTGGTACATACGGGCTACACGAGCAGGTGTTTCCTGCAAACCCTCGCGATTAGCGTCCTCTCCTACAGCCTCGATAATCATTTTTACAGCTGCTTCAATTTTTTGTTTATCCATTCTCTTTTTTCCTCTCCATCAGATAGGCTCTCACTTGGCTCAAGAAATACAAGGAACCTGTGACAATCCTAACTGTTTTTTTCTCTTCTTTTTTATCTGTCAATTTCTGCTCTAGAAAATCCTGCCAATCTTGGTAGCTGAGATTTCTAGACTTAGCTACCTCTTTCAGCACGCTTTCATCAGTCGCCCGACTATCGTCAAAATGTGTCAGAGTAAGCTCGGTATCTGGGATTTGCTCCAACAAATCCAACATATCCTCCAAGGCCTTGGTTCTGATGCAAGTAAAGAGGATTTCCTTACGATAATCCGCAAAGCGTTCTTGCAAGGTTGCTAATAAAGCCTTGATAGCATGGGGATTGTGGGCTCCATCCAAAATCATCAAGGGATCTCTTGACACGATTTCCAAACGTCCTGGCCACCTTGTTTCTTCCAGAGCTTGAGCAAGCAAATGATTGCTTGCTAGTTCTCGACCATCTTCTTGACAAAAAGTATCAAGTAAAGCTATGGCCATCCCAGCATTCTCTATCTGGTGCAAACCAAGCAGGCCAGTCTGGAAGCGACCTTGTCTGACAACACTTGTATAGTCAAAGACTTTGCCTGTAACCACACTCTTTTGATGGCTGACTTGATAATCTTTCCCATAGGCAAGTCTCGGCGCATTTTTATCTTCCGCAATAGCGTCAATGACAACCAAAGCTTCTGGAGCGATACGACCTGTTACCAAGGGAATACCTTGTTTGATAATACCAGCTTTCTGCTCTGCTATGGCTTCCAAGGTGTCACCAAGTAGGGCTACATGGTCCAGTCCAATGGTTGTGATGCCTGTTAAAATTGGCTGGCAGACATTGGTACTATCCAAGAGTCCACCCATGCCGACTTCCATGATAGCCACATCTACTTGCTCCGAGGCAAAGTAATCATAGGCTATAGCTGTAATTATCTCAAACTCAGTTGTCCCCTGCAAATTGGTAGCCGATTCCCCTTCCAACAAAGACTGATAGTCTGCCATGAGGGCTTCTAGTCTAGCTTCTGGGATAGATTCCCCATTGATGCTAATCTGATCTGTGTAATGAATGAGATAGGGCGAGCTGAAAACACCAACTCTCAGCCCTAGCTTTTCTAGCATATTTTTCAAAAAAGCAATGGTCGAACCCTTGCCATTGGTTCCTCCAATATGGATGACCTTGAGTTTGAGATGGGGATTGCCACGCAAAGCTAACAGTTCCACCATTCGTTCCAAGCCAAAATGCGGTTGGTCCGTCCGGTAGTTAGCAATCCAGTGATTGTTTTCAATTTCTTTCATCTTATTTATATTGTTTTAAATCTAAATCTTCCGCTTCATCAGCCAGACGAATGGCGGAGGCAATTTCAACTGCCATCCTGTGACTAACTACATCATGCACGCGCACCACTTCCACACCCTGTCTCGCAGCGATACTGGTTACATGAGCCGAAGCCGTATCTCGATTGCGGAAACCAAGTTCTGTCTCAGGATTGACTTCAAAACCATTTTCTTCAAGAATATTGATGACAAACCGCTTGCGCGACACTCCGAGAAAGATTGGATAGCCTTTCTGATGTAGTTTATCCAGATCCCGTAAAAGAAGCAGATTTTCTTTCTTGGTCAGACCAAAGCCAATTCCTGAATCCAGCAGGATGTTTTCTTGAGCAATCCCAGCTTCCTCTGCTCTCGCTAGTGCTCGTTCAAAAAAAGTCTCCATCAACTCTTCGATTGGCAATTTTTCAAAGTCAGCTAACTCTTTTTCTGTAAAAGCTTGACCAAAGCCAAAATGAGGGAAGATGAGCGAGCTAGGGTGCTGAGGTCGTGCCATGACTGGATTAAACATAATGACTACTTTCGCACCAGCCTTAGCAACCTCATGGGCCATTTTCTCATCACCCATAAGACCAGTGATATCATTGACTAGATTGGCACCAGCAGCCAAAGCAGCTTCTGCTACTTGACTCTTCCAAGTATCAATAGAGATGAGGACATCACTTTCCTTGCGAATAGCTTTGATCACTGGAACAACACGCTGGATTTCCTCTTCTATCTCAACATAACTACTTCCCGGCCGCGGCCGAGTCGATTCTCCGCCGATATCTAGCATACTGGCTCCTTCTGCTATCAATTTACGAGCCTGCTGAAGCGCCTGCTCAAGAGCAAAAAATTGACCACCGTCCGAAAAGGAGTCTGGGGTTACATTGATAATTCCGCAAATAGCTGTCTTTGCATGATTGGCTTTAGTTGACATATCGGTCACTCCCTCAAGGCTTTTCACCATATTATTTCTCTATTTTACCATAAAAAGAAAAAGATGGACACGATTGCATTCATCTTTTTCCCAGTAGAAACAGGTAAGCAATTGTCAAAAATCTTAAACAGAAATCCCTAATGTCCGACTCAAAATCACCACGAGAGCCAGCAAACAGAAAGCAACCCCATTCACAATCATGTGAAGTAAGATAGACATTTCCAAACGTTCTGTCTTGTAAGCCGTCCAAGACAGAACGATCGACATACCTCCATAAATCAATAAAGAAGGTAAATTACTTGGTTGATGCAATAAAGCAAACACAATCGTACCGACTATAAATCCCAAGTTCTCTTTTCCTCGGAAAATCTTTTTAGGAACAATCCCACGGCACAAGATTTCCTCACAAATTGGAGCAAGCAAGGCCAACAAGAAGAAACTGGAAATCAGAGAACTATTCTGAACCATGTCGTTAATCTGAGACTGATTCCCTGTTGTCGTCTCATTTGATAGTTGCAATAAAATGGAACCAAGTATATTTGAACAGATAATGACTAAATAACTTAATCCCAAACGTGCCAAATCCTTCGCTCTAAAAAAAGAAAAATTAAAACTTGCTAACTGCGTTTTACGAGCTCCAATAATAAACAGCACCAGAATCACAATCGAAATACCAGAAACTATCAGTCCTGACTGCAACAGTGGTACTGCATTTAAAGTTAAAATAGCAGTAACCCCTATAGGAATCTGATATAAAATTGTCGCCAGAAAAAAGATTAACAGCCAACCTGCACGATTCAATAATTCTTTCCACATATTTTTCTCTTTCATCACCTATCTCCTTTGTATTAAAAAGGGGGAAAATCCCCCTGGGTTATCCTATTATAAGGCCATGCTGATGTAGTTAAGGATAAACAAGGCATCCAAAATCCAAATCATGACATGAACATCTTTAGCTTGACCTTTGACAAGCTTAGTCAAAGTGTAAGTCAAGAAACCAACTGCAATCCCTTGAGTGATAGAGTAGCTGAATCCCATAAAGATAGATGTGAAGAAAGCAGGAACCGCTTCAGACATATCGTCCCAATGGATATTTTTCAAGCTAGCCAACATCATAATCCCAACGATAATCAAGATTGGAGCTGTAGCGGCTGTTGGTACAATCGCTAGAAGTGGACTAAAGAAGCTTGAGATCGCAAAACAGATAGCTACAACCAAGGCTGTCAAACCAGTACGTCCACCTGCACCAATACCAGCAGCAGACTCAACATAAGTCGTTACGTTTGAAGTACCAGCGATGGCACCAATTGAAGTACCAATCAAGTCTGAATAAAGAGCCTTGTCCAACTTAGCTGATTGATGATTTTCACCGTTTGTCGCTACGATACCAACTTTTTCACCCGTACCGATCAAGGTACCAATTGTGTCAAAAATATCTGTCAACGAGAAGGCAAGAATTGCCATAAGAGTTTCAGGTAAGCGAGCTGTATCTGAAATCAAAGCTCCCAAACCTTCTGAACCAAGAGCTGCACCAAAGACTGTCTTCAAGTCTTCAAAAGCTGCACCAACATGGTTATTAGCAAAATCGATACTAGACAAATCTACCAAACCAACTGCGATAGCAAGAACAGTTGTTGTCAAGATAGAGAGGATAATTCCCCCTTTAATCCCTTTGATAACAAAGAAGATTGTGATAGCAAGTCCTGCAAGAGCCACCAAAACAGCTGGATTATTAAAGCTGACCAAGCCTGGAACTGCTGAAGCATTTGCTGTAATCGCTGCTTGAGCTTTATCAGCCCCTTCTCCTGCAACCGTGTAATTTCCTGGATCGATAGAGAATTTCAAAAGTCCAGCATTCTTAATCCCCACGTAGGCAAGAAAGACACCGATACCAGCTGAAATAGCTGAACGAAGGGCGTTTGGAATCGATTCAATGATCATTTTACGAACATTTGTCAAGGTAATAATCAATGAGATAATTCCACAGATAAAGACCATAGCTAGGGCTTCTTGCCATGAATAACCAAGCCCAAATACAACTGTAAAGGTAAAGAAGGCATTGAGTCCCATACCTGGCGCTTGAGCATATGGCAAGTTGGCGTAGAAGGCCATCATCAGGGTACCAGCAACTGCACCGATAATCGTTGCGAGGAATACACCCTGAGCAGGCATTCCTGTTTGCGAAAGAATTTGTGGGTTTACAAAGAGAATATAGCTCATTGCAAAGAAAGTTGTTAAACCAGCGAGAACCTCTGTACGAACGTCTGTACCATTCTCTTTTAGTTTAAATAATTTGTCCATTATCAATCTCCTTTTAATTTTTACGAACAATAATAGAATTATATCATTTATCATTCACTTTTTCAATATCTTTGTTTGATTTATTTAAGAATTTGATGGAATTTCTTTTTTGGTTTCGAATCTGCTTTTCTTCCTGCTTTCTGTTATAATAGTAGACATCTTATCTGAAAAGACACTAGAAAGGTCCCTATGACGAAAAAAATTATTGCAGTTGACCTGGATGGAACCCTGCTCAACTCAGACAGTCAGATTTCTGACTTTACCAAAGAAACAATAAAAAAAGTTACTGAAAAAGGGCATCAGGTTATTATTACGACGGGTCGCCCTTACCGCATGTCAAAAGATTTTTACCGTGAACTAGGCTTAAACACTCCTATGATTAATTTCAACGGCTCCCTTACTCATTTACCAGACCAAGTTTGGGATTTTGAAAAGTGTTTGACTGTAGACAAAAAATATCTTTTAGATATGGTTCAACGTTCAGAGGACATTCAAGCCGATTTTATCGCTGGAGAATACCGTAAAAAATTCTACATTACAAATCCTAATGAAGAAATTGCCAATCCCAAACTATTTGGCGTAGAAGCTTTCCACCCTGAAGATCAATTTCAACCTGAATTAGTGACCAAAGATCCTAACTGTATCCTATTACAGACCAGAGCCAGTGACAAGTATGCCTTGGCAAAAGAAATGAACGCCTTCTATCAGCATCAACTGTCCATCAATACCTGGGGAGGTCCGCTCAATATCCTTGAGTGTACCCCAAAAGGTGTCAATAAGGCCTTTGCTTTGGACTACTTGCTCAAGGTAATGAACCGTGACAAAAAGGATTTGATTGCTTTTGGAGATGAGCACAATGATACCGAAATGCTCGCTTTTGCTGGGAAAGGTTATGCAATGAAAAATGCCAATCCTGATCTACTCCCCTATGCGGATGAGCAAATCGCCCTGACCAATGACCAAGACGGTGTTGCCAAAACCCTGCAAGACTTATTCTTATAGTCCATTCTGACCAGCTTGCGAGCTGGTCTTTGTGCTCTTTTCACAGTCTCATCAACCGGTTAATCGATTGTTCTATTTTTCACCTCCAAAACCTTGGAAAAGGCTTTCTTTTGTGATATACTTCACATATAAATACAAGAGAGCTCGTCATACTCGACTCTGTTGACACAAAATCAATCCAGTCCTGTTTCTCCTGCTCTCAGTTAATATCAAGGAGGATAGCTATGAAAGCTGTTGTTGTAAATCCAGAAAGCACTGGTGTTGCTGTTGAAGAAAAAGTACTCCGTCCACTTGAAACTGGAGAAGCACTTGTAGAAATTGAATACTGTGGTGTTTGCCACACTGACCTCCACGTTGCCCATGGTGACTTTGGTCAAGTACCAGGACGTGTTTTAGGACATGAAGGTGTTGGTATCGTTAAAGAAATTGCCCCAGATGTGAAAAGCCTTAAAGTCGGCGACCGCGTCAGCGTTGCTTGGTTCTTTGAAGGATGTGGCACTTGCGAATACTGTACAACTGGTCGCGAAACCCTTTGCCGTACAGTGAAAAATGCCGGCTACTCAGTAGATGGTGGTATGGCTGAACAATGTATCGTAACTGCAGACTATGCTGTTAAAGTTCCTGACGGACTTGATCCAGCCCAAGCTTCTTCTATCACATGTGCTGGTGTAACAACCTATAAAGCCATTAAAGAGGCCAAAGTTGAACCAGGCCAATGGGTTGTTCTTTACGGTGCTGGTGGACTTGGTAACCTGGCTGTTCAATATGCTAAAAAAGTATTCAATGCTCATGTCATCGCCGTTGATATCAATAACGACAAACTTGCCCTTGCAAAAGAAGTAGGTGCTGACATTGTTATTAACGGCCTAGAAGTTGAAGATGTACCTGGACTCATCAAGGAAAAAACAGATGGTGGAGCTCATTCAGCTGTCGTAACTGCTGTGTCTAAAGTTGCCTTCAACCAGGCTGTTGACTCAGTTCGTGCCGGTGGTCGCGTAGTCGCTGTTGGTCTTCCTTCTGAAATGATGGAACTCAGCATCGTGAAAACTGTTCTAGATGGAATCCAAGTCATCGGTTCTCTCGTTGGAACTCGTAAAGACTTGGAAGAAGCCTTCCAATTCGGTGCTGAAGGTTTGGTAGTTCCAGTTGTTCAAAAACGTCCAATAGAAGATGCTGTGGCAATTTTCGACGAAATGGAAAAAGGTCAAATTCAAGGACGTATGGTACTCGACTTCACCCACTAATCTAATAAAAACCTATTTTAAAAGTTGGAATACGCTTCCAACTTTTTTATATTAAATTTTTAAATAAGGATTCAAAAAAACTTCTCTAAAACTCAATATATCAATATTTTCAGATGTAATCTTTTTAATTATTTTATGATAAATAGTTGATTTTTAGATGAAAACGGTTTATACTTAAAAAGTCTTAAAGTTTTCTTAAACGAAAACTAAAACAAAAAAGGAGGAATGACAATAATGAGTATCGGAATCATTATTGCGAGCCACGGCGAATTTGCTGCGGGTATTCATCAGTCAGGATCTATGATCTTTGGTGAACAAGAAAAGGTTCAAGTTGTAACCTTTATGCCAAATGAAGGTCCTGATGATTTATACGCTAAGTTTAATAACGCTGTTGCTGCATTTGACGCAGAAGATGAGGTTCTAGTTTTGGCTGACCTTTGGAGTGGATCTCCATTTAACCAATCTAGTCGCGTGATGGGAGAAAATCCTGAGCGTAAGTTTGCCATCATCACAGGACTTAACTTACCGATGTTAATTCAAGCCTACACAGAGCGCCTCATGGACGCTGCTGCAGGTGTAGAAAAAGTCGCTGCTAATATCATTAAAGAAGCCAAAGATGGCATCAAGGCTCTTCCAGAAGAGCTAAACCCAGTTGAGGAAGTAGCAAGCGCTGCAGCTGCTCCAGTTGCCCAAGCTGCTATTCCAGAAGGAACTGTCATCGGAGACGGTAAACTCAAAATCAACCTTGCCCGTCTAGACACTCGTTTACTTCACGGTCAAGTTGCAACTGCTTGGACTCCAGATTCAAAAGCAGACCGTATCATCGTTGCTTCAGATAACGTAGCTAAAGACGAATTACGTAAAGAATTGATTAAACAAGCAGCTCCAGGTAAAGTGAAAGCAAATGTTGTTCCTATCCAAAAACTAATCGACGTTGCAAAAGATCCTCGCTTCGGAGGAACACATGCCCTTATCTTGTTTGAAACACCTCAAGATGCCCTTCGTGCTATCGAAGGTGGCGTGCCAATCAAAACTCTTAATGTTGGATCAATGGCTCACTCAACTGGTAAAACAATGGTTAACAACGTTTTGTCTATGGATAAAGAAGACGTTGCTACATTTGAAAAAATGCGTGACCTTGGTGTTGAATTTGATGTACGTAAAGTACCAAACGACACCAAAAAAGATTTGTTTGACTTGATCAACAAAGCAAACGTGCAATAATCGATTTTATGAAAGGATTTTAAAGATGTCTATTATTTCTATGGTTTTAGTAGTCGTTGTAGCCTTCCTAGCAGGTCTTGAAGGTATCCTCGACCAGTTCCAATTCCATCAACCAATCGTAGCTTGTACCCTTATCGGTCTTGTTACTGGTAACCTTGAAGCAGGGATTATCCTTGGTGGTTCTCTTCAAATGATCGCCCTTGGTTGGGCTAACATCGGAGCTGCCGTAGCTCCTGACGCTGCTCTTGCTTCTGTTGCTGCTGCCATTATCATGGTTCTTGGTGGCGACTTTACTAAGACAGGTATCGGTGTTGCCCAAGCGGTTGCTATCCCTCTTGCAGTTGCTGGTCTATTCTTGACTATGATTGTCCGTACACTCTCTGTCGGATTGGTTCACACTGCTGATGCTTCTGCTAAAAAAGGTGACTTCAAAGCAGTTGAGCGTGCTCACTTTATCGCACTTCTTCTTCAAGGTCTTCGTATTGCAGTCCCTGCAGCACTCCTTCTAATGGTACCAACTGAAACAGTACAAAGCATTCTAAATGCTATGCCTGATTGGCTCAAAGATGGTATGGCTATCGGTGGTGGTATGGTCGTTGCCGTTGGTTACGCTATGGTTATCAACATGATGGCAACTCGTGAAGTATGGCCATTCTTCGCTATCGGTTTCGTGCTTGCTGCCGTGTCAGATATTACTCTAATCGGATTTGGTGCTATCGGTGTTGCTATCGCTCTTATCTACCTTCACCTTTCTAAAACTGGTGGAAACGGTGGCGGTGGAGCCGCAACTTCTAACGACCCAATCGGCGATATCCTAGAAGACTACTAAGATAAGAAAGGACTGAAAACATCATGACTGAAAAACTTCAATTAACTAAATCAGATCGTAAAAAAGTTTGGTGGCGTTCAACTTTCTTACAAGGTTCTTGGAACTATGAACGTATGCAAAACTTGGGTTGGGCTTACTCATTAATTCCAGCTCTTAAAAAACTCTACACTAAAAAAGAAGATCAAATCGCTGCTCTTGAACGCCATCTTGAGTTCTTCAACACTCACCCATACGTAGCCGCTCCAATCATGGGGGTTACTCTTGCACTTGAAGAAGAACGTGCTAACGGTGTTGAGATCGATGATGCTGCTATCCAAGGGGTTAAAATCGGTATGATGGGACCTCTTGCTGGTATCGGTGACCCAGTATTCTGGTTTACAGTACGCCCAATCCTTGGATCACTCGGTGCTTCACTTGCCCTTACTGGTAATATCTTAGGTCCAATCCTCTTCTTCGTTCTTTGGAACTTGATTCGTATGTCATTCTTGTGGTATACACAAGAGATTGGATACAAGGCTGGATCAGAAATCACTAAAGATATGTCTGGCGGTATCCTTCAAGATATCACTAAAGGAGCTTCTATCCTTGGGATGTTCATTCTTGCTGTCCTTGTTCAACGTTGGGTAAATATTAAATTTGCTTTCGATGTTGCCAAAGTTCAACTAGATGAAAAAGCTTATATCCATTGGGATAAATTGCCAGAAGGATCTAAAGGTATCCAAGAAGCATTCGCACAAGTAGGACAAGGATTATCTCAAACACCTGAAAAAGTTACTACTTTCCAACAAAACTTGGATATGTTGATCCCTGGACTATCAGGACTACTCCTTACTTTCCTTTGCATGTACTTGCTTAAGAAAAAAGTATCTCCAATCACTATTATCCTTGCACTATTCGCAGTGGGTATTGTGGCACATGTTCTTCACATCATGTAATCAAGCAACTTAAAAGGAATCAGGTTCTAAAATCTGATTCCTTTTTTCTATACTTTTATTCGGCCAAGGCACCCATTGGATCCCATGGTGCGAGTACAATTGGTTCTGCTTCATAGGCAGCCTGTTCTTCGGCTGTCAGCAATTCTTTGCGAACAACGATTTGGTAAGTGTATTCGTCCATCCAAGCATCTGAAGCAACAAAGTAACCATCTGTACCAACCTTGTCTCCCCATGAGTTTTCAACCTTCCACTTGGTTGACTTGCCATTTTCATCCAAATCCACACCTGTCAAGACCATGGCGTGGGTCATCAAGCTCTCACTGTAATCCAAACGTCCAGCCTTGTCTTGAGTGAGTTTAATGTCCATGCTTGATTCAAAGTCATAAACATCTGTCGCAAGGATCCCAGCTTTACGATTGCTGAGTTGACCGACATCTGATCCAAACCAAACAGTCTCACCTGCTTGCATTTGGGCAATCGCTAATTCTTTCAAGCGTTCCATCGGTACATTGATGTAACGAACCGCACGGCTACCAACCACATTCCCCAACATCTCAACTGTGTAAGATTTGCCGTAAGGCTTGTCAGCAGTTGGGGCATTGATAACAGAAACATAGTCCTCTAGAGGAAGATTGACATATTTCTTGTAAAACTCTTGTGGTGTGATGCCCTTTTCGCTTTGGTAGTTGTTATCCTTATCGCGATAAGCAAAGTCAAATTTACGTGGTGGAAGGCCTAATGACATAGCAAGGAAGTTAAAAATCTCTTGCAAAAGGTCTTCTTTCTTAGCTTGGACAGTCGCTTGGTCTGCACCAGAAGCAAGCAAGTCACGCAAAATTTGAGCATCTTGGCGAAGCAATTTGTTAAGGATTGCATTTAACTCACGGCTGCTGCTAGATGAAACGGACTCAGGGTAAACTGACTTAGGCACGACACCGTATTTCTCAAAGAGAGAAACGACCATATCCCATTGACCACCGTCTTGTTGAGGTGTTTGAAGTAGGAATTTAACCTTACGACTTGTCAAGTCTTGGTCTGCAGTCGCAATGACTTGCTCCAAGAACCAGTTGGATTTCTCATACTTGTCCCAGAAGAATGTATGAGCCTGTGACAACTCAAAATTCTCCAGTTTGTATTGTGAGATGAGCTTGTGGCGGAAGGTGTTGAGAGCCGCAAACATCCAGCAACGACCAGACGCTTTCTGGTTGGTTACCTTGTCCTTAGTCAAATCCAATGAAAAAACAGGTGTATTGTCTACATGGCTTTGGCGACGTTCTAGGGCTGCAAAAATTCCGTTGTGGCTGGCAGCATTTTCAATCGCTTGGTATTTTACATTTGCTTCATAGTTGGCAAATAATTTATCAGTAAATGATTCTTGAATCGCGTTCATAGATTCCTCCTTTTATTCTACAGTCTATTATAACTCTTTTCACAAAGTAAGCAACTGAAAAACATAAAAGGCAAGGATATTCTCCCTCACCTTTTCGAATATAAATCCAATTAAGCAATACTCGCAAGTAGAATTTCTAACTCTTCCTTTGTCAAGCGACGCCATTCTCCTCGTTCTAGGTTCTCATCCAATACTAGAGTTCCCATAGTCAACCGTTGCAAGTCTACTACTTCCTTGCCACAGTATGCCACCATACGCTTGACCTGATGGAACTTCCCTTCTGCAATGGTCACACGGATTTTGCTTTGATTCTTTTCTGTATCTATGGAAATAAGCTCCAGTCTAGCAGGCTGACAGGTAAAGTCTTTGAGAGGAATACCCTCAGCAAATGTCTCCACATCTTCTTGGGTCATGATTCCCTTGACTTGTGCCAGATAAGTCTTGTCCACATGACGCTTAGGTGAAAGAAGAGCATGGGCAAGCTGACCGTCATTAGTCAAGAGCAGGAGTCCATGCGTATCAATATCCAAGCGTCCTGCTGGGAAAACTTCCTTGCTCCGAGCAATATCATCCAGCAAGTCCAGAACGGTTCTGTGCTTAGGATCCTCAGTCGCTGAAATAACTCCTTGGGGCTTGTTCATCATGTAGTAGACAAACTCTTCATACTCCAACACTTTCCCATCAAAGCGAATCTCATCTCTTTCTTCATCAATCTGCAATTTAGCTGACTTTTCTTTTTTACCATTTACCGTCACGCGACCAGCCTTGAGCAAGTTTTTGACCTCAGTTCGGCTCCCCACAGCGCAGGCAACTAAAAATTTATCCAATCTCATAGAACTATTATATCATACTCAAAAGGAGGCTGGTACAATGACCAACCTCCTTTTCGTTTCATACTCTTCAAAAATCTCTTCAAACCGCGTCAACGTCGCCTTGCCGTATATATATGTTACTGACTTCGTCAGTTCTATCTGCAACCTCAAAACAGTGTTTTGAGCTGACTTCATCAGTTCTATCTACAACCTCAAAACAGTGCTTTGAGCAACCTGCGGCTAGTTTCCTAATTTGCTCTTTGATTTTCATTGAGTATCAGATTTAAGGAATTAACTTCCTCGTCTCCAGAAAATCGCTAAGACAATCATGGAACCTAGTATTGCCGGAATAATGGCAGTTCCTGCTATTATCGGTCCCCAAGTCCCAAAAAGCAAATGGCCTATAAAGGCACCAATCCATCCGAGAAACATTTTTCCAAAACATCCCATGCGTTCTCCACGATTGGTCAGAGTACCTGCTAAAAATCCCACTAGGAGACCAACGAACATACTTCCTAACATATTATCTCCTTAATTTGCCCAATCTCCGTTACGGAAGAGTGGTACACGTGTCCCATCCTCACGGATACCATCGATATCCATTTGGTTAGAACCAATCATAAAGTCTACGTGAACATCTGAACGGTTAAGCCCCGCAGCTTCAAGCTCCTCTTCGCTCATCTCCGCTCCACCAACAACACTAGTTGCATAGGCTGCACCGATAGCCAAGTGATTTGACGCATTCTCATCGAAAAGGGTATTAAAGAAGGTAATGCCTGACTGAGAAATTGGGCTTGGATCTGGTACCAAGGCACATTCACCCAAGGCACGCGCACCCGCATTTTCAAAGACAAGGTCTTTCATGACTTGATCGCCTTTTTCTGCAGTGATATCCACAATTTGTCCATCCTTAAAGGTTACCTTAATACCTTCAATGATATTTCCGTTATAGCTAAGCGGTTTTGTAGAAGTGACATAACCATCTGCTCGACGGAAGTCAGGAGCTGTGAATACTTCTTCAGTTGGCATATTTGGCAAGAAGCCTTCGCCCTGGGCATTGATAGCACCAGCTGATTCCCAAACGTGGTTCTTTGGCAAACCAAGTGTCAAATCTGTCCCTGGCGCTGTGTAGTGAAGGGCTGAAAATTGCTCTTTATTAAGCATATCGGCCTTGCTCTTGAGGATAGCTGCATGCTCTTCCCAAGCCTTAACAGGATCTACTTCGTAGACACGGCAAGTTTTGAAGATTTGGTCCCAAAGGAGATCAACTGCTTCTTCGTCGCTCGCAGCATTTGGAAAGACTTTCTTAGCCCACTCAAATCCAGCAGCGGCTGCTACAGTCCAACTAACCTTGTTAGATTGAGTTGCGATGCGCATTGGTTTCATTGCAAGTCCCATAGCTTTAGCAGAAGCCGAAAGCTTGTCAGCGTCCACTCCGTTCAAGGCACCTGGGTCAGAAGAACGAACCCCAAGACGGCTAGCTTTGTTCTCTAAAAGATAGTTCATCTCAGCAATCTTGTATTCTGGAACATTGTCCAAACGCTCCATTGGCGCATGGAGGAATTTCTCACGGTTAATGACATCATCTGTCCACTGAACAATAACCTCATGCGCACCCAAAGCATAAGCTTCTTTGACGATCAAATGCGCCAACTCACGTTGCTCCACATCGATAGAGAGAGCCAAAGTGTGACCAGGTTGCACGTTGATTCCGTTCGCAACCAACAATTTCGCATATTTTTCTAGATTTTCTTTAAAATTTGGTAAAACCATGTTGTTTTCTCTTTTCTATTTTTATTTTTCTTTCAAAGCAGAGAATAATCCTGCTAAAGCAATGGCACCTGACAAGAGTGCTGTTGATAGAAGAATTGTCTGATCAGCAAGTTCTAGCTGATAGTCAAAAAATTTTGAGCTGGTTTGTCTTTTACAAAATCCTTCCCTTACTAGTATATCACATATATTGGTATTTTAAAAAACAAGCTTACTGAAGCTTGTTTTAATTAGCTATTACAAAAATTTTGTACATATCTTTCCACTTCTTTTTCCATAGATTGAATCTCACCAATATACCATCTATTTTTTTTAGAAGTTATCTTTGCCATCATCTGTAATTTTAAACTCTGACGATGGAATATCCCTTCTCTTTCCCATTGCTCTAATTTAGCCTCTGGATAGGAGTTGCCAAACCTGGAATTCTGACTATCGGTAATAATACAAAGGTTGCCAAAGGAATGTAAAAACTCCGCAGGTAATTGGCTCTCTCCATCATGTCCATTTGGATTCTGAGGATACCAATGCTCTATGGATCGACGATAAGCAAATTTAAAATCTTTAAACTCAATATCGTAATCTTTCTTCAATTCTTCACGATTTTTCCATAAAACATAATCTACAAAGTTAAAAGCATAAACAGGAATTGCCCTATATTTTTTTATACTTTTATCTTCAGTAAACAATCTTTCCTCAGCATATCTCACTGCCATTTTTTCAAGAAATTCCTTAAAATAATCACCAAATTCTTGATTATTTAGTTCTTCAATATGTCTGAATAGAAATTGTAAGATCTCGAATAACCAACGACTATCACGATTAGCAGTAAAGGTCACAGCAAACATGGATTGAAGGAGGATAATGTTTTTGTTTAAATTGTCAAAAGTATTGTTTTGATAATTAATTCGAACATATTTCCATCCTCCATTTTCATTTCGTTGATATGTCTCATACTTACCTCGTTTGAGTTGCCATTCGGTTTCATTTTCTAATTGGACATTTTTTACGATAAGCGTATCAAATATATGCTTCATAGTCAGAAGTAGTTGCCCAAATTGTTGGACCCATTCTCTATCTCGTCGTTCAATTTCAAAAATTTTCAATAATTTTTTATCATCAAATGTAGTTTCATCATTTCCTTCCATGATGAAAAAAACTTGAAGCAAAAATGTTGGAAAATCAATTACAGTAGTATAATTTGAAATATCTGCTCCATTATTTACTAAGCTACTACTTTCATATTTTGTCTGAGTAATTGCATCTAGTAAACTTCGTTGCTCAATTTTTTTTACTCTTATTTTCTCAAATACACTTTCCAATTTGAAGTTAGTAAATTCTTTACCAAAAATTTTCTCCCCCTCTTCATCAGTATTGTTTGGTCTACTTCGGATTTGAAAAGTTTTTATTACCGGCTTATTAAATTCTGCACAGGCATCCCAAATTCTTGCAAACTTTTGCGCCATTTCTTGATCTGTACCGAACTTAGCCATCATTTGCGCCTTAAGAATCTCATGAGCCTCTAGTTGTTCTCCTCGAGAGTTGAAACGTTCGAAATAAAGATTCAAATCTAAATCTTCAGGAAGTATACTCCGAAAAATGATGACATTCTCAAAAAGATAATCAACGAAAGACTGAGGATCAAGACGGCGCTCCTCTAGCACTTTTTTCAATGCATCTTTAGCATATCTGTAACCTCTAGTCAGCTCATTTTCATCGTCCTCTGAAATTTCTTGCTTGGCAAATAGATCTTTAATATTCTTATTTGATTTCTGCCTAGCTGGGAAGGTAAGATTGACAGCTTCCAATCTATCAAAACCAAACTCATGCTTCAAAGCTAAGGCAATCAAATTAAGAGCTGTTGTCCGTTGTTGACCATCTATGATTTTGAAAATGTTATTCTCTTTATTAACGACTAATGTCCCAATATAGTAATTGTCTCTATTTTCTTGAACAGCATCTGCTACGTCGTTCAGTAACTGCTCAATTTCATCATAAGTCCAGGCAAAATTTCTCTGATAAAGAGGGATAGCATAGGTATCTTCATTTAACAAACGATTAACTGATAAGCTTATATGTGTTTCTACCATTTATCTTTTTCCTCTTCTATAATCTTGTCCACAGTATAATTTTCAAATAATTCTCTATCTATCTTGATCATGAAATCATTCGGAGTAACAGCATGGGATAAAAGTTGAAATAAATTTTGAGTCTCTTTTTGTCTAAAACTTCCACCAGCAGCGTATTTCCCTACCGTTGCATCATATATGGCTTTAGACTTAACCCGAGGGTAATAAGACCAAATAAACAAGGTCTCTACTATCTCCGTTGATAGCTCATCTTTTCCAAATCTATCTGCAAAAAGTGAACAAATATTTAAGAATATATTGTGACACTTGAGGTAGCGTCCTTTTGAGCTATTGTAAATGTTCAACATACCTTCTGGGTAAGCTAGATTTTTTTCTTCCCCTTCAGGTTCATCAGAAAATCCTAACTCATCATTTAAAAAATCTTTATGTTCTTTAATAGTTTTATGAGCAGATTCAATATACTCAAAAAATTTACTTCCATCAATGATTGGCATAGTAATGGACATGGGGAGATTTTCAATATGACGATACAATTCTAGATATGGAAAGTTCTGATTCAAATCAACGCCTTTAAAATCGTCAATAAAATCCTCTGTAAAACGGAGATAAGATCCATAACGCTTGTTTGTCAAACCTGTCTCTCCTCGAGACCAACATCTCATACGAAAAAGATGTTTATCAAACAACTCTTTGAGACTTAAATCTTTATCTTCTACAAATTGCTCCCACTTTTCAACAATCTTTTCATCTTCTGAATCTTGCTTGCGAAGATGATAGGCTTTGAGCAAATCATGAGATTCTAAAGATTTTCCACGATTATTCTGAGAATCAAATAGCTGAAAGGCCTCTGATAATCGTTCCTGTGGCATAGTAATCACGGAGACAGAACAATTTTCCAATAAAAAATTGCAAATATCTTTTGCCTGATTTTCGCCAACCAATTGAGTTAAATTTTCCCACTCATTATAATTTTCACTCGCATGATAGCAAGATAGCTCTCCAAATACAGCACTACTCAGCAGTTGATTAGCACCCTTATAATTCTCTAATCTATCTAATAAATGAAGAAACAAGGAAATAGAAATTAGCCGTTGCTGTCCATCGACAATATCTAAGTATCCATCATTTTCATGTAAGATAACGGAACCAATCTGATATTCCTTTTTCCCCATAGCATCTCGTAAATCATAAAAAAGATTACGGATATGTTTTCTGTTCCATTTATATGGTCTTTGATAAGAAGGAATCCGCAAATTCCCTTCTTTCAATAATTCTCCAACCTTTTTAGAAGTAAATTGAATAGTCATTTTATCCTCATCTATATTTATCTATCATTTCTTGAACTGTTTGCTTTATATCCTCTACTAAAATCCGAGGAGACAAAACAGTAACTGCTTCCCCTTGTCCCAGCAACCAGCGTTTAAGCCCCGGTGTATGCTGACTTTCAAACTGAAAATGAGTCCATTCACCATTTTTCCCAACTATTTTTGCATTTGGAAATTGATCCATCACAATAGTCGGATCGTACAAGTACTCAATTTCAATACTGATTTTCTTCCCGATAAAAGCATCCACTCTCTCGTTACGAATGTCACCATCTCTAAATTTATCGCGATAAGAAATAGAGGGTTTCTCTATATCACTAAGAGACCATGACTGGATACGGTCTACTCTTAAAGTAATATAAATAGCATGTTTCAACTGGTAAACAACCAGATAGAAATAATGACTATCATAGTAAAGAGAGACTGGTAAAACAGTCTGCCTCTTAGAAGATTCAGAATAAGGTTTTTGATAAATAATGTCTAGAACCTGTTCATGTAAAATAGCTTCTGATAAATTCCAAATTTTCTCTATTCTATTTTGTTGATCCGTTAAGGGAGCATAGTTAAGCTTTTCACTTCCAATAATCTGCTCGATTTCTTTCCGATCATCACGGGGAACTAAGTTCAGTAAATTATTTAGTAAGCTAGCAATTTCTGGTCTGTTCAGTGCTCGATTTTCCAATAAAATCTTTGAAATAACGAGTATATCCTTTTTATTAAAAACTGACTTACTAGATAAACAATACTTATTCGTTTTACGGTTATAAAGCAAATCTCCACTATAACTGGTGTTACTAGATAAAATATCACGGAGTAGCGAAAAATCTCTCTGTATAGTCTTTTCACTAACCTCAAATTCCTGAGCCAATTGCTTTTTTTCAAATGAAGTACCTAACTGTAAACGTAAAAAAATCGTTAGTAGTCTCTCTTGATCATTCATTTTCAGTCCTTCTTATTATTTTTCAAGCGATGTTAAACACGCTGTCATCCCCCACTTAAAACGCACAATTAAACGAGATTGAACATTTTTCAACTGATCTGGTTCAGAATCACCAGATAAAACAATTTGCTTATTCTTAATATGTTGAGAATTAAATAGATTAAAAAATTTTTCTTGAATCATATCATCTTTTTCTCCCAATACCTGAATATCATCTACAATTAGGAGATCAAACTCCTCACTTCTAACTTTTTGTATTTCTAGCTCATTTTCCAATAAGTTTTCGGCAGAAATGTATTTTACTCGTTTTTCTGGATCGTTCTCAAGCACCTTATTCCCAATAGCTTGAAGGAGATGTGTTTTACCTGAACCCGATTCCCCATAAATATAAAGGGGATTATATTGTAACCCTAAGTTTTCTACTACAGCTACGGCCCCTTTCTTTGCTAAATCATTACCATCTTTTTCTAGAAAATTTTTTAATTGATATTTGTTATCTAATCCTGTATTGTTCATCATTTTAACCTCTAACTTTGCACTTTATATTCAAAACGATTAAAGCAAAATAAACTAGCCCTTAGGTGATTTCAACTGTACCACTATGCCAGATTCGAAGAACTCAACTACGGATTCAGCCATATTTTTTAAGTCTTCGGGTAAGCAGTCTGAATATACAATGAAGAGTTTGTTTCTTTTCTTACTCTCTTTGAATCGCTGCATCCAGTATTCCTGTACCCTTTGATCAGCCTCTCTCAAAAATTGAACTCCATCCAGAAAAATCAAATCATACTCTGTATACCCCATTTGCAGTTTCATCCATTGACTATGTTTAGAAAAAATCAAATTATCTCTCACTCGATAATATGCAAGTGATGCTATTGGAGTAACAGGTTTTATTTTAGTTAACGTATAATAAAACAAATGCCATCTATCAGTCTCTGAAATACCGCAAATGTAAATACATTGAGAATCTTCTTTTAAGTCTATTTGTGGGAATCCGGTCCAATCATTCCCATCATCTTTCAAGCCTTTTTCAAAATTATAAATTTCCTCTTCAATTGACACATTAGAATTTAAAATTTCTTGATTCACCATATTATACTCTCTTTTCTATTATTTTTAAGAGAATTATAACAAATCAAGTGGACATATTTTGTCCACTTGATCAAAATAAGCAATTTTTTAAAACAACTCATCAAACAAACTGAGCTGGTTATCTTCTGGCATATTGCCCAGAATCCCCATTTCATCCATCTTTTCAACCAAGGTTGATGAGAGCCCACCACGCTTACGTAGTTCTGTTTTAGAGAGGAATTCTCCCTCTTCACGCGCTCGCACCAATTGCTTGGCAACGTTCTCTCCCAGACCATCCATTGCTACAAATGGCGGGATAAGGGTGTCCTCGTCTATGAGGAACTCTGTCGCCTGACTACGGTAGAGATCGAGTTTACCAAATTTGAACCCACGTTCCCACATCTCATTGACAATCTCAAGAGTTGTATAGAGATCGATTTCCACATTGGAGGCTTCATTGTTCTTACGTTTTTCAGAGATTTCTTCCATTCTACGCTTGATGGCATCCAAGCCCGCACCCATGGTCTTGATATCAAAAGCCTTAGCGCGGATTGAGAAGTAAGCACAGTAATAATAAATTGGATGGTGAACCTTGAAATAAGCTACACGCAAGGCCATCATAACATAGGCTGCCGCATGGGCTTTCGGGAACATGTACTTAATTTTCCCACAGGACTCGATATACCACTCTGGCACCTTATTGGCCTTCATGGCTTCAATATAGCCATTTCGCTCCTCTTCTGAAATCTTGAGCCACAAGCCCTTACGTACTCGTTCCATGATGGTAAAGGCCATCTTAGGCTCGAGACCCGCATGCATGAGGTAAACCATGATGTCGTCCCGACAACCGATAACGGTTGATAGATCCGCAATACCTTGTTTAATCAGATCTTGGGCATTCCCCAACCAAACGTCGGTACCGTGGGATAGACCTGAGAGCTGAAGCAACTCCGCAAAGGTTGTCGGATGGGTCTCATCTACCATTCCACGTACAAAATTTGTTCCAAACTCTGGAATTCCCAGCATGCCAGTCGGTGTTCCAATTTGCTCAGGTGTTACCCCAAGCACATCCGTCCCAGAAAAGAGGGCCATAACGCCTTCATCATCCATAGGAATCTCATTTGGGTCAATCCCAGACAAGTCCTGGAGTTTTCGAATCATGGTCGGATCATCATGCCCCAGTACATCGAGTTTGAGGACGTTCTCATCAATATCATGGAAGTTAAAGTGAGTGGTCTGCCATTCAGCCGTCACATCATCCGCTGGATACTGGACAGGCGTAAAATCGTAGACATCCATGTAGTTCGGAATAACAACGATTCCCCCCGGGTGTTGACCTGTCGTCCGCTTGACACCAGCCGCACCTTGAGCGAGGCGTTCTACTTCTGCATCACGATAAAACTTGCCATAATCTCGCTCATAGCCCTTGACAAAGCCATAAGCGGTCTTTGCAGCCACCGTACCAACCGTTCCTGCACGGAAGGCATATTCCTCACCAAAGATATCACGCACATCCAAATGGGCGCTAGGCTGGTCTTCTCCCGAGAAGTTCAAGTCAATATCAGGAACCTTGTCTCCATCAAAACCAAGGAAGGTCTCAAAAGGAATATCTTGTCCGTTTTTGCTGAGTTTGTGGCCACATTTAGGACAGTCCTTATTGGGCATATCAAAACCTGAACCGTAAGAACCATCAGTGATAAACTCACTGTACTGACACTGACCACAGACATAGTGAGGAGAGAGAGGATTGACCTCTGTAATCCCAATCATGGTCGCAACAAAACTAGATCCGACGGATCCACGAGAGCCCACCAAGTAACCCCGTTCATTGGAACGTTGCACCAACATCTGGGAAGCCAGGTAAATCACGGCAAATCCATTCCCCAGAATGGAAGTCAATTCTTTTTCAATCCGTAAATCAACAATATCTGGCAGCGGATTTCCATAAATCTCAAAGGCCTTCTTATAGGTCAACTCGGCAACTGTTTCTTCAGCCTTGTCGATGAAAGGCGTATACAAGTCCCCCTTAACAACCTCAACAGGTTCAAAGATTTCTGCCAAGGCATTGGTGTTGTCAATAACTAGTTTCCGAGCTAATTCCTCTCCCAAGAAGGCAAATTCATCCAACATCTCATTGGTCGTTCTAAAATGGGCTTTTGGCAGAGGAGCTGGTTGGGCATGTTCACCGTGACCAATAGTTCGGTTAATCATAGCCCCCTGTCCCAAACTACGGACGATAATTTCACGATAAATCTCTTCTTCCGGTTCGATATAGTGAACATTTCCGGTAGCCAGAACAAGCTTACCAAGACGGTCTCCCACCTCTATCAAACTCTTGATAATGGTCTGGAGTTCTTCCATATCCTTGACCTGCTCCTTAGCAATCAGTGGCGCATAGATGGCAGGTGGCATAACCTCGATAAAGTCATAATACTTGGCCACCTCAACCGCCGCATCTACACCTTGGGAAACGACTGCGTCAAAAACTTCACCTTCAGAGCAAGCTGATCCTAAAATCAATCCCTCCCTATGGGCATCTAGAACCGTTCTCGGAATCCGCGGCACTCCTTCAAAGTACTTGGTATTAGACAAGGAAACCAGCTTAAAGATATTTTTTAGCCCTACTTGATTCTTGACATAAATGGTCGCATGCTTGATCCGAGCTTTTTTATTAGAATCTGGACTAATCAAATCAATATTAAGTCTAGCTAGATCGGTCACACCATGTTTTTCTGCTACTTCTTTGATAAAGATAAAGAGCAGACGACCAGTCGCTTCCGCATCGTAGTTGGCCATGTGGTGATGTTCTAAGGCCACACCAAAACGCTTGGTCAAAGGCCCCAAACCATGACGTTTATACTCAGGGTAGAGATTTCTAGCAAACTCCAGCGTATCAATAACTGGCTGACTAATCTTTGGCAGACCATGACGCTCATAATTGGCATTCATAAATCCTACGTCAAAGGTTGCATTGTGGGCAACCAAGACTGTATCCTTGCAGAATTCTTGGAATTCCTGTAAAACTTGTTCCAGTGGCTTGGCATTTTTGACATGGTCATCTGTAATTCCAGTCAACTCAGTAGTAAAAGCTGACAAGGGATGCCCAGGATTGATAAATTCATCAAATTCAGCAATGACATTCCCCTTGTACATCTTAGAAGCCGCAACCTGAATCAAATCATTATAGATGGCTGAAAGTCCTGTCGTTTCCACGTCAAAAACCACGTAGGTCGCTTCTGACAAGTCCATCTCCACTTCGTTATAGACGATAGGGACACGGTCCTCCACGATATTGGCTTCCATTCCATAGATTAGCTGAATTCCCGCTTTTTTGGCCGCCTTATAGCCGTGTGGGAAGGATTGAACATTCCCGTGGTCGGTGATAGCAACTGCTTTGTGTCCCCACTTAGCAGCTGTCGCAACGATTTCTTCAACCTCTGGTAGAGCATCCATGGTCGACATATTAGTGTGAGCATGAAACTCAACCCGGCGCTCACCTTCTGGCATCAAATCCTTCCGCTCATAGTGAACAACTTCCTGCACATCCTGCACATTCATAGTCAAATCGCGTGTGAAGTTATTCATCTCCACATTCCCACGAACTCGGAGCCAAGAATTTTTCTTAATTAGATCAAACTTCTGAGCCTCTTCCTCGTTCTTAACCCACTTTTGCATCGAAAAACTTGAAGTGTAGTCCGTCATTTTAAAGTTGATCAAAACACGCCCTGTTCTGGTCACTTTTTGCTCCACATCAAAAACAACCCCTTCGAAGACTAGACGATTTTCCTCCGTCGTCACTTCGATCATAGGAGTAATCTCTGCCTTATCTAGCTTGGGTTTAGCTGCAGCTTTTTTGGCTTGAAAATCAAAGGCTGGTTTCTCTTCTGCTGGAGGAGGTGCCATCTGTTCTAGTTGTTCTATAGCACGGAGCGCTTCCTCATTGGCAGCTTGAACAATCTGCTCATTTTCAGCATGAAAGGCCTCTTCCTGCTCTTGGGTCAGCACATCATTTTTCTCTACTTGACAAGTAAAAGTTGGAAAACCAAACTTTTCAAGTTGTTTGGCTAAATTAGGAAGATGATTCTTCTTAAAATGTTCCTTATCAATCGCCTCAGAACCCTCAATAAAGAGTTGATTTCCCTCAGCACGAACTTGCAAATTCTGATAAAGAGATTTAAAACCTTGACTAGTACATGGGCCTTCAGAGAAAGCCTCCCTATAGTAGGACTGCAAGAGTTGATTTGAAAATTCTTGAGACAGAGCCTTGATTTCAAAAATTGCTTTATTACCTGTCTTAGAAAATTCTTCCCTCAAACCTTTCTTTAATTCTAAAAAGATTTCAATCGGTAAAATATTAGAAAATACGAAATGAAACTCCCATACCTTACTAATTTTATGAACCACAACTCGCTCAATATCGGCCTGTGCTAAAGCAGGAGCCTGTCTCATTTCAGCAGGCATCCCCAGTTGATTCATCAAAATTTCAAAACTATTTGACATTCATTTTCCTCACATTATTCTCCTACTATTTTACCATACTTAGAGGTGTTTTCTAAAGACAAAAGGAAGCCACTAAGTGACTTCCTTCTAGAGTGAGGACTGATTAGTCTTCACCTTTGTTTTTCTTAATGATTTCTTCTTGTACTGACTTAGGTACATCTTCGTAGTGGTCAAATACCATCATGAATGTACCACGTCCTTGAGATGCAGAACGAAGAACTGTTGCGTAACCGAACATTTCAGCAAGTGGAACGTAAGCACGAACGATTTGGCTGTTACCATGTGCTTCCATACCATCTACACGTCCACGACGAGCAGTTACGTGACCCATAACATCACCAAGGTTTTCTTCTGGAACAGTGATTGTTACGAGCATCATTGGCTCAAGGATAGCTGGTTGCGCTGATTTAGCAGCTTCTTTAAGGGCAAGTGAAGCCGCGATCTTGAAGGCAGTTTCAGATGAGTCGACATCGTGGTATGAACCATCGTAAAGTTTAGCTTTAACGTCAACCATTGGGTAACCTGCAAGAACACCGTTAGCCATAGATTCTACCAAACCTTTTTCAACCGCTGGGATAAATTCACGAGGAACCACACCACCGACGATTGCGTTTTCGAATTCGAATCCTTTACCTTCTTCGTTTGGAGTAAATTCAATCCATACATCACCAAATTGACCTTTACCACCAGACTGACGTTTGAAGAATCCACGTGCTTGAGTAGAAGCGCGGAATGTTTCACGGTAAGATACTTGAGGAGCACCTACGTTAGCTTCAACTTTGAACTCACGACGCATACGGTCAACAAGGACGTCAAGGTGAAGCTCACCCATACCAGAGATAACTGTTTCACCAGTTTCAACGTTTGTTTCAACGCGGAATGTTGGATCTTCTTCAGCCAATTTTTGAAGAGCGATACCCATCTTGTCTTGGTCAGCTTTAGATTTTGGCTCAACCATCAATTGGATAACTGGTTCTGGAACGTTGATTGACTCAAGGATGATTTTAGCTTTTTCATCAGTCAATGAGTCACCAGTTGTAGTATCTTTCAAACCAACGGCAGCAGCGATATCACCTGAGTAAACAGTGTCAATTTCTTGACGGCTGTTGGCGTGCATTTGAAGGATACGTCCGATACGCTCACGTTTACCTTTAGAAGTGTTCAATACGTATGAACCTGATTGAAGAACACCAGAGTAAACACGGAAGAATGTCAAACGACCTACAAATGGGTCAGTCATGATCTTGAAGGCAAGAGCTGCAAATGGCTCTTCATCAGATGCTGGACGAGTTTCTTCTTCGTCTGTATCTGGGTTAATACCCTTGATTGCTGGGATATCAAGTGGGCTTGGAAGGTAGTCGATAACCGCATCAAGCATCAATTGAACACCTTTGTTCTTGAAGGCAGAACCACACAATACTGGGAAGAATTCAACGTTGATAGTCGCTTTACGGATACCAGCTTTCAATTCTTCGTTAGTGATTTCTTCACCTTCGAGGTATTTCATCATCAATTCTTCGTCAGTTTCAGCAACTGCTTCGATCAATTTTTCACGGTATTCTTGAGCTTGGTCAAGGTATTCAGCTGGGATGTCTTCTTCAAGGATATCTGTACCAAGGTCGTTAGTATAGATTTCAGCTTTCATCTTGATCAAGTCGATGATACCACGGAAGTCATCTTCAGAACCGATTGGCAATTGGATTGGGTGTGCATTTGCTTGAAGACGATCGTGAAGTGTGCTTACAGAGTAAAGGAAGTCTGCACCGATTTTGTCCATTTTGTTGGCAAATACGATACGTGGAACTCCATACTCAGTTGCTTGACGCCAAACTGTTTCAGTTTGAGGCTCAACACCTGATTGTGAGTCAAGAACGGTAACCGCACCATCCAATACACGAAGAGAACGTTGTACTTCGATTGTGAAGTCCACGTGTCCTGGTGTGTCGATGATGTTTACGCGATGGTTGTTCCATTGAGCTGTTGTCGCAGCAGATGTGATAGTGATACCACGCTCTTGCTCTTGCTCCATCCAGTCCATTTGTGACGCACCTTCGTGAGTTTCACCGATTTTGTGGATTTTACCAGTGTAGTAAAGAATACGCTCAGTAGTTGTTGTTTTACCAGCATCGACGTGAGCCATGATACCGATATTACGAGTTTTTTCAAGTGAAAATTCGCGTGCCATGAGGTTTGTTTCTCCTATTTATTTTTGATTTCTATTCTATTATAACATGATTTTAATAAAAACGGATAGGCAGGACCTACCCGTTCTCAATGTTTTCATGCTATTGTTGGTTTCAACTTGTAGATTTACAAATTGAATTGAACTAGGGCTAAAGTTAATTAGCCGATTTGAGCCGGAACGGGATGCTGTGTGAAAAAGATAAACTTCCTTGTATTCGTCGAATACCGCGTCAGTTTCCTATTTTCACCTTGCATCCTTACCGTTCCTAGCATCATGATTTTACCAACGGAAGTGTGCGAATGCACGGTTAGCTTCAGCCATACGGTGAGTGTCTTCACGTTTCTTAACTGCTGCACCAGTGTTGTTAGCAGCATCCAAGATTTCTTTTGCAAGACGGTCTTGCATTGTGTGTTCACCACGAAGACGAGCGATTGTTACCAACCAACGAAGTCCAAGTGTTGTACGACGTTCTGGACGAACTTCAACTGGGACTTGGTAGTTAGAACCACCAACACGACGTGCACGTACTTCAAGTACAGGCATGATGTTTTCCATAGCTGTTTCAAATACTTCAAGTGCATCGTTGCCAGTAGCTTCTTTGATTTGCTCAAAGGCACCGTAAACGATTGAAGCAGCTGTACCACGTTTACCATCAAGCATAACGCGGTTGATAAGACGAGTAACTAGTTGTGAATTGTAAAGCGGATCTGGCAATACGTCACGTTTTGGAGCTCTATTTTTACGACTCATTTCTCTTTATCCCCTTTCCTTATGCTTTTGGACGTTTAGTACCGTATTTAGAACGGCCTTGTTTACGATCGTTAACACCTGCAGTATCAAGTGCACCACGGACGATATGGTAACGTACCCCTGGAAGGTCTTTTACACGTCCACCACGAAGAAGCACCACGCTGTGCTCTTGCAAGTTGTGTCCGATACCTGGGATGTAGGCAGTAACTTCGATAAGGTTGCTCAAACGTACACGAGCGAATTTACGAAGGGCTGAGTTAGGTTTTTTAGGTGTCATTGTTCCAACACGAGTTGCAACACCACGTTTTTGTGGTGAAGAAACGTTTGTTTGAACTTTTTTATGACTGTTGTAACCAACGTTCAAAGCTGGTGATTTAGATTTTTCTACTTTTGATTTACGCGGTTTGCGAACCAATTGGTTAATTGTAGGCATCTACATTCTCCTGTGTTTTTTTATTTTTGGTGATGATACACTTGGTGACAGCTATCATCTGTGTGTACTTTTGCAACATTTGTCAGCACGTCCCTGTACACTCTTGAGAGACCAAAAGTAAAAAGTACCGTCTATTATTGTAACAAAATTTTCCCTTGGTTGTCAAGATATTTTTCTTTTTATTGTTAATTTTAGCTCTTGGTACCACCTTATACTAAATGAAAATCAAAGGGCAAACTAGGAAGTTAGCCACAGGTTGCTCAAAGCACTGCTTTGAGGTTGTAGATAAGACTGACAAAGTCAGTCATATATATAATCCAAGGTGAAACTGACGAGGTTTGAAGAGATTTTCGAAGAGTATTAGACGAAACAAAAAGGAGGAAACTAACCCCCCCTCAAGTTACAAATTGTTTGATTGAATAACTTCAATTTTAGTACACAATGGTTTTCGAGTTAAGATAGTATCACAACCAACCAGATTCTTTCGCGATATTAGCTGCCTCTGTTCGATTACCAGCATCTAGTTTCGAAAGAATATTGGTGACATAGTTTCGGACTGTTCCGTTTGATAAATAAAGTTGATCTGCAATTTCTTGGTTAGAGAAACCCTGAGCGATTCCCTTTAAAACTGCGATTTCTTGTTCTGTCAACGGATTGGGATGCGTCATCACCACTTCCATCAATTCAGGAGAATACTCCTTGCGCCCTTCGAGGACAGTGTGCAAGGTTTGCATGAGGTCTGCAATGTTTCTTTCTTTTAATACATAAGCATCTACTCCAGCCTTGACCGCACGTTCAAAATACCCAGGACGCTTGAAGGTCGTCACCACAACCACCTTTGTTTCTAGATTTTCTGCTCGTATCCACTCCAAGACTTCAAGACCTGTCTTAACAGGCATTTCTACGTCAAGGATGGCGATATCTACAGACTCCCTTTCTAATAGTTGGATTGCTTCTTGCCCATTCTTGGCTTGAAAGACAGACTCTACATCCGGTTGAAGCGTGAGCAATTGACACATAGCATCTCGTAGCATACTTTGATCTTCTGCAACAAGTAGTTTCATCTTAATTTCTCTCCTTATAAGGTAGTCGAACCTGAACTTCTGTCGGTTCTTTCCAGCTAATTACCTTTACTTCTCCCGAAAATGGAAGAACACGATCTCGAACTGTATGGAGGTCATCCCCCTTTATAGAAGCAAAGCCACAGCCATCATCTCTCACTGTTAGAATGAGTTCTTTCTCTGTCCGTTCTAATTTTAAGTAGACTTTAGACGCTTTAGCATGTTTGATGATATTGGTCACTAATTCAAGCAAAATCATAGAAGCCGTTGACTCCAATTCCTGAGTTAAGCTAGCTGTGTCTAGTTGATTAGCTATTTCCACCTCAATTCCAGCAATTTCTAACATCTTTTTCACAGTCTCTAGTTCGGATGTCAAAGTTCTAGACTTAAGATTTTCCACAATGGTTCGCACTTCATTCATGGAATCCTTACTGATCTGGTGAATGTCTTTTAATTCCTTTTCCACCTGTGGATAAGCCTCCATCTGAAATAACTGCAAGGCTAAATCTGTCTTGACACTCAACATAGCAAAGGTATGTCCCAAGCTATCATGCAAATCCTGACCGATACGACTACGTTCATTTTCAGCAAGCAATAGATTTATCTGGGCATTTTGCTTAGCCTGAGCTTCTTTCAAATCCTCCACAATACGAATCCGAACCAAGCCAAAAGTCATTAAATCGATAAAAGTGAGAATTCCAAGTAGGTAGACTAGAAACTCAACTTCAACTTCCTGAAAAATCAACAGTTGCCCCACAACAAGGACTTGAGCAAGGAGAAAAGTCCGGACATGTAAAGAATTAAAACTACGTACGCCGAAATGATAAATTAAGAGATTGGCAAGGAAAAAGAAGAACCAGATATAATTTACACCAACAAAGGCAGTATTCCCAGCTACATAGGCTAGCATAATCACCCAACAGAGCCAGGATAAACGCTGACTCTTGGTGGTTAAAACACCTAAGTAAGCCAAGACAAACAGAATGTCAATCAACAAATGCCAGCTAGGAAGCTCCCCAGTCACTACAGGAACGATGGGAAAAACCATAAAAATCAAACTGGCCCAATACATATAGTCTATGCTTTTCAGTCTTTCAAGCATTAAGCATTCTCCTTATGACCTTGAAGGTAAATGGTCAAACCAAACAAAACTGCTGAAAAAACAAGTAGATAAACTGTGGCTGATAAATTGATGTCACCCTCGTTTAAGAAGGTCTTGAGCAACTCCATCAACTGATAAGTTGGTAGGCACTTCCCGATTGCTTGCATCCAGTCTGGAAATAAAGAGATGGGCATCCAGAGTCCGCCTAAAACAGCCAAGCCTAGATAGAGAAGATTCCCCACGACAGACATCAGCTGACTAGAAGGCAAGAGTGTCAAGGTTAATCCAAGCGCTACAAAGGCAACACTTCCTACTATCAGCAAAAGTGCAGCCCCAATCCAGCTTCCTAGAGACATATCCACACCTCTGACCAAGTGCCCAACTGAGAAAACAACCAGGATTGAGACCAAATAATCAACCATCATACTTGTTATCTTTGATAGATAATATTCTACCATATTTACTGGAGTATGGCGTAATGTTTTCTGCCAATTGTTGATTTTATCGGTATGTAAAACAGCTGGGAATGAAAACATAGCTGTCGACATCATGGAAAAGGCTGTCATGGAGATGAGGTAATCACGTATAAAATTCGCGGGCCCACCTGGTGTGTCCTGGTACATGCCAGAAAAAAATAAATAGAAGGCTGTCGGCATCCCTACGGATAACAGATAATAGACTAATTGTCGTTTGGTCAATAGAAATTCTATCTTGTTTAGTGCGATCCATCGTTTCATCTTAGTCATCTCCCTTCTGCGTTTCTTCAAAGATTGTATCCAACAAGCTACGATTATTGACTTCAATTTCTTGAATCCTACATCCTGCTTGCACTAACAGTTGCCAAAAAGCATCCGCTTCACGTGTAACTACTTGCAAAGCATCTTGTTTTTGTACCCAGTTTTCAACCAAGTTAGACTGCTCAACAATTTCCTTGTAAGCTAGAGGAAGGATAAAATGCTTTTCAATCTCCTCACTACGCATAGCAAGAGGCGTCGTATCACGAATCAATTCACCCTTGTGGAGTACCAAGATTCGATCAGCCGTATGCTCTACCTCTTCAATATAATGAGACGAATAGAGAATGGTGACTCCTTGCGCTTTTAGGTCCTGAACAATTTCCCAAAAGCGTTGACGGGTTGAAGTATCCATGGCCGCAGTCGGCTCATCTAAAAAGACTAGCTTTGGTCGCCCAATCAAGGTCAAGACAAAAGAGAAGAGACGCTTTTGCCCACCTGACAATTTTTCAGCCAATTGTTCTTTTTGTTGCTTGCCAAACTGCAATAGTTTATCGATTTCTTGTTTACTCAAGGGATTTGGATAGATACGTTGAAAGAAAGCAATCAACTCTTTGACCTTTAATTTCTGAACGATGACATTTTCTTGAGGCAGGTAGGATCTTGTGTAGTCTAACTTAGAACTCGTCACTGGCAAGCCTTGAATGGATACTTGACCGCTGGTGACCAGTTTATCTCCAAGCAAACAGTCCAAGAGTGTTGTCTTTCCAGCACCATTGGGACCAATCAAGGCGACGCATTCACCTTCAGCTACCTCAAAGGAAATATCCTTCAAAATAGCCTTGCCCTTGATGATTTTATTTAAGCTTTCTACCTTAATCATGTTCATGATATTCTCCTTTCAGCCACTCCTTTCCCATCGGAAAGGCAATAAAAATCATAAATCCTAATCCCCAGGCACCAGGGATGAATTGGTGAACGAAGGCATGATCAAACCAACCTGTAAACATTTCTACCAACCATACCTCTAGTGATAGTCCAATAAAAAGATAGAGAATCGCTTTTTTCATTTTTCAAACTCCTTTTTCACATCTGAGACCAATTTCAAGCCTTCTCGGATAAGCCAAGACATCATGCCAAATCCTGCAAACAACTCCCAAGGAAAATGATAGAAGCCTTCATCCAATCCTGAAAACATGAGATAAGTCATGACTCCTGCTGCTACTAAACTCATTGCGACAATTACTTTATGTTTCATTTTTTCTTCCTCCATTTGATACATCTAGTATAATTCTTTGAAGGTAGAATCACTAGAAGCTTCTGTCATGAGGAAATATGACAAATGTCATAAAAGATTCTATTTAAAAGAATCAAGAAACATTACACAACAAGATACAGAGTAGGAAAGAATCTATAGTACCTCCATCAAAGTGATATCAAATTTAGACTATAATGTAAACTAATACGCATTTAAAATCAAAAGATCGGAAATTTTTATCGTACAAAACAGATATATTATAGGTAGCACAAAAAAACTCTTCATTTACTTTCTTAAAAGTTTGTGAGAATTATACAATCTGTTAAATTTTAATTTATGTACCTAAACTACAGTAATCATTGAACAAATCAGGAAACAAAAAAGTATACTCAATCAAAATGAATTACTGAAATTAAAAAAAGAGAGAAGCAAACTAATTCTCTCTTAATGTATATAATATCTAGTTAAAACAAAAAAGATACGCTTACGTATCTCTGTAATGAATCGGGAAGACAGGATTCGAACCTGCGACACCTTGGTCCCAAACCAAGTACTCTA